>ERZ1370068.4934-contig-3982_pt1 | contig 22175 bp, 31 predicted proteins | sample MGYA00561227_ERZ1370068 | MGnify/ENA primary metagenome ERZ1370068 (study PRJEB38410, sample SAMEA6850437) | metagenome | study: Metagenomic assessment of the ecological functions of the soil: analysis of the soil microbiota associated with the... | reverse complement strand
AGCGTTGCGGCCACGGTCGAAGTGCCGGACAGCCAGTTGAGGCAGGCACTCGACCGGTTCGTCGCGTCCGGGCTCATGTTCCAAGAGGGCGAGATACCCTATGCGACCTACCACTTTAAGCATGCGCTCGTCCAAGACGCGGCCTACAGCACCCTCCCCAAGAAACCCCGGCGATTACTCCATGCTCGCATTGCCAAAACACTGGAGAGTCGGTTCGCCGAGCGTGTCACACAGGGAACCGGAACTCCTGGCGTATCACTATGAACAGGCAGGATTGGCCGGCCCGGCTGTTGCAGTATTGGCATCGTGCGGCTCGGCGAGATGCGGAACGATCAGCCAATATCGAAGCGCTCAATCATTTTAATCGGGCGCTCGACGTTGCTCAAGGAGCTGCCGCAAGGCCCGGAGCGGAATGCCTTGGAGTTGGAGCTCCTCCTCGCACGCGGAGCTCCCCTTGCTGTCCGTCAAAGGCTATGCATCCGACGAAATGGAACACAATTATCGAAGGGCGAAGGAGTTGTCACAGGAGCACAGCGGTTCCGTGCATCAGTTTCGCGCCATTCGGGGATTATGGGTATTTCATCTGGTCAGAGGGCAACTCGCCAATGCGCGCGGCCTAGCCGAAAATCTCCTCGCGCTGGCTCACCCGCGAGCAAAGCTCGGATCTACTGATTGAAGCTCACCGGAATTTGGGTACGACCTATTTCTACCTTGGCCGGTTTGACGAAGCCAGAACCCATCTGCTCACCGCAAAGTCCCTGTATGATCCGACTCAACACCGCTCACATGCCTTACTTCTACGGCCAAGATCCCGGGATAACCGCGAGGATTTACCTGGCCAGGACATTATGGATATTAGGTGAGGTTGAGCAAGTTGAACCGCTGGCGCTGGAGGCCATTGGCATGGCGAGGGAGTTGGAACACCCATTCACCATGGTTTTTACCTTAGCGTTCCTTTCCTGGATCTATTCCACTGTCCGCAACGCGAAGAGAACGCGGGAGCTCGCCGACGAAGCCATTGCGGTTTCCACACAATACTCATTTGAATTGGGGTTGGCGTGGGCGACGACCTCTCAAGGCTGGGCGTTGGCCGAAACATGGGCATGAGGACGGGCTCGGCACGTTACTACACGGGCTTTCCGCTACTCGGGTCACAGGTGCAAGTATCAACAACACTTATACCTTGGCGTTGCTGGCAGAAATATATTTACGACAACAACCGCATTGACGAAGGCTTGGGCGCAATTGAGGAGGCGCAGACGCTTGCCGTAACTGGGGGAGAACTGTTTTGGCACGCGGAACTGCTTCGACTGAAAGGCGAACTGCTGCTCGGACAATCCGACCAATCAGTCCAGGCAGCAGAACAGTGTTTGTGTGAAGCCCTGAAGATTGCGCAAGATCAGCATGCGACAATGCTTGAACTTCGAGCCGCCACGAGCCTGGCGAGACTCTGGAAGACACTCACATAAAGTCGGATGAGGCCAAACGCATCTTACATTCGGTGTACTCCAGATTCACCGAAGGCGTCGACAACCTCGACGTTGATTGAGGCGAAAACAGTCCTTGACCAGCTTCGAGCATGACATCGCTGTTGTCGTGACACCATTCCCGGCGTTAGGCTCCAGTGAAGCAGTGGAACGTTCCGTCTCAGGCCGGACTATCCATCGTCGGTGGGATCCATCATGAATGATCGTGTCTCAGCGTGGCTGGAGAACCTTGGTCTCGGGATCTACCGTGAGGCATTTCAGCGCAATGCGATCACGTGGGATGTCCTACCCGAGCTGAAGGAGAGCGACCTGGAGGCGCTGGGTGTCTTACTGGGACATCGGAAAACACTCTTGCGCGCGATCGCGCAATTGTCACCGCGCGCTGACGGTATGGGCCCTGGGTCTCTCCCCATTGCCGTCAGTCCGGACACGCAGCCATTCCCTCCCGAACGAGATCAAGCCGAGCGTCGCCAGTTGACGGTGATGTTTTGTGATCTGGTGGATTCGACCGCCCTGTCTCGCCGGTTGGACCCTGAAGACCTCCAGGATGTGATCCGACGTTTTTAGACGCCTGTAGCCAAACCATTGGTCGGTTCAATGGCTATATCGCCAAATACATGGGTGATGGGATGTTGGTCTATTTTGGGTACCCCCAGGCCCACGAAAACGATGCGGAACGAGCGGTACATGCCGGACTGGCTATTCTGGATACGGTGAAGGCGCTTCATCAAGACAATCCCCATCCAGAGTTTGGTATTGCTGCACGAATCGGGATCGCGACGGGTCAGGTCGTCGTCGGCGAACTCATGGGGCAGGACACCGCCAAGGAACGGTCCGTGTTCGGCGAAACCCCGAATCTTGCCGCCCGCCTCCAAGCACTGGCACAACCCAATCAACTGATCATTGACCCGGTGACGAAACGTCTTGTCGGACATGAGTTCGAGTTCGCGGATCTTGGCGCCGTTTCCCTGAAAGGGTTCGAAACACCCGTCCAAGCCTGGCAGGTGCTGAGTGCTCAGGTTGTCGGCCAGCCGGTTTGAGTCCTATCGAGCCAGCCACTTAACCAATTTCGTCGGCAGAGAACAGGAGCTCGCACTCCTGTTGGGTCGCTGGCGCGAAGCCGTCGGCGGCGAAGGACAGGTCGTGCTCCTGTCCGGTGAGGCCGGCATCGGAAAATCGAGAACTGACCCGTAGTCTGTGTGACCGCCTCGCCGATGAGCAGTACCAGACGATTCAATTTCAATGTTCACCGTACCATACTCAATACGGCGCTCTATCCGGCGATCAATTATCTGCGGCAGGCCGCGGGACTGGCCAGTCAGGACAGTGCCCAGGCGCAACTGGAGAAACTCGACGTCATGGCTGCGCGAAAGCGGCATCGAGAACCAGGACACGGTGTCATTGCTGGCGGATCTGCTCTCGATCCGAGGAGAACACCGGGACCCGCCGCTCACGGTGTCATCCGAAAAACGCAAGGACATGACGCTGGAAGCCCTCGTGCAGTATCTACAAGGGCTCGCCGATCGCTGCCCCGTGTTGTTCATTGTGGAAGATGCCCATTGGCTGGATCCCACGACGCTGGACCTCATGACGCGAATCATCGACCGCGTCCGGCAGATGCGCGTGTTGTTGCTGATCACATTTCGCCCCGAATTCAAGCCGGTGTGGTCGGACTATAGTCACGTGACGTCCCTGACGCTGAGCCGACTTCCACGTCGGCAGAGCGCCGAACTCGTGGCGGCGATGACAGGAGGAAAAGCGCTCCCGCCCGAGGTGCAGCAGGCGATTCTGGCGAAGGCCGATGGCGTGCCTCTCTATATCGAAGCGTTGACGGAAAACGTACTGGAGTCCGGGCTGCTGACTGAGAAAAACGATGCATTTACCGTGAAAGCCACATTAAAGGAATTGCCCATTCCGGACAGTCTGCAGGCGTTGCTCATGGAACGGGTGGACCGATTGGGGCCGGCCAAGGACATTGCCCAAACCGGGGCCGCGATCGGGCGTGAATTCACCTACGAGCTGGTACAGGCCACTGTCGAAATGCCGGACAGCCAGTTGAGGCAGGCACTCGACCTGTTCGTCGCGTCCGGGCTCGTGTTCCAAGAGGGCGAGATACCCCTTGCGACCTACCACTTTAAGCATGCGCTCGTCCAAGACGCGGCCTACAGCACTCTCCCCAAGAAACCCCGGCGAGTGCTCCATGCGCGCATTGCCAAAGCACTGGAGCAGCGGTTCGCCGAGCGTGGCAAACAGGGAACCGGAACTCCTGGCGTATCACTATGAACAGGCAGGATTGGCCGGTCCGGCCGTGGAGTATTGGCATCGTGCGGCGCGTCGAGATGCGGAACGATCAGCCAATATCGAAGCGCTCAATCATTTTAACAGGGCGCTCGAGTTGCTCAAGGAGCTGCCGCAAGGCGCGGAGCGGAATGCCTTGGAGTTGGAGCTCCTCCTCGCACGCGGAGCCCCCTTGCTGTCCGTCAAAGGCTATGCATCCGACGACATGGAACACAATTATCGAAGGGCGAAGGAGTTGTTACAGGAGCACAGCGATTCCAGTGCATCAGTTTCGCGCCATTCGGGGATTATGGGTCTTTCATCTGGTCAGAGGGCAACTCGCCAATGCGCGCGGCCTAGCCGAAAATCTCCTCGCGCTGGCGTCACCGCGAGCAAAGCTCGGATCTACTGATTGAAGCTCACCGATGTTTGGGTGCGACCTATTTCTACCTTGGCCGGTTTGACGAAGCCAGAACCCATCTGCTCACCGCAAAATCCCTGTATGATCCGAATCAACACCGCTCACATGCCTTACTTCTACGGCCAAGATCCCGGGATAACCGCGAGGATTTTGCTGGCCAGGACAGTATGGATCTTGGGTGAGGTTGAGCACGCTGAAACGCTGGCGCTGGAGGCCATTGGCATGGCGAGGGAGTTGGAACACCCATTCACGCTGGTTTTTACCTTAGCGTCCCTCTCCTGGATCTATTCCACTTTCCACAACGCGAAGAGAACGCTGGAGCTCGCTGACGAAGCCATTGCGGTGTCAACACAATACTCCTTTGAATTGGGGTTGGCGTGGGCGACGTCCTCTCAAGGCTGGGCGTTGGCCGAAACATGGGCATGAGGAAGGGCTCGGCACGTTACTACACGGGCTGTCCGCTACTCGGGTCACAGGTGCAAATCTCAACGACACCTTTACGCTTGGCGTTGCTGGCAGAAATATATTTACGACAACAAACGCATTGACGAAGGCTTGGGCACAATTGAGGAAGCGCAGACGCTTGCCGTCACTGGGGGAGAACTGTTTTGGCACGCGGAACTGCTTCGACTGAAAGGCGAACTGCTGCTCGCGACAATCCGACCAATCAGTCCAGGCAGCAGAACAGTGTTTTTGTGAAGCCCTGAAGATTGCGCAAGATCAGCATGCGACAATGCTTGAACTTCGAGCCGCCACGAGCCTGGCGAAGCTCTGGAGGAAACTCAATAAAGTCGGATGAGGCCAAACGCATCTTACATTCTGTGTACTCCAGATTCACCGCAAGGCGTCGACAACCTCGACTTGATTGAGGCGAAAACAGTCCTTGAACAGCTGAGTGTGTAAAGTCGCGACCGTTGGGGTCTAGCCGCCTTAAACGGATCCAGATCCTATGTGAGGGTCTGGCCGAACGGAAGGCCGTATGCCACTGGTCCTAGAGCCAAGAACTACGAAGTTTTCGCACACCGGAACCCGTAGTCTTTGTGCCGGTGCGCCGACCGATGGAGGTACCGGAGCGCGGATCGCAGGTGCTGCGGATCGCTGCCCCACGAACCACCCCGCAACACTTTGATTCGCCCGTTGACGGTCCTGTCGGGTTCTGCGACGGACTGGTCTTGTAATAGTCATCGTCATACCAGTCGCTGACCCATTCCCACACATTCCCGGCCATGTCATAGATGCCATAGGGACTCTTGCCGGCTTCCAACGTCCCCACCGGCATCAACGCCTCATGGTTGTTCCACTCCTTTTTCCCATAGTTCGCATGGAGCGGTGTCGGAGGATCGTTGCCCCACGGATAGAGGCGGCCATCCGTCCCCCGGGCCGCTTTCTCCCACTCCGCCTCCGTCGGCAGGCGCTTGCCGGCCCATTTGCAGTACGCAGCCGCATCCGCCCAATCCACATTGGCGACCGGGCGCTTCTGGTGCGCGGGTTGGTTCATCATCTCCCAGCTCGAAGGCGCATTGACCCCTGTCGCCTGCAGAAAGATTGCATACTGCCCTACCGACACTTCGTACGTATCCATGGAAAAGGCATCCACAAAGAGCTTGTGCGCCGGTTGTTCGTCTGAATCTCCTGTCGGACTCCCCATCATGAACTCCCCGCCGGCACCACCGCCATCGAGCCCTCTTGCGGTTCCGGCTTCTCCTGACTCCGTTTGTGCCCCGTGGGAAGTTCCTTGACGCCCTTATCAATAGGTGCCGCGGCCATCGCCGGGTACGCAGCGAGCCCGAGCAACGCGACCAGCGTAAGTATCCATCTCATAAACCGCCTCCGTATTCTGTCGAAGGAACCATGACACCCTTCGGTCCATCACAGCACAGTCGAACATTCTAGCCAATGGTGTAAGTTTTCGAGGGGAAGGTCATCGACACCTCCCTATAAATGGCCTAGTCCTGCCAAGTCACTAGAGGGCTCATTCTCGCAATTCTCCCATGCATGCAGCCAGTAGCTGGAGCGGAAGGGAATTCTTCAGAGAAATAGTGACGCTGTAGATTGGACTGGGAGGTCAGGAATCCCGCCGCGTTGCTTTCTCGGCCAACTCTACTAAACAACGCTTTCCGGGAGTGCTCCTGAGATCTATCACTGCCGCTATAGCACGATGTGCGTACTCGTTTGCCAACTGATTAGCTGCATCAAGAATATTTCTTGACATGGTAAGCTTGACTAATGATTGCTTACCTATTTTTGCAAGCTCCATTTGGTGCAGCCTTGAGAGTGTCGTACGCCTTGGCACCCAAAATAGTGGGCTTGCCTTTGCCAAGATCCATCCGTACAGGCTTCTGGGGCATATGCGGTGACCCTATCATATCCAGGATGTCGTCCCGAATCTGAAAAGCCATGCCCAGGTTTCTCCCATACTCCACTAGTTTCAAGGTCACGGAGTCAGGTAATTTGTTAGCCACTGCACCAAGCTTCATAGATGCTTCGAACAATGAAGCAGTTTTAAATTGTATCATTCGAATGGTACTGTTTCTCGGTGCAAACATCTCCCCTTGTCTCAACTGCTTGACCTAGTAACAGTTTAAAAGTCGTGTCATATAATATGTTGCGCATTCCTCGCGTTTCGCCGATGCTGCGATGAGCACGCAGCAAAAGCATTCCAGCAGATACGATTGCAACATCATAGCCATATTTTTATGAAGTGAACCTATTCCCCTACGCTTCGGCGACTCATCAATTATGTCATCGAGAATTAGGCTACTGACGTGTATCATTTCTAACGCAACAGCCGCATCTAAGGACGCACACATTATGCCGTCTTTCCTGTTACCTCCGAAGCGCACAACGCTAGAACTGGACGTATTAGCTTGCCTCCGGCACACAGCAATTCCATGACTGAATCATTGAATACTGAAGGGAATAAGTTGATTCGTGCCAGCGATGTCAAGCGACGCTCTACGAGGGAGGAATAGAGTCTTGCTCTTGGAATCTGTTCAATCCAGCTAACTTCATTCATCATTTTTTCTGTTGCATGATTCTACCAGCAATTTGAGCAGCCTTTGTAATGGAGGGCGCGATTGTCACACCTGCATTCTCTCGCGTTACGATTTGTTCTTTTAGAACTTGCGGATCGCGATCATTTCCAATAATGGTCGCAAGAGATCAGAGCCCTTCTCCGGTCAAATCTGCAATCCGCCGTGTAGAGTTCACTGCCGCTGCGAACTCCCTAGCTGGGCTATGGATGGATTCCGTGCCCGAGAAAGACATCGAAGAGTATGACCGCCGAGGTAGGTTCTTTTGCCGTCTCCAACAATTTATCCATCTTTAAGAGCGAAGATCAAACATAGGATAGTGGAGCCGTCCCATAAAACGAATCCTCGCTCCTACCACTAGAATTCGAGTAAACTTTTACTCTCATCCTCTGTAAGATCGTGACTGTTTCGTCGCAACCTACCACCAGCGGGCATTCGTAGCACACAACGCAATTCTTTGTCCATAGACGTGCCAACAGAGTTCTCTAGGGCTCTACCTTTGCCGCAATGTTAGGGCTGATACCTCAAACTGGTATATTCGGTTTTGACCTCGCTATCGGCAATCGTTTCGGTTATTAAATAACCCGCCTCGACATAGCCCGCACCACCTTTAAGAGATTGGCCATCAGCGAATACCAAGGTGATCATGTAGCTGGATTTACCTGGGACGTAGAGGTGCACGCTGCGGGTGGCGTCTATCGCCAGATTTTGCAAACTCAACTAGGCCATGTTCATGAACGAGTCGTAGTGAGGCTATTCCTTTACCAGAAGCGTTATGCAGCCTTACGGTAGCGATCGGTGCACCCAAGTGCAGAGCGGCAGCCACGACAATGCCGGCAGCAAAGCTGACCAAAACCAAGGTTATCATGATCAGCCCCCAGTTGTTAGGCCAGCATTTAAATTCCTGCACACTGACCAGCGTGAGGTGCGGATCTTCCTGGAGGTATCAAGACCAGGGAAGCAATGATAGGTGGCTTCCGTTTCTTGGCTGTCCGGCGGTGGGGGACGTGTTGCAAGAGCTGATGCAAACGAGACCACACGGTCATCTGACCGTCTGCTGTGGCCACACTCATAACTCAGGCACGGCTCAAATTCTGCCGAATCTCGAGGTCATCACCGGAGCGGCAGAAAATGAGACGCCGCAGGTGAATGCCGTCATCGAAGTTGAGTGAGCGTCCATTCAGGCTGGACCAATTCAGATACAGTTTCATGGACATGGCCCGAGGAGGTTTCCAGTGAAGATGGACACTAGGCTAGGCTACTGGGTGGTTCAGGTGATTAAGGAGGGGCTGGGGGAGCATTTGCGGGGGCGGTTGTGGGGGTGGTTGTAGGGGAGTGGTAGGGGTGTTGCTGGGGTCGGTGCTGGGGGTCGGTGCTGGGGGGATGGTGCTGGGGGGGTGCTGGGAACGGTGGTGGGGGGCGGTGCTGGGGGTGGTGCTGGGAACGGTGGTGGGGGTGGTGCTGGGGGCGGTGCTGGAAACGTTGGAGAAATAAGCAAACGGTGTGGAAATAGAAAAGAGGCGGTGTATCCTCGCGGGCGACCAAACCCAAGCAGCCGGGAGACCCGGCCACTCAAAGGAGGAAGACACCGCCATGAAGCAGCAGAGCACAGAGGCACCGAGATCGTCAAGCGTGCAATGGGACAATCTGGAAAGTTGGGTGCGAGGTCATGTGCAAGGCTTTATTCAGCAGATCCTCGAAGAGGAAGTCAGCGAGTTCTTGGGGCGCTCAGAACCGCAGCGACGGCGGCCGCTCTCAGAGGGCGGGTATCGCAATGGCTATGGGAAATCCCGGCGGTTGACCCTCAGCTGCGGGACGATCACGGTGCTCGGACGATCGCCGATGCCGGATCGGCATCCATGACGACCAGGGCATGACCGCGCTACCCTGCAACCTGCCGCACATAGTCCGCCAGTTCATCGTCGGCAGCCGCCGACCGTGTGCTTTCGGCTACACCGAATTCTGTGGCGGCCGGATCTCCGTGAAGGCGCAATTAATAAAGGAGGGTTTTCCCTCCACAGGTCATCCTCGAATCGCGCGTATTCGTTGGACAATTCCGCAGGTAAATTCTGTTTGTGCTGTGAGTGTGCCTGTGGGAGGCGCACACGAAGACACGTTCAAGGGATACGGGACATAAGGCAGCTCATCTAGCCCCGCAGTTTCTTAATGAGCAGGCATTAAACCCATCGAACATCAATGTGTAGGTAGCGATGTGGTAGCAAAGCGTTCTAACCACTCGTTCTCTCAAGCAACTTGGATTGAGAAGCAAACTAACAAACCGCAGGTCATCCTAGATTCTGCATGCATGAGCACGGCGGAAGTTGCTCTCCCAGGCCCAAGATCTTATGGATTATGAACTTCATTCAAACTCTTATGGACTATTGCCTCATTCAGAGTCCCATAGCCCGTGTCCTGCTAGGACAGTTCGTTTAGGGTTTTTGACTCAACTTCAGTAAGGCCAACAAAGAGAGCAGCAGCCGGTAAACATTATTTCAGGATGGGGGCTTGACAATATCTATTTGTATATGCAATATTATGCCATGACGAAAACGGAAACACATAAACGGATGAATCACGGTAACGATATCATTGATCAGATCGCGCGTGAGTGCCTGCTGATGCGCGTGCGCAAACTTGATCGTGTGCTCACGAGTATCTACGATGCTGAACTCCGGCCATTCGGCCTGAAAGCAAGCCAAACGAATCTTCTGGTTCTTGTCGCAAAGGCTGGCCCCATTCGACGTATCGAGATTGGGAAGCGTCTGCGCCTCGACCCATCCACCCTGACCCGGAATCTGAAGATCATGCTGACCAATGGTTGGATCCAAGAGATTGAGGATGGGGAAGACGGCCGGGGCCTCCCCGTACAGATTACAGTCCAAGGTCGTGACCTGCTGAATCAAATCGGTCCGTTTTGGCGAAAGGCCCAAACTCGCACGGAGAAGTTTCTTGGGGATGATGGCGCGACACTCTTGCGAACGCTCGCAGCCAACAAGTTCGGGCTTCCGTCGGGGTAAGGTGTTTTTTTGATTATGTACTTGCATATACAAATACATGCCATTCTGGCACAAGAAACCGAGAGAGGAGACAAAATGGCAAAACCAAACATGTTGATCACGGCAGTGCGGGGCAAATTCCTAGCTTGCCTGCTGCTACCACTCACGATGTTTCTTGGGTGCACCCCTCAAGACAAACCATCCCAGCAGGTCTCACGGCCCGTGAAGGTCGTCCGAATCGGGGAGGAGGCCGTAGCAGGTGTGATGAGTTTCGCCGGGGAAGTACGGGCACGATACGAGACGATTTTAGCCTTCCGGGTATCGGGCAAAATGATTGACCGTCCCGTGGAGGTGGGTGATCGCGTGCACAAAGGTCAGCGCGTCGCGCGTCTTGATTCCAACGATTATCAGCTTGGAACGGACGCGCTGAACGCCCAGCTCAAATCCGCTCAGGCTGAACGGGACTTTGCCCGGGATGATCTGACGCGTTACCGTGAACTCCTCAACCTACGGGTCATTAGTCCAGCCGAGTTCGACCGGCATGACACCGCGTACACCACCGCGCGGGAACGGGTAGTAGCACTGGAAGCTCAACTGAGCCAAGCGACCAACCAATTACAGTACACCGATCTGCTGGCGGATCGGGACGGCGTGGTGACGGCGGTGGAAGTCGAGACGGGGCAGGTGGTGACTGCCGGTCAGCCCGTCGTCAAGCTGGCCCGGCTTGATGAGAAGGAAATCCATATCGATATCCCCGAGCAGCGCGTGGGCGGAATCGAGCTCCGTCAGAAAGTCAGCGTGACCCTGTGGGCCGACGGCGACCGGCGGTATACGGCGCGTATCCGCGAAATCGCGGCGGCGGCCGACCCGACCAGCCGCACCTATCGCGTCAAGGCGACACTGCTTGAGGGGCAGGATGAGGCACGGCTCGGCAAGACGGCGACGGTGTGGATTCCCGTGACTCACATCACCGCGCATCGCCGTTCCACTCTCGGCCGTATTCACCCCGCAGAACGAGCCTGGACGTCCGCGTGTGTGGCTGGTGGACGAGCAGGCCGGCACGGTCAGATCCGTGCCGGTTCAGCTGGGCGAGACACTGGACGGAGAGCGCATTGTCGTTGCGGGAGTCGTGTCCGGACAATTGGTCGTCAGCGCCGGGGTACAGCGCCTGGCTGAGGGTCAGGCGGTGCGCTTGCCGGAACAGGTCGCGTCGGCCATGCAGGGCTACGTCGCCGAAAGCAAGGAGTAGCAGCCATGAAGGATTTCAATCTGAGCGAGTGGGTGCTCAAACATCGCTCCATCACCGGCTTTCTCATGGTGCTGGTGCTGCTCGGCGGAATTGTCGCCTATTTCCAGCTGGGACAACGGGAAGACCCGGAGTTCACTTTCCGGGTGATGGTCGTCAAAACCCTCTACCCTGGGGCGACCGCGCTGGAAACCGAGCAGCAGGTGACCGACCGCCTGGAAAAGAAAATCCAGGAACTGCCTAATCTAGACTTCCTCCGCAGCTACTCGAAATCCGGCGAATCGGTGATTTTCATTACGCCCCGCGAGGACACGCCATCCAAGGAGATTCCGAACCTCTGGTATCAAGTGCGCAAAAAGGTCGGTGACATCCGCATGAGCTTGCCGCCCGGCATCGTCGGCCCTTTCTTCAACGACGAGTTCGGCGATACCTACAGCCTCCTCTATGCCTTTTCCGGGGAAGGCTTCAGCTACGCCGAGCTGAAAGCTGCGGCAGATTCCGCCCGGCAGCAGATCTTGCGCGTCAGGGATGTCGAGAAGGTCGATCTCCTCGGCGTCCAGGACGAAAAGATATACGTCGAGTTTTCCGACAAGAAGCTGGCCGAACTGGGTCTGGACACCGCGGCGGTCGCCCAGATCCTCGAGGCGCAGAACGGCATGGTGCCGGCCGGGACGGTGTTTTCCTCGCAGCGCAATCTCCCCGTACGACTCACCGGCCCATTCGACTCGGTGGAGAGCGTGGCGAACCTGGCCGTGCGTCTCGATGGCCGGACCATCAGGGTCAGCGATTTCGCCAAGGTGACGCGGGGCTACACCGATCCGCCGGAATTCGAGATGCGCTTCAACGGCAAGGCGGTCATCGGTCTCGGCGTTACCATGAACAGGAAAGGCGATGTGCTGGAACTGGGCAAAGCGCTTGAAACCGCCATGACTCGGATCGAGGAGAACTCCCGGTGGGCATCGAGGTCGAGCGGGTCGCCGATCAATCGCGCGTGGTCAACACGGCCATCGGCGAATTCCTGCGCACCTTCTTCGAGGCGCTGGCGGCGGTGCTGCTCGTCAGCTTCCTGAGCCTCGGATTTCGCACCGGGTCCGTCGTCGCGCTGACGGTGCCTCTGGTTCTGGCCGGCACGCTGCTGTGCATGTGGCTCTTGGGCATGGAAATCCATCGCATCTCGCTGGGCGCCTTGATTCTCGGGTTGGGTCTTCTGGTGGACGACGCCATGATTGCCATCGAGATGATGGCGCGCAAACTCGAAGAGGGCTGGGATCGGATGCGCGCCGCGACGTTTGCCTACCGCGCCACGGCCTTCCCGATGTTGACCGGTACGCTGATTACCATTGCCGGCTTCCTGCCGGTGGGCTTGGCGAGATCCCAAGCCGGCGAATACACCGTGGCGATATTTCAGGTGATGGCCATCTCGCTGTTGCTGTCGTGGATCGGTGCGGTGGTCTTCACACCCTATCTGGGCTTTCTGATGCTCAAGACCAAGGGCAACGGGGAGACGCCCGGCCACGACCTGTTTGACACGCCGTTCTATAATCGTCTGCGCCGCTGGGTGGATCGATGCGTGGAACATCGCAAGACAGTGATCATCGGCACGGTGGCGCTGTTCGGCGTCGGTGTCGTGACCCTGACCCAAGTTCCCGAACAGTTTTTCCCGTTGTCCAATCGGCCGGAAGTCATCATCGACCTCTGGTTGCCGGAGGGTAGTGCCTTCGCGCAAACCGAAGCGGTCGCCAAGCGCATGGAGACTCTGCTTGCCACGGACGAGGACGTGGTGAATTACGCGACTTATATCGGCGGCGGCAGCCCGAGGTTTTTCCTGCTCATCGTGCAACAACTGGCCAATACCAACCTCGCCGAATTCGTCGTGATGACCCGTGACAACGTGGCCCGCGAACGGGTCATGCAACGTCTTCGACTGACCTTCGCCACGGATTTCCCGGAAGTGCGCGGACGCGCCATGCGGCCTCAACGTCGGGCCACCGATGGATTATCCGCTCGTGTTCAGGGTGTTCGGTGAAGATTCCACGATCGTTCGCAGCATCGCCGACCGGGTGGCCGAGGTCGTGCGCACCAACCCCAACACGGTGGATGTGAACGACGACTGGCACGATCGCATTCCTTCGTCGCGTCTCGTACTCGATCAGGACAAGGCGCGTGCACTCGGTGTCTCTACTTCCAGCTTGTCGCAAGCCTTGCAAGCTCACTATACGGGCATCCCCGTTGGACAGTTCCGCGAGGATGACAAGCTCATCGACATCGTCTGGAGGGCGCAAAAGGACTTACGTGGCGCCGCCGATGAATTGCCCAATGTCACTGTTCGGACGGCCAACGGTAGATCGGCACCGCTGGGGCAGTTCGTCAAGTTCGAAACCGTCTTCGAAGACGGCGTCCGTTGGCGCCGCAACCGCTTCCCGGCGATCTCAGTACGGGCCGACGTGGTAGACGGCATGTTGGCGCCCGATGTAGCCGCGCAGATCGTTCCGAAGCTCGAGCCCATCAAAGACAGCCTCCCCGCTGGCTATTTCATCGAAACCGGCGCGGCCAAGGAAGACGCCTGGATCGCTCAGAAGTCGATCCTGATCTGGATTCCGCTAGTTGTGATCGTCACGCTTATCCTGTTGATGATGCAGTTACAGAACCTGTCCCGAACGTTCCTGGTGTTCGTCACGGCTCCGTTGGGCGTGATCGGGGCCGCGTTCGCCCTGTTGCTGTTCGGTGCTCCCTTCGGTTTCGTGGCCCTACTCGGCATCATCGCCCTGGCCGGCATGATCATGCGCAACTCGGTGATCCTGGTGGATCAGATCGAACAGGACGAAAAGGCCGGCCGGGATACCTGGACCGCCATTGTAGAATCGACCGTCCGGCGTTTCCGGCCCATCCTGTTGACTGCGGCGGCAGCCATCCTGGCCATGATTCCGTTGTCGCGCAACGATTTCTTCGGACCGCAGGCTATCGCCATCATGGGCGGACTCACTATTGCGACCATCCTGACCGTGTTCTTCCTGCCGGCGTTGTATGCCGCCTGGTTTCGGGTCAAACGGGAGCCTTCTCATGCGGATGCGTCGCCGGCAGGTTCGAATGAAAATCTGGTGTCCAGGGATTCAGTAATTTTTAATGGAGAGATTCCCGTAATGGCCCGCTATTTAATACCAAGCATCGCCTTGATGATAGTCGTTTTGGCAGGCTGTACACCAACGCGTGTGAGTGACCGGGTAGTGCTCTCGACTCCGACGGATTGGCGTCATGCCCCCGTTGTTCAAGACAATTCCAATCAGGCCGACCTCAAGGAATGGTGGCAAGGATTTCATGATCCCCTTCTGAACGAGTTGATCACCCAGGCTTTAGCCGCGAACCACGATCTTAGAATCGCAACGGCTCGCGTGCGCGAGGCCAACGCTCTGGTCACGGTTGCGGAATCAGCACTCTACCCCAGCGTTGATTTCTATTCCTTTGGCGGCCGTGAAAAGCGGATCGACCGAATCATCGCGGTACCGGGTAACCAGGGGATAGAGCTGGTCACACCCACCGCCAATGTCATCACCGGTGGGTCTTGCTGCACGGTGGGAAGTAGACGTGTTCGGTGCCCGGCATCTTGAAGCCGAGGCGATTGGCTGCTCAGGCTGCGGGAACCGAAGAGGCTCGGCATGGGGTACAGGTGGGATTGCTGGCTCAGGTGGCGACGAACTATCTGGAATTACGCGGCGTACAGGAACGGACGGCCATCCTGCGGAAAAACATCGACATCCAGCGGGAAAGGCTCAGAACTCTGCAGGCCTTTTATCGCGCGGGCTTAACGAACGATGCCGAGGTCTCCCGCCAGGAAACATTACTGCGCAGCACCGAGAGTACCCTCCCGGTATTGAACGCAGCAGAGGCAACGCTGATCCATCGCCTCAGCGTGTTGCTGGGTGAGTCTCCGGCGAAACTTGAACACCGGCTTGTTGGTGCCACAGTTCATCCTTCCGACCTGCCGGGTATCCCAAACCTTTTGCCTTCAAGCCTGCTATCACAACGGCCCGATCTGCGCCTTGCGCAAACCGAAGTGAGTGCAGCAGCGGCGCAGCCTCGGTGCAGCGCGGGCCGATCAGTTTCCGAAGGTGGTGCTGTCGGCGAGCGGTGGGATCGGTGCACTGGCCGTCGGCGGATTTCCGAGTCTGGTGGAGGGTGTGTATGCGCTGGGGTCGGGCCTCACGGCGCCGATCTTCAATGCGGGACGCATTCGAGCTCAGATCGCTGGCGCGGACGCGCGGCTGGATCAAGTCGCGGCGAAGTACGAAAAAACCTTCCTCCTCGCCTTAGAAGATGTGGAAAATGCCTTTGTCGCACATACCTCGTCCAAGGAGCGCCGCGAACAACTGCTGCAGGCCGAACAAGCCGCCGAGAAAACGTATCAATCCTCCGATGCCTTATATCCAGAAGGGCGCGCGTGATTATTTATCCGTGCTGGATGCCCAACGCAGCAAACTTTCGATCAGCGACGAGCGTGTCAAAGCTGAAACCGCCGTTCGTGTCTCCTTGGTCTCGCTTTGCAGGGCCTTTGGTGGCGGTTGGGCCGTTGAGCGCTCGGTGAGCCGGACCAATGATGACATCAATATCGGAAAAAACTCGGGGCCTGCCGTTGCGGTCGAACAGTAGTTCAGTCGCGGATTGCGTGGACCCAAGCGAATTGACGCTCGCAGACGTCGAGATCGTTCGATTTCTGAATGCCTGCGAGAAAGGCTGTGTCGAGCTCCTCCATTGCTGGACGTTCATACAGGTAGGAGTGGACAATCCGTGGAAAAGGCAGGGAAGGAGAAGGCGGTCCAGGTTTGATAATCAACATCAACGTGCGGTATAAGGGGAGGGATTCCAATGTCACATATGATTGTAGGTAAGGAAAGTTCCATGAAAGGAGTAGTCATGCGATTCAGACCATCCATCATCCTGACAATCACCCTACTCGTCCTGAGCATGGGACTCTTCTATGAGGCCGAGGCCAAAACCATCGAAGCGGGCCATGCGACTGTGAGCTGGAAAGGAAAAGGCGTGATCGATGATCTGGGGGATGGGGACAAAGTCTTTAGCGGCACTCTTACCGGGACCATTCTCGTGAAGCATCTTCCTGAAGGCTCGGAACCGGCGCAGATCCATAAAACCGAAATGGATTGTCAGACGATTCTCTATATCAGTAAGAACGTAGAGGGAACGGAAGACGATCCTCTGCATCTTGAGGGCCCATCAAGGCAAGGACCTCGCGTACGGAGAAATACGATGTGCTGGAAAGACAGGCGAATGCAAAGGCGAGATGACGTGGGTCTGGGGAAAGGGCGGATTCAAGGGCATTACAGGGACGACGCCGTTCGTCGCCGGTATCTATATTGAAGAACAGAAAGAGGGACAGATCTACGGAAGTGCCCATTGGCCAGAGTTGACCTATATACTGCCGTAAGGGTTCATGCCTCTCACGGTGAGAAGGGCATCGAGGAGCTGATAATAGCACTACTGAGAGGATGTGACCCCAATGGAGTTCACCTCACACCGTCAAAGCTGGTCCCAGGCAGTACAGACGACAACTTCTTGGCCTGCTATAACAAACCGGGGGAAGGTCAGTGCTGCGGGTGGGATACCGGACCCTGGCCGATGAAGCTCACCCTTTCAACCCATTCAGGAGGAAGCACACATGCTAAGACCTAATAGATGCTCTCTCACGGTTACTACCATTTCTCTGATTGCGGCTATCCTGCTCGGAAGCGGCTGTACAACAACTTCCCCTTCTCCACCTCAAACGTACAACGCCGAATTGGAGTATCTGAAATCGCTGCATCAGGCCGGTCCTGTTACTGAGCCTCAGCTCGTCGCCTTCTTGATGCAGCAGTTCATGAATGCCAACCAGCAGCACGCCGCCATCGCGTTCTTCGAATCCTTCCTACAAAAGCACGGAGGGCAGCTTTCTCCCGAGCAAACAGGGTTATATTTGAGCGCCTTGGGCGTCCTGCGCGCCTCCTATGCCAATCAGGTGCCCCTATTGAGTCGAATCGCTTGGGTGAATAAGACGATCGAGATCCTAGAGCACGCGCGGGTTCTCACCAAGAACGACTACTTTCTCGTACGATGGATGATAGGCGTTGTATATGCGCAGCTCCCCGATCGATTCAACAAGGCCGACGCCGCCTTGACCGATCTCAAATGGTGTGTGGACAACATCGCGAAGGCACCCCATGACGGTTGGCTGCGCGAGCCGTACTATCACCTGGCCGTGCTATACGATCGGGCCAAAGATCAACAACAGGCGCAAGCCTATTTGCAACTGAGCGGCTATGACGGCTTCAACAAACCAATCACACTGACTACGCCGTATGCGGTCAATGCCACCAAAGGCTTTACGTTCCATCCCAAGCGATTAAGAGAAATCGTTCCCGGCAAGATCTTTAATCTGTCGGGTTTTGAGTTCACCGAGTATTACTTCATCGTGTCAAAGGACGGCAAGGAGCTGATATCCATCGACGCTGGCACCCGGCCCGACGCGGCCCAGGCCGCTTACGAGTTCCTGCGACATCGCTTCCCTGACCTCCCCCATTGACGACGGTATTTGTGACTCATAGCCACTGGGACCATATTGGCGGGCACCGTTATTTCCACGATTTGGGTCCGCAGGTAAAGTTCTACGCCAGGGACAACTATCGTCAGGAGCTGGAGATCGTTCGCCCAGGCACGCGAGGATTTCGCTACTTTTGGCAGCGATTTTAAAGATGATTTCATTTCTGATTTCAAGCCCGATATCACCGTCGGCAAGCGTACCGAAATCACCGTAGGAGGGACTCGCTTTGCGCTCATTCCAGTTCCCGGCGGAGAAACGATCGATGGACTCTTTATTCATGTGCCTGAGCACGACACGCTGTTCGTCGGTGACTTCATCATGCCGTATCTCGGCGCTCCCTTCGTTGAAGAGGGCGACCTCCGGGACTCTTCGCAGCCATTGATGTCGTTGTCTCCTTAGACCCCAAGCACCTGCTCCACGGGCATGAGCCGCTCACGCGGATCTGGAGTACTGGGGGCATGCTCGCTAAGCTCAAAATCCATCTCGAATGGCTTTACCAAGAAACTCTGAAGGATACCTGGAATGGCATGAGCCGAGCGGCGATCCATCATCAAAATCTGATGCCGCCATTCATCCATCAGAATCCCGAGGTGCACTTCCCTTTCTCGTCATGCGAGAGAATGTCATAAACCGAATATACGATCAGAACGTCGGCTACTGGCAGCCCGACCTTCAAGGCATGGACCATCTGAGTCAGGAAGAGTTCGGTTTGTTATTGACGCACTACTTAGAGCGTTCAGAACAACAGCTGGTCAGTGCTATTGAAAACATGCTGGAGAGCGGCGACCACGCACCTCGCGGCACGTACAACGACATGGGCACTGACTCAATATCCGTCCAGTGCCAAGTTGCAGGAGCTGAGGAAGATGGCTTTCTTGAAGCAGAAGAGAAATACCAAGAGCTCAACCCCTTCAAGGTTATTGTGTACTCGGAGGCTATCCAGCATGGAACGCCACAGTTGCAGCATGCCCTGCCTAACAAAGGCATGGAGGCGGACGCTCCTAATGTCGCGTGTTGTGCCCCACTTAATATTTGAACAGGGAGATGAGCCATGTGTATGCAGGAAACCTAATTAATAGCGTGCAGATGATTAAGCCTAGGTCACCTAAGGGGAGATCCCATGCTCACCATCATGTTCATACTGGTCGTTGGGGGGCTGCTCGGTTTCGGTGTGTTTGTGACTGTGTTGATATGCGGGATCTGGGGAGGGTTTGAAACCGACCCATCTTTTCCACACTCTAAGGTCGAAGGGGGCTGGATTCATCAATAGATGAACGGTGATACTCATGGCATAGCCCAAGGCAATCGCCAGATCCATTTCAGGTGGGTGTAAAAGTATAGATCCCCCGGGCCTGCTCCATGAGGGCCACGCCCGCCGCAATCAATGGACAACAGCTGGAATCGAGTACCCCTGAGATTCTCTCCCCCCCACCGTGCTCACGTCGCCAAAGATGTGAGCAATGCCCCTTGACCTGCCCCCGATTGTTGTACCACATCCCTTGTTAGTCTAGGCACATTGCGCGTCCCGAGGTTCCCGGCCTCGGGAGCCGGCGGTTGATAGCCCAACGAGCTGTGCGGGCGAATCTGGTTGTAGGTGCGCCGCCAGCGTTCGATGAGCACCGTGGCTTCCCAACGCGTTTTGACGATCTCGCCATTGAGCAATTCGTCCCGCAGCTTGCCGTTCAAACTTTCGACATAGCCATTCTCCCAGGGGCTGCCGGGTTCAATGAACAGGGTCTGTACCCCCACACGGCGCAGCCACTCCCGAACCGCCTTCGCCGCGAACTCCGGGCCGTTATCGGACCGAATATGCTCAGGCGCGCCATGTTGCACGAACGAGCTCGCTGAGCCGGTGGAGAACGTCATCCGATCGCAAGCGGCGATCCACGTCGATCGCGAGACATTCCCGGGTGTACTCATCCACAATGGTTAGCAGTTTCAGCGGACGGCCGTCCTTTGTCCGGACGGCGACGAAGTCGTAGGCCCAGACATGATTGCGGTGGGGCGGGCGGTGCCGAACACAGGAGCCATCGGTGAGCCACAGCCGGCCGCGCATGGGGTTGCGTTTGCGGCACCTTCAGTCCTTCTCCGCCGCCAGATCCGTCCCACGCGTTTGTGATTCACGCGCCAGCCCTCCCGTTGCAGTAACACCGTGATCCGTCGATACCCATACCGTCCATACTCTCGGGCCAACCGGATGATCGCGGTTGTCACGGGCACACGTCATCATCCGATGGCTCGCCGTGATGTCGCTGGAGTTGGGCGAGGCTGACCCAGCACCCGACAGGCCCGTCGTTCGGGAGGCCCAGCGTGGCACAGCGGTGTTCCACCGTCTGCCGTCGGCGCGCTGGGCTTAGAAGTTTCCCTCGGCGGCCTCTTTCAGGATCACCTTGTCGAGTGTGAGCTCTGCCACGGCCCGTTTTAAGCGCGTATTCTCCCGCTCCAACTCCTTGAGCCGCTTGACCTGATCGATTTTCAGCCCGCCATACTCGTTCCGCCACCGGTAATACGTCTGTTCGGTGATCCCCAGGCTCCGACTCACTTGGACGACGGTCTGGCCCTTTGCTCAGGGCGACCTCGGCCTCACGCAGCTTGGTAATGATGTGTTCGACGGTGTACTTGATGCGCGGCATACGGCCTCCTTCGACCAGACCCTAACAGAGGATCTGGACCGGTTTAAGGGCAGGTCATAATATGCCTGGAAGGTGTCCACAAAATCAGGTGAAGACCATTCCTCGTTTGTGATCATCCTGCGTATAAGAATTCCGTCGATTCCGAGGTTCCGCTTCCAAAGGGATATCCAGGAGTATTCGCTTGCTACTCTATGACGAGGTTCACGACCGTCTTAGCCCCCACGATCCTTTTGAACAGATTTCACTTTGTTCCCAGTATCTTCCTGACGCATTCTCCTTGTCCACATTTTGAGGCGGGGCACAATACCTTCCAGCAGATTGACCAAAGGAGATGCCGTGGCTCTTCCAACTCGAGAGGTGGAGGAGACACTCATAGCATGCATTTCACTCAATCTCGATAACCGCATTCACCTGCGGCGTCCCATACTCTGATGCACCGGTGAAGACTTTTAGATTCGGCAGCACTAGCGTCGTGCCACTATTGTGCGTGTGGCCGCAGTATACGGTCAGACGACAGTGCGGTCTTGTTTGCATTATCATCCTCAACACTTCAGACACTGTCTGACAGGCAAAAACGGACGCCACTCATCATTGCTCACCTGGCCTTGATACCAACAGGGATTCTCTGAGGGAGGCACATGGGTGAGCAGAATCATATTTTGGTACCGCTGGAAGGCTCGAGGAAGAATCTCGCGCAGATAGTTGGCCGCTTCGTCTCCTAAGTGCATGAGGTGATGTAGCACTCTTACTTGGCGCGAGCCCTGCCAGCTCCTTGATGTGCAGCATGATCGTTTAACTTCACCGGAGTCGTCGTATAACCGTCATGCCGACTGTCTCCCACCAATCATGGCCTACCAAGGCGGTTGAAGCAGTCAGAGGTACGACGCCGGCGTTTGGGAGATGTGTCAGCAATGGATGCGCGTGGCAGAACTCGCGAACGGCGGCACGCACGTCCGCGATCGGTCCATGATAAAAGTCGTGGTTCCCCAACACAAAATACACGGGTCGGTTGAGAGCCTCGCTCATGGCCCGAAGATGCGTGAGGAGAGGACGCTACGGAGATATCCACCGGTGAGAAAGACCGTGTTTGGGTTATGAGACATGATTGCGGAAAAGAATGCTTCGCGTGCGCGTCCATGCAAAGAGTCCAAATGAATATCGGTTATCCACACGGATCGCATAGTGACATTCGATCGATCATTCAGAGTTCAGTCGCGACATTGTCAACGGGAGGCGTCATTTTCACTATCGCATGGAGGTGCGAATGGATTCCAATCATCGGTCCCGCCTTCGGCACCATTGTCCCACATGAGTTGGGCATGCAGAAGTCCGAGAAGTGCCTCAACTCCAAAAGTCTGCAGCAGCTGCACGCAGCTTGGCGAGGATCTGTTCGCCGGTGTGACGGAGACGTGGCATACGACCCGCCTTTCGGCCAGACCCGCACATAGAACTGGACTCGGTTGAGGGGGCGAGGTCACAACAGCCGCGACTTCACAC
>ERZ1370068.4639-contig-37_pt1 | contig 22179 bp, 22 predicted proteins | sample MGYA00561227_ERZ1370068 | MGnify/ENA primary metagenome ERZ1370068 (study PRJEB38410, sample SAMEA6850437) | metagenome | study: Metagenomic assessment of the ecological functions of the soil: analysis of the soil microbiota associated with the... | reverse complement strand
GCCGCTGCATGCTCGATCCCGGTGCGCCGCTCGAACTCCCGGATGACCGCGTGGTACTCCGGGTTCCACGTCGCGCTCGAGGATCTGCGGGCGCGCGGTGCCGTCCTGTGGGATGGACGCGCCGCCGTGATGGCGTCCCGCGCCTCGGGGCGGGTCGGCATGGCCAGCATCATGTACGGACGAGGCGAGGCCCTTCGGGTTGACCAGGTAGTCTGCCGCGCGCTCCGCCAGCACCGTCGGGGCGAAGGGCATCCAGAAGTCGCGGTTCTTGATCATCCGGTTGATCAGCGCCCACCACGCGATGATCGGACGGGTTGGCCAGGATCGACCGGTTGCCCAGCGCGCGCGCTCCGAACTCCATCCGCCCCGCGCAGCGGACCACGATCCCGTCCGAGACCAGCAGCTCGGCGATCCGCTCCTCGATGCGCTCGTGGAAGGCGACCTTGTACCGGCCCCTCGAGCCGGCGCTCGCGGATCACGGCCTCGGCCTCCTCGTCCGTCACCGACGGGCCCGAGGTAGGCGGGGCCGAAGGGCTGCCGGGACGGCGGGCACGCCGCGCGCGCGCGCACTCCTCGCACGTAGCCGAGGTACGCCGCGCCCACCGCGTTCGACTCGTCGCCGCAGGACGGGAAGACGAACAGCTCCTCGACCCAGTCCTCCCGGCCGATGCAGCATGTTGGCCTTGACGTTCATGAACGACGCCCGCCGCCCAGGGCCAGCCGCCCGCCGCCGTAGCGCTGGTGCATCAGCCGGCGTCCACCGCAGCAGCGACGTCCTCGAGCAGGCGCTGGCGCCGCCGGCCGCGACCCCGTCGAAGCGCAGCCCCACCAGTGGCTCGCAGGAAGCAGCGGGTAGCGCTCCCCGGGCGTGCGCCAGCGGAAGCGCGCGGGCCGGCCCTTCCTCGAGGTCGAAGACCGCGCGCAGCGACCGCTTCCGCGCGCCGCGCGTATGTCCGGGCGCGTACGGGCGCCAGGCCCATCACCTTGTACTCGTGCTCGCCGAACGTCATGCCGAGCGCGAGCGTCACCGAACGAGTAGAAGGCCCCGAGCGAGCCCGGGCGCCGCTCGGGCGTCGCCTCGTGGCGCGTCGAGCGCGAGCCCGCGCCCGGTCGAGGCGGTCGCGCAGAGTCCGTCGCCGGAGTTGTCGTTGGTGAGGACCAGCGCCTCCCGGCCCTCGAAGCCCGAGCCCCAGTAGGCGGCGGCGGCGTGGCAGGTGTGGTGGTCGAGGCACACGATGCCGCTCGGGCGCCGACCCCAGGTGCTCGGTGACCGCGCCGAGCCGCTCGCGCTGGGAGATACCGAACTTGCCGCGCGACGGCGTCGATCAGCCCGAACCGCGCGCCCCACTTGCGCACGCGTCTTCCCGAGCGCCCGGCGGCGCGACGGCCACGCCACGCCGTAGTACTCCTGCGCGTAGGCCTCGTCGTGCAGCACCCGGTTCAGCCACTCGCGCGCAGGCGCGCGCGCGCGCCGGCGAGGGCCACCAGGTCGATCTGCGCCGGGCGCGCCGCGAGCTCGCTGGAGGAGCGCGTCGATCGGCGCGCCGCGGGATAGCCCGCGTCGTTCTTGAGCCGGCTGAACCGCTCCTCGGAGGCGCACCCGACGATCCGGCCGTCGCGCAGCACCGCCGCGGTCGCGCAGTGGGTCTCGGTGATGCCGAGAGCACGATCATGGCCGGCCCGGTATACCGCCCGGCTCCGCCAGCCACCGCGCGCGTGCGCGGAGCAGCCGCCGTCCCGTCCGCGGCCCACACGAGCTGCACGCCCGAGCGGCGAGGCCGTTGGCGCCCCGCAGCAGCGGCACGCTCACCGCCGGCATCCCGCAGCAGCGTCCAGAGCGCGCAGAACGTCGGGATCGCCGGTCGACTCGAGCCCGGCGCGGCGCGGTGCCCGACGCCGCGCGGGCGTCAGGATCGCGTCGCAGCGCCGCGCTCGAAGAGCTCGGCGAACGACCGCGTTGAAGCGGCGGCAACGCGCGCGCGCGCCTGCGAGATAGTCGAGCGCGCTCACCGCGCGGCCGCGTCTCGATCCGTCTCGCAGCGCGGCGCGACAGCCGGTCGCGCCCGTCTCGTACTCGCGGCGGAGGTTGATGCGCGATCTCGGCGTCCATCACCGCGCGGTGCCACTGCCAGCTCGTCCGCGCCGACGCGCCAGCTCGACCTCCTCGACATGTTCGCCGAGGCGCTCGATCAGCTCCGGCGAACGCGGCCTTGGCGTCGTCGTCCATCCGCGGCCACCAGCGCGCGCTGCGGAAGCCGAAGCCGCGGCGTGCGGAGCGGCGGCACGAGCGCTGGCGATCTCCCGGTACGGATCGCCGCGCGCGCGGGCGCGTGTCCGGGATCGCGCTCGTCGTAGCCGGCGCACGCTCCTCGAGCAGCAGCGCGAGGTCGTCGACCGTCCGCGCGAACAGCCCCACGTGATCGAGCGCTGCGCGAGAGCCGGAACATGCCGTGGCGCGGGATCAGCCCGTGCGTCGGCTTGAGCGCGTACACCCCGCAGTACGAGCGCGGGTCGGATCGATCGGAGCCCGTCGGTCTGGCTGCCGAGCGCCAGCGGCACCATGCCCGCGGCCGACCGCCGCCGCCGAGCCGCTCGAGGACCCGCCCGGCGTGTGCGCGGGGTCGTGCGGGTTGCGCGTCTTGCCGGGCGTGCGGGTGGCGAACTCGGTGGTCACCGTCTTGCCCATGATCGACCGCGCCGGCGGCGCGCAGGCGCTCGACCACCGCGGCGTCGCGGGCCGGCGTCCGCCCGGCGTGCAGCACGGAGCCGTTCTCCGTCGGCATGTCGGCGGTGTCGATGATGTCCTTGAGCCCGACGGGCACGCCGTGCAGCGCGCCGAGCGGCCGGCGCCGCACCGCCGTCCGACTCGTCGGCCGCGCGCGCCTGCGCCAGCGCGTGGTCGGGATCGAGGAAGATCCACGCCTGCACCGTCCGGCTCGACCCGCGCCGACGCGCGCGAGGCAGGCCCGCGACGAGCTCGCTGCGAGCTCGAGCGCGCCGCGCGCGGATCAGCCCGGCCGCCTCGGTCGGCCGACAGCCGCCGCGAGCTCCGCCGAGTCCATCGGACGCCCCCGTGCCCAGCCGAGCGCCGGCGGGCTCGAGCGTCACCGCGAGCCGCGTCCTCGTCCCGGCGCACCGATCAGCGGGAGCGGCCTCGCTCCGGCGGCACCTGAGCAGCGCCGCGCGGACCGCGTCCGACGGCTCACGACGGGCGCGGCCCGTCGACCTCGAGTGAGCACGTCACCGACGCTGGAGTCCCGCCCGCCTCCGCGCGCGGCTGCCGCGGAAGACCGACGGCCACCGGCGGCGCCGCGTCGGACCGGCGCCGCGCCGGGCTCAGGCTGGCCCTCCGGATCGCGCACCAGGAACCCGAACTCGGCGGCGCACGCGCGTCGGCGGCCACCGGCCTCGGCATCGCGCCAGCCGGCACCTGCGACCGTGCCGCGCGGCCTTCCGGTCGCGGCGGCAGCGACGGTGAGCTGCACGGTCTCGCCGACGCCGGCGCGCGAGCCGATCGCCCGCTGCAGCGCTGCGCGTGTCGACCACCGGGCCGGTCGCGGAAGCCGACCACGAGATCGCCGGTCGCGCAGGCCCGAGGTCGCGGCCGCGGGCGTCTCCTTCGATGACCTCGACGATCAGCGCCCCGAAGCCCTCGCGGAGGCCGAGGCGCTGCGAGATCTCGTCTCCATCTCCTGCTCCGAAGGTCGCGGATGCGCACGCCGAGCCAGCCCCATCGCGCGGCGGCCGTCGCTCTGGCGCCGGCGAGGGCCAGGCCCGCGAGTACCACGCGAGCAGCGCGAGCGCGCGAGCTCATCGCGCTGCACCGCCTCCCGGTCGAGGCGCCTCGAGCAGGCCGATCGAGCGCAGCGGCGAGCAACAGCCGGAGCGCGCTTCTCGACGTCGGTCTCCTCCAGCAGGCGCTGGCGCACGTGGCGGCGACCGGGATCAGCGCGGAGGCGATCTGATCCGCGAGGATCGCCGGCGACGGCGACGAGGACAGCCCGCACTCCAGCCGCGGGAGGACCGCCCCGCCGCGGTGCAGGATCTGCGGCGGCACCGGCTCCTGATCCCGGCCGCCAGCGTCGCGGCCCGGGCGCGCCCCGTCGCCCACGTCGCCCAGCGCCGTCGCCTGCGGCCACGCGGTAGAGCGTGTCGGTCGGACAGCTCGCGATCGATGCGTACCCGCGCTCTCGCCCTGAGGAGGATGCTGAAGCGCCCGGTGGCGAGGCGCTCGCACCGCACGATGCGCACCCGCGCCCGCGCCGACCGCGTGACCGGCCGGCTTGCCCTCGTAGTCGCCTCGTAAGCCCGGCTTGAGCCCCACCACGGCGAGGCGCCGGTCGCGGCCGAGGCAGTCGCGTGATCATCGCTGCGGTAGCGCGCCTCGGAAGACGTGGAGCGGGAGCATCGGTGTGCGGGAAGAACGTCGAGGTCCGGAGCGGGAAGATCGGCAGCGCAGAGCCGGCCGGTTGCTGTCCACGGCCGGCGGCCCTACCTGGCGGCGTCCGATCGCCCGGCTCATCGGATGCGTCGAGCATGGTCAGCGTCGCCAGCGCGCGGACCCGCTCGGCCACCGCGGCGGCAGAGCGCCCGGAACGCCCGGCCTGGCGCCGACGTCGGGCTGGCCCGACCGACGATCGGCACGCCGCGCGTCGCCGCCCTTGCGCGTGCTCCATCTCCAGCGGGATCTGCGCCGAGCAGCGGCACGCCGAACTCCGTCGGCCACCGCTGGCCCCGCCGCCCTCCGCCGAAGATGCGCGTAGCTGCTTGCCGGTGTCGGGCGCCACGAAGTAGCTCATGTTCTCGACGATGCCGATGACCGGCACGTTCAGCTTCGCGGAACATGGCCGAGCGCCCTTGCGCACGTCGAGTAGCGTCAACGTCCTGCGGCGTGGTGACCGACCACGACGCCGGTGAGCGGCATCGACCTGGGACGAGCGAGAGCTGGGCGTCGCCGGTCCCCGGGCGGCATGTCGAACACGAGGTAGTCGAGCGGTCCCCAGTTCACGTCGCGGAGGAACTGCTGCACGGCCGAGTGGATCATCGGGCCGCGCCACACCAGCGCCTCGCGCTCGTCGACCAGAGCCCGATCGACATGATCCTGATGCCGTGGGCCTCGACCGGGATGATCTTGTTCTCGAACATGCCCGGCCGCCCCTGGCCCCCATCATCAATGGAATGTCCGGGCCGTAGACGTCGACGTCGACCAGGCCCACCGTCGCCCCGGACCGTTGGAGCGCCAGCGCGAGGTTGGCCGCCACCGTGACTTGCCCACGCCGCCCTTGCCGGAGGACACCGCGACGGTGTGGGGACACCTGGGGGATGAAATCCGCGGCGGGCGGCTGCAAAGTGGGGCCGCCGGGAGCGCCAGTGCCCAGTGCGCATGGCCGTGATTCCTGGCCGGCGCTGCCCATCTTGACCTCGACGCGGGTCACGCCGGGCAGCCGCTTCACTCGCCCGCGACGCTCCGCTGTGGAGCTCGACACCTGGTCGCGGCGGACTGGTTGGTGAACGCCGTGGGCGAACGACACGCGCGAGTCCTCTGATGGTCAGGTCGCGGACCAGGCCGAGCGCGACGACGTCCTGGCCGGCCTGGGGGTCCTGAACCGCGCGAAGGGCCTCGAGGACAGTCGCCTCCGTCACACCGCCGGCTGGATTCGTCACGACTGGCTCTCCGATGAGTGGGGATCTCAGACTGCTCGGTGCTCGTCACGGAGTATAGGGGCCGCCGCGGCCGGCGCGGGCGTCAAGGCAACGAGGCGTCGGTGCTGTCGTCCAACCTTGCGAAGAACTTGAAAAAACAGGCGGGACTTGCGCACAAGTCGGATCGCGCTCTCCCCCGATGACTTCCGGCGCGGGCTCTCGAACTTCGCCAGCGGTGTCACCGTGGTCACGACGCGAGATGAGTGGCCGGCCGGCCGAGCCGGGCTCACCGCGAGCGCCTTCACGTCCGTGTCGCTGGTGCCCCCGCTGATCCTCGTGCGTGTCGCTCAGAACGCCCAGAGCTACCCGGCGCTGCGGGACAGCAAGGGTTCGCGATCAATATCCTGGGCCGACGGGCAGGAGGGCATCTCCACACCGCTTCGCGTCCTCCGACAGGGCACGTCCGCGGGAGAAGTTCGACGGCATCCCCCACCGGGCCGGCACCCCGGGTTCCCGCTGCTGGAGGGCGCGCTGGCGCACCTCGAGTGCCCGGACTGTCCACGCGTACCCCGGCGGCGATCACACGATCTTCGTCGGGCAGGTCGAGGCGGCGCGGCCGAGGGTGACCCCGCGGTGCGAGCCACTGCTCTACTACCGCGGGGCGCTCACGGGCGCACGCTAGCCGCAGGGCTCCTGATGTCCGGCGGCCTGACCCATCCGCTGTCGCGGCCCCCGGTCGACGACGAGATCAAGGCCGCGGTCCTCGAGGCCGTGGACTCGCGTCAGTACATCCTCGGGCCGGAGTGCCAGCGCGCTTCGAGCAGGAGTTCGCGCGCTACAACGGGCAGCAGCCACGCCGGTCCTCACCAGCAGCGCGACCGCCGGCGCTCTGGATGGTGCTGCGCGGCCCTCGAGGTCAAGGCCGGGCGACGAGGTCCTCGTGCCCTCGCACACCGCGCTTCCCCACCGTCGAGGCGGTGCTTCGCCAGGCGCGACGCCGGTCTTCGTCGACGTCGACGACGTCACGTACACCGATCGACGTCGGCGAGGCGCGAGCCGCGAAGATGGTCGGCCGCGTGACGGTCGGCGTTGCGATGCCGGTGCACCTCTACGGCCATCCCGCGAACCTCGACGGGCATCCGGCGACCTCTGCGGCCGGGCCCGGCCTCTGGCTGCTCGAGGACTGCGCCCAGGCCCACGGCGGCCGCGCTGGCGGGCGCGCAAGGTGCGGCACGCTCGGCCGCGCGGGGTGCTTCTCGTTCTACCCGTCCGAAGAACCTCACCGTCGATGGGCGACGGCGGCGCTGCTCGTCGCCGGACGACGACGACGGTCGCCGCGCGGCGCCGCCGGCATCTGCGCGACCACGGCCGGCTCAACAAGGACGTGCACGCCGGGGTCGGCTTCAACCTGCGCTTCAACGACATCCAGGCCGCGATCGGTCGCGTGCCTGCTGCGCCGGCTCGACGCGATGAACGACCGCCGTCGCGCGCTCGCCGCACCGCTATCGCGCGCCGGGCTCGCGGGCCTGCCGCTGGCGCTGCCGGTCGGAGGCGGCGGAGCGCCCGCCACGTCTACCACCTGCTACGTGGTGCGCGCCCGAGCGCCGCGACGCGCTCTCGCCGCCGTTCCTCAAGGGCGCGGCATCGCCACGCGGCATCCACTACCCGGTGCCGTGCCATCGCCAGCCCGCGGTGGCCGATTCGCGCGCGCCGGCCCTGCCCCGGGACGGAGCGCCTGGTCGGCGAAATCCTCACGCTGCCCCTGTCGGCCGGTCACACCCGACGACGAGGTCGACCGCGTCGGTCGCGGCGTGAGAGTTCTTCGGCTAGAGAGCAGCGGAGCGCGCGGCCGGGAGCGCGACGACGCCGATGGCGGGGATCCAGCAGCGGGACGGGGCGCGGCGCAGCGCCGCTCTAAGATCCTCCAGCTCTACCCCGAAGGAGGACTACTTCACCGGCGCCGCCATCCAGCTCCGCGAGCTCGCGGGGCTTCATGCGCGCGGCCACCACGTCACTGTGGCCACGCGGCCCAGCCGGATCTGCGGAGCGCTGGCAGCCGGATCGCCCACGTCCCGCTAGTCGCATGGCCGGCGCGCTTGACCTCGCCAGTGCCCGGCGCCTCTGCGCGCCTGATCCGCGCCGAGCGCTCGACGTGATCCACTGCCAGCAAGGGCCGCGCGCGCGACCCTGGCGCTGCTGGCCGGCTCGGCCGCGCTGCTCCCGGTGCTGATCCTGAACCGCGGCGTGAGCTTCCCGCTGGACCGCTGGCGCTGCCTCGGCTGCACCAACCGGCGGCGTGACCGCGATCGTCGGCGGTGTGCCAGTCGATCGAGCGGCGGCTCGTCGCGGCGGGCGTCCCGGCGGCCAAGATCGAGGTCGTGTACTCAGGCACCGATCTGGCGCGCTTCTGACCTGCGGGGTCGACGGCGCCCATCCGCCGGGACCTCGGCCTCGGGCCGGAGCACGCGCTCGTCACCCAGGTCGGCATCCGGTCCTGGCGCGGCAACGACGACGTGCTCGACGCGATGGTGCGCGTCGGCCCGCGCGGCGCGCACGCCCGCCTGCTGTCCGTGGGCGCTGCCGTGCGCGGATCATCAGCCTCCAGGAGATAGGCCTGGCGGCGCGCGGCCTCGCTGGCCGCGTGTCTCGCGTGGCGGCACCGCGAGGACGTCCCGGAGATCCTGGCCGCGAGCGACTCTGGTCGTCGACGCCTCCTACGCAGGGCTCGGCATCACCGGCTCGGCTGCGCGAGGCCCTCGCCGTCGAGACGCCGGTGATCGCCACGGATCTCGAGGGCAATGCCCGAGCTGATCACCGACGGCGAGACCGGCTGCCTGGTGCCGCCGCGCAATCCGGACGCGCTGGCCAGGCGCCATCCTGCGGATGCTCGAGAATCCGGCGCGCGCTCGGGCCATGGCCCGCGCCGGCCGCAAGCGCGTCGAGGCGCGGTTCTCCGTGGCCGTGAAGATCGAGCGCACCGAGGCGCTCTACCGGCGCCTGCTCGCGAGCGCAGAGCGATGCGCAGCCGATGGCCGCGAGCGGATCCACGACCGCGCTACGCGCAGCCCGCCGGTGTCTCCCGTACCTCCGGCCCGTACTGGCCGATGCCTCGCGCTGGGCACGCTGCTGGCCGCTGGCCGTGTCCTCGGCGCGAGGGCCTCATCGCCTGGCTCGTCAAGCCCGCGATGGACGACATCTTCGTCAAGCGCGACGTGCTGATGCTCAAGCTCGATCCGCTCGCGCTCCTCGGCGCGTACATCGCTCAAGGGCATCGGCCGCTTCGGCCAGTCCGTACCTGATGGCCGTCGGTCGGCGAGCGCGTCATCGCGCGCATCCGGCGCGAGCTGTACGCGCACATCCAGGGCATGCCGCTGGCGCTTCTTCACGTCGCGTGCACTCGGCGGAGCTGATGGCCCGGCGTCGTCACCGACGTCAACCGCCTCGCCCGCCTCGTCGTCGACGGTGCTCGTGATGGCCGTCCGCCAGGTCGGGACCATCGTCGCCCTGCTCGTCGTCATGTTCGTGCGCGAGTGGGTGCTGGCCCTGATCGCCGTCGCCGTCTTCCCCGCTGGTCGGCGGTCACTGTGCCGCGCCATCGGCCGCAAGCTCTACCAGATCAACAAGCGCCCGCAGCGAGACGGTGGCAGACTCAACGTCGTGCTGCAGGAGTCGTTCACCGGGACCAAGATCGTCAAGGCGCTTCGGCCGCGAGGCGCCTCGAGCAGGACCGCTTCGACGGCGTCAACGACCGCGCTCCTCGGCCTCGCGCCTCAAGGACCACGCGCGTCGACCAGCTCGCCGAGCCGCTCGATGGAGATCCTCGGCGCGCTCGGCGATCATGGGCGCGCTCTGGTACGGCGGCTACCGCGTCATCCAGGGCGCGCTGACGCCCGGCGAGTTCTTCTCGTTCACCGCGGCGGTGATCCTGCTCTACGGCCCGGTCGCGCCAGCTCTCGCGCATGGTCAACACCGTCCAGCAGTCGCTGCGCTCGGTCGAGCGCGTGTTCGAGATCCTCGACACGCCGCCCGCCATCGCCGACGCGCCCGGCGCCCACGTGCTGCCCGCGCTTCCGCGACCGGATCGAGTCGCCGAGGGCGTCGTCCTTCCGCTATCCGGACGCCGAGGAGCGACGCGCTCGCCGACGTCGTCCCTGACCGTGCGCAAGGGCGAGACTGGTCGCGTTCGTGGGCATGTCGGGAGCGGGCAAGACGACGCTGATGGACCTGCTGCCGCGCTTCCACGACGTCTCGGCCGGGACGCATCACGCTCGACGGCCACGACCTCCGGAGCGTCACCGTGGCCTCGCTGCGCGGCGCTGATGGGCATCGTGACCCAGGAGACGTTCCTGTTCCACGACACGCATCGAGTACAACATCGCGCTACGGCAGGCCGGACGCCACCGCGGGCCGACGATCGAGCGCGCGGCCCGCCATGGCCCAGGCCCACGAGTTCATCGCCGCGCTGCCCGAGGGCTACGCGACGCCAGGTCGGCGAGCGCGGGCGTGAAGCTCTCGGGCGGCCAGCGGCAGCGCATCGCCATCGCGCGCGCGTTCCTCAAGGACCCGCCGATCCTGATCCTCGACGAGGCGACGTCGGACCTCGACGCCGAGAGCGAGTTCCTGGTCCAGCAGGCGCTGTCCGAGCTGATGAAGGGCCGGACGGTGCTGGTGATCGCGCACCGGCTGGCCACGGTGCAGCACGCCGACCGCGTGGTCGTGGTGCACGGCGGCCGCATCGCGGAGATCGGCAACCACGACGAGCTGATGGCCCGGGAGCGACGGCATCTACCGCCGGCTCGCCGCGCTTGCAAAGTGCTAGACCAGCCCGTCCCGCGCTAACTCGCCGACCCGCGAAGCCCCGCGCGAACCCGAAAGTGGCGAAGCCACCATAGAGGTCATCGCGAAAGCGATGACCGTACATCAGATAGAGGGCGTCGCACTACCGTCGCGGGCTGATCGGGCGGCTACTCCCGAAACCGGTTCAGCGATCGGCAGCCGCCAGTCCTTGCCGAACGCCCGCGGCGTGATCTTGATGCCGATCGGGCCCTGGCGACGCTTGTACTCGTTGCGGTCCACCATGGCGATCACGCTGCCGGACGGTCGCCTCGTCGAAGCCCGCGGCGACGATGTCGGCCAGGCGCCCGGTCCTCCTCGACGTAGGCCTCGAGGATGCGCGTCGAGCACCTCGTACGGCGGCAGCGTGTCCTGGTCGGTCTGGTCGGGCCGGAGCTCGGCCGAGGGCGCTCGCTCGAACACCGCGCGCGGGATCAGCTCGCGCGCCGGCGCGCGCGTTGCGCGTGGCGGCGCAGCGTCGTAGACCAGCGTCTTCGGCACGTCCTTGATCACCGCGAAGCCGCCCGCCATGTCGCCGTAGAGGGTCGAGTAGCCCACGCCGATCTCGCTCTTGTTGCCGGTGGTCAGGACGAGCCAGCCGAACTTGTTGGACAGCGCCATGAGGCAGGTTGCCCGCGGACGCGGGCCTGGAGGTTCTCCTCGGTCACGTCCTCCTTGACGCCCTTGAACGGCGCGGCGAGCGCGCGCTGGTACGCGCCGATCACGCGGGCGTGATCGGCAGGCGTGAGGAACTCGATGCGGAGGTTGCTGGCCAGGCGGTCGGCGTCGCGCGCGCGTGCCCGCCGAGGAGTACGGCGACGGCATGGTCACGCCGGTCACGTTGTCCGCGCCCAGCGCATCCACGGCGATCGTGCCGCCACCAGCGCGGAGTCGATGCCGCCGGAGAGCCCGATCACCACGCGGCTGAAGCCGTTCTTCCGCACGTAGTCGCGGGTGCCGACGCACGAGCGCGCGATAGACCTCGTCGAGCCGCCCGAGCCTCCTCGGCGGGGCGCCGGCGCACAGCGGCGGCGACGAGCCGCGGCCGCGCCGGGGCGCGAGGGCGATCGGCGGCACCGGCGCCGGGGCGGCGAGCTTTTCCTTTCGCCGCCGCGAGTCGCGCAGGCGCGCGCGGAACACGTCGTCGAGGTCGAGGTCGGCGATGACCAGGTCCTCCTCGAACGTGCGGCCTCGCGCGCCAGCCGCTCGCCCCGCTCGTTGAACACGAGCGACTGCGCCGTCGAACACCAGCTCGTCCTGGCCGCCGACCATGTTGACGAAGGCCAGGCACACGAGGTCGTCGGCGGCGCGTGTGGCCAGCATCTTCTCGCGGAAGCGCGCCTTGCCGGCGTGGTACGGCGAGGCTGTTGATCGTGACGATCAGCTCGGCGCCGGCCAGCGCCTGACGCGTCGGTCGGCCCGGTCGGGTACCAGATGTCCTCGCAGATGTTCACCGCGAACAGCGACGTCGCCGAGCGCGAACACCGGGCGTCGCGTCGCCGGCCTGGAAATAACGGTTCTCGTCGAACACGCCGTAGTTCGGCAGGTACTGCTTGTGGTAGATGCCCGCGACGCGCGCCGTCGTGCAGCACGGCGGCGGCGTTGAAGATGTCGTCGCGGCGGTCGACGAAGCCCACGCACCACGGTGAGCCGCGCGAGGCCCGCGCCGCCACGGGTCGAGCGCGCGCAGGTTCGCCTCGATGAACGCGGGCTTGAACAGGAGGTCCTCCGGCGGGTACCCGGTGATGGACCAGCTCCGGGAACGCCACCAGATCCACGCCGAGCGCGCGCGCCCGGTCCATGGCGTCGATCACCATGCCGCGCGTTGGCCCTCGATGTCGCCGACGGTGGAGTTGATCTGGGCGAGCGCGACACGCAGCCGCCTCATGCCCGGTATTCTACCCCGGCGCTCGCGGTGGCACGGCAAGGCTCAAGCCGGCCACGACGAGCGCGCCGCCAGCCACCGTGAACGCCGTGATCGGCTCGCCGAGCCATGCCGCCCCGAGGAGCGCTCCCGCCACCGGCTGGATGTTGAGGAAGATCGCCGCCCGCGGCGCGGAAACGCGCTCCAGCGCGTAGTTCCACGCGAGATACCCCAGCGCGGTGATGACCAGCGACAGGTAGAGCGTGCCCACGACCGCCCGACGCGCGTCCAGCGCGTCGGCGCGCCGGCCGCCCACCTGCCGCGGCCAGCGGCAGCATCGCTGCCGCGCCCCAGAGGATCGACCACGTCGTCACCGCGGCCGCGGGATGACGAGCCAGCACGCCGCGCCCGAGCAGCGTGTAGGACGCGTACGCCACGCCGGGCGAGCAACGAGCAGCGCGTCGCCGCGCCAGTGCGGCGCGATCTCCTCGTGAGGCCGGGCACGCCGTTGACCACGACGAGGATCGCGCCGGCGACCGCCGCGGCGGCGGCGAGTCGCTCGCGGCCGCGCAACCGCCTCCCCAGGAGCAACGGCGACAGCGCGACGAGGGCGACCGGCTCCACCGCGATCAGCAGCGCGGCGTTGGTCGCGGTGGAGCGCGCGAGGCCCCAGTTCGAGAGCGCGTAGCCCGCGGCGAAGCCGAGGCAGCCCATGGCGACCACCGCGCGGCGGTCGGCGGAGAGATACGCACGCGTGCGGCGCCGCGCGCCGACGCGATGAACAGCAAGGGCACGAGGGCCAGACCGGCCACGGAGAGCCGGACGAAGGCCATGCGGTGGCGGGCGCGACGTCGTCGAGGACGATCCGGGTCGCGACGTAGGAGGTCGCGTAGACGCAGTTGGCGACGAGCAGGATGACCTCGGCCGCGGTCACCCGGCGATGATAGCCTCGGTGCGCGGCCGGCCGGGCTATAATGCGGCGCCATGAAACCAGAGCGCCGGGCGCCATGAAACCGAAGATCCCGTGGCTTCCCGCCGCCGTTCAGGCTGGGCAGAAGACCGAGCGGTGCCCGCGGTGCGGCGCCGATCGCATGATCCCGTGGACGCTGCGGCGCGATCCGATGCGGCGGGGCCAGATCCGCACGTGGGTCTGCACCGCCTGCCAGACCACCGAGGAGCGCACCGAGGCCGAGTAGCGCGCGCGCTCGCGCGATGGATGCGACCGAAGGCGAAGTCTCGCCGTAGCCGGTGACCGTTGGGGGCGTCGGGGGGCGACCGCCGCTCCCCCGACTTCGAAAGCCAATCAGCTCAGGTTGACGAAGTCGATGAGCTGGCGGAGCCGTCCGGAACTTCGCGCCGCGAGAACGGCAGCACGAGGCGAGGCAGCTCGGGGGTACTCGTCGCGCTCTCCGGCCACTGGCCCCGGGGCGGCCTTCGGCCGGCCCGTGCAGGGATGTCGTCGAAGCGCGCGAGAGATCTCGGTCACCGCGGCGGCGGGCAGCGCGCGGCGCAGCCGGAGTGACCAGCGCCGGCCCGACGTAGCGCTGGGAGTGGAACACCTCGTAGAACCGTCTCGATCTCGGCCACCGCTTCCTTGACGTCGTCGGTGACACGGTAGAGCGCGACGTCGGCGGCGCCGATCATCCCCGTTTCCTGCATCTGGGTCTTGAGGAACTCGTCGAAGCGCGCCCAGTAGTGGCTGCCCGGGGCATCCACGAGCACGATCGGCACCGTCACCGCCTTGCCCGTCTGCACCAGGGTCAGCGCCTCGAACACCTCGTCCGCGGTGCCGAACCCGCCGGGGAAGTACGCCATCGCGTGGGCCTCGCGGACCAGGAACAGCTTTGCGCGTGAAGAAGTACTTGAAGCTGATCAGCTTGGGATCGTCGGCGATCCAGGGGTTCGCGTCCTGCTCGAACGGCAGGCGGATGTTGAGCCCGAATGACCGCTCGCGCCCGGCGCCCTCCTGCGCCGCGCCCATCACGCCGCTGCCCGCGCCCGTGATCACCATCCAGCCGGCGTCGGCCATCGCCCGCCCAAAGGCCGCCGCCTGCTCGGAGACGGGATGGCCGGAGGGCAGCCGCGCGCGAGCCGAACCACCGTGACCTTCCGCATGTGGCGGAACGGCGCGAAGACCTTCAGCGCGTAGCGCATCTCCTTGAGCGCGGTCGTTGGTCATCTTGAGGTCGACCACCGGCGCCTTGTCCTCGTACAGCTTGAGCACGGTGGTCAGCAGCTCGAGTAGAGGCGCCAGGATGTCCTCGGGAACGCGGAGCTGCTCGAGCAGGACGTCGATGCGGCGGTTGGCCTCCTCCGACTGGAGCTGATAGCGCCGATCCGGGGCCATGAACTGAGTGTACACGAGCGTTCGGGCTCTCAGGCGAGCGTGTGCCGGACGATCTTGCCGTCGACGAGGTAGATCCACCATCTCGGCGATGTTGGTGGCGTGGTCGGCGCACGCGCTCGAGGAAGCGCGAGATCAGGATCAGCCGGATGGCGCGCGGGAATGGTCTTGGGATCGTCCATCATGAAGGTCAGGAGCTCCCGGAAGATCTGCTCCTTGAGCGCGTCGACCTCGGCGTCCTCGCCGCACACCTGCCGGGCCAGCTCGGTGTCCCGCGCGCGACGAAGGCGTCCAGGCTCTCCTTGACCATGCGCTGGGCGCGCGCTCGGCCATCCGCGGCAGGTCGACGTAGGGCTTGAGCTGGGGCTCCCGGTTCAGCTCGATCGACGCGCTGGGCGATGTTCACGCGCCCGGTCGCCGATGCGCTCGAGAGTCGGTGACGATCTTCATCGCCGTGGTGATGAACCGGAGGTCCCCCGCCGTCGGGCTGGTGGAGGGCCAGCAGCTCCACGCACTTCTCGTCGACCTCCGACGTCGTAGCGTGTTGACCTGCGCGGTCCCGCGTCGATGACCTCCTGGGCGAGCGTCGTCGTCCCGCTCGAGCGAGCGCGCGCATGACCCGCCGGATCTGATCCTCGACCAGGCCGCCCATGGCCAGCAAGCGTCTGCTTGAGCGCCTCCAGCTCTTCGTGGAAATGCCGCTGCATGGGTGCCGCTCCTACCCGAAGCGGCCCGGTGATGTAGTCCTCGGTCCGCTGGTCGCGCGGGTTGGTGAAGAGCTCGCCGCGTGACGCCCGAACTCGACCAGCTCGCCGAGCAGGAAGAACCCGGTGTAGTCCGACACGCGCGCGGCCTGCTGCATGTTGTGGGTGACGATCACGATCGTGTAGCTGGTCTTGCAGCTCGAGCATCAGCTCCTCGATCCGCGCCGTGGCGATGGGGTCGAGCGCCGAGCACGGCTCGTCCATCAGCAGCACGTCGGGCTCGACGGCGATGGCGCGGGCGATGCACAGGCGCTGCTGCTGCCCGCCGGACAGCGCCGAGCGCGCTCGTGCGAGGCGGTCCTGCACCTCGTCCCACAGGGCGGCGGCGCGCAGGCTGCGCTCGACGATGGCCTCGAGATCGGCTTGCCGCGCCGCGCGACGCCCAGGATGCGGGGTCCGTAGGCGACGTTCTCGAAGATCGACTTGGGGAACGGGATTCGACTTCTGGAACACCATGCCCACGCGCTTGCGCAGCTCCGTCACGTCGAGCGCCGGGATCGTAGATGTCCGCGCCCGCCGATCCGGATGCTCGCCGGTCACGCGCACGCCGTCCGACCAGGTCGTTCATGCGGTTGAGACAGCGGAGCAGGGTGCTCTTCCCGCAGCCCGACGGGCCGATGTAGGCGGTCACCCGGTGCTTGGGCATCGACATGGTGATGTCCCTGAGCGCCTGCTTGGTTCCGTACCAGAGCGATGAGCTGCTCGATCTCCACCATCGCGGATCTCCATGATACCGGCCGGGGCGGCGTGGGATTCAGACTGACGGTCACCTGCATCAACGGTCTCCTTCAAGGTCGCCGAATATCGACGAGCGCCCTGCTCCCGGTGCGGAGCGTCGGCATGGGGCGCCTGAGCGCCCCATCTGACTAGACGGCCGACGTCGCATACTTCCGGCGGAGCCGGTTGCGCAAGGCTGATGGCGAAGAGGTTCATGAGCGACCACGATGACAGCGGGAGCAGCAGCGTGGTCGCGAAACACCATCGGCCGGGCCGCGTCCACGTTGGGCGACTGGAACCCGACGTCGTAGATGTGAAAGCCCAGGTGCATGAACTTGCGATCGAGAGTGCAGGAACGGCCAGAAGCCGTCGACGGGCAGCGCCGGGGCCGAGCTTGACCACGCCGGTGATCATCGAGCGGCGCCACCTCGCCGGCCGCCCGCGCCATGGCCAGGATCGAGTCCGGTGAGGATCGACGGGCATGACCGCCGGCAGCGACCACGCGCAGGGTCGTCTCGAGCTTGGTCGCGCCCAGGGCCAGCGAGGCCTCGCGCATCCCTCGCGGGATCGCGGCCAGCCCCTCCTCGGTGGCCACGATGACCACCGGCACGGTCAGCGAGCGGCCAGCGGTCAGCGAGGCCCACAGGATGCCGCCTGTCCCGAAGGTCGGCGTGGGCAAGCACCTCGGCGAAGAAGAGCCGGTCGATGCTCCCGCCGATCAGGTAGATGAAGAAGCCCACGCCGAAGACCCCGAAGACGATCGACGGCACCCCGGCCAGGTTGTTGACGGCGATGCGCACGATGCTCACGAATGTACCCTGCTCGCGCGTACTCGCGGAGGTAGAAGGCGGCGAGCACGCCCAGGGGCGTCACGATGATGCTCATGATGAAGACCATCATCACGGTGCCGAAGATGGCCGGGAAGACGCCGCCTTCGGTGTTCGATTCGCGCGGGTCGTCGGAGACGAAATGCCACAGGCCGGTGAGGTAGTGGCCGCTCTTGGCCAGCAGCGCCCATCCGGTTGGGGAATAGACGTCCACGATCTGGGCGAACGGCAGCTCCTTGTCCTTGCCGTCGTCGCGGCCACGACGAGACTCAGGGTCTGGCCCTTCTTGAGCTCGGCCAGGCGCGACTCTTCCTGCGCGTAGCGGGCCAGAGTCCGCGCCATCTCGCCGCGCAGGGCTTCGACGCGCGCGCCGCCGGTGCTCGCCCTTCAGCTGAAGCTTCCGCAGGCGGAGCCGGATCTGCTCCTGCTCGTGATTGATGCCGCCGATCTCGCTCTTCTCGATGCGGCGCGATTTGCCGTCGGAGCTGCTCCGCCTCGGGCAAGCCGTCGCTCCAGCTCGGCCACGGCCGCCGCGAATCCCCGGGCCACCACCCGGTCGCCGTCCTTCACCGCGGCGATGGTGCCGATCAAGGTGCCCCACTCCGTGCGATCGATGACGGCGACGTCGGGCGGATAGGCGCGCGTCGCGATGCTCGCCTTCGTCGGCCCAGACGAAGTCCGCGCCGTAGAGGTCGCGGTTGCCGACCTTGATCTTGATCCGGTGGTCGCCGGGCTTTCCGGGAATACCCTCCGCGCCACCAGGGGGCCGGTCAGGACCTTCCCGTCCTTGAGCGTGATCTGCATCACGCCTGGCGGGCCAGAAAAACCCCAGGCCGCTGGAGAGGATCAGGCCGATCAGTCCGACCACCATGAGCAAGGAGAGGGCCGAGCGCTCCGCCCGTGAGCCAGATGAACGGCTCGCCGCTCGCCCAGAACTTCTTCATCGCCCTGACCTCATCACAGGTAGCGGAACTTCTGCCGCAGGCGGAGCCGCACCACCTCGGCCACCGTGTTGAGGGCGAAGGTCAGGCAGAAGAGCAGGAAGGCGGCCAGGAACAGGACGCGGAACAAGGTGCCGCCCTCCGGGGCCTCCGGCAACTCGACCGCGATGTTGGCCGACAACGCCCGGAAGCCGTTGAAGATCGACCAGTCCATGACCGGCGTGTTCCCGGTAGCCATGAGCACGATCATGGTCTCGCCCCACCGCGCGCCCGAAGCCGATCATGATGGCGGAGAAGATCCCGGGCTGGCCGTGGGCAGCACGATGCGGATCGCCGTCTGCCAGCGGTTCGCGCCCAGGGCGAGCGACCCCGCGCGCAGGTGCTGGGGCACGTTGGCGAGCGAGTCCTCCGCGATGGTGAAGATGATGGGAATCACCGCGAAGCCCATGGCCACGCCGACGACGACCGAGTTGCGCTGATCGTAGGTCAGCCCCAGCGCCGACAGGAGCCAGCCGCGATAGTCGCCGCCCAGGAGCCGCATCTCGACGAGACCGCCCAGCGCGAAGGCCACCACGCGCCGCCGCGAGGACCACCGGAATGAGCAGGACGATCTCGGCGCCCGGCCGTATCCGACTCCGGAGCGACTGCGGCACGAGCGCGCCAGAGCAGCAGTGCGGCGAGGATGCAGAGCGGCTCCACCAGCGGCAGCAGGGCCAGCCCGGGCACGATGCGTTCGATCACGGGGGCCAGCCAGAGTCCGGCCAGGAAGCCCAGGACCACGCTGGGCAGGGCGGCCATGATCTCGACGACCGGCTTGACGTAGGCCTTGATGGCGGGATGCATGAACTCGCTCACATACAGCGCGGCGAGCAACGCGATGGGAATGGCGAACAGCAGCGCGTAGAACGTCCCCTTGAGGGTGCCGTAAATGAGCGGGGTCAGGCTGAACTTGGCCTCGAAGTCATCGGTGCCCCCGTGGACTGCCAGACGTAGTCGGGCGCCGAGTATCCCTCGTACCAGACCTTGCCGAACAGGGTCTTGAGGCGTGACCTCGGGGTGCGGGTTGTCGATCCGCCACTGCCCGACGCGTCCGCCGGCCGTCGGCGACGAGCAGCGCGTCGGCTTTCGGCGCGAAGGCGAGCGACTGCACGGCCGTCCTCGGCCCGGAGCGACAGGAGCGTCGCGCCGGACGTGCCGTAGTTGAGGTGCACGCCGCCCTTCGTGTCGCCGCTCGCGAAGCCCTTGTCCCGCTTCGAGGCCGACAACGCCACCACGGGCGCGTCGTGGCCGGCGAAGTCGTAGATGCGCGTGAGCCGCGCCGCGCCACCGCTGCGGCGGGGGCACCACCTGCCACGTCGACGACCACGCCCGGCGGCATCGCCCACCACGAGGTGCGATCACCGATGAGGAACTCCGATCGTGGTGACGGGTGCGCCGCCGCCCGCGATCTCGCAGCGTCGACCTTCCGTGGGCGACGCCCGGTCGCGCATGTCTGTACCAGACGATCTGGCCGCGCGACGTTCCGAGGAACAGGTCCTCGCCGCGACCGTCCAGCCTGAGGGCGGTCATCGTCGCCGTCGACGTCGACGGTGAGCGGGGCGAGCGACTCCTCCCGCGTTCCGCCTCCGATCAAGCCCTTCTTCTCGACGACGGACATGGACGGCCAGCTCGCTGGGTCCCAGCTGGGCGACGACGAGGGGCCCGTCCTTCGGCGTGGCGTACGCCGCCCTCACGATCGCGCCGCTTTGCCGGAGGATCGACATGACCGAGGCTGGGCCGAAGGCGGGCTGCGGCGGCGACGGTTCGCCCGCCGTCCTTGAACTCCACGTCGAACTTCACGTCGAGGGGATGACCCGACCATCGCTCGTGCCGAGCACGAATCGGTCCTTGCCCGCGGGATCGACGGCCACCACGCGAGCGCCGTCCAGGCCCGGAAACGGGAACGGCCGGCAAGGCAGCGCCCGTCTGCAGATTCATGAATCGCACCACGGCTGCCTCCCGTCACGGCGAAGGCGACCTCCCGGTACTCGTCGACTCCGTCAGGCCCCCGGAAGCAGTGCGCCATCGCCCGTCGGCTCGCGACCATGCGATGGGAGGTCATCCACTGCGCCACCGGGGCTTTGAACAGCGGGTAGATCTCCACGAGGATGACGAACAGGATGGCGAGGATGGCCGCGATGATGACGATGCCGCCGCCGACCACGAGGCGCGACGGCGAGGCGGTCGAGCCAGGGATCCGTCGGTCCGTGCGCGCCCTGGCAGACGACGAGCGGGCGGGCCGGCGAGCCCGGCCCGCCCGCCCTGCAGCGCCTCGAGGTTGAGCGGCCACCTACTGGACCTTGGTCAGCTCTTCCTTGGCAGATCGACGCGGGGATGGGGAAGTAGCCGTCCTTGATGACCGACCTCCTGGCCGTCCTTGGAGACCATGAGCTTCACGAACTCGCGGGTCAGCGGATCGAGCGGCTTGCTGGGCGCCTTGTTGACGTACACGTAGAGGAAACGCGAGCCAGCGGATAGCACCCGCTGTACGCGTTGTCCGCGGTCGGCCTCGTAGCACTTGCCGCCGTCCTTCTCGGCCAGCGGCACCGGCGCGCACTCCCGCCGTGGCGTAGCCGATGCCGCTGTAGCCGATGCCGCGAAGCGGTCCACCGTCACGCCCTGCACCACCGACGCGGACCCGGGCTGCTCCTTGACCTCGTCCTTGTAGTCCCCGTTCTTCAGCGATGTGCTCCTTGAAGAACCCGTACGTACCGGAGGCCGAGTTGCGGCCGTAGAGGCTGAGTGGCTTGCTGGCCCAGTCGCCGGTCAGGCCGAGCTGGCCCCAGGTCTTGATGTCCTCCTTGCCGCCCTGCCGGCGCGACTTCGAGAAGATCGCGTCGACCTGGGCGATGCTCAGGCACTTGATGGGGTTGTCCTTGTTGACGAACACCGCGAGCGCGTCGACCGAGGTGCGGATCGGCGTCGGCTTGTAGCCGTACTTCTTCTCGAACGGCGTCGATCTCGGTGCCCTTCATCTCGCGCGACATCGGCCCGAGCTGCGCCGTGCCGGCGATCAGCGCCGGCGGCGCCGTCGGACGAGCCCTTGCCCTCGATCTGGATCTTGGCGTTCGGGTAGAACTTGCTGAAGCGTCTCCGCCCAGAGCGTCATCAGGTTGTTGAGCGTGTCGGAGCCGATGCTCGAGATGTTGCCGCTGACGCCGGCTCACCGCCTGGTACGGCGGGCAGCCCGGGATCGAGCTTGGGGCGGCCGCTGGCCACGCGTCGCCCAGCCGGCCACCGTCAGGGCGACCAGCCGCCACCGCCGCCATGCGTCGTTCTCATCTGGTCATGTCCTTCTCCTTGTCGGTTCATGCTCATACTGCCGTGCACGTGTTTGCGTTGCACATAACCGTCGCGTTACGTATCGTGTTACGAACCAGCGCCGGGTCCTCGCGGAAGCGATAGCCGACGCCCCGGACCGTCTCGATTCCGGGCGCCGGCAGCTTGGCGGCGGTGAACTTGCCCCGCAGGCGCGCCACGTGGACGTCCACGGTGCGGGCTCGACGAAGCCGTCGTGGCCCCACACCGAGGTCCAGCAGCTCCTCCCGCCCGAACACGCGGCCCGGCGCGCCCACCAGGGTCGCCAGCAAGCTCGAACTCCTTGCGGAGTGAGCTCGACCGGCGCGGCCCTTCATCGGTGACCTCGAAGCGGTGGCGGTCGATCTGCAGATCGCCCGACCTGAGGCTGGCGCTTCTTGTCGGACAGCTCCGCGCGGCCGTCCGCGCCGCAGCGACCGCGCGGACGCGCGCCACCAGCTCGCGCGGCGAGAACGGCTTGGTGACGTAGTCGTCGGCGCCCAGCTCGAAGCCGAGGACCTTGTCGCCCTCCTCGACGCGGCCGGTCACCATGATGACGGGCGACGCGCCGGGTCTCGGGATCCTGCTTGAGCCGGCGGCAGACCTCCCAGCCGTTGAGCTGCGGGCACCATGATGTCGAGGAGGACGACGTCGGGCTGGCCCTCGCGGGCGTGGCGAATGGCCTCCGCGCCGTTGGCCGGCCACGGCGACGTCGTAGCCTTCCTTGGCTGAGGTTGAAGCGGATCAGCTCGGCGACGTCCGGCTCGTCCTCGACGAGCAACGTCTGAGACGCTGGCGGCCCGGCTGGCCAGCCCCGGCAGGACACGGCGTTGGTCCGCGGTCGTGTTGTCGATTTCCCGTGCGTGCTCATCGCAGCGGAGTGTCGGCTTCGCGGGTTACAGGACGATGA
>ERZ1370068.7942-contig-683_pt1 | contig 22187 bp, 27 predicted proteins | sample MGYA00561227_ERZ1370068 | MGnify/ENA primary metagenome ERZ1370068 (study PRJEB38410, sample SAMEA6850437) | metagenome | study: Metagenomic assessment of the ecological functions of the soil: analysis of the soil microbiota associated with the... | reverse complement strand
GTATGCTTCGTTCCAGGTTACGTACCTGCGACGTCGAAAGGCTCCCTCGCCGAGCGCGGGATCGAGGTGAAACCGTCACGCTTGCGCTCTACCGTGGTGCTGCGGTTCACGCCACTGCTGGCCGGAGGCCGCTCGGCCGTGCCGGCACGCCGTCGGTGACCGCTGGCAGGTCGACGAGACCTATGTGAAGGTCGCCGGCCAGTGGCGCTACGTCTACTGCGCGGTCGACCAGTTCGGCCAGGTCATCGACGTGTTCGTCTCCACTCGGCGAGATGCCACGGCCGCCCGCCGGTTCTTCGGAGCGGGCCATCGGCACGACCAAGATCGGACCCATCGAGGGTGGTCACCGATCAGGCGCCGACCTACCCGGTCGCGTGCTGGACGAGCTGCTGCCGGCGGCCTGGCATCGCACCGATCGGTACGCCAACAACCGGTCGAGGCTGACCCCATGGGCGCTTGAAGGCCCGGCTACGACCGATGCGCGGCCTCAAGCGGGATCGCAGTGCCAGGGTGATCATCGCCGGCCGCATGCGTTCGTCCAGAACGTTCGCCGCGGACACTATCGAGCTGGCCGCTGAGGAGCCGACAGAGCGACGATCGGCGGGTGGCCTGCCGCGTTCCACGAGCTGGCGTTGGCCATCTGATCCGGGCGGAGGTCGCAGCTCCAGCGTGTCCCGCCTCGCCGTAACCAGCAACAGCCCCGATCCGCGGGGCGCCGTAGCAGCCCTTGGACCCCTGTGGTAGCTTGGGCGATCCGCTCGTGCGAGCTCCTCGTCGACCAGCTGGCGGATCGACAGCGCTGCCGACGCGGTGGGCGTAGTAGGCGGCGCGGGAGACCTTCAGCAGCTCGCACGCCCGCTTGACGTTGCGCTGCTGCGTCTTCTCCGCCTCGATGAACGGATACAGGTTCACCGGGTCTCCTTGCGCGAAGAAAGCTCGTCGCACCGCTTGAGGATCTCCACGTCCTCGCGTAGCCGCCGGTTCTCCCGGCGCAACGCCGACAGCTCCTGCCGCTCGGCGCTGGTCAGCCCGCCATCACGGCGGCTGTCAGCGTAACGTTCGGCTTGGCGGACCCACTCGCGGACCGCGGTCTCGGTCAGATCGAAATCCCGCGCGACCTGCCCGATCGACCGGTCACCGCGCTGGCACAGCTCGACGATCTCGGCCTTGAACTCGGGCGTGAACGACCGCCGCGCACGAGGCTTGCTGCGTTCCATGCTCTCCATGATCGGACATCCTCCCGGGGCAGCACCCCTGATGGTGGATGTCCGTCAAAGCGGGTCAGGCCCAAGGTCAAGGAGGCCTCTGGCTGGGTAGCGCGTTGCTGGTTGGAGTCAGCGCCGCCCCAGCGCCCTTCAGGGCCTGGGTCTGGAGCAGGGCCAGGCCAACCACCAGCACCAGCAGGATCGTCCGGTGGTAGATGGTGTTGGTGGTGATCGTCGGACCCAAGCCAGCTGCCAGCGCCAAGGATGCCAACCAACACTCCCGCGATGGCGAAGCCATGGGCCTTGATCGCCGCCAGCCACGCCCAAGCTCGGTGGGTTAGGGACCGCGTAGGCGGCGGTCGCCAACATCAGCGCGCGCATGCAGTCCTTCGGCGACCGTCGCGTCAACGATCCGGGGCTCGCGGACTACACGAACCCCAAAGGGGATGCCGACCCCGAGATGGGTCAGGGGCTGCGAGCAGAAAGGTGGCGGCTTCGACGGCGACCAGCACACCAAGGCCCGCCCGACGACCACTGGAGCGCGGGAGCTGGTCTGGATCATGGGCTGCCTCCGCGAGCTCGCGCGGCCGGAACGATGCCAGCTAGTTCAGTGTGCTGGTCGGCGGTCGCGGCGGCGTCATCGGTGCCGGAGGAGGTGCTGGCGCTACGCCGCTAGGTGTGCGGTGGGGCGCGTGGCTACCGCGCTGGTAGTAGGAGGAGGACGCCCCGACCGGCTTGGTGCATGCAGAGGTGACGCGGAGAGGTGAGCGAGTCGTCCAGCCCCGACGGGAGCCTGTCAGGCGTAGGTCGGATACCGTCTTGCGAAGGCAGGCCACCGAGCGGCTCGGCAATCACCGAGCTAGCGCCTCGAGCGATTGTCGTCGACCGATCTCACGCCTGCATCCAGCCGTAGTTTGCGGCGTCAGGCTCCACCCCGGCCTTCACCGGGCCAAGCTGGAATCTAAGCTCGAGCAAGGAAGCTGCCGGCCTCCATCAGCAATTTGAGGATTTCAATTTGAGCGGCAATGTTAGCAGGAATGGTAAAGACCCGCAGGTCCAGGCAATGCGGCTGCCTCACACAGGCGACAAACTGACCCTGGTCAGCAATGACGTAAATCGCGATTCCGTGCCAGCAACCGTGCCACCCCATTCCACTCCTGATCGCATTGGGACCGCGCAGCCTACTCGCTCCTCAAAGCGGTGGCCGGTTGGGTGCGGGCGGCTGTCCGCCGGGGAACGCCGCGACGAGGTTCGCCGAGGATCAGCGCCGCCGGGATGGCGATGAAGATCGCCACCGTTGGGACGGGCTGGACGTCGGGCGGCGCACCAAGCTGCCCGGCGAAGACTCGCCACCCCACCGGCCGCCCGCGATGCCGATGCGGGCAATCGTCCGATGAGCAACGCGACGGTCGCGAGGAGGTGGTGGCCTGCCAGCCGACCGGTGCCCCGAAAGCTGGGGTCGGATGAGACCCGAGGCGTCTTCTGCAGGATCTGCCAGGTCACGGCATAGCCTAATCTTCGGGCAGCGCTGACCAGTGGCCCCGTGAGCCAACGTCCCGACAGCTAGCCTTGCCAGACGAACAACCCGGAGAGCAGGAGCGGCACGTTGGCGATGCCGGCCCGGCTGGTCACTGGGCCCGGCGCGGCCGCTTCAGCCGCGGCGATGAACCTTGGGTTCGGGAGGCCCTGGACATCTTCTCTCCGTTCCTGACCTGGCACCCCGACGGCGGCGCCTGGTCATCGGGGGTGCGTCTGCGGCTGACGCTGTACGAGCCCGAAGGCGACCACGAAGAACACGCCATGGCGGCCCGACCGGCTGACCTGAGGATCAGGTCTGGCCTGAATTGGCCTGACAACGGAGTGCAAAACAAGGGAAGACGACGCGAGTCAATGAGGAACCATCCCGACAGGCCAGCCACTGGGTTCCCCAGGTAGCTAGCGCGCGTCACAATCAACGGATCTGGCGCCTCGGAGCGTGGATCACTGCATCCCATGCACCGTTTGCTGCCCTCCGCCAGCGCCTCGCCGGTGGTATGGCAGGCGAACCGTGGGCGATGCCGGCCTGCGGGTTGTCGTCCGGGTTGTTAGAATGCGGCCCCCGATCAGGCTGCCGGACGAGGAGGCGCAGTGGTGAGCGAACTCCGATGACCTGCTGGCTCGACTCCGAGGCGGTACCGGCCCGCGGCGTCACCTACGTGGGCCAGGCGGTCGGCAAGGACGACGAGCACCTGCACCTGGCCGTCAGGGGGGGCGTCATCGCGATCCCGATCGCGGCGATCGCCGAGGTGCGTACATACGCCTTCACGCCCGTGCCGAACGTCGTCTCCCTTGACGTCCCGGATCACGAGCGGCGTCACCCAGATCCGTCGCGTGACCTCCGTGCCTGCGGAGTCCTCCGACGACGCGCGTCGGGCAACGCGCTCCTCAGCGTCGAGGCGAGTTCGCCGGCCTCCACGGGACGCGGACTCCCGCCTCCGAGCCCACGGCGACAGCCGTGGTGGAGGACGGCTTCGGCCTGCTGGGCGACGACTTCGATCCGTTCTCCCGGATCGATGACGTCGCGGAGTGACCGACCGGTGACGCAACGGATCGACCCGACGTGGCTGGACGCCGTACCTCGACTGGCTGAGGACGAGGCCCAGGGCGAAGTGATCGTCCTTCAGGGGTGGCTGGTCCGGGCGCCGGCCGGGCGGGTGCGGCTGGCGATCCGCGAGGTCTGCCTGGAGTTCCGCGTCGAAGACGTCGTCGGCGTGAGGGAGCAAGCCGCCGCGCCTGAGGCTCGGGCCTCCGGCGCCATCTCCGCGGAGCTACGTCTGCGACCAGGAGCGTCCCTGCTCGCGGTCACGACCTGGCCGCCCTGCAGGCTCACGTGTCGGCCGGGGACCTCCCGTTCGCGGTTGCCGCGAGACCAGGGGCGGTTGATCGCTCCGCCCTCGCCGGCGTACGCCGCCGCCGAGGCGAGCTACCTCGAGCACCATCAGCTGACGATCGATGATCCCTGATCCTGGCGCCGCATCGAGGACGTCCATGCGCGCAGGGGTGGCACAGGAGGTCGAGCGACTCGGCGACACCGCGCTGATCCTCGACACGCGGGGGCCGGATCCGGCTTCCGCGCGTCGGTGAGCTTCGTCGGGGGCGACCGAGAGATCCGTGTGCGTCGGGCCCCGAGACGCCCCGATCGAGCACCTCGAGGCGGTGGATGCGGTGTGGACACGACGGCCCGGCCGGCCGACGGTGCCCAGGTCCGTGCTCGACGCCGATCATCGACAATTCGCCCTCAACGAGTGGTGCGGAGCGTCCTCGACGGGATGACGGCGACGATCGGCGCGTCCACCCGCGTGGTGAACCCACTCGAGGCCCAGCGCGCGCGGCGGTGAAGCCCTACCAGCTCGCGGTTGCGCAACGCGCGTCGGCCTGAGGGATTCCCGACACGCTCATCACCAGCGACCCCGAGCACGCCAAGGAGTTCGTCGACCGCCACCACGGATCTGTCATCCACAAAAGGCCATGACCGCGTTGCCGCAAGCGTTCCTGGAGACGCGCCTGTGGCAGGACGACGATCTCTCCAGGCTGGACCAGCTCCCCCTCGCGCCGACGATCTTCCAGGAGTTCCTCGACGGCCCGGCCGACATCAGAGTGACGATCGCTGGGGACGAGCAGTTCGCGGCCCTGATCGCGAGCTCGAGCTCCAGAATCGGCATCGACTCGCGCCTTGATCTCGACGTCCCTGCGCGCGCTTGCGACCTGCCGCCCGACGTGTGTGCGTCACTGGGCGCCCTGATGCGTGGGCTCGGACTGTCATTCGCGACGATCGACCTCAAGGTAGATGCCCGGGGGCGACCACCACTTCCTGGAAGTCAATCCGCAGGGGCAGTTCCTCTACATCGAGATCTTGACCGGACAGCCCATCTCCGCTGCGGTCGCTCGCACGCTAGTCAACGGCTGAGCCTTGGCAGCTGCCCCTCGCCCCTGGCACGGCTTGGCCCATCACGCTTTCGGATCGCCATGGCCGAGTTCGCGGCGGCCCGGGGTCGGACCATCAGGAGCCGACTTCGCCGATATCGGCGCCGGCCTGGCAGTGAGCTCCTCGTACGTGGCGGCCCGGGCCGCGGCGGCGGGCTACCTCGGCCACGCCGCTCACCGTCAGGGCTTGGCGGCCGAGACCGTGCGGCGGTGGAGGACCTCGGAGGTTGCTGGGGGCTTCACCTTGGATGCCGGTTGGCGCCAGGTGGGTCACGGTGAGGACCATCCGGTGGCGGCACGGTCAGATGGTCCCGGTCGACCACGGTGCGACGGGCGCATCGGGCTTGGATTAGAGTTTGGGCCATGGCTGAGGTCACCGACGAGGGAACCTTCGATCCGGCGGAGTTCGAGGACGAGCTTGCCGCCGCCGCGAGCAATCTCGAGGTAGGCACGCGGTTGTGGTTCCAGAACGACCGGATCAAGGTTTGGGAGATCAACCTCGCACCCGGCGAGCGGGGCCGTTTCACGCCCATACGCGTCGGTACTTCTGGACGGTGGTGGAGCCTGGGACCGGCCGGCAGCGATCGCCCGACGGGACCCTCAAGGTCCGACGGTACGAGGTGGGCGACACCCAGTACTCCGAGCCTCCTGGCGGACCCGATGATCCACGACCTGGAGAACGCCGGCGAGACGAGGCTGCGCTTCGTCACCGTGGAGTTGCTCGACTGAAGAGAAGGAGTGGTGCCGTGTCCTTCAAGGTCGCCAGGGTCCTGGACGTCGCCCAGGGAGTACAGGAGGACCAGTTCACGGTCGTGTCGCGGAGGAGAAGGAGTCTCTCGAGGACCTCGACCCGCTGTACCGGCAGTTGCTCGACGAGCCGGTGACGGCCCGTGATCGCGGTGATGGGCGGAGATGGACGCCCCTGGCTGACGCCGGTCTGGTTCAACTACGCCGGGGACAAGGTGCTGCTCAACCTGGCCGAGCACCGCCGCAAGACCGAGTGGGTGCGAGGCAACCCGCAGGTGACGATGCTGTTGATGAACCCGAAGAACGCCTACCACTGGGTCAGCATCAAGGCCACCGTGGAGCGGGAGGTCCATGAGGACGACCAGGTCGAGGGCACCGGGCCACCGAGACGATCGACCAGGCGTGGACCAAGTACACCGGCGCCGAGCCGCCCTATGGCCTCCGCGACCCGGCCATGGACGAGCGGCGGGTGCTGTTCGAATGCCGCGTCGACAGCGTCGCGGTCTTCGGGCAACCCTAGCTTCCGTCACCTTCGCCAGGCGGGTGCCGCCGAGGGGAAGGGCCAGGGGCGACCGAAGGAGGTCCCGTGAGCAGGTGGCCTCGGGTCGCGGTGGTCGGGGGCTCGCTCGGCGGGCTCACCGCTGCGCTCGTCCTCGCGCGACCTCGGCTGCCAGGTCGACGTGTTCGAGCGCTCGGCCGTGGAGCTGGAGAGCGCGCGGCGCGGGCATCGTCGTGCTCGACGAGACCGTCCGGTACTTCCGCGAGCGGACCGACCGGGAGCTGGATCAGCTCACCACCGCCACGGCCGTCCTGCGCTACCTCGGCCGGGACGGCCGCGTCGTGTACGAGGAGCCGCGGCGGTACCGGTACTCGTCCTGGCATACCATCTACCGAGCGCTACTCGGCTGCTTCGGGCGACGCCACTACCACCTCGGCAAGGAGCTGGCCGGCTTCCACCAGCAGGGCGAACACGTCGAGCTGCAGTTCGCCGACGGCACCACGGCGGGATGCGACCTCCTGGTATGCGCCGACGGCATCTCCTCCCACGCCCGTGCCGTGCTGCCAGCCCCAGGCCCGGCCGGCCTACGCGGGCTACGTGGCCTGGCGGGGCACCGTCGATGAGCGGCAGCTCAGCCGCGGCGTCCGTGACCTGCTCGCCGACTCGATCTGCTACCAGATCATCCCCAACAGCCACATCCCTGCTCTACCCGATCCCCGCGCTGGACGGTTCTGTGGCAACCGGTCGGCGTCTGGCCAACTTCGTGTGGTACCGGAACTATGCCGTCGGGGAGGAACTCGACGACCTCATGACCGACCGGTACGGGACGCGCCGCGACCTCTACCCTGCCACCGGGTGCGGCCCGCGAGGCGCACCTGGATGAGCTACGGACTGTTGCCGCTGCGCTGCTCGCTCCCCAGTTCACCGAGGTCGTGCAGCGCTGCAAGCTCCCGTTCGTCCAGGTGATCTTCGATATCGAGGTCACCCAGATGGCCTTCGGACGCGTCTGCCTGATCGGCGATGCCGCCTTCGCCCTGCGGCCGCACGCCGCCGCGGGAACCGCCAAGGCGGCAGCCGACGCCTGGGCACTCGCCGAGACCCTCGCGACGACGCAGGGCGACCTCCAGGCGGCGTTGCCGCGATGGGAACGCCACCAGCTCGCCGTCGGACGGGGCGGTGCTGGAGCGCACCCGCCGAAACGGCAACAAGTCACAGGTCGAGAGCACATGGCGTCCCGGTGACCCTGAACTCGTCTTCGGCCTCTACGAACCGGGCCGCTGACCCAGCGGCGCCGGCCATCGGGGTGCAGTAGGTGTTGGCGGCGTTGAAGGGATGGCCTGGCCACAGCGTTGGCGGCCTGGGCGTCCATGGCGGGGAACGACGTGGCCTTGTGACCAGGCACGGGCAGTGGTTGTTCAGGTCGCGCCGCGCACGGTCCGTGGCGGCTTGCCGATATCCTGCTTACCTGGCTGGCCGAGTTGGACGGACTGGTCGCTGATCGACCAGGGGAGGAAGACGGGTGCGCTACAAGATCCTTGCCGAGGCCTATCGGGACCTGGAGCGCTCCAGTGGGCGGATCGCGCTGATCGAACGGTTGGCCGAGCTGTTGCCGGCAGACCCCGGACGACCTGCTGCCGACGGTGGCGCTGCTGTGCCAGGGCCAGATCGCCCCCGACTTCGCCGGGGTGGAGCTGGGGATGGCCGAGCGGCTGGCCGCCCGGGCGGTCGCCCAGGCCGCGAGCACGACGGCCGAGCAGGTGCTCGCGGGCGCCCGCGAGGTCGGCGATCTCGGCCTGACCGCCGAGCAGCTGCTCGGGGAGCAGGACCCCGACCGGGCGGCGACCCTGGAGGTCGGGACCGTGTTCGAGGGCCTGCACGAGGTCGCCCAGGCCGAGGGGAGGCTCGCAGGGCCGCAAGCTGGCCGGGCTGGTCGGCCTGCTTGGCCGGGCGCACCGCCGTTGGAGGCCCGTTACCTGGTGCGGACTGTCACCGGCTCGCTGCGGCTGGGGATCGGCACCGCCACCATCCTGGACGGGCTGGCCGAGGTCCACGCCGGCGGCCGCAAGCAGCGACAGATTCTGGAGCGGGCCTACAACATCTGCTCGGACCTCAGCCAGGTCGCCGCCACCTTGGTGTCGGGCGGGCTGGCCGAGGTGGAGCGGATGGAGGTCCGGGCGGGCAACCCGGTGCGGCCGATGCTGGCCCAGCGGATGTCCAGCTCGGCCGAGATCCCGGCCAAGCTGGGCGGGACGTGTGCGGCCGAGTACAAGTACGACGGGATCCGGGTCCAGGCCCACCGCACCGCCGACGGCGCCCTTGAGCTGTACACCCGCCGCCTGGACCGGGTCTCGACCCAGTTCCCCGAGGTGGTCAAGCTGCTCGACCAGAGCTTGGGCCGCGCGAGGCGATCCTGGAGGGCGAGGTCGTGGCCTTCGACCCGGCCTCGGGGAGCTGCGCCCGTTCCAGGACGTGATGTTCCGGCGCCGCAAGTACGGCATCACCGAGGCCGTCAGCGACTACCCCGTGAGCCTGTTCTGCTTCGAGCTGCTGTACGCCGACGGCACCGACCTCACGCCGCCTGCCCTACCTGGAACGCCGGGCGCGGCTGGCCGAGGCGATCACGCCGTCAGCGCGGCTGCGGCTGACCACCGCCGAGCAGGTCGGCGACGAGGCTGCGCTGGAGGCGACCTTCGAGCAGGCCGTGGCCGAGGGCTGCGAGGGCCTGATCTGCAAGTCGGTCGCCCCGATCGGCCTCCTACCAGGCCGGGGCGCGGGGCTGGCAGTGGATCAAGCTCGAAGCGCGACTACCGCAGCGAGCTCACCGACACCCTGGACCTGGTCGTGGTGGGCGGGCTGGCCGGGCGGGGACGCCGGGCCGGGATGTACGGGGCGCTGCTGCTGGCCGTGTACGACCCGGCCAACGAGCGGTTCCAGACGATCTGCAAGTGCGGCACCGGCTTCAGCGACGCCGAGCTGGCCGGGCTGCCGGCTCCGGCTGGCGCCGCTGGCCCGGGCCCAGCGGCCGGCCAACGTGGACTCACTCTGGGCGGCGGACGTGTGGTTCGAGCCCACCCTGGTGGTGGAGGTGCTGGCCGCCGAGCTGACCCTGTCGCCCCACCACACCGCCGCCTGGGGCCTGCTCAAGCGAGGACGCCGGGCTGGCCCTGCGGTTCCCCGGTTCACCGGCCGCTGGCGCGACGACAAGGCCCCCACCGACGCCACCACCGTCGAGGAGGCCGTGGCCATGTACCGCACCGCCCGGCGCCTGCCCGCCGACGCCTGAGACGACGACCGGTGGCATGGCTGCCGCCGGCTGTCGACGGGTCGATACGCGCCGCTCTTGACGCGATCATTGATACAACCGTATGGTTGTATCAATGCAGATCGACCTCTCGACTTCGATCGCGTGTTCCGGCGCGCTGGCCGACGGCACCCGGCGCGACATCGTGCCGCCGGGCCATCGACGGGCGAGGAGGGCGTCGCCGAGCTGGCCGAGCACTACCCGATGAGCTTCGCGGCGGTGCAGAAGCACGTCGCGATCCTCGAGCGGGCCGGCCTGGTCACCAAGGTGCGCATCGGGCGCCGGAAGGTCGTCCGCACCAACCTCGAGGGGCTCCGCCGTCGCGCGACGCCTGCTCGACCGGTACGAGGAGCTGTGGCGCGGGCGGCATCGACCGGATGGCCGCCCTGGTCACCGAGACACGAAGGAGACCGACCCATGACCGTCACCGGCGTCCGCAAGGACCCCCGGGCATTGACCATGACCATCGATGCCGAGTTCGACGCCTCGCCAGAGCGCGTCTGGCAGCTCTGGGCCGACCCGCGCCAGCTCGAGCGCTGGTGGGGCCCGCCCACCTACCCCGCCACCTTCACCAGGCATGACCTGGCGCCGGGCAGCCGCGTCGAGTACCACATGACCGGTCCCGAGGGCGACCAGCCGCACGGCTACTGGGACATCGTCGAGGTCGACCCGCCGCGGTCGCTGGTGTTCCAGGACGGCTTCGCCAACGACGACGGCTCGCCGAACACCGATCTCCCGCCAACCACCGCCCGGGTCACGATCGACGAGATCGGCGGCGGCCGCACGCGGATGTCGATCGAGAGCCGCTTTCCCAGCACCGAGGCGATGGAGCAGGTCCTCGCTCTGGGCGCCGAGGAGGGCCTGAAGCAGGCCGTCGGGCCAGATCGACGCCATCCTGGCCGAGGACGCCGCCTCATCGACCACGCGCCGATAAGGTCGCCCGTTGGCGGCGGCCTGCACAACGAACCCGCAGAGCACCGCGAGGAGCGCACCGTGACCAGCAGGACGACCCAGCTGACGACCCACACCCTGGACGTCCCCGGCGCCACCCTTACCTACGACGTTCGGGGCAACGACGCCAGCACCGAGCCGATCCTGTTGCTGATCGGCTCCCCGATGGGCGCCGCCGGCTTCGGCACGCTGTCGCAGCCACTTCTCCGACCGCACCGTGGTCACCTACGACCCACGCGGCGTCGAGCGCAGCACGAAGACCGATCCAGCCAGCCCGGTCGACCCCCGAGGTTCACGCCGACGACCTGCATCGGCTCATCCAGGCGATCGGTGGAGGGCCGGTCGACCTGTTCGCCAGCAGCGGTGGCGCGGTCAACGCGCTCGCCCTCGTGTCCAAGCACCCCGAGGACGTGCGGACCCTCGTCGCGCACGAGCCGGCGCTCGCCTCCATCCTGCCCGACCGCGAGCACGCGATGGCGGCCACCCGCGCGGTCGCCGAGACCTACCAGCGCGAGCGGCTCGGGCGCCGGGATGGCCCAGTTCATCGCCCTCAGCAGCCACCAGGGTCCGTTCACCGCCGAGATCGCCGACCGGCCGGCGCCCGACCCGGCGATGTTCGGCATGCCGACCGAGGACGACGGCACACGCACCGACCCGCTGCTCGGCCAGAACCTGATCACCAGCACCCACTACGAGCCCGACTTCGACGCCCTACGATCCGGATCGACACCGATCGTCCTGGCCGCCGGCGAGGAGTCCGAGGGCCAGATGGCGAACCGTGGCGCCTTCGCCGTCGCCGAGCGGCTTGGCACCAAGCCGGTCGATCTTCCCGAGCCATCACGGCGGCTTCGCTGGCGACGAATACGGCCAGCCCGGCGAGCCAGACGCCTTCGCGGCCAAGCTCCGCGAGGTCCCGGCTGCCAGGGCATGAGCGCGACGAAAGGACGAACATGCAGCTCACCGTCACGACGTTTGTCTCGGTCGACGGCGTCTACCAGGGCCGGGCGGCCCGGACGAGGATCGCAGCGACGGTCTTCGACCGGGGCGGCTGGCTCGTCCCCCACTTCGACAAGGCGACCGGCCAGTTCATCGACGAGGTGTTCGACCAGGTGGACGCGTTTCTCCTCGGCCGGCGCACCTACGACATCTTCGCCGCCTTCCTGGCCGAAGGCCACCGATCCGAACGACACGGTGGCGAACCGCCTCAACACACTGCCCAAATACGTCGCCTCGACCACCCTCAACGACCCGCAGTGGGCCAACACCACGGTGCTCGAGGGCGACCTCGCCTCCGCTGTCCGGGAGCTCAAGAATCGCGAAGGGCGCGAGCTCCAGGTCCATGGCAGCGGCGCGCTCGTCCGATTCCTGCTCGACAACGACCTCGTCGACCGCCTCAACCTGCTGGTGTTCCCAGTGATCGTCGGCGCCGGCCGGCACCTCTTCCCGGACCAGGGCATCGCGACGGGCCTGACGCTGGACGAGTCGCGGACCACGCCTTCGGGCGTGACGATCCAGGTGTACCGGCCCACCGGGCGCCCCGAGTTCGGATCGGTGGAGGTCACCTGATCCCGGCTCGTCAACCGTCCAGTTTTCACGCCACACCACCTACGACAGGCGGTGTGCGAGCTGGGTGCGTGACTTCACGTCGAGCTTGCGGAACGCCTTGCGCAGGTGGTACTCGACCGTGCTCGGGCTGATGAACAGCTGCGCGGCGATCTCTCGGTTGGTGTGTCCCTGCGCCGCAAGGCGCGAGACCTGCGCCTCCTGCGGGGTGAGCTGGTCGAGCGTGTCGCACGGTCCGTTTGCGGGCGCGCTCGCCGGTCGCCTGCAGCTCGACCCGGGCGCGCTCGGCGAACGCCTCCATCCCGAAGTCGGAGAAGAGCTCGTGGGCGACTCGCAGCTCGCTTGCGTGCGTCAAGGCGCCGGCGTTCGCGTCGCAGCCACTCGCCGTAGAGCAGATGCGCCCGCGCGAGGTCCGACACGAAGGCGCGTCGGTTGGAGACGGTCGATCGCCTCGCGGTACAGCGTCTCGGCTGCTTCACCTCGACTGAGGAGCGCCCGCGACCGCGCTTCGACGCCCAGTGCCCACGGGTGCCGCTGGCGCGGGTCGATTCGCTCAACAGCTCCAGGGCCTCGTGCGGCAGGCTCGCTTCGACCGCTGCGGCTGGCGGCCTCGATCAGCTCGACCGCCGCGAAGGTCGAGAACCACAGCTCGTGTGGATCGGCGGCCGCCTGCGCGGCCGCGGCGAAGGCGTCCTCGTAGCGTGCCAGGCCGTTGTAGAGCGCGGCGGTCACCCATTGCGACACCGTGAGTCCCATCCCTCGCCGCGGGCGATGAAGTCCTGCGGTGCTGGTTCGGACCAATCGCGTGACCTCATCCTCACGGCCGCGGAAGGCGGCCAGCGCGAGAGCGCCTGTATGGGGGACGATGCGGCCATCGGTCGCCTCGGCGAGTGCGTCCGGCCTCCTCGACCAGCGACGCGGCCGCCTCCAGTCTCGCCTGCGAAGATGTGGACCCCGACACGCGTGCTGAGGGCGAGCGGGAGGTGCGCGAGTGCGCCGACGTCACGGGCAGCTCGGATCTGGCGCGTGGTGAGCGAGTCCCAGGCCTCGTAGTCCCAGATGAATCCCGCTGCCCGGCCGGCCAGCCACAGCCAGCGCAGCCCTTCCTCGGTGCCGATCTCGTCGCTGTGGAACGCACGCAGCGCATTGCGCAGGATCGGCGTTCCGGCCGCGTGCCCTCTCGCTGATCAGCAGCGCGCAACCCGTCGAGAAGCAGATCCGCCGCCCGTGGCGGAGGCGCCGATGGCGGCGCGGCACGTGCCGCGGTGGCCACCTGCCGAGCATCGCCTGCGCCTCCCAGGCGACCGGCGAACAGGGCGGCGGTCAGCGCGTCGAGGTAGATCTCACGCGCGAGCCGCGCGTCCAGCGGCTCGAGTCGCTTGGCCGCCGTGAGCAACAGGGGCGGTGCCTCGCTGCCACGATCTGCGGCGAAGGAGATCCGGGCGCGCAGGACGTCGACCTGGGCTCGCTGGAATTCGTCCAGCGGGCCCGCGCTCCGGCGCTGGCGAGCAAGGGTGAGCGCCTCATCGAGGGCACCCGCCTGCTGCGTTGCCTGCGGCCGCGCAGGGCCCGCCCGGCGCGACGCGCGGGGTCGAGCGTCAACGCGGAGGAGCGCTCGAGGAAGGCCGCGGCGGCGGCGAACCCGCCCCGCGCCTGCGCTCGCGCTGCCGACCGCTCGAGCTCCGCGGCGACCTCCTCATCGGGCATCGGCTGTCGCCTGCGCCCGGTGCCAGGCGCGGCGATCAGGGTCGATCGGCTGGATCGGTCGCTTCCGCGAGGGCGCGGTGGACCTCGCTGCGCTCATCCGCCCCGGCTGCCCGGTACACCGCCGAGCGAACCAGCGGATGACGGAACACCACGCCGGCGCCGAGTGCCAGCAAGCCGTCCGATTCGACCGTCTGCGCGGCCGACTCGGGGATGCCGAGCCGCTGCGCCGCCCGCCACACGAGCGCCAGATCGCCGACGTCGGGTCGGCCGCGGCCACGAGCAACAGGCGCCGCGCGTCAGCTGGGAGCCTCGCCAGCCGCCGCGTGAAGCTCTCCTCGATCCGGGCGGACAGCGGCAGCGCTGCGGGCAAGCCAAACCCGCCCGCGAGCTGCGCCGGCGTCAACCCGCGCGGCAGCTCCAACAGCGCGAGCGGGTTTCCGCGCGTCTCGACGACGATCCGCTCCAGCACCTGCTCATCGAGCGAGCCGGCAGGACGGATTCCAACAGCGCGCGCGCATCGCGATGCCCCAGCGGCCCGACGTGAAGCTCTGGAAAGCCCGCGAGCGCGTCGCCCAGCTGGCGCGCCCCGAACACCAGCGCGATCTTCTCCGCCAACAGGCGGCGAGCCACGAACGCAAGCGCGCGCGCCGACGCGCGATCGAGCCACTGCGCGTCGTCGACGACGCAGAGGAGCGGCCGCTCCTCGGCGGCGCCTCGGACAGCAGGCCGAGGGCCGCCAGCCCGACCAGGAACGGATTCGGGGCCGGGCCTGCGCTGAGGCCGAACGCGACGGCAAGCGCATCGCGCTGCGGGTGCGGGAAGGCGCTCGATGAGCTCCAGGATCGGCGAGCACAGCTGCTGAAGCGCCGCGTACGGCGAGCTCCATCTCCCCTCGACTCCGACGCGTGCGGGCGACCCGGAACTCCCGCGCCGCCTCGACCGCGTACTCCAGCAGCGCGGTCTTGCCGACGCCCGGCTCGCCGTGCACGACCAGGACTCCGCCGTGCCCGCCGCGCGCGGCCTCCAGCAGCCGTTCGAGCACCTCGCGCTCGCGTTGCCGGCCGAGCAGCTGCGCTCCCGGCGACCTGGTGACCATCCCGACCCGTGACGATGCTCGGCTCATCTGTCGTCTGCAGCATGACACTGGGGTCGCGGCTAAGGAATTCCGGGATTCGATCGCCTTGCTGTGCGGCCACGATGGCTCTCGGCGGAATCGGATCCGGTTCCCCGGGACGCTCGACAAGGAGAGCTCGATGAGCACGCCGGAAACGACAACTGCGGCATCCCCTGACTCGGGCGCTCGCGGCGCCGACGCCCTGCCCGACTACGCGCCGGTTCCTCGCTCCGGCGCTCGGCCCCGCCCTCAATGAGCAGGGCTACCACGTCGGCCGGGTGGAGCGGAACCTCTACTGGGTCACCGACGGCACCTACCAGTCGGCGTTCCTGACGACCTCGGACGGCGTCGTGCTGCTCGACGCGCCGCCGACGATCGGCCACAACATCCAGCGGGCCGTCGACGAGATCGCCGCCGCCAACGGCGTCAGCAACACGGTCAGCCACCTCGATCTACTCGCACCACCACGCCGACCACGCCGGCGCGTCCTCGCTGTTCGACAAGAACGTCGACGCGCATCGGCCACGAGGAGACCCGGCGGCTGCTGCTGCGCGACGACGACCCGGCACGGCCGCCGAACGAGGAGACGTTCCAGGACCGCCGCACCCTGGAGATCGGCGGCGAGCGCATCGACCTGCGCCTGGCACGGCGCCAACCACTCGCCCGACAACATCATCATCCACCTGCCCGACCACGACACGCTGATGCTGATCGACATCGTCAATCCGGGCTGGGCGCCGGTCTACGTCTCCAACCTGACCGAGGACATCCCCGGCTACGTCGAGGCGCCGGCGAACGCGCTCGCCTACTCGTGGAAGCACTTCATCGGCGGTCACCTCGGCCGGCTCGGCACCCGCGACGACGTGACGCTGCACCAGCAGTACATGGCCGACATCTCCGAGAGCTCGAGGAAGGCGATCGACACCGTCGACCCGACGCGCTACTTCGTGAAGTACGGCGAGAACACGCTGGGCGGCGGTGAAGGGCTATCTGGACGAGGTCACGGCGGTCGCAGCCGCAGCCCGGTGATCGAGAAGTACACCGGCGTGCTCGCGGCCGCCGACGTGTTCACCGAGAGCACGACGTTCTGGGTGATGGAGTCGATCCGCCTCGACCTCGGCTACGGCTCGCAGGTGCATCCCTGATCGCCGGCAGCCCGTCCGCGACCCGATCGGCGACCACCTGCTGACTCGCAGAACGCGTCACACGCCCGGTCGCATGTCACTAGCCACCGGCTTGGCCGTTGGCGAGCCCATGCGCCGTGAGCAGGGCTGCTGGCTAGGCTTCGGCACAGCCTGCCGGGGTACAGTCGCGGCATCGGGCGCCGTCAGCACAGGAGCGGTGACGACGATGGCTGCTGAGACCCCGACGATCGTGTTGGTCCACGGTGCCTGGGCCGACGCCACGCGGCTTCGACGCCGAGATCCGCGCCCTGCAGGACCGCGGGATTCCGTGTCATCGGCTTCGGCAACCCGCTTCGCGATCTCGCTGGCGACGCGACCTACCTGGCCGAGTTCCTGCGGACCCTGACCGGTCCGATCGTGCTCGTCGGCCACTCCTACGGCGGCAATGTGATCTCCATGGCCGCGATCGGCAACGACCAGGTGCAGGCGCTGGTCTACTTCAACGGCTGGATGTGCGACGAGGGCGAGAGCCAGCAGCAGCTCCTGGAGCGGTTCGAGGGCAGCCTGGTGGGGCCCTCGATCAGGCCGGTGCCGTTCACCGGCCCGGACGGGAGCGAGGGCGCCGACCTCTACCTCGACCCCGAGGCGTTCGGTGCAGCCTTCGCCGCCGACGTCGATCCCGAGACGGCCGCGGTGATGGCCGCGGCGCAGCGGCCGTACGCCGCCGCCGCGTTCGCAGCCACGCCGTCGGGCCCGCCGGCGTGGAAGACGCTGCCGTGCTGGTATCTGCTCGGCACCGAGGACAAGGCGATCCCGCCGGCGCTCCAGCGGTTCATGGCCGAGCGCGCGAACGCGACGATCGTGGAGGTGCCGGCCTCGCACGTCTCGTTCGTGTCCCAGCCCGAGGCCGCGACCCAGCTCATCCTTCAGGCCGTCGAGGCGACCAGCCGCAGCCAGCCGTGACGCGTGACTCACGGGCTGCCCCTGTCAAGCCGCCCTGAGGATCTCGACGCCTGGTCGGTCGAGCGTTCCAGTAGCCGGAACAGCTGGCGGGCGATGACGCGCCGGCGTCACGCCGGCTTTGCCTTCGCGGTGCGGCGGGCCATGTAGGCGGGTGTCGGATCGGTGGGCACCAGCAAGATGGTGTGCAAGGCGCGGTTAGTCGCCGCCGCGGTTAGGCCGGTAGCGGATCTGCCCGGAGGCGGGGATGGGGTTGGTCACCGGCCAAGGCGAAGGCTGCCTCGGAGCGGAGGCGGCCGGCATGGGACATGACCTGAGCGGCGCTCAGGGGGCCGACGCCAGGACCTCCAGCAGCCAGGGGGCGGCCGCCTGGACCAGCACGGTGACTCGGCCCGCGAGCTGGTCGGCGGCCAAGAACCTGGATGCGCTGGGCGGTGGCCCGCAGGGCGCGCCTGGTGGCCTGTGTTCCAGCGATCCTGGTCGGCCAGGTCCGCAGGCTGGCGCAATGCTGGACCAAATTGGTGTGCGGCCAGCGTAGCTCTGCTCGCAGCTCCTCGGGAGCGCCGACGATCAGCGCCCTGAGTGGCCGATGGCGGCCACCCGCGCAGTGGTCGCGCTGACGTCGAGTGCTCAACGCAGGCTCGCTCACCGCGGCGGCGTGGGGTGCCGCGCGGCTTGCAGGCGCCATCGCGCGAAACGGCTCGGACGTCCAGCGCGTCGCTCTTGGCGCCACTGCGACTGGCTGGACGCTTGGGTCGGCGCACCTCGACGACGCGCTCGCCGCATTGCGAAGCCCGGCGCCGGCTCCCGCCTCGACCGCCGGCGGCGGCCACACGTGCGGTCGGCAAACGAGAGTGCTGGTAGCCGGCGGCGTCGGCCGGTGTGGTCTGGCGAGGACCGCCGAGGGGTGACGGCGCGGTCAGGGTGTCGCGGTGTCGACGCCGATGACGCCGTCGACGAGCTCTGCCAGATGGCATGCGGTGGTCCCTTGTGGGGCGGCCGTGTCGGCGTCGGCCTGGGAGAATCACCGCGCGGCACGACTGCTGACGGGCAACCCTGCGGGTTGGACAGGCTGCTGATCAGGCCAGCGAGGTGGGCCAGGCCGACGCCGGCACCGGCGAACAGAACCAGGCAACCCATCGGGTGCCAGTTGCACAACGAGTCATACCGCGGTGCCAGCAGAGCCTGACAGCGATCCTCCGGACCGCCTCCACCACACTCACAGTTGCAGAAACGGCTGCTGAGAGGAGCCGGTAGTGCGAGGCAGCAGAGCAAGCTGATGGCATAGGATCGGCCATGGCTTACAACTTCCTGGTGCCTGCGACCGTGACCAGGCCTTTCTGCTCCCACCGGACTTGCGCGACTGGCTGCCGGCCGACCACCTGGCCTGGTTCGTGCTCGACGTGGTCGACCAACTCGACCTGGCCCGTTCCTCAAGGCCTATCGGGCCGACGGGCACGCCTGGCCGCCATGAGCCGAGGATGCTGCTGGCGTGCTGCTGTATGGCTACTGCACCGGATCCGCGTCCCGCCAGATCGAACGCCGCTGCCACGAAGACATCGGCTTCCGCGTCCCTGCCGGCAACAAAGTACCCTGATCACGTGACCATCGCCCGGTTCCGGATCCGCCGACGAACAAGCCCTGGCCGGCGCTGCTGATCCAGTCGCTGAAGTTGTGCGCGGCGGCCGGCATGGTCCGCCTGGGCGTCGTCGCGCTTGACGGCACCAAGATCGAGGCCAATGCCGCCGCGGCGGCCAACCGCACCCACGCCACGCTTCAGTCGCAGGTTGCCGACCTGCTTAGGCCGCCGAGGCGGATCGGGTCGAGACCAGCAGCACGGTGCCGCCCGTGGCGACGAGCTCCGCGGGCGCTGGCTGCCCGGGCCGAGCGGTCTGGCCCGGCTGCAACACGCCACGGCGCTGCTGGAAGCCGAGGCCGCCGTCCGCCAGCAGCGTTACCAGCAGCGGGTCGAGCAGCTGGCAGCCGCGTGCTGGCCCGCGGCCAGCGACCCGGGCCCATATCCGGCCACGGCGGCGCGATGAGGCCCCGAACCCGAAGGCGACGGTCAACACCACCGATCCTGACAGCCGCTTTGTCCGCGGCAACGGCCAGGACCTTGCAGGGCTACAACGCCCAAGCGGCCACCACGACCGAGCAGGTGGTCGTCGCGGCCGAGCTGACCCAACAGGCCAACGACCTCACAGCGGCTGGCCCCCGATGTTGACCTCCGATCCGCACCACCCTCGCCAGTGCCGGCATCAGAGGACCCGGTCCAGCGGCTGGCGGCCGATTCTGGCTATTGGTCGATCGCCAATGTGTCGGCGATCCCGTCGACGCACCCGAGCTGCTGATCCCCTCCAGCCCGCCATGGCCGCCACGGCAAGCCCCGCAAAGACGGCAAGCCCTCGGAATCCAGGAGCGACAACCTGCGGGCGGCGATGCGGGCCAGGCTGGACAGCGACCACGGCAAGGCCTGCTACGCCCAACGCAGCCGGACCATCGAACCCGTCTTCGGCCAGGTCAAGACCATCCAGGACGGCCGGCGGTTCAGCGCGCCGAGGCTGCGGGCCTGCCAGGCGGAATGGAAGCTGCTGTGCGGCCACCCACAACCTGCTCAAGCTCTGGCGCAGCACCTGGCCACCACCAACTGACGACCGGGAGGAACCCGACCGGGGCCACCGCAGCGCTCCACTACCCGGCACGCGCCGTGTTCCCAGCCTCTGATCGTCGCACGGCCGACCGGCGAGCCTCCCGCAGCGCAGCAGGCTCGTACGCGTCAACGTTGGCGTCATCTGCGCTCACTGACAGCCTCAGGGGGACGACTAGGACGTCTGCTCCTGCGAGGTGCAAAGGGGCAGGTGCAGCTGGGACTCGGTCAGCGCCGGGTTGGAGGGCAACGGCTGGCGCTTACCGGTGGGTCGAAAGCCGATCTGTTCATACAGCCGGCGCGCAGCGGTGTTGTGATCAGCCACCCACAAGACCACCTCGTGGCCTGGCGGTCGGCCGCCCAGCGCACGACCTGTGCGACGAGGGCCCGGGCCACCCCTCGTCGTCGGTAGCCCGGGTCGACCCACATCGACACAAGATGCATCCGTCAGGAGCATCCGGCCAGCGAAAGACCGCGGCCAAGCCGATGTCGAGGAGCCGCCCCGCGGGCGGATGAAGTTCGCCTGCCGCCGGTCCCTGACCCGCTGCCGCCAGACCTCGGCAGGGAACGCCACCTCTGCTTCCAGGGTGCTGGCGAAGGCGTCGGGTGCATCGGCCAGCGCTCGCAGCCGCAGCTGCCGCAGCGCCTCCCAGTCCGCCCCCTGTGCCTGCCTGGCCTCCATGCCACCAGCCTCCCCAGCTTCCTGATCCCTTTGTCGATCGTGGCCGCGTGGCTCACCGACCGACAAGGAGAGCTGCCCAGCTACCGCAGGTCACACGACACGATTCCGCACCGCTCGCCAGCCGCAGCGCCACCGCGGAGGAAATCATCCTGTCTGGGCGATGCCGTCGGCTGAGTTTCCGATGTCTCATGGATCGGCCGGTCCGGTTGAAGCGGTGTCGAGCGGCGGTGCGCTGGAGTTGGCCGTGGGGCGCAGGTGAGCGCAATGGGAGCACAGGACCGGCGGCCGCCAGCGCCGACCTGACGTCGAGGTTCGGCTGTCTCGCCCATCCTGGTGGCGGCGTAGTGTCGGTCGCCGGGGCCGATGGCGACCCTCTGGCCGGCGGCGGGATCCCGCGGAGTTGCGGGTCGGCGCCGCGAATGTGACCTGCTGGACCGGCACCTGGACTCGGTCCGCGCCGGTGAAGCCGGGTCCTGGTGGTGAGCGGGAGCCCGGGGTGGGCAAGACGGCCCCTGCTGGACTACCTGGTCGAGCAGGCGTCGGGCTTGCCGGGTGGCGCATGCGGCGGGGGTCGGGTCGGAGATGGAGCTGGTCGTTCGCCGGGCTGCACCAGCTGCTGACGCCGATGCTGGACCGCCTGGAGCGGCTCCCGGCTCCGCAGCGCGCACGCGCTGCGGATCGGCGTTCGGCCTGAGCGCGGGTCGTGCGCCGGACCGCTTCCTGGTCGGGCTGGCCGCCCTCGGCCTGCTGGCCGGAGGTCGCCGAGGAGCAGCCGCTGGTCTGCCTGGTCGATGACGCGCAGTGGCTGGATCAGGCCTCATGCGCAGGTCGCTTGCGATTCGTGGCGCGTCGCCTGGCCGGCGGAGTCGGTCGGCATGGTCTTCGCGGCCCGCGATGCCGGGCGACGAGCTGGTGGGGCTGCCGGAGCTGGTGGTCGAGGGCCTGCGGGAGGCCGATGCGCGTGCCCTGCTGGACTCGGTGCTCACCGGGCCGCTGGATGCCGCGGGTCCGCGACCGGATCGTGGCCGAGGCCGGTGGCAACCCGCTGGCGCTGGTGGAGCTGCCCCGCGGGGTGACGCCGGCGGAGCTGGCGGGTGGGTTCGCCCTTCCGCGACGCGATGCCGCTGTCGGGGCGGATCGAGGAGAGCTTCCGGCGGCGGCTGGAGCCGCTTCCGGCCGGACAGCCTGCGCCTGCTGCAGCTGGCGGCGGCCGATCCGGTCGGCGATCCGGTGCTGGTGTGGCGGGCGGCCGAGCGGCTCGGGATCGCCGCCGGGGCGGCAACGCCGACGGCCGAGGCACGGCCTGCGTGGAGTTCGGCGCTCGGGTGCGGTTCCGGCATCCGCTGGTGCGGTCGGCGGTCTACCGGTCGGCATCGCTGCCGGAGCGCCGAGAGTGCACCGCGCCCTGGCCGAGGCCACCGACCCGCGAGGCTCGATCCCGACCGTCGGGCCTGGCATCTGGGCCGCAGGCCGCGCCGGGCCCGATGAGGACGTCGCCGCCGAGCTGGAGCGCTCGGCGCGGCCGGGCGCAGGTCGCGCGGCGGTCTGGCCGCCGCGGCCGCTTCTTGCAGCGCTCGGTCGCGCTGACCGTGGACCCGAGGCGGCGTGCGGAGCGGGCGCTGGCTGCCGCGCAGGCGAGCTTCCAGGCCGGCGCCTTCGATGCGGCACTCGAGCTGGTGGCCACGGCGGAGGACGGGCTCGACCAGTTGACAATACGTAACTGG
>ERZ1370068.1098-contig-11002_pt1 | contig 22187 bp, 40 predicted proteins | sample MGYA00561227_ERZ1370068 | MGnify/ENA primary metagenome ERZ1370068 (study PRJEB38410, sample SAMEA6850437) | metagenome | study: Metagenomic assessment of the ecological functions of the soil: analysis of the soil microbiota associated with the... | reverse complement strand
TGCCAGTTCAGTTGTGCTCATCGACGAGTTCCGCGCCGCCGGCAGAATCAAAGAAAGTGACTTTGGAAGATATGATTGACCGCTCGGTTTACATCTATGTTAGGCGGGAAATAGATTAAACCGGCAGCGAGGATTCTATGAGTTATCGATCTGGATTCCCATTCTGCGTGAAGGTTACTTCATGGATGAAGTTTATAATCTCCCCGAGCCTTATGCGCGCGCTTCACGCCGCAAAAAGCCGGCGAAGGGCAGAAATCATAACACCAAGTGGATTCATCAGCTCGATCCTGGCGATCCGCAGGGACGCGCGGCACGCATCGCCATCCTTATATTTACGATCCAAGGTGAACTGGCGCAACGGTGAGATTGCCGCGCGCCAGATCGCCGGCCATGACATGGAGTTTCCGCTTTAACGACATCAAGAAGGAAGGTCTCGATAAGCAGATCCTCTTTCCCACGGGCATCAACGTCGCCACGGAAAACGTCGGCGGACTTGGGACTCGGCTTGCGCACAAGGGTACAACAACTGGGTTAAGAAACTGGTGAAAGGGCATGAAGATGTATTTCTGCCTGTCGCCATGGCGCCAGCTGGCTGTCCGGAAGAAATGGCCAATGAGCTGCGCCGCTGCGTGAAGGAACTCGGGTTCAAGGCGTCCCATCTCGTGCCTTATATTCGGCAGGCGCAACGTCGATCGATCCGAGTTTCTATCCGTACTACCAGGCGGCGGAAGAGTTCGGCGTGCCGCTTTTCTGTCATCCCAACAGCAACGGCGAGCTTGACCGATCAGCTTCGATAATTTTTCAAGACGCACGTGCTCGGGCGCGTGATGAACTGCACGCCGGCTTTGGTCGCGCTCGTGCTCGGCGGCGTGTTCGAGAAATTTCCCAAGCTCAAAGTCGCGTTCTTCGAGTGCAGCGCCGAGTGGCCGCTTTACTGGATGCACCGCATGGACGACGACTGGGAATGGGCCAAGGATTTTCCGCAGATCTCCGGCGCAGCTCAAGATGCCGCCGTCGGAATACGTCAAGCGCAACTGCTACGTCACCTGCGAGGCCGACGAAGGCGACATGAGCCAATCGCTCAAAGAAGTCGGCGAAGACCATATCTTGATGGCCACCGACTATCCGCACTTCGATCCGGAATTTCCGCACACGGTTTCGGGAATCATGGAACGATCGGATCTCGACCAAGCGTCAAAAGAAAAGATCTGCGGTGAGAACGCGGCAAAACTGCTCAATCTATAATTAAGTTCAATCGAGCGGCTTTCATCAGCGCCTGCGCGGCTTTTAACGCCGACAGGCGCTTTCCGTTTAAAGCACGGAATGATGGAATCCGAACAACAAAACGAAATTCCGTGGATGTTCATCATGTTCGCCTGGCATGACGGAATTCCCGTTTCGCGATGAAGGCGCGGAGATTTCAACCGGGAAAGTGGCCACTAAAGCCGAGCACGGCGCTGCTCCAATCAGCCCCGCCTTCTTGGCGATCTGCTCGACGGCGCGATGTTCTTCACGGATTTCTGCAATTAGCTTTTCAGGGGGCTCGTAGTCGGCGACCATTCTGTTGGCTTGCTAACCGGGAGCCGACTGCAGGATCTTCATAACTTTTCGAGGTGCAGCGATCGAGCGTCCTCGATACCTCGAGGACACCCCGCCGGCGCGAAGAGCGCCGACCAGACGCCGAGCAGGTTCTGCTTATACCCCAATTGAGTCAATGTTGGGATCTGAGGAAACTCCAGGCATCTGGTCGATGCGACGATTCCTCTGCCGTGATTCCGGCTCTGGTGTTCGCAGACGACGCCTGAGCGGCGGCAGCGCCTTCAATATGACCGCCCAGAGCAGCAGTTACGGCCGGGCCCGGCGCCCTGAACGGTATCATCGACACGTCAGCGCCGGTAAGCGAGTTGACGATCTCGACGGTAAAATGACCGACCGGATCGGGGCCCGACGGTGCCGATGCGGACATTACCCGGATCTTCTTGCCGTACTCGGCCATCTCGGCGAAATTTTGAACGGTGCGTTGCTGTTGACGGTAGAGAATTGGCGTGCGCGCCACGAGTCCGAGGGCGATCAGATCTTTGAGATGGGTCGTAGGGAACGGTTTCAGGTGAGAATCCGATTGCAGATGAGTGATGCGTTGTTGGTGATGAGATTGTGTAGCCGTCTTTGGGCGCCTTCACCGCGCTGTCGGTGCCTACCGTGCCGCCTCCGCCCGGCTTGTTGATCGCCACAACCGGCACCTTGAGCAGCTCTGGACAGCCCGTTCGCCGATCGTGCGGCCTGCCACATCCGTCGGCATCGCCGGGAGCGAGGGAATCAACAGATTGATCGCTTGTTTCGGATAACTTTGGGCGCCACACTCATCGGGAGAAAAGATAATACCGCGTACGCAAGCAGGGTCGCGATCATCATTGATCATTAAAAGCTCTTTAGCGAAGAAGTTCTGCGCCCCAGATCTCTTTCAAAAAACCGCTCTTGTTTAAATCTTCAGCGAAACCGTTGTCGATCATTCTCCCGGCTTTGCGGCGCACGTTGGTGCCTTGCCTCGCGTGCCACCTCGATCACGCCGGCAACCGTGCTTTCCGGCACGATCAAGCGCGCGCGTTGACTGAGCAATTTTGCATAGAGCATCGTACGCCGACTGCAACGCGTCGGCATCGTTGAGCTTGAGTGCTTTACTCACGGCGGCTGTGCCTTTGTCGGGATTTTTCTCGACGAAATGGATCGATTCCGCCAGCGCTGCAACCCACTTTTTGGGCCACGGTCGAACGCTCCTTCAGCGTCTTGGCGTTGGTGTGTAGCGAACTGTAAACCGCCGGAAGGCCGGAGAATCGTTCAGACGATAGACCACATTGAAGCCATTGCGTCGCCCGCGAACGTCGAGCGGCGGCGTCGCTAGAGCGGCTTCCGCGATGCCGGCTTGCATGGCGTTGAAGGTTCTACCTGCCCGGTGCCGCCGACGGTGCGGATGCTCACGTCAGCTCTCGCTGAGGTTGAATTTCTTGAGCATTGCGCGCGCCAGCCGGAAGGTCAGATCACCTGGCCGCGTTACTGCGATGCTTTTGCCTTTCAGGTCTTCGACGCGTTTGATGTCTTTCGCGCCAGCATCACCCACGGCAAGCCGACGAGCGGAGCGGCGATGAGCTTCGGCGTCGCTGCCTGCCGCCAGTGCCGGGTATCGTCGCATCGGCGGCGCAATAAAGAAATTGAATCTCGTCAGCGGCCAACGCCGCTAACGCAACGCCGCTGCCGCGGATTGACACGAATTCGACCTTCATACCGTATTTATCGAACAGACCGTAATCGAGCGCGGCATATGAACATGAATAAAGCCACCGGTAACTGGCACAAGCCGCGACGCGCACCCGTCGCCGGTATTTCCGCCCGGCTTCGCTAAGTAAGCGATTGCCGCGAGCATGAAGCAGCTAGCGCCAAAAAGAACAGGATCACTCCTACGCCTGAAAGATTTTTCATAACCCGCTCGCTCCCTTGGCGCTTGGCGTACAACCGTTGGAGCGTGGTTGTCAAGTTAGAAGTGGATAGCCTGGGTGCCGTTACGTCGACATAGTTACTTCGAGAAGCTCGTCTCGGCGCCGATCTTGGCACAAAGGGAAGGTTGCATCGGATGAAGCGAATTTTACTCGCTGTCGTATGGAAGTGATTTCGGTTCTATTCAACCGGATCAGCCTGGATCTGCTGTGGTCCGAAAAACCCTTCCTGCCATTGTTTATTTTTCCTTTTAATTTATTTTGCAGTTGAAGACGAACAAACAACTGTTTCAGCGACTTTCGCGGCCGAGTCGAAGGAAAATTAGCAAGTGGATGGACCATGAGGACAATTCGTGTCATCACTCTGCCGGGTCTATTCCTGAGTACATTGCACTCGGGCGAGACGTTGTTGCCACCAACAGCCGACCGCGTGCACGCTTGCCTAAGGACCGTGGAAATTACCCATGCCACCGTGCGCTTGTCAGTCATATCAGAAAAAGTATGGCCTCATCGATCTCCGCAAAGGAGGCTGAATGGACCAAAACAAACTAAACAGTGAATCTTAGCCAACGGCTGCGATCGTCATTTCTAGGCTGAACGAGCAAAGCAATAAACGGTTTGCGGTTGTTGGTCTTATCGGTATGGCGATCGACCTTTTCATGTTTCGAATCTTGGTTGCCAAGAGGTCAACCCGACTTGTCTCAAGTGGCCAGTTTTTCTCGGGAGCGATCGTCAATTTCGCTTTAAACGCTCGCGCCATGGCTGCACAATCCGCGGAATCTGGCAGTAGGCTCACGCCGATGCTGTATGGTCGTTTCCTGGTCATTGTCTTTGCTCGCACTGTTTCTTCGTAGTGCAGTTCTCTCGCGTGCTGACTAGGACCTGGCACTGGCAACTGCAGATAGCCATCCTGGCGGCAATTCTTACCGGTGCCGCTGTGCTTTTCATCGGCACTGTTCTGTTTGTTGTTCCTAAGTGTTGGTCAAGGGATTGGTCGGCAGGCGAGTGGCAGGTGGTCACGATTGCCATCCTAGCCTACGTCTTGGTGCTGAGGGCGGTGTTCATGCCGTTGGTGGACCTGATTCCGGAGGAAGCCTACTATTGGAACTACGCGCAGCATTTGGATCTAAGTTATCTGGACCATCCCCCCATGGTTGGGTGGCTAATCTGGCTTTCCACGTCTGTACTTGGAAAATCGGAGTTTGCGGTTCGGCTGCCGGCCTATATCTGCTGGATCGTTGCTGCGCTCTTCATGTTCCGCCTTACTTTGAATCTCTTCGATAGAACCACCGCTTTTCGGGTCGTCTTGCTCCTCGCGGTGTTGCCGATTTATTTCGGATTGGGTTTTTTATGACCCCGGACGCTCCTCTGTACGCTGCCTGGGCCGGTTGCCTCTACTTTTTGCAGCGCTGCTCTCCTCGCACAGGACCACAAAGCGTGGTGCGGGTTGGCATTTGCATGGGAGTGGGAATGCTCTCTAAATATACAGTCGTGCTCCTCGGTTTGGGAACCGCTGACATTTCTGCTCCTCGATGCGCGCTCCCGACGATGGTTCCCTGCGTCCAGAGCCCTATCTCGCGGCCGTTGTCGCTCTTGTGCTTTTCACTCCGGTGCTAGCTCTGGAACATGAGACACGATTGGATATCGTTTATGTTTCAGGGACCGGACCGTTTGGCGAAGTTCTCCAAGGTTCTCCCTTCATGTTCTCATCGGCTCGGTTTTCTTCTGCTCACTCCAACAGCGTTGTTTGGCATCGCCAGGAGGTTCTCCTGCCTCAAAGCGTAGCGAAATCGTCGGCTCCGATCAGCTCTCCGCCGAACGCCGACGGTATTTCTGGGCGCTTAGTTTCACCTCAGTGCTGCTATCGGTATTTGTGATTTACAGCCTGCGCCATCAGGTAAAACTCAACTGGACCGCCCCGGTCTGGCTGGCGGCGATTCCTCTGGCCGCCCGGGACGATGGTTCCAGCCCGCATGAGATCGCGGGCTCGGTAGCGAAATTGATTCGACGATTGTGGCTGCCGACCATCATCGGTCTCCTGATCATCCATGGCGCGAGGGTTCTATTATCTTTCGCTAGGATTGCCGGGCGCCGGCCCTGTAGCTCCGAAACATCTTTTCGGACCGTGGCGGCTACTCGGCGAAAAAAGTGGCAATAATCGAGGCGACGGTCGAAGCTGAAACGAAGTCTGAACCGGTTATCGTTGGAATGGACAAAAACTTCATTTCAAGTGAGTTGAGTTTTTACGCTTTTGCGGATCATGAGGGACTGACCAACACCGGAGGCCGCATTTTTGGCGAACGCAGCCTCATGGGAATTTTGGCTTCCTGGTTCGGCGGTGCTTGGGAGAAATTTTCTCATGATCGCCTTCGATCGGCGCAGGCTATCCGACCCGTCGTTATCGCAGCATTTCGACGACGAGCGACGTGTCGACTGAGCACTTGGAGCGAGACGGTCGAGCGGTAGGTACTTTCTACTGGCGGGTTGGCTATCGGTATCAGGGTCTTACGGGAAACCCGAAGGCGAAAGGAAGTTCCGACTCCGATTGAATCCCGCTGAAGAAATGCGGCGAACCGGTCTCGTGATGAAAGGGATCTTTGACAACGAATCGGTCAAACAAACCGGTTTCAAGCGGCATTGGCGCACAATCCCACCTTCAAATGGGAACATTTGATTGACACCCGATAACTGCTTTGTTATCCCCACAGCAGGATTACCGCACGAGGAGAACGATGGTTTGATGCTGCAAAAGTATTTTCAAATTCTTACGCTACTAGTGATTCCTTCCATCATGCCCGCTGTCGCCGCCGCCCAGGCGCGCACTAAGATGGTCGTTGGCTACGCTTCGATGAGCTCGGTGAGCGACGACTTTGTGGGTCGCGCAGGAAAAGGGCTTTTTGCCAAGAACGGTATCGACGTGCAAACCGTTTTTATTCCCGGCTCGCCGACACTCATTGCGACGATCAATACCGGTGACGTGCACCTGGCCTACACCGGCGGCACAGCGACCTTGGGCGCCGCGGTCGGCGGGCTCGACATGAAGATTCTCGCGGCCTTTCTCAATCACGTGCAGAATGATTTCGTAGTTCGCCCGGAAATCAAGACACCCGGGATGTCAAGGGAAACGGGTCGGAGTTACGAGCATCGGCGGTACGGGCTGGATGTCGGCGCTGCTGACGATGGAACAGATCGGCTTGAGCGCGGAGCGCGACAAAATCTTGCTTGCCGCCTTCGGCGACCAGAGAGTGATCAGTCAAGCGCTGGAAACCGGCACGATTCAAGGCGCAGCTCTGGCGGGAGTTTTTAGCCAACGACTCAAACGCATGGGCTACAATTTCCTCGGCGACGTGGAAAAATCGCGCCTGGTGGGCACGGCGGTTGTCGTCAAGGCGGATTATCTTGCCAGCCATCAGGCACTCGTGCGGAGCGCCTTGCGGGCGCTGATCGAAGGCCAGGGCTTATCTGCTCAATCCTGTCAATAAAGCGGCGGTGATGGAAATCATGACCAAGAAGCTTGGAATTACGGACTCGGTGGCGGCTAACGACGGCTACGAAGATTATGTGCGCCGCACCGATCGCAAAGCCGTCGTCAGCATCGACGGGTTAAAGAACATCCAGCGCTTCATGAAGCTGCGCAATCCCAAGATCGGCGATATTAACCTGGACCGGTTGGTTGACGAGAGCATTCTCCGTGATTTGGAAAAGAGCGGGGTTCTCGAGCCAGACATTGAGCGTCAAAGGCGCTGCACGCTAATCAAGAAAGGATACATGTATGGCGATTGACGGAATGAAAGTAATCGACCTCGACAGCCATCTGGTCGGCGGACTTGGAGAGCTGGGAGCAAACCGTCGAAGCGAAATATAAAGAGTTCCTGCCGCGCAAGCTGCCGACCAAAGACAACGAGCGGCGCAAGACGCTGGTCGGCAACCAAATCATGGTCGGTTCCGAGCTCGGCCGGCAAAAAGCCGAAAAGAAAGAGTGGGTCACCTGAAGCCGATCTGACGCCCCAAGGCCGTGTGCGCAACATGGATCTTGACGGCATCGACGTGGCGGTGCTGTCGCCCAATTCGCCGGCGCTCGATATTCTCTGGTTCGCCGACGATCCGGAATTGGCCGCGGCCTATGCTCGCGCGCAGAACAATTACATGAACTGGTACGCTTCGCAGCAGCAGGGACGGCTGATGTGGGCCGGGGTGATTCCGCTGCAGGACACCAAGGAAGCGATCAAAGAATTGCACCGATCACGCGAGCTCGGCAGCAAGGCGCTCAATGTCAAGGCGACGCCGATCCCCGGCAAAGAATGGTGGGATCCGCACTTCGATCCGATCTTCGCCGAACTGGAAAAACCAAGACGCCGATCATTTTTCACGACACCAAGACCGGTTCCATGGGACACGAGCGCTTCGCCAATAATTTTTCTTCTCGCCACATGGTCGGTCGCACGATCGAGAGCATGGTTTGCTTGATGGTTTATCTCTGCGGCGGCATCATGGAAAAGCACCCGGATCTTAAAATCATCTGTCTCGAAACCGGCGCATCGCAAATGCCTTGGTGGCTGTCGCGCATGGACGAGCATTGGGAAAAACTGCCGCATCTCGGTGCCGTGGCAGAAGCGCAAACCGTCGGATATTTTCAACCAGAGCGTGTACGTCGGCTGCGAGCCCTTCGAGGACGGCTTATTCGAATGGGCGGTGGAATATCTCGGTGGTGATCGGCTGGTGCTCGCCACCGATTCGCCCCACTGGGATTCATCCCAGCCCGGGCAAGTCACGGGTCCGGTCGCGAAGAGCACGAAGATTTCCCAGGAGAATAAAGAAAAGTGTTGGGCGAAAACGCAATCAATTTGCTCGGGCTTGGTTTGTGATAAGGGTACACACATTCCGATCTTCAGTTATTTACTGAGCGTCGCTAAAGCGGAACAACGTAACGCAGATCAACGGGGATTTGCCAACTTAGGAGATCAAATGGCTTGTCTCGCGTTAGTTTTCATCGCGATGCTTAGCATTGGCGGTTTGCCGGTGCGTGCTGATGGCGCCGCCGCGCCGCAAGATCGTCATCGCTTACGCGGCCATGAACGCACGAGTCGCGCCACTTTGGGTTGCCCGCGAGCGCGGCTTCTTCGCCAAATACGGCGTGAGCGCCGATACGATCTTTGTGCGCGGCGCGCCGACTGCTCGTCGCCGCTATGGCGGCCAACGGGATCGATGTCGGTTACACCGGCGGCACAGCGGTCGTCGGCGCGGTTGCCAACGGAGCCGATCTGAAAGTGCTCTCGGCTTTTACCAATCGGGTCACCTATGACTTGATGGTCAAGCCGGGCATCAAGACGCCGGAGGATTTGCGCGGCAAGAGATTCGGCATTCAAAGCATCGGCGGCACCGTCTGGATGGGCGCTATTCTAGCTTTAGAACATCTCAATCTCGATGCGGAACGGGATAAAATCAATATTCTCGCGGTGGGCGATCAGAACGTGCTCGCCCAAGCGCTGGAATCCGGCACCATCGACGCGACGGTTCTAGACGGCGTGCAAAGCCGTCGTCTGGCCGCGCTCGGCTTTTCCACCCTGGCGGACTTGAATAAATTCAATTTGCCAATCCTAAGTTCCGGCTTTGTCATGCGCGAACCAAACATTCAGAAAGATCCTCAATTGGCGGAAAATCTATTGAAGGCGGTCATCGAGGGCGCGGCGGCTTCGCTCTCGCTGCAGCAGAAACCGAGCACTCTAAAAATTCTGCAAAAATATCTGAAGGTCAGCGAAAAAGACGCTGAGGAAGGTTACCGGGACCTTGTCTTGGGGACCGACAAGAAACCCTATGCCAATCCTGCAGGTATCACCAACGTCGTGCGCTTGATGAAACGGAGCAATCAAAGGTCGAGAAGGTGAGAGCCGAGCAGTTGATCGATGATCGAGATACTCAAGAAAATCGACCAGAGCGGCTTCATCGACGAGTTGTTGGCGAAAGTATGGGGTTAAATAATAGTTTCTAGTTTTTGGTTTAGAATCGAGTGGGAAACTTGAAACGAGAAACTGACGAGAGTACTTGAATGTACATTGACGGCGACACGCACTATTGGCCGATTCGATTCATCGACAAAGTCAAGCATCCGGGCCGCGGCCACCTCGAAATCGTGGAAGACAAGGGCGACATGGTCCGTTACGGCGAAGTTGTCCCGGGCAAAGTGGCGACTTATTATCGCGACGGTAAAAAAGATTCACTCGTTCAAGGAAGGGCGCTGGAGCATACCGCTGCGCGCCAAGTTCATGGAGAAGGATGGATTCGACAGGCAGGTGTTAATCCCCGACAATCGGCCCTTGATCTACGAATGCGACCCGGAGCTCGGTCGCCAGCTTGCGCGCGCTTATAACGATACCGTGGCGGAAGATATCCTGGGTGACGATCGTTTTATCGGCTGCGCCTGGATTTACTGCCCGATATTCAGGAATCGATTAAAGAGCTGCGCCGCGCGGTCAAGGAACTCGGTTTCCAAGCGGTCAAATTCAATGGCGGTTGGGGCAACGGCGACCTCGACAACGAAGTGCTGTTTCCGCTCTACGAAGAAATCGCCGATCTCAATATTCCAATCTTGCTGCATCCGGCGGCGCGTGTCTTCGAATTGCAGCATAGCCATCCTTGGCTGGTCGGCAGCGAACGTTTTCAGGGATACCAACATTTTCCCACCGCGCTCGGCTTTTCCTTGACCTACATGGTGAGCGCGGCGCGCTTGATCTTCGGCGGTGTGCTCGACCGCTTTCCGACTTTGAAGTTCGGTTTCTTCGAGGGCGGCATCGGCTGGGTGCCGTGGTTGATGCACACGCTCGACGCGCACATGCCGAATGAAGCGACAGTGTCGACTGCCGTGCAGCAATTTTTGAAGGTAAAAAGGGATCAAGAAATCACCGAGCGAATATTTCGATCAGTTCTATATCGCGGCGGTCGCCTGGGAATCTTACCTCGCGGATACGATTAACGGCTGGCCCAATCACAACATCATCATAGGCAGTGACTTCGACCACGGCGACGCGGTTGCCACTTGGCCGAGAACCGTAGACGTGATCAAGCAAATGAAGAATCTTGGCGAGACGGATAAAGAAAAAGTTCTCGGCGGCAACGCGATGAAAATGTTTGGACTGAATGGAAACGGCGCCGGCAAACACTAAAGGAGGCGCGGCACAGGGAATGACGTCCACTGAAACAGGTCGCGCGGAGGTAAGCAATGAAGATCGACGGCATCGATCACGTAGTTTTGACGGTGAAAGATATTGAAAAAGACCTGTGAGTTCTATGCGAAGGTGATGGGCATGGAGATCGTCGCCTTTGGTCAAGGCAGGAAAGCTCTGACCTTTGGAACACAGAAGATCAACCTGCAAAAAGCTCGGACGCGAGAGCACTTTGATCGCCGATAAGCCCACCTCCGGTTCCGGCGACGTTTGCTTTGTCACCTCCACGTCCATCAACGATGTTGTCGCGCATTTGAATGCTTGCGGCGTGAAGCTGATCGGCCGGTCCCAGTGGCAGAAGATGGCGCCAGAGGACCGATGCTCTCCGTGTATTTCCGTGATCCCGACATGAACCTGATCGAAGTCTCTCACTACGCGGCGTCTTGAGCCGTGCCAGCAGAAGAAGTGGAGTGATTGCATACGGGCCGGCTCGCGACGTTTTAGATTTAGCTGGTAACGATTTCGGTCTTACGTCCAGTTGCACGTTAAGTCGGCGGCGCTTTGGCAGAAGGGGGCAATCATGATCACGGCGCGCGCATACTCGGCGCAGTCCATTGCCTTCTCTGTGTTCTTGGTTGTAGCGCTGCTGGCGCACCGCGCGCGCTCGGCTGTGATCCGCCGTCGACGATTAAAGATGCCACGCCGGAAGAGATCCGCGCCTTCTTCAAGGGCAAGAAAATGAAAAGGTTCTTACCTTTCTCGGCTACTCCGGCGCTGAGTACGAGAACAGGTCGGCGATGCTTGAGCAAGCCGCGCGGATTCTCGACTACGTTTGACCCCAAGACCACGATCGTGAACATTGGCGCGACCACCGAAGGCAGTGGCGCCGTTTACGATGACAGCGAAGCGGAAAAAGTTCGTGACGTCAGGTATCGTCTCGACCCAAGCGAAAGAAAACCAGGTCAAACTATCTCCTGCGTCGACACATCGTCTTCTACGTCAAGATTCGACTTGGGGTGGATTTATGCCCGGCACCGAGAAACTATCCTCGACTTCAACAGCCATGGTCAAAGCAGCGATGTAATCGTGGCAATCGGCGGTGGCGAAGTAGCAGAGACGAGCTGATTGCGGCCAAACGATCAGGCAAGAAAACTCCCGGTTTATCCCTGCCGACATGAATCACCGGATAGCCCAAGAGGGCGTGGAAAAAGGACAACCGGCGCCAACCGATTTTCGTGGAGCCGCGGGGCTGCGTTCGAGATCAACTCGGTCGCTTAGCACCTGCGGTTTGCTCACCTGTTCCAGGTACGCCTGCATGATCACCAAGTGGGCGAGCGGTCGATATGCCACAATCATCAATAGAGTTCATGCGGCCGAGTCCGCTTGACCGAATCGTCAACCGCGTATTCGGGTTTCTGGTCAAGATCGGCGTTTGGGCTGGCGCATAACTTTCTCCTGGAGGTTCAAGGCCGGAAAAGTGGACGCATCTATTCGACTCCAGTCAATGTGCTCACCTATAAAGATAAGAGGTATCTTGTGGCGCCGCGTGGCGACACCCAGTGGGTCAGAAATGTAGTTGTCAGAAAAAGGCAACTTTGGTGAAGGGATGCCAAAGAGAGAAGAGCGTCCATCTGCAGTGCGATTGCGGACGCCGCCAAGCCGGAAATCTTAAAAGCCTACCTTGATCGGTACAAACTCACGGTGCAACGATACTTTCCCATCCCTGCGGGTTCGCCCTTGAAAGGCATTCGAACCATTAGTCGGGCGCTATCCTGTCTTTGAGATAAGTTCAGCAGAGTGACCAGCTTCGTCCCGTGATCGGCGCCGTGGTTTATCTCCCCGCCAGGGCATGCCATACTCACGGCGATTTTCGTCGAAATGGAGATCCGATTGTGCCGCCACGCATATTCTTCGTATCGACTGCCCTGACGAACCCGGCTTAGTCCATAAAATAACCGGCGTGCTCTACAACGCGGGTTATAATATCTCTGAGCAATCAGGAGTTCGTCGATCTCGACGCCAAGCATTTTTATGCGAACGGCGTTTGAGGGACCGACGGCGCCGGATCGGGTGGTTTCTTATCTCGAAGCAAATTTTGCCGAAAGATGCCGTCGTGAAACTGATGGCGACCGAGCGCCAGCCCATTGTCATCATGGCGACCAGTGAGACTCATTGCCTCGGCGATTTGCTGATCCGGCATTATTCCGGCGAGTTGCCGGCGGTGATTCGCGCGGTAGTCAGCAATCATGAAAAACTCAAGCCGCTGGTCGAACAATTCGGCATCCGTTTCACTACGCCAGCCATCAGAATCTCTCGAACGGACGGCGCATGAAGATTTGGTCGCGGATGTCCTGGCCGGCTACGCGCCGGAATACATCGTGCTCGCGAAATACATGCGCATTCTGTCGCCGAAATTCGTCGCGCGTTATCCCAACCGAATGATCAACATTCACCACTCGTTTTTACCGGCCTTTATCGGCGCCAAGCCGTACCATCAGGCGCACGAACGGGGCGTGAAAATCATCGGCGCGACCGCGCATATCGTCACCGACGATCTCGACACCGGGCCGATCATCGCCCGGGGCGTGATCCCCGTGAATCATACTCGTACCGGCGGCGGCGATGGTGCAGGCGGGGCGCGACGTCGAGAAAATCGTGCTCGCGAAAGCAGTCAAGCTCGTGCTCGAAGAGCGGGTGTTTTTGCACGGCAATCGGACGATCATTTTCGAATAGCCGTTTTTCATGCGCAAGGTCGCCTGGTCGGCTTTCACCTCAGTTTCGTCTTGGCCGTTGCGAACGCGTACGCCCTCGATTCACTCTACAGTCGCCAATCTCTCCTGCTCGCGCTTTTCAGCGCCGCGAGAGCGCCAACTATGCGAAGCCCTGGAGCGGGAGATGGAATGGACGTGGACCGGACATGCGATTATCGCACCGAGTTTTCGCGTAACCTTCGCCACCGTCAAAAAGGTTTATTGCGTTCTTTCCATAACCGCGCAAGATACGCCTTCACTGGTCAGGATGGTCGTGCAGACCGAGCGGAAGACGGATGGCACGATGGCGGACATGCAGCTTCAAAACGGCGGCCGATTTCTGCTCTATGCGCTCGGCAAACAAGCCTTGAGTGCATTTCCGGAGCAGCAAAATAATTGGGACAAACTAGAGCAGCAGATCGCAAAAATCTCAAAGAAGAAATCGCGTTGTACAGCGCCGATCCCGGTGTCATCTGGAATCCGGCGAATCCGCAGTATTTATTTCGCAACGGCTGCCGATAACCGCCGCAAATTGCGCCGAGCATTGCGCTTGTGCCAAGACACTTCGATTGACAATCCGGGGAGCATTGGATAAATATTTTTGCATAAACTTTTTCATAACATAGCTAGGAGGCCTACATGGCTAAGGATCTTCGGACGTTTATTGCGGACTGTCAGCGCGGAGCTGCCGGGAGAGGTGATTCACATCACCAAGGAAGTCAATCCAGCAAACTACGATGTTACCGCGATCATCAAACACCTCGGCGCGCAAAAAGGTTCCCGATCATTATTTTCGATAAACCGCTTAATTTGAACGGCAAAGTCGGCCCGATCAAGCTGACAATGAACTGCGAAATTTCCCAGGGCAAGACCCAGATCGCTCTCGGCATGCCGCGTAACTCGACCCGTCCACAGATGGCCGACAAATGCCTGGAGATGGAAGAGCACCGCGTCCCGCCGACGATCATCAGCAAAAAGGACGCGCCCATAAAGGAAAACACCATGGTCGGGAAAGACGTCGATCTGTATCAAATTCCGATCATGCGCCATCATGAAATGGACGGCGGGCCGTACATCGTTCTGTCGACGGTCACCAAAGATCGAAAGAGCGGCATCTACAATTGTTCGTACCACCGGATGGAAGTGAAATCGAAGACCACCACCGCCCTTTATGCCTCGCCGCGCCATCTGTGGAAGATTTTCAAAGACTACGAAGAAAACAATCAAGAGATGCCCGTGGCGACCGTGCTCGGTCATCATCCGGCCTACCACATGGGCGCTTGCTACAGCGGACCTTTCGAAGTCAGCGAGTACGATGTGATCGGCGGCTACTTGGGCGAACCGCTGCGCTTGGTTGCTTCGGAAACGTTTGGCGACGATTTGCTCATTCCCGCGGATGCTGAAGTCGTCATCGAAGGCGTGCTCAAGCCGGGCGGTCGTGTGGTTGAAGGTCCCTTCGGTGAAGCGCCTGGTTATCTCGGTCCGCAGCGCTACACGACTTGCGTCGAATATGAGGTGCGAGGCGATCAACTATCGCAACGGCGCCATGTACCAGTCGGTAATCACGCCGGAAGGCGACAAGCCGTGGATGGACTTGCCACGCGAAGGCGCCTATCTGCGCCGCTGCCGCGAGGCGGTACCAGGCGTCACAGCGGTCTGCAAGCAGGGCCGCCACGCGCATTACAATGTTTTCATCTCGATGAAAAAACTGTCCGAAGGCGATCCGGCGCGCGCCGCCGCCGCCGCGCTGACCTTCGATCACACCAAGAATGTCTTCGTGTTCGATGACGATATCGATGTTTTCAATCCCACCGATATTCTCTGGGCGATTGCGACGAGGGTTCAGCCGCATCTTCAGGTCAATATCTTGAAGCCCTTGTTCCGCGGCAATTTCTTGGATCCCTCGCTACGAGACGAGATCAAGACTTCAGGGATGATCGTCGATGCGACAAAACCGACGGACCGGCCGTTCTCGCCGGTGTCCAAGTGCCCGGATGAAGCGATGGAGCGCATCAAACTCGAAGAATACGTGCCGGTGAAGTGTTGCAGCATATTCCGATGGACCGAACGACCTATTGGGCGTAGGCGGTTGCGGAATCTGATTGGATTTAATTATTTGAGGAGGTAATCATGGGTCAGGCGGTCGAAATTACATGTCCAAACTGTAAGAAAATTTTCGTGGTGAATCCCCACATGCTGGGATCGGGAATGAACTTTCATTGCCCGTTTTGCGATCTATACTTTCCGGAAAAAGACAGCCCTAAAATCCGCAAGTAGTATTCCTCATCGGCTACGGCGATTTGCGCCGTGGCCCTTTTGGTATTTAGCCACATCATGAAACCAAAGCAAAGCTATGCGGTGGCGGGCACCAACGCGCACCGCGTCGACGGCATCGAAAAAGTCACGGGCAAGGCGGTCTACACGACCGATCTCCAACTCCCCGGCATGGCGCACGCGCGTCCTCAGAAGTCCGGTGGCGCACGCGAAGCTCGTCAAAGTCGAGGCTTCCAAGGCGAAAGCGTTTCCGGGAGTGATCGCCACGCTCACCCGCGACGATATTCAAGCTTTCAATTACAAATACGGCGCGACCTACAAAGATCAATCGATCGTCGCGGTCGACAAGGTACGCTACGTCGGTGACCCGGTTGCGGCCGTGCTCGCTGACGATCCGGCGATCGCGGAAGCGGCGCTGGAGCTGATCGAAGTCGAATACGAAGAGCTCCCTAAAGTAACGAACATAGAAGAAGCCACGGCGCCGGGCGCCGCTCTGGTGCACGAAGCCGGCGTTGCTCGTGCGGAGTTACGCGGTTCGGTTTACGGCGCGCCGGAAAGATTCAACGGCACGAATATCTGTTACTACCTGACCTTCGCTCGCGAAGACGTAGCCAAGGGCTTTGCCAAGGCGGATCATATCTTCGAAGACACCTTTCGCTTTCAAAAAGTCCAGCACTATTCTTTGGAGGCGCACAACAACATCGTTTATTACGACGGCGAGAAGCTAACGGTCTGGGCATCCTGCCAAGATCCGTTTACCTTGCGCGATCATCTTTCCGGTATCTTTCGGCTGCCGCTCAGCCGCATCCGCGTCATCGTTCCCTACGTCGGCGGCGGTTACGGCGGCAAGCTCTACGTCAAGGAGCGAACCGATTTCAGCAGCATTAAGCTGGATGACCCACCGGCCGGTAAAGCTTCAGTTCTCGGTCAATGAAAGCTTCAAGACGATTACGCGCCATCCGGCACGAGTCACCATCAAAACCGGCGTCACCAAAGACGGTAAATTGATCGCGCGCGACTGCCAAGTTTACATGGACACCGGTGCCTACGCCGACGCGGGTCCGCGGGTGACCCAGAAAGCGGCCTATCGCTCGCTCGGTCCTTATAAGATTCCGTATGCGAACGTCGAAGCTTACGGCGTTTATACGAATACAGTTCCTGCCGGCGCGTTTCGCGGCTTTGGCGCGCTGCAAGTGACCTGGGCGTATGAATCGCAGATGGATATGATCGCCGAGCGCCTCGGTCTCGATCCATTGGAATTTCGTCTCAAAAATTTGCTCAAGAAAGGCGATCTCTACACGGTCGGCGACACGCCGGTGGATTGCGATTTGAAAGAAGGACTGCTCAAAGTCGCCGATGCGATCAAGTGGCAAGAAAAAAGTAAGACGCCCAATCGCGCCAAGGGTCTCAGCTGCTGCATCAAAGATGCCGGCGGCACTCTACAAAGTCGCCGGCGCCACGGTGAAGATGTCGTCGGACGGCAGCGTGGTCCTGCTCACCGGAACGGTGGAAATAGGGCAGGGGCCACGGACAGCGTTGAGCCAGGTGGTCGCCGAAGAACTTTCGTTGCCCATGGACCAGATCACCGTCGCCCAGCTCGATACCGACGTGACACCCTACGATATCTCCACCAGCGCGAGTAGTTCTATGGTGGTTATGGGAACAGCGGTTTTACGAGCGGCCGAGGACGTCAAAAGCAACTTCTGCAGTGCGCTGCAAAGGTTCTCAAACAGAAGGCCGGCAACCTCAGATTAAACAATGGTCACGTCGTCGTTGGCGAGCGTCCGGTCATTTCATTCAGTAAAGTGATCGTTGATTTCTTTGGCAGCAAGGCCGGAGAAATTATCGGCAAGGGCCTGTACAAGGATAAACGCAATGCCAAGGCGGTCTATGGGCTCGACCACAACCTTCTGGGAAGTCGGTTGGGGCGGCGTCGAAGTCGAGGTCGACCCTGACACGGGCGTCATTCATCTGCTCAAATATGTTTCCGCCTGCGACACCGGCAAAGCGATTAACCCCGAGCAGTGCATCGGTCAAGACGAGGGGCGCGGTGATGTTCGGCATCGGCCACAACGCTAATGGAAGAGATGGTTTACGAAGACGGTCAGTTGCTGAACGGCAATCTCGTCGACTACACCGTGCCAGATTCAATGACGTTCCCGATAACCTGGACACCATCTTGATCGAAAACGGGAACGGTCCTGGTCCGTTCGGCTCCAAGGGCATCGGCGAAGGCGGGCTGTTGCCGGTCGCTTCGGCGATTGCCAATGCGGTATCGCGCGCGGTCGGCGTGCGCATTCAAGAACTACCTTTGACGCCTCCGAAGATTTGGCGCGCCATGCAGGCCAAAGCCTAGATTCATCTGCTGCTTTAACTATTCGCAAGCATTACTTGAGCTTTGCCATGGCGACTTGACAGGGGACCATCGAAGCTAAAGATCCAAGACTTCGCCGCACTGCCTTGCAGGTGACCAACGCGGGATTCGACTTGAGCGAGCTTGTGGCGCGGCTGACTGCGTCGCCGGATCGTCGAAACGAACTTTCAGTCTCATAGAGATTATTGCCGCATTTTTCGCAGGGCCAGATAAACCGGTCTATTTCCTCTTTGCCGCGCTGCCGTTCCACCACGTAAGTCCATGAACCGTCCGCGCGTCGGGGTGAATGCGGCGTGTTCTTGGGCAGCAGAAAAATATCGCCGGCTTGGAGCGTCGCCAGCTCGCGCTTGTTGTCTTGGATGTAGTGAAGATTGAGATCGCCTTCGAGTTGATAAAAAATCTCATCGCCCGGATTGATATGAAAATCCTTGCGCCGGTTGGGGCCGCGGGTGACGAAAGCGATAAAGTCCGAGTCCTGCCAAATGACCCGGCGCTGGCCCCAGTATCGCCGCGGTTTCACTCGATCCATTGTTTGAGATTGAAACCCTTTAAGTGTGGAAGCTTATACGACTCTCATCCGCGATCATCACTATGAGAATTTGCGCCGGGGCGCGAATCAAGCTAAATCAAACCAGAAGTTCGACGGTCAAAAACAGCGCGTACCGCCGAGGCGAGGTCGAGTCGGTCAAGCCAATCCTCGGACACCCACGGCACAGCTCCCGGCCCGAAGCGCCGGCGGCGCCGTGCAGGCTCGAGCTGATCATCCACGCCGGCGACATCGGCAAACCGGAAGTCCTTTAGCTTCGGCTCAAGTCGGTAGCGCCGGTCCTTGCGAGTCCGCTGGCAACAACGGCCGAGAACCGCGTGGGCCAAAAAAATCCCCGACATTTTGCATCTGCGCACGTCAACGGCGTTTGCTTGTTTATCATCCACAACGTGAATGATCTGGAAGTCGATCCTGCGGCGAAAGGATTCTCATGCCGTCATCAGCGGCCACCGCATAAGCCGAGTCTTCACCAATAGTGACGGAGTAATCTTCCTCAATCCAGGCAGCGCCGGCCCACGCCGCTTCAAGTTGCCGGTGGCGCTGGCGCGGCTTAGGATTCAACGAGAAATAGTAAACGCACAAATCGGTTGAGCTGCTGGGAACGGACGAGCTGTTTTTACCACAATAGCGTAAATGCCCTGATAGAAGCATTCGGACTCTAAGAGGGGCTCAAATAGCTCTTTACGCAGCAAGCTTTAGGAATTAAACCCGGTGATTAAGATTTGAACGCAAACTTTATTGACTCTGATTCAGGCGCACGGTAATTAAGTCACAGTAACCTTTTAATTCGATCCTGCGAGGCCGTGAAAAGGGCGTCATGACAAAATCCATTCAACAAATCATATTCGCTCGAAGACCCCGGTGATCCGCGAGGGTCTTTTATGGCCGAGACAAAGAGAATTCGCGCAGGCGCGCGATCTGCGGCAAGCCGTCCATCGGATGGCGCGCGAGACGTCGAGAAATGCGCGGCGCCTAGCGAGTTGGTGCTGATCGGCATCGCTCGCGTGGGTCCATTTGGCGCGACGCTTCAGCCCGTAAGACGGAGGAAATCGACAAATTCACGCCGCCGGTTGCCGTGATCGACGTCACGCCGTACCGCGATGATCGGAGAGACAAGAGCGTTAGATGGAGCGATGGTTGGCGCGATCGAGATTCATGCGGCGGTCGATGATCAAAACGATCGTGTTGATCGACGACGTAATTTTCGCGGCCGCACGATCCGGGCGGCGATGGAAGCGGTGGAGCGGATTGGCCGGCCGCTAGGCGCATACTGGTCGCCGCGCTGATCGACCGCGGCGCCCGGGAGCTGCCGATACGCGCCGGTATATTGTCGGCAAAAACATCGACGTTGGTGCTGGGAAGAGGTAGCGAACGTGCTCTTGAAGAAGCGGATGGGATCGATCAGGTGAATCTTGCTGATTGGCAGAAAAAGTGACTTAAGTTGAGATATTTAAAGCGATGCGTAGCTTGATTTCCGATCGCCGATTTGACCAACGAGGAAATCGAAGAGATTTTTCTCTCGGGCGGACGAGGCGGCGCTAATTGCGCGCCGCCAGACCGGCGAGCGGCCAGATCCGGCTACGCTTTTTTACGAACCGAGCACGCGCACCGCTGTTTATCATTCGAGTCGGCAATGCAGCGCTGGGGCGGCCTGCGATCAGTTGTTCGGACATGAAATCATCGTCGACGGCAAAGGGTGCAAGCGGGTGCGGACACCGCCAGCGTCGTTCGAGCTACGCCGACGTTTTGCGGTTGTGGTACTAACTGGGACGGCGCAGTCAGGCGATGGCCGAGACATGCCGACGTGCCTGATCATCAATGCGGCGACGGCGGCCACGAACATCCGACCCAAACACCTGTGCGACCTTACACCTGGCGCAAAGAGAAGGGCGAGCTCAAAGGGCTGACGGTGGTCGTTTGTGGCGATCTAAAATGGCCGGACCGATTCACTCGCTGGTGTTCGCGCTGGCGCGCTTTCGGCGCCCACGTCGTCAGCTTTGGCCGCGAGCGGCATGGAGTTACCGCAATATATGATCGGATGCGTCTGGAGCGCGAATACTGGCTACGGCCTGGCGCCGGTCGCGTCCGAAGCGACTGAGCGCGGTGGTAAAGGAAACCAGATGCATTGTATTTAACGCCCAAGCAGCCGCACCGAGTTGGCGCTTTTCACGCAAGTTGACGAAGTCATTCAAGCGCGGCTGAAGCACGATGGCGAGCGGATTAGCGCTATGACGCCTTCTACATGACGCGGAAACAAAGGAGCGCATGAAGGAAGGGCACGAACGACGCCAGCTATCCGACGATCGGCGCGCTTTTCTGCGCGAGCAGCGTTTTCAGGACACGGTGGTGATGCATCCGCTGCCGCGCGTCGACGAGCTGTCCCCGAAGTCGATAAAGATCGGCGTGGAACATATCAACGGGGCAGGCGCTTACGGCGTGCTGGTACGCATGGCGCTGCTCGGGTTTCTCTTCGACCGGCGCCACGAGACGATGCCGCGGTCCAGGGAGCGGCGATTTCATACGAAAGTCCCGGCAGATTGGCCCGCAATGTCGCACATCCGAATTGCATCACGTCAGAAGAGCCGCTGTCCGCGCCGAAACGCTTCGAGCTTTTGCCATCGGCGAGAGCGGCTCGGTGATCTTGGGTTGCAAGTACTCATGATCACCGCTTCAAGGTGCAATACGTTGGCAACGTCGCCGCGAAACGATACTGCTCCTACGATAACACGCTCACGAGCAATCTAAAGGAGTGGTTGAAGAAAGACGAGTTGGCGATCTTCGACTCGATCAAAGAAGCCGAGGAGCTGGGCTACGAGCCTTTCAAAAGCGGACCGCAACGAGTCTTGATGGTGAAGCGGAAATCAAACAGGCGTTGGTCGAGATGAGCGGCCGCATACTGAGCGAGTGCCGCGACGCCCGATCGCTTGTTGATCTTGAGTGTGCGCAGCGTCGGATCACAATTGGCGCAACGGCTGGCGATGGAAATCACAAACCAGCGGCAACGCAGACCGGAGCTCGGCGAGATCGACATCTACGGCAGCGAAGAGCTGCGCCGGTTAAATCCGGCCGATCCTGACGCCGGGCCACTCAACCTGAAAGACCGCGAAGTGATTCTTGTCGATGACGTTATTTACACCGGCCGGACGGTCCAGAGCGCCCTGAGCGTTATCTCGCCGGGCCGACCGCAGTCGGTGCGTCTCGCGGTGTTGATCGACCGCGGCCATCGCGAGGTGCCCATGCGGCCGAACTACGTCGCGAAAAATATTCCCAGCTCGGAAACAGACCGGTGCGGGTTCTGGTTGCGCGGGGCTCGATCAGGAAGAGCGCGATCCAAGTCGTGATGTATTCGCTCATCAGCCCGGTCGCCGGTTCGCAGCCATTTGCAGCAGCCGGCGATGAAAAACCGGCGGCTAAGTAATTTCAGTGAAAGCGATCCTAGCATTGGCGGACGGCCGAGTTTTCGAAGGCGAATCCTTCGGAGCTGAAGGCGAAGCCTTGGGTGAAGTCGTATTCAACACGAGCATGACTGTTACCAGAGATCCTCACCGATCCGTCCTACGAAGGCCAGCTCGTCGCCATGACCTATCCTGGAGA
>ERZ1370068.10123-contig-8848_pt1 | contig 22187 bp, 32 predicted proteins | sample MGYA00561227_ERZ1370068 | MGnify/ENA primary metagenome ERZ1370068 (study PRJEB38410, sample SAMEA6850437) | metagenome | study: Metagenomic assessment of the ecological functions of the soil: analysis of the soil microbiota associated with the... | reverse complement strand
AACACTTCGTTCAGTTACGTATTGCTAAGCCATGTCTGAAGTTCAACGTCTCAGTTTTGATTTTGAGTCACGAAAGCAAAGATCCGAGCTTATTGGGAGTTTTGGCGGCAACTCACCTTACCTGTTCAATTGGTATGTGGATGTTTCATTGAAGAATGAAGCAATTCTATCTAAGTGGAAACTAGACGTTAGCTGGGATGGTCAATTGGATCATCGAAACTGGCGTCGAGTGCCTGGTAGTGGTCCTAATACTCTGAGGGGAATTTCCTGACAGAGTGGCTGAGATAATTGATGGTGTTGTTCAGTGTAGCGGCGCTACCTGGAGTTGCTAGGCGCTGAATCTGATTCAATCACTGGGGTAGGCACATTGGTGTTAACATGGCACGCATCCAACAAGCGCTTGGAGCGGACTCGCCGGTTAAGCGGCCTCTATTCGTAGTTGCGTGGGCGAGCCGCTCAAGCGCAACGTTCGGTGCTTTCCTTTTTTGTTTCCGCATTCGGTGTCTCATCATGAAGGGTCTGAAGGATTTCTTTCAATTTGTCAGCGCGGCTTGGCACCAATATCCACAATCCTCGCCATTGAGCGAATGGTTCCAGGTACGGTTTGATGATGCCGTCATCACTTGGATGTGAAACCACCCAGGCGGGAATCTTGGACAGCCGAAATTAAGTGGGACCGCATTATTCGCATATTAGCTTCAATGCTGGCGATTTGTTTGATCCCGATATGATTTATATCTTTACGGACGAAAGACCCGAAAGCTATTCCATTCCTTCAGAGGCAGATATTGAAGGTGCATTGTGGAATGAAATCCTTGCGTAGACAATTGTTTCCGATGCAGAGGTAGCCATTCAAGCAATGTCGTCCACGGTACCAAAGTTGTTTTGTTCTCCAGCGATAGAGTGATTACATCCAACGGCGCGCCGAACAAACGCTTGGAGCGGACTCGCCAGTGAGCGGCCTTTATTCGTAGTTGCGTGGGCGAGCCGCTCAAGCGTAGCGTTGGATTGCTTCGATATGCTGCAAGATGAAACCAAAGCGTTCATAGCGTCGTTAAGGCCCTGAGATAAAGCCATGGCGCGTAGATTGAGCCTCTTCATACTTGTTGCTTGTAGCTCGTTTGGCGTGGGAGGTCATCCCTTGCAGATCGATTCGTTTTGTGAATAAGCCTTCATCAGCTGTCATCGCGACCGTTAGGCAAATCCCATTATCCTTTGAGGACAACGAGCGACAATATCACCGAGGGTCCGGCAGGCTTGGCTACTCGTGGCTCATTCACTTAACCTTGAATTCATCGGATGGAATGAGCTTCACAAAATGGAGCGTCTATTGCCAGTCCTCTGACGAGGCGACTATGAAATTGCAAAGGGTATTCGAGGGTGCAACAAAGATTATCAGTCGTGAGCCAGTTTATGATGACAAAAGGCCAGCAGATAGGCGAAAAGGTTGTTGCCTGCTATTCTCCGCGAATGATGCACGAAATGCTCCGGCGTCGCTTTCTTTGGACGAGAAAGTGAAGAGTTCTTCCAGGTAGACAGTTCTTCCTTACACGACATCTTAGGGCACCGAAAGATTTCAATCGATAGTTCTAGGTAGGGCTGCAATCCAACAGCGCTAACGAGGCGGACTCGCCGGTGAGTGGCGCTTCATCTGTAGTTGCGTGGGCGAGCCCGCTCAAGCACAGCGTTGGGCAACCGTTAATCGTGATTGAGATTGAGATCGGAAAACCATGAAACGCTTAATCACAGTATTTCGGTATCGCATCGCTGGCGTTTGACTGTTGGAGCGATCGCAACAACACTTTGGCACGCCCATTCGAGTCGGTTTGCAATCCCCTGCAGTTATCTCACGGACTTGAAGAACAATGGCCTTTGACCAAGCAAGCTCGTCTCACGGTCACTCCAGTCTCATAGCTTCAGAACAGACAAGCTGCGGCGAAATAGCCAGTGATGAAATTGTGTGGCGGTGGCTGAAAGAATCAATTCTCGCCTACCCACAGAATTGGCTGAAGCTCACTATCACCGACAACCAGAGTTATGGTGTAGTGCTCTATCCGCCCAAAGTTTTAGAGGCTTCGCAGCTCGATTACTACAACGAAGAGCTAAAGAAGAGAGGATTGCCATCTCTCGTGAGGGGTAAGAGCTACCAGCCAATAAAGCGTTTATCAAGGGTAATATTATTTGTCCGAGCTGGTCCGGAATCATCGATATTGAAGAAGCCAAGCTGGTATTTTTGAAGGAACCTCCGGATGAAAAACCCGCGGTTGCCCAGCAAGCGCTACGTCGGACTCGCCAGTGATGAAAACTTTATTCGTAGTTGCGTGGGCGAGCCGCATGAAGCCCAACGTTCAGTGCCTATCGCTAGGTGGGACTTCGAATTGATTCTTCGCGCAGTTGTTATCGTTGCTGGTTTTTGTTTTCGTAACCGCTCAAAGTGTCCCGAGACGGCATCGCCCCGTTGTCGCTCAGCCGCAGTTTTCTTTGTGCGATGCAGCAGGAGCTACCAAGACGCGCTCCATGCCCGACCTATCAAGTCGAGATGTCCAGGAGGCGATCCAGAGGCCAGGACGGACGACATTTGTTTTCAAGGTCCCGGGTCTCCACGGTGGTTTGCCTTCAAGTGCACCTACGTACGATTGGAAGATTTCTGCAGGCAAGATTGTCAAAGGACAGCGCACGAATGTGATTGAGGGTTAATACGCGCCATGTTAAGTCGGAAACGATCACCGGTCGAGATCAAAGTTGGCGAGGTTTCCGCGGGATTGCCCCATTGGTTGCATCTTGTTCGGTGAAGTTGGTAAGGAATTAGTGTTTAGTTTCTTTCCTTGGACCGAGGCCGCACCGAGCAAGCGCTTGGAGCGGACACGCCGGTCAGTAGCTTTTAGCTTTGTTGCGTGGGCGAGCCGCTCAAGCGCAGCGTTCGGCGGCTTCCGCTAAGGAGGTGAGTGTATGAGGCACCTAATCACCGCTTGTTGCATTGCGATGCTTGGCAGCTTCGCGAGTCGCTGGCAGGACCCAAGGTTTAAAGCCGCGGGGGTTTGACCCTTCGATGAATAAGCTCCTAGTGAAATGGATCTCAACGCCATGATCTGGGTTTGGTGGGAGCAATGAGTTCTACAAGCTTTCGAAGGGGAGTTATTGAAGAGTCATGACTCCTCAGATTTCACGCGAATGGTAAATCAGCGCAACCCATCGTCAGGGCATGAAGTTTGCTGTGCTTGGCACAAACAAGGTCAGGATCAGTGTTTCCTGCTCTTGCTGCTGTCGCACTGGACCAGATCCGGGATAAAGTATCTCTCAAAGGATGCATAGTGTCGAAGATTACGGTGGGAGAGTTTGTGCAACGGATATTCGTCAACCCCTATTTTCTTGATCCAGAGCGTGAATCTGTTGCATGTAGCGCGCCTTTAGAACGCCTGCGCTTGCAGCGGACTCGCCTTGAGTGACCTTTATCTGTAGTTGCGCGGGCGAGCCGCCGATCCGCCGACTCGCCCGCGAACTGCCTTATCGCCTCCATCCAGATACCCGTTGTCAGTACCACGAACTCCACACCTCGCACTGAACTCCTGCGCGCAAAATCGAGGCCGATACGAAACCAGGGATCTGTGCAGGCCGAAAGAGGGTATTATTCCGAAGGTGGCTTAACGTAGTTCTCGGATTCCTGTTCTTACCAAGCCTCGCCAGTATCTCGATATCGTAACCACATCTCACTTCTGTGCCCGCAGCTATTCCTCTCGCGGGCTTAACTTTAGCATAAATGATTTCGGCGCTATATCAATCATGAATACTGCAATTCCTCAACGGCATCTATGATTAGTGTAAAGCGTTCCCAAACTTGTTAGTTTGTACTCTACTCAGGGGCGGAATCTCTGAATATGACGTTCGCTCTAGCAGTCAAATTGTATTAGCCGAATCGCAGGCAATCATTCAGCACTTTGGTCGTCAGACCATCTAATGTACCCGATGTGTGATTGCTCAGGCCGTTCAACCCCTGGCGTATTAGAGTCAGGATGCGCGCCCCGACCGCTTGCACGCAAAAATACTTTCCTCATCGACTGCCGCTGACGTGCGCTTCTTCTATGCTCACAGAGCGTTCTGTTTGTTTCCCCCTGGAGGAGAAGTCAAAATTATTTTCTGGTGCTTTTGCTCATAATTCTACACAAAAGTGCCTACCTCACAAAAAGTGCCTACTTCCACACTCCGTAGCTAAGCTGGTTATCTGTAACTCAGCAAACCCCCATTGCAAGAAACAATTGAAAGGTGAAGTCGATCGAAGTTGCCAAGCCAAATGGAGCGTCAACATGAAGTACTTTATGGACACCCACGACAAGAACAAAGGCAGTTTCCCGGCGCGGCGGCTCACTGAAGATCCAGTTCTTCGACCAATTTGCCGCGCCCGAAGAGGCTGCCAAGGAGTTTGATGTTTTCGGTCATGCCGCGCATGTGAATCTGAAGGACGGTAAGGCCTTTTTTAGCTTCATGTCTGGCCCACATGAGGAGGAAATGCATCCGCAAGGCACATGCGGCGATCAATTGCCATACGACTCTATCACTGAGGTAAGACGCGTGACCGGTGCCGAGATGCGCATTCCGCAAACAGTGGGATCGCCAAAGCGCAAGTCCAATAGAAGGAAGAACGATTGACCAATAAAAAGAAATAGCTTTAATCGTGGGGGGCTCCAGCGGTGTTGGCAAGGCCAGTGCGAAAAGCTCCTGCGGAGAAACTATCGGCGTCCTGCTGCTCGGGAAACAGCCGGGACGCCGAAGCTTACGGAAAACGCACAAAAAGAGCTGTCAGCACTTGGCTTTTGACGGTAACAACCGCTTCGGTTAACCTTTACGATGCAGAGGCCGTGGACGGTTTCATCGAGAAGAGATCAAAAATTCTTCCGGTCATGTACGCTATCTTGTAAACGCTGCGGGAGTGATTTCAAGCCCGACTGCCTTTTGGATCACAGCAAGGAGGATCCACGATGCTTATCTCAATCTGAATAGAAGCTTTTTCTTTATCACCCAGGCTGTTGGCCCACGGGCGTATGAAAGATAATGGCGCGGGGTCGATTGTGAATGTCGGCTCGATGTGGGCCAGGCGGGCGGTTGAGGCCACACCTTCTTCGAGCCTATTCCAGCTGCAAAAGGCGGGGCTGCATTCCCTGACGCAGCATATGGCGATGGAACTTCGTCCGGCGACCATATCCGCGTCAATGCGGTCTCTATCGGGATGGTCAAAACCGATATTTATCAAAAAATTATGACGCCGGAAGAAATTACGGAAGAAGTGTATAAACCAATTCGATCCCTTCCATCCAATTGTGGCCGCGTTGGCCAGCCCAGAAGAAAGTTGCTGCCTGTGATTGATTTTTCTGCTCTCTGACGAAAGCAGCTCATGGGTCACCGGCGCGATCTGGGATGTCGATGGCGGCATCATGGCGGGGCGGAATTAATCCCTGAACGTACTAGCGAGTTGCCGTAGCCCTTATGGGCGAACCACTGCCGATAGGGTATTGTCAACTTAACGATAGTTTCGCTGAGATCCCACCACTGCGGGTTGGGTAAAGCGTGCCTACTCAGTGCTACCAATGGTAGCCTTTTCCATCGGTTTTCACTTAAGTTGACAGTGCCGTCTCGCCGCCTACCAGCAATTCCGCAGAGCAATCATCGAGATGCTGTGCGAGTTCTTCAACGATGGCGGCCTCGCGCGTTGGTGGGAGTTGCAAATTCGCCAGCCGCCGTCTGATTTCCGGTTTCCAGTCAGGCATCGTTGCGCTACTTTGGGCTTTCGAACTGCGTGAAAGTTTCATTTGGAGACGCGCAGATTGGAGAAATGCGCGACCGTTCCCGTTCCAACCCACAATGCAATCTGCCCTGCGCTTTGTCCGTGCTTGAGATCGTTGACTACCAGGACAGGCTGCGGCTCGTCATGCACGTACAAGCGCGCCTTGTCGCCGCGCACCTCGATCTTCACTTTCGTCCACTCGCCCGGCGCGAGGTCTACGTAACTTTCGTACTTTTCTGGGAACTCCTTGCGCAATCGCTGCCACGGGAAGTCAGGGTAAAGAGATGTACTGCGTCGAATGGTTGCGCCGCACTTGATCGTCGGCGCGGCCATTCGTCGGGCGCAGGTAAAAGCATTCGTATTTCGCCGCGTCAGGCGAGACGCGGAAAGCTACGCCGACGAAGCCGCGCGCGCCTGCCCCCGCAGCGGCGCCAGGTTCACCCGTCAGTTCGATTTCGATCACGCCGTCCTGAAATTCAGTCTTATTCAAGATGACGAGCTGAATTCCGTCTGCGACGTTGGCCGGCGCAACATCAGTCGCGCGCAACGCTTTGCGCCCCTTGTAGGTCACTTGTTCCGTTTTTACATTGCGGGGCTGCAGCTCGTTGGGATTGTCCAGTGGAATGGTTGTGGTCTTGATCTGTGTGAACCCCGTACTCAACGCCAGCGTCCAAACAGCGATCAAGATAAACATGAGTTGTTTCATCAACCGGCGCGCACGGAAGCGCGGGTCTCGCCAAAGTCTTTGCATAATTCCCCTTGTTCAAATTATTGACTTCTTAAAGCGATCATCGGATCAACCTGCGTCGCCCGCCGCGCCGGAACGCCAACAGGCCAGCAGCGCAATGGCAACCAGCAATGTAGCGATTCCGGCAAACGTCAAGGGGTCGTTGGTGCTGACGCGAAACAATAGACTGGACATCAAGCGCGTGAGGAAGAACGCCGCCGACAAGCCCATCACAACACCGGTCAGCACGGGCGTCATGCCTTGTCGAATGACCAGCCCTGACACATCACGGCTTTGCGCGCCGAGCGCCATACGGATGCCCAGTTCGCGCGTGCGCCGGCTGACGGAATAAGCCGTCACGCCGTAAATGCCGATGCAGGCGAGCAACAGCGCAATCACCGCAAAGAGCGAGAATAAGACGAGCGACAATTGCCGCCCGGCGTTCGCATCCGCCATCACCGTTTCCATCGTCTTCACATCGGAAACCGGTTGCAGCGGGTCGAGCGATTGCACCACGCCACGGACGGCGGCTGCGACGGCGGCTGCATCCAGCGACGAACGCACGGTGATCCGCAGCACCGGCCAGGGGACTTGCAGATTTGAGGTATACAGGTGCGGCTGGGAATCAAGCTGCAATCCGTCGTGCTTCACATCGCCGACAATGCCGACGACTTCGGCCCAGGCGGGGCCTAAGCGGGCCAGCTTCATCCGTTTGCCGAGTGCGTCTTCACCCGGCCAGAGCGCCTTCGCCGCGCTTTCGTTGATGACCACGACCAGGGGCGCATTCTCGTCATCGCGCTCGGTAAATGCGCGCCCGCGTAACAACGGAATTTTCCATGCCTGAAAATACGCGGCGTTGACGGTATGTCTGCCGACCTGAATCCCTTCGCCCGGTTTGAAAAAGCGGGCGGCCTTCGACGAGCGGAGTGGCCGACGCATCGCTGCCCCGTATTGGCAAGTCATTGCTGATGGCAACGCCTTCCGTGCCCGGTAATTTTTCCAGCCGTGCGTTCAACTCCCGGATGAACGCACGACTGGCAGCGACGTCAACGTATTTCGCCTCCGTCGGCCAGACCAGCATCGTCGTCAACCGCGTGGCATCGAAGCCAGGATTGAGATGTTGCAGCCGCCAGAAGCTTTTGACGAGCAATCCCGCGCTCACGAGGACAACCAACGCCAGCGCGACTTCCGCCGCGACCAGCGCGCCGCGCGTGCGCTGGCTGGCGCCGGCAACAGCGTCGCGCCCGCCTTCTTTGAGCGTTTCATTCAAATTGACACGCGCGGACGTGAGCGCCGGAAGCACGCCGAAAACGATGCCCGTCAGCAAGGACGCGCCCAGCGCAAACATGAGTACGCGCCAGTCCAAGCGAATTTCCGCCAGGCGCGGCACAGCTTTCGGGCTGAGCGCCACCAGCAAGTTCAAGCCCCACGTCGCCAGCCCTACGCCGCAAATGCCGCCCGCGACCGCGAGCAAGACGCTTTCGGTCAACAACTGCCGGATCAATCGCCCACGCCCCGCGCCCAGCGCCCCACGCAACGCGAATTCCTTGGTCCGGGTCGCGGCGCGCGCCATCGTCAGGTTGGCGACGTTGGCGCAGACGATCAACAACACCAGCCCGACCGCGCCGAACAGCAACAGCAGCGTGGGCTTCCGTGTCTCCCACGACAAACTCGTGCAGTGCGACCAACCGCACGCCTTTATCGCCATAAAGGTCTGGATACTCCTGTCGCAGTCCCGCCGAGATCGCGTCCATGTCCGCCTGCGCCTGTGGCAACGTCACGCCGGGTTTGAGCCGCGCCATCACACTCAAATAAGGGTTGCGCCGCACGCTGGTCATGTCTTCGCGCGAACTGGTGACGAAGTCCGGCACGATCAGGCGCGGATTCGTCCAGAGATTAACGCCCGGTTCGCGGAAGTCCGGCGGCATCACACCAATAATGGTGGCAGGCTCGCCGCTCAGCGTCAGCGACTGGCCCACGACGCTTGCCCTCACCGCCGAACCGTTGCTGCCAATACTGGTGACTCAGCAAGACCAGTCGCGCCGCTCCGGCCCGTCCGTCTTCCGGCGCGAAGCTCCTGCCGAGACGCGGCGCGACACCCAGCAACGCAAAATAATTTGCGGAGACGATGCGCCCATCCACACGTTCCGGTTGCCCCGTACTGCCCAGCGCAAAGCTCATATTGCGGTAGGCCGCCATTTGCGCGAACGACTGATTGCGCTGCTGGTAATCGAGAAAATCGGCAGGCGTATGCGGAGCCTGCTTCCGTGCCGCCTGCTCGCCCCAGACCCAAACCAATTGCTCCGGTTCGTGAAACGGCAGTGGCTTCAGCACAACGTGATAAACCACGCTGAAAATCGCCGTGTTCGCGCCGATGCCCAGCGCGAGGGTGATGACCGCAACCACAGTGAAACTGGGATGCTTGACGAGCATGCGCAAGCTGTAGCGCAGGTCCTGCCAGAGGTCTTCTAAGAATCTGACGCCACGCACGTCGCGACACTCTTCCTTGATCTGCTCGACGCCGCCAAACAAGACCATCGCCGTGCGCCGCGCCCCTCCGGGCTCATCCCGCGACGGATGTTCTGTTCGACCTCCCGCTCAAGATGGAAACGTAATTCCTCGTCCAGCTCTCGGTCGAGTTCAGACCGGCGGAAAAGCGCCAGAAACGGTGAGACAAGTTTACCCAGCATCATTGACCTCAGGGGTTCTGTAGAATAAGGGAGATCGCGCCCGCGAAACGCTCCCAGGAATCGGTTTCTGTGGCCAGTTGCTTCCGCCCGGCAGGAGTGAGCTTATAGAACTTGGCGCGGCGGTTGTTTTCAGAATCTCCCCACTCGGAGGCAACCAGCCCTTGCGCCTCCAGGCGGTGCAGCGCCGGATACAGTGAACCCTGATTGACCTTGAGCACGTCTCGCGACACTTGTTGGATTCGCTGCGCGATGTCCCACCCGTGAGTCGGGCCGGACTGGAGGGTTTTCAGCACCAGCAGGTCGAGCGTCCCCTGCAACAGGTCGATCTTCTGTTTAGCCATCCCTTCTCCTCTCGACAATCTACAAGAGAGAAGTGTACAAGGGCTTCTTGTAGATTGTCAACAAGACGGCCCGCCGTTTTGCCTCGGCCATCAAATGCGGACTAACGGACTTCTCTCCGCCGGCAGATCTGTTCTTACTCGATCACGATCAGCGCGACACCTTGAGCACTGGCTTTACCATCAATCTTCCGTCACAGAGTTACGTTTCCGGGAATGTTCGCTTCGGCTCGGGCTTTCTTGATGGGGATGGGCCAGATCACCTGCCGGGCCATACAACATTTGATGTTTCCTTTGGCAAAGGCTTCGGCGAAAACTGGTGGCATTGCAAACTGTGAATCTGACCAACAGACGATTCTTTCTGGACAGCGCCAACACATTCGGCGGCACGCACTTCGCCGGGCCGCCCCACTCTACGTCGAGGTACGCTATCGCTTTCATTACTGATGGAGACTGTGGACGCCTGTTTGTCACGTCCTCATTCTGCCGATAGTCAGTTTGCCGTAAAGCAGTTCGTTCTCTTCTTTGAGCGACCTGACTTGCTCTTCAAGGGTTCTAACCCGTTCTTTGAAGCGGGCGACAGTGCGAAAGAGATAACGGGCACCGTAGTGATCGGGGATATCCTTGACTAACTTACGCTGCTTCTCGACAGCTTTGGCAACCTCATTGGTAACCGGCAGTGGCCGTCCTTCGCGTTTCAGCTTGTGGTTATACCAACGCAACCGAGGATCGCCCGCGGCATCCCATTCGAGACAGTCTTCCCGCAGATGGAGGGCGTCCTGCCCGCGCAGGCCGACTACGCGAAGGATCTCAACGAGGTTACGTGCGTAGGGATGAAGTAGATGAAGGTTGGCATCCAATTGAGCCAACACGCTCTCAGGTATTGGTCGTGGGCGTCGGACCCGACGTCCGAACTTATCTTCAGGAAAGATCAAAGGGCGCACTGGCGCTTCAGGCCAGTCATGCAGCCGCATGTAAGTAAACATTCCATCCAGAAAGCTGGCCATCTTTGCTCGTCGGTACCCGGTAATCGGCTGCTGCGCCCCGGTTTGATCAATCCAGTACGTATGGTTCAAAGCGGGCTCGATCATCTCTCTGGTTAAGGCGGCGAAAGAGTCCAGGTCCGAGTACAACTCTCCGAGTCGGATCAAGAAAGGCTTGGCGTGCTTCAGGTATGGCCTGAAGGTTGACGGCTGCCAAAAGGAACGCGCGCGCGAAGAGTACCGTTTGATCAGATCACGCAAGCGTGGGTTCACAATGAAAGTAAAAACCAGCTTGAACTGACTCTGGTTCATGTGCTTGGGATAGTCTGTATACAAGCGGCGCGGATCAACACGATCTCTGCTCCAGACTATATCGGGATCTTCCAGTGCGACTGGTCCGGGCACGAAGATCTCGTCGCTCCGACGCGGTGGTCGCACTCCGAGGCTTTCGATCTCCGCGCGAAAGCTTTCATCTTCCAGCGCCTTGAACCATTGCCTGGGACCAGCGTATCCGGCACGACGAGACAGTTCAACGACTGAAAGTGATCGGTTCACCTCATCCTGGAGCAAGATCCAAAATCGCCACTGCGCCCTTGGTCCGCTTCTGTAGAAACTCCAACTCCTGCCCGTTCAATCGAGTAATCAACGGCGCTTCTCCTGAAAGTGTTGCCACTTCTTGCCCATGTCTTCGTCGTCGAGATGGAGGTAGATCATGGTGCTTTGAACTTGCGCGTGTCCCAGGCGCTTCTGCACGTAACTGACGTCCCAGTCGGCGCGAATCAACTCCGTCGCATGAGTGTGCCGCAGCATATGGGCATAGAGTGGAAGTTGGTTCTTGCGGCTGTAATGCCGGAACATTGCTTTGACCGCGTGGCGGTTCAGCGGGCGACCGTACGTCATCCTTCCGCGCTTGTCTCTGGCCGTCTTCTTGAGGACGACAAAGAGGTGGTCGGTATCAAAGTTGTGCTTCAAAACGAGCTGATCCAAAAGAGCCATGAGACTAGGCGATAGATCCACGAAGCGCCGCTCGCCTTCGCTGCATGCTCTTAGCCAAGGCTTGGTTCTCCAGATCGCGACGGCGACGCACCCAAACTCCATTGCGATGAAACTCGATGTCTTGTAACCACAGTCCCAACACTTCCCCAATGCGAAGTCCGCCCTCACGCATCAGTAGCAAGATGCATCGGAACTGAAGGTTCTCTGTTGACGAGAAGAACCTGCGCGAAATCACTGTCCTTCACTGTCTTGAATCCGTCGCTCTGGCTCTTTGAGTTTGAAGCTGCTGCCTGATAGTCCGGCCATGGCCCAAATGAACAAGGAAGCGCTTGAACTTGCTGAAGCGATCCGAGATCTGTTCGTACAGAACCGGGTTCTCGAGTTGTGTGCCACGCTGAATGTGATAGCGGTAGAAGCTGCTTACGGCGGCCACGATCGTGTTGACCGTACGCTCACTCAGATAGCTCTCTCACTCCTTCTGGTTCGATCCCGTAGCCACTGAATGAAGTGAACCAGATCGTCTGGCCTGACCGCTGAGCCAGTCGACTTGCTCGCGCTCCAGGAAAACGAAAAACGCGAGCCAGATGGCGACAGTAGTTCTCCAGCGTGTGCGGAGACTTCTCCAGTGCGGCCAGATGGTCCAAATACAACTTGACCGGCTTCGACGAAGTCGCAACGTTCGTCGATCAGATACAGGTCGCCTGCTGCTACTGGTCGTGGCCCAAACCGTTCGCAACATGGATGTCTGCTTGAGTCAGCCTCTCAGTCGTAGTCTCACCGGCAGCTCGGTCTCGCTTCGCTCGCCCTCGCCGCCGGCGAGCTACGACTAGGGCGATGAAAGCAACCAACCGTGCACAGGTGGCCATAGACTGTCTTTCCTGCAAAGGCCGTGGATGATACGTGATACGTTGTTAACTTTGAGCAAAGGAAATCTGATCTTTCCATTAACGAGTTCGGAAAGTGCAAAGTGTCTTCAAAGGAGGCAGGTCGCTTACTTTCCCAACCGGGTCTTTGTTCTCTCCCCATAACAAACCGACACAGGGACTGCCGGAACGCAGTGGAGGACTCGGAGGCTTTGCGGAGAGTTGTCGGACGGGCTCTCGTGGCACAATCGCAACGGAGAAGGGGGAAAACTAAATTAGATTTCTTCTCGGCTGGAATGGAACGCAGTGGAATGAGGCCAGAGTCCCTAGAAAGAAAGAGATCAAATGAAACGGGCTCGCCCGAGCAACGTGAGGGCGAGCGCCTTATTGAAATAGGGTGCGCGTAACCACAACCTGGGATAGAAGGGTTAGTATCTCATTAGATAGATTAATGGTATTGTGAAGCATTAATTGCTCCGCCGGCTGTAGGGTCGGAGACACGCCATCGGAATTTCTTGCCGATCTTCGTCCGTAATCCGAATGTCGTTGCTGAGTTGAAGCATCACTGAATGCCGAACGCTATCTTTGGGAATCAAGCCCTGATACTAAATATTAATCGCTCGTTAAGCTTAGCTACTCTTTTATCTCTCGTCGCGATCACGGGAGCAGCGCAGAAGCTTGAGCTGGTGGTCCAAGCAGGAAATGCCGGAATAATAACGGTAGTTGCTTATACCCCAGACGGCAAACTTCAGCGACTGTTGGCGTCCGGTGCGGTCTTGCTGACGATCTCCAACGCATTCATCAATGCCCTCGCGAGCGCAAAAAGCGGTGCGGTCGTCTTTGCTGCTTCAATTAGCAATCAATACTCATTTAAAGATGCGACGTGGAACAACGGCGCCTTCACCAAAGCTTTGGTCGAAGGAATTACCGGCCGCGCCGATTCCACTGGCCAGGGCAGAATCACAATCAACATGCTCGACCCTTACATTACTGAGCGCGTGAATAAGCTGACCGGCGGCAAGCAAACGCCCCGCACACCGCCAAGCTAAACACGAACCAGGGTTTTCCGATCGAGGTGAAGATATGAGAGGACATACATTCGTAGCGTTCGTATTGAGTTCAATCGTCTGTTTAATCCTCGCGGTGAATACCAGCTTGGCGCAGAAACCTGAATTGGTCGTGCAGACTGGGCATTCCAGTTCGATCTGGACCGTGGCTTTCAGCCCGGATGGCAAGACGCTGGCGGAGCGGCGGTGTAGATGAGACAATCAAACTATGGGACACGACCAGCGGTCGAGAACTACGTACTCTTGTCGCAACTGATTCTTCTGTCCTGTCAGTTGTCTTTAGTCCCGACGGCAGGACAATGTGCCTGCGGCTACTTTGACGATACCATCCGGATTGTGGGATGTTGCCACGGGCGAGTTGCGGCTCACGTTTACCGGGCATTCTCAGCAGATCGGGTCCGTGGCCTTCAGTCCCGATGGACAGACGCTGGCGAGCGGCAGCGCTGATCACACAATCAAATTGTGGGACATCGCGACAGGTCAGGAACGGCGGACACTCACGGGCCATTCCTGATTTAATCGCTTCCGTTGCTTTCAGTCATGATGGACGGACACTGGCAGAGTGGGAGTCGGGACTGTACGATAAAGCTATGGGACGTGGCGACAGGCCGGCTAGAACGCACGCTCGACGGGAGTTCTCAGCGTATTTACTCGGTTACTTTCGGCGTGGATGGAACGCTGGTGAGCGGTTCGGAGCAGATCACCGTGTGGGACTTAGCGACGGGTCAGCAACGCCGCACATTGACTGGGCATTCTTCCTGGGTTGAGACTGTAGCCTGTAGTGCCGACGGTAAGCTCCTGGTGAGCGTGAGTTTGGACGCCATCAAAATCTGGGATATCAACACCGGTCGAGAACTCCAGACTCTGACAGCACCTGATGATACCTTCAACTCAATCGCCTTGAGCGCCGATGGCAAAGTGGTGGCAAGTGCCGGAATGGAACATGCAGTCAGGCTTTGGGCGGTAACTACTGGCCAGCACTTGCTGACCCTTAGCGGAAAAGCTGAACCTGTTAACTCTGTCACCCTCAGCCCCGACGGTAAAGCGCTGGTAATCCAAAGTCAAAGTGATGATCTCTCCAACAACAAGACCACCAGACTATGGGATGTCGCCTCTGGGCAAACCCCGCGGAGCCTCGAATCCTTCCTGGGCTTCAGCCCCGACAGTAGGGCGGTGGCAATCAAAATCCAGGACAATACGATCAAGTTATCGAATGCCTCTACCGGCGAGGTGGTGGGGACATTCACGGGGCCGTTAGACGTGGGTTCGTTCGCCGCCCTCAGCCCGAATGGTAAAACTCTGGCGGTGTCGAGCCTGCGCGATAGAATGATCAAATTGTGGGATGTAGACACCGGCCAAAAACTGCGGACGATCACCACAGGACATTTTTAGGGGTTCACTCTGTCGCTTTCAGCCGTGATAGCAGAATGCTGGCGAGCGGCAGCATTAGCAGAATATGATCCGAATACTCCGCAAGAAATACTTGATGAAGACGCAGCCAAGAATCCCAGAGACAATGAGGCAACACTCGAATTATGGGACGTCTCCACTGGTCGCGAACTTCGGTCGCTGTCGCGGCGCACCGAATCTGCCGCCGCGCTTTGCTTCACGCCCGACGGCGGAATGGTGGCCAGCTCAGACGGCAGCGAGACGATCAAGTTGTGGGACGTCGCTTCCGGCCATGAAGTGCGAGCTCTCACAGGGCACGGCGGCCATGTTGTGGCCCTCGCTTTCGGGCCTGATGGCAAGACGCTGGCGAGTGGCAACGGCAAAGGTACGATCATCCTGTGGAACGTTACGACCGGCCGAGAGCTTCGGACGCACGCGGGCCATTATGGTAGGGTAACTTCTGTCGCTTTTAGCCTTAACGGTAAGATCCTGATCAGCGGAAGTCAGGATACCACCATCAAGCTCTGGGATGTGGCGACTGGAAAAGAGATCGCAACTTTGTTAGGCGCTTGACGAGCAAAGCTGGCTTGTCATTACCCCTGATGGTCTTTTCGATGGCTCACCAGCAGCATGGGAGAAGATGTTCTGGCGTTTTAACAACAATACCTTCGATGTGCTACCGGTCGGAGTCCTTCTTCAATGAGTTCTACTATCCAGGACTGCTCAACGACATCTTCGCCGGTAAGCGGCCCAAAGCGCCAACAGACATTTCGCAAAAAGATCGCCGCCAGCCACAGTTGAAATTTACGCTGGCCGCTGCGCCGGCCAATGCTGCGTCTACGACGCGTAACGTGACGGTGAAGATGGTAGTTGCGGAAGCGCCGGACCGGCGCGCGGGACGTGCGGTTGTTTCGCAACGGCTCTCTTGTGAAGTTATGGCGAGGGGATGTGCTGAAGGGACAAAGCAGTGTCACGCTTGAGGTGAGCGTTCCTATTGTGGCGGGTCAGAATCGCCTGACCGGCTTACGCTTTTAACACCGACAACGTAAAGAGTAGTGATGCAACCGTAACCATCACTGGCGCAGACAGCCTCAAGCGGAAAGGCGTTGCTTATGTTCTTGCAGTGGGCGTCAATCAATTCGCAAACTCACATTACAACTTGAAATACGCCGTGGCTGACGCGCAAGACTTTGCCGAGGAACTAAAAACGCCAACAAACGAAGGTTGGTAACTATGAACGCGTCGAAGTCATGTCGCTGAAAGACGAAGATGCCACCAAGGCCAACATCCTCAAGTTGCTCACTGGTCTTCCAGCCAAGATCCAACCCGAAGATGCAGTGGTTATCTATTTTGCCGGCCATGGCACGGCCCAGGGCGCTCGCTTCTATTTGATTCCCCACGATCTCGGCTACACCGGCAATCCTAAGCGACTCGACAACGCAGGTCTGCAGACTATTCTCAAGCACAGCATCTCTGACGAAGAACTCCGAGCGTGCCATCGAAGGCATCGATGCCGGGCAACTCTTGCTGGTGATTGATGCCTGCAACTCCGGACAGGCGCTGGAAGCTGAAGAGAAACGGCGCGGACCAATGAACAGCAAAGGCCTGGCGCAGCTTGCTTATGAAAAAGGCATGTACATCTTAACGGCTGCGCAAAGCTACCAGGCAGCGTTGGAAGCTTCAAAGCTGGGCCACGGCTTACCTCACTTATGCGCTCGTCGAAGAAGGCCTGAAGACTCCAGCCGCGGACGTCGAGCCTAAAGATAATCAGTTGCTGTTGAGAGAATGGCTGGACTACGCAACCAACCGTGTACCGCAAATGCAGCAGGAATTAATCGATAAAGGCAAACGAGGAATAGGGCTTAAAAGTGGTCTTCGTCGAAGGCGACGAGAAGATCAAAGACTTCAACAAACGCAATCTCCAGCGACCACGAGTCTTCTACCGCCGCGAAACGGAAACAACTCCGCTCGTTGTCGCGGAAGCCTTGAGCGCTTTCAAGGTCATAATGAAAACGCGCTGCGAGCGCTTTGAACTTCCGGCAACGCTTAACTTCTGCTTTGCACTTGCAGCAATGTAGCGTCCAAGCCCCGGGAATCGCGGGTGACCCATAGGCGGCGGACTTTAGAGGATCCTTTCTGTCCCGTAAATGGCACAATGTCCGATTGGCGAAAATCTGCGAAAATGCTAGACTCCGCCCATGCCGCTCTGCATTGTCGTGAGCCAAGCAATTCGACTTTCAGTCAGCCAAAGTCCAAACTTGCGATCATGAGAAGTGCATCCGCTTGAGGACAATCAACTTTTCGGGCAAATGAATTCGCACTCCCCGGCGACAAAGCAACTAAGACGTTTCTCAACCTGCTCCGGTCAAGGATGACGCTATCTTGTCCTTATTATATAGATAGCGTTACGGCCCATAGTGTGAGTCGAGTGGTAAAATGACGACAAATTTCACACACCTGCACAGGTAGAGTCGGGAGAGCAAAAGTGAAGTTACTATCCATTGAGACCACACCAAATCCAAACAGCATGAAATTGAATTTGGATGAGAGGCTTCCCAAAGGGGTCGCGATTACATATACACACGAAAATAGAGGGGATTGTCCCGCCTACATCGAAAAGATCCTGGCCATCCCGGGGGTTAGCAGTGTCTTCTGTGTCGAAGACTTTTGGCTATCCAGCGAAAGCCAACTGCCGGATGGGAGGATATCTTGTCTCAGGCCCGCGCCGTATTCGAATACGCCAGTTTGAACAACGCGCAGCCAGAACCAGAGGAAACGTCCGATAACAAATGGCGCGAGGTAACGGTAGCGGTGCAGTATTTTCGAGATCTACCAATGTTAGTCAAAGTGTCCTCTGGTAGTGAAACAACTCGCTTGCCGTTACCCGAGAGATTCGGTAAGGCTCTTGAGCGAGCAATGGGTGCATCAGAACAACATGTTGATGGAGCGAAACTGGAAAGACGAAGGTCTGCGCTACGGGGATCTGCGCGAGGTCGGCGAGGCAGTGCTGCGCGAGATTTCAGCCGTCTATGATGAAAAGAAGTTAAGAGAATTGGTTGAGAGGGCCTATCACCCTGAGTTACATGAAAAGGTTGAGGCAAACGAAGAGGAACTGGACGAACTCATTCGAGCCTTTGAATCGCCCAGGTGGGAAGAACGATTCGCTGCGCTAAAAGAATTGGGCAGAAGGGCGACAGCTCAGATAGATTCTCATGCGCTGTCATTAATTATCAAAGCTACCAAAGATCCAAAGATGTCGATTCGCCGTTTAGCGGTGGATCTTTCTCGGGTTGATAAAAACTCCTGAGGTTTTAGCGCCACTCTGTGAGGCTCTGAAAGACGAAGCAGTTGGGGTGCGCCGATCGGCAGGCGATGCACTAACGGATTTAGGAGACACAAAGGCGATTGGCCCGATGGTTGAGACATTAAAAGATCGAACAAACTTGTTCGTTGGCGCGCCAGTCGATTTCTGTATGAGTTAGGAGACGAAAGCGCTCTGCCCGCACTCAGGGAGGCCCAGGGTGATGGCGAGTTTGAAGTAGCGATGCAAATCCGACAGGCCATTGAACGGATAGAGAGCGGCAGGGTTGGCCAGGGACCTGTTTGGAGACAAATGACTCAAGGGATTACTTAGTGACGGTAACAGTTGACTGCCCGATTGAGTACACAAACTGATGGTCCAGACTAAAATCGAAATCTTCACCGCAATGCTCGCCGAGCAGCCGGAAAACGCCATGATCTGGTACGGCCTGGCAAGTGAACAATTCAAACTGGAGAACTGGGCTGAAGCAGCGGAGTCTTTGCGCCACGTCGTGAGTCTCAACCCGGATTATACGGCCGCCTATCAGATGTTGGGCACGGTTCTGGCCAAAGCTGGTGACCTTGCCGGGGCACAACAGGCCTTGAGAGATGGTATTGAGACCGCGGATCGTACCGGCGCGTGGAAGGCCGGGCAACATATGCGCACGTTGTTGGCGGGCGTTGCCGGTGCCGATGAGACTCTCTGCCACGATTAAGGGAGTCAAATACTCGAAGAATTGACGTCGCGGGCCTCTCAAAAGGGTCCGCTTTTTACTTCTTCTCACCGCGCATCTGCTTCATCCATTGTCACTCGATGTTGCGGCAGATCTGTGGTTGTGGAAGGAAAAATCTAATTCTGCAACTCCAGATGACTGGGTGTTTGCGAGCCCTCGCTTCAAAGGGAAAAGTTCACGACGTCCGGACGTAGTGCTAACGAAAGTCATCCAGGCGGGAGCCCTCCGTGCCGGAATCAAGAAAAGAATCGGTTGGCATACGTTTCGGCATACCTATTCAACGACGCTAATTGCGAATGGCGAGAATGTGAAGGTGGTCCAGGAACTGATGCGACATGCTAACAGTCGATGCACTCTGGATGTGTATAGCCAGGCGAGGGTCAGGGCGAAGCGAGAGGCGCAACAAAGAATTGTTGAGATGGTCCTGCCAGAGGACGGGCTAACTGTGAAATCAAGCTTCAGCGTAGAGGTCCGGATGAGCGTTTGGGCGGCCGCGAGTGAAACCAGGTGGTGACAACTATTCAACTCTTAAATGGCGTAATTTGGCGTAACGGAAAATGCGGCTGAGCGTGCGCTAAGTTATTGAAAGGATTGGTAGGCGCGTGGGGATTTGAACCCCAGACCCCTACCGTGTCAATAGTGCTCTAGGGCCAGTAACTCTTTTCAAATCAACAAGCACTAAATTCGCTCAGTAAAACTCGCACTGCATGCACTGCATCCACTGCTTCAACTGCCCGTTCTGCACCTTTTTGTGTGCCAAACTGTGTGCCACATCTTACCATCACTTTTTGCGATTCTGAATCGAAAAACAATTCGCTCACACAAACCTCTCAGGTTGAGACTGCAAGTCATCTACTGGAAAACTAAACTAGTCATATGAAGATCCTGGGTGCAGATCAACTGGTTGCGCGGTGGCGACGTTCCGCGTAGTTATCACAGTTGACTGCAGAAACTGGAGGATAAAAATGACGATACGACATCAACGTGGTCATCTCAGATGTACGACGCGCAAAAACGGTCCAGCCATGTCGGAATTTCTCTCTGGCGCGAAAGCGACGCGAATGGGAAACGTTCGCGCCGTACGGCTGTGATCGACCGAAGTATAGAACAATATCTACCGGATTTGAGCGCTGGCGGCTGTCCAGCGGACTCGGTAACTCAGCCCACGCGAGTTGCAGGCTGGCTGTCGAACCGCTTTAGACCGAAGAGTTGTTTTATGTGAAGCAACGTTATGAGCGTTGCAGTGGCTTATGAGGAAGTGCACCATGATTGGTTACTTCCCAGCCCGCTTCGCGCCGCTCGCGATAAAGGCCTGGGGAGCTATGCGGGTTGATCGGGTACTTCGCGCCCGTAGCGTGCTGCGCGTAGTACGGCGGCGACCTTGGGGTCGAGCGCCTCCGGCCAGGCCGATCTCACGCACGCGTAATGGCTGGCGAGAGGTGGTCTTGAGCTCGTCCGCCACGCGCTGTCTGTCACCAGCCTCCGGACGCGCCTCAGGTCCAATCTTGTTCAGGAACGGCGTGAGCAGCCAGCCCGCCGACGCCCCAGATGGGTTGCCGAAGTCACGGACCAGTTCCGGTCGGGCCGGGGTCCAACCGCGCCGTAGATGTGAGACTGCTTGTAAACGGACGAACCATGGTGGCTGCAGGTCCCGGCTAGTCCGGCTGGCAGCCGCCTCACATGGCCGCCAGGATCTGGCTGCCCGGGCGGCCACCGCCGACGGCGTCGAACGCCAGCGTCGCGCCGGTCGCCGCCACAGCACGTCGGTGAGGTTTGTCGAAGAAGCCAGGGTCAGTGGAATCGACGACCGACTTCGCGCCCTGGTTCCGCAGCAGCTTCTCCTGGACGGCGCTGCGCACGACGTTCACCAACGGCACGCCGTCGGCCTTCGCAGATCCGCACCAGCATCTGGCCGAGGTTGGAGGCGGCCGCGGTGTGAACCACAGGCCATTGTGGCCTTCGCTCCGCATCGTCTCGACCATGCCGAGCGCCGTCAGCGGATTGATGAAGGACGAAGCTCCATCGGCGGGCGTCGCACCCGCCGGTAGCGGCAGCACGTCGGCGGCGCGAAGGCAGCGGTACTGGGCGTACATTCCGCCCCCGGCCATCGCACACCGCGCGCGCCGATCAGGGCCTGGGCCGCGGGCGAGAGCGCCGGCCTTCACGACGACGCGCCCGCGCCCCTCGTTGCCGACTGGCATGGACTTGTCGAGCCGCGCCGCCAGCGTGCTCGATCGCCTGCGAGGCGGAATGGCCGCGGTGAAGAACCGAGCCGCGCGGCAGTCCCGACGGACGTCAGCATGGAGACGTCCGCGGGGCCGGAGCAGGACACCGAGGTCCGGAGGGTTGATCGGCGACGCCTCCACCCGCACGCAGCACGCTCATCCGGGCCCGGTTCCGGCGCTGGGAGCCTCGGCCAGCGACAGCTCCAGCGTCCCCATCCGCGCGCATCAGCGGGCGCGAATTCCAGCCACATGGTCTGGGGCATCAGCTCCTCGCAGAGTACGCGGCCACGCATGAGCACGCCCCCATGCCAGTCAGGACGTGATGTCGTGAATGAAGCCTTGACCTCGGCGCATCAATCCTCGAAATTCCCGGATCACATTGACTTCCGGTACTTCGGCATCTGCAAGACGTTGCTGGTTCCCTTTGGGAAACAGCCTGAGCAGGAACGTTCGTGAAGTACTGGCTTAAAAACCGGTTCCACGGGTTGCCCGGCAGCGCGGCGTGGTCGTCGATCCCCCCACACAGTCGCGCGTGGGCATCGATCGCGACGACGGACGCAGCGCCTTCGGTGACCGCCTTGGCTGAGAACGACCGGAGCCACTTCCGAGTGCGGGTGGGTCGTTGAAAGGCGAGGTTATTGTTGGCGCGATCGTGTTGCGCTCGCGCCAAACGCGCCGGAGGCGGAGAGCGATCAGATATCCATTTCTGGCAGTCAGCCTCGGCGTAGCGCCGAGTTTGACGATCAGCCACCAGCCGCGATTATCGACTTGCTTTACGGCCACGTCTGGCGCAGCATCGATGTCAGGTGCTTCGCTCGTATCGGCGTGGCCGTAGCCGTTGATGCTGGCGCGTAATACGGGTTGCCTGAATGCTGCTGCCAGGGTTACTCGTTTAACTCGCTGCTCAGGAATGGATGCGGCACGTGGTGACGACAAGCTTGTCACCAGTTCAGGATGATACGCTCGTGAACACGAAAACGTGAATCCGCCGGCGTCGTTGGCCAGCCGGATGATTTTTGCGCGCCGTTAGTTCCGGCGAGCTGACGGATATCCTCAAGCCGCTCGAGCCGAAGTGCAACCGGTATGGCAATGCGTAGCG
>ERZ1370068.2135-contig-1299_pt1:2500-22198 | contig 22198 bp, 31 predicted proteins | sample MGYA00561227_ERZ1370068 | MGnify/ENA primary metagenome ERZ1370068 (study PRJEB38410, sample SAMEA6850437) | metagenome | study: Metagenomic assessment of the ecological functions of the soil: analysis of the soil microbiota associated with the... | reverse complement strand
ATCAACACGAGGGACAGCTGTGCTGCGTCGGATCCTTGAGATAGCCGCTGCGAAGAACTCGAACAGCTCCTTGCAGCCCTTGTTCTGATCGATCCGGCCGACGTAGACCGCGAACGGACCGCGGATGTTGTACTTCTGCCGGAACCGCGCCGGCCTGCGGATTGTTGCGGCACGTCCGATCCGATGCCGACGACGACGCCGGGCACCGACTGGTTGCCGGCGACGGCGTGGATCATCGCGCGCTCTTCCGGCGAGTTGTACATGATCGCGCGGACGCCGCGGAACAGCGGCTGAAAGATCGACAGGCCGATCGTCTCGTCGCGCTCGGCGGTCGGCACCAGAATCGCCCGTGCGCCGGCTCGCGCGCGCGCCGTAGTACGCGTGGTAGTAGCGGTAGCTGAAGAACAGGCAGTAAGTCGTAGTCGCGTCGCGCATGCTTGCTGATGTAGTCGATCAGCGCCGGGACTGTCGGCCCTTCGGCGTCGAGCCAGTCGAGCTCGTCGCCGAGCGAATGACGCTGCTCGAAGACGCGGTCCGATCGCCGTGCCGAACACGCAGCGGATCGCGCTCGTGCTTGACGCTTGAAGCGGCGGACCGGCACGCCGTTGACCGTGCTCGACGCCCGGCGCGCAGCTCGTTGCGCCACGTGACGTAGTCGGTCGCGCAGGTGGTGAGCACCTCGACCTCGCGCGTGGCGCGCGAGGTGCTCGGCGATGTAGCGCGCGTGCAGCTCGGCGCCGCCGTTGACCGCCTGACCGTAGCGCTGAACGACGACGCGCGATCTTCATCGCGGTCGGATCCGCGTGGTTCGGCGCGGCGGCGGAAGGCCGCGGCGTTCGGCCGTGAGCGCAGCGCCGACGGATGTCGGGCTCGGTGCGGCGGCACTGCGACAGGTGTGCCACAGCGCGGCGGCTCGACGGATCGTGTCGCTCGACGGCGCCTGATCGACCGGCGAGTCGGCTCACCGCCGTCGGACGCCGTGACCCGCGCTCGGCGATCCCGCGCCTGCTCAACATGTTCCGCGGCGGAGGTGCCGCGCGTGTCCTCCGACTCCGGCGATCCGTCGTCGTCCATGCGATCCATCGCGTCCATCTGGTCGACGGCGACTCGACTGATCTCCGTGCGTCCGTCGATCTGCGGCGCGCGGACCGCAGCACCGCGATGGCCGGATGCCGGCCGCCGCCGCGTGCGCTCGCCGCGTCGTCGCTGGCGTGCTGTCCGGCCGCCCGCTGACCCGGCTCCGCTGCCGGGGCGTTGCCCGTCGCCGGCGCTGCCGTCGGCCGGCGCGGTCTGCGTCGGCGGCGTGACGGAACCGGCGGCGTGTGCGACGGCTGCGGCGTGAAGGCGCGGCGGCTGTGCGCTGCTGACGGCGGCGATGTGACGGCTGGCTGGCGCGCTGCGCGAGGCTGCGGCGCTGGCTGCCGTGGCCGCGGCTCGCCGGCGTGTCGTCTGGTCCGGCGCTTTGTAGACGACCGCTCTTCGAGCGCGCGCGCGCCGTTCGTTGAACTCCAGGCGGCTGGCGATCGACTCGACGCGCATCTTCAGGTTCTTCACCTCGATGCCCGAGCCGCGTCGTTTCGACGACGAGGTTGTGGCACCAGCTCGTAGTCAGCTGGTCCATCTGGCCGGCGCGCCGCTCGCGCTGCGCTTCGCGCTCCGCGTTGATCGCGTTCAGCCGCGACTGGATGTGCAGCGCCTGGATCAGCGGGTTCGGGTTGAAGAGCAGCTTGAGGAGCGGCATCAGCAGCTTGCGTGAATCCAGCGGATCGGCGCCGCGGTGCGATCTCGAACAGCGTCGCGTCCTCGAACGCGATAGTTCGGCAGCTCCGGCGGTTCGTAGGCCGGCTGCAGCCTTGCGGTAACGTTCGAGCAGATCCGATCGGACGCCGCGCGGATCGAGGAACTTCTCCAGCTTCACCGCGGCCAGCTCGCGGATCTGCTGCTCGGTGTAGTCGACGCCGCGTTTCTCGCGGATCCGCGCGCGGATCTGCTCCATGATCTGCTCGACGTTCACCGAGTCGGAGCGGACGTTGAATTCGGCGCATAAGCAGCTGTCAGCTTTCAGTTGAACAGGTCACGGCTATCGGCACTCGGCTCCCAGCGCATCGGTGCTGCCTCACGCCGGACGGTAAATGATCACGGCCACGGCAATGCGCCCACAGCGCCACGCACGCGAGCAGCGGTCGGTCGGCTCAGGAGCAGCTCCGACGGACTGCCCGCCGCCTTCGCGCCGGTGCACGAGATACAGATACCGGAAGATCCCGTAGAGCGGAAGGGGATCGTGAGTCCCAGCCATTGAGTCCCGAACTTCTCCTGCGTCTCGGGACTGATCGTGTAGAACACGTACGGAATCGAGCGTCGACGCGGTGACGACGCGCAATCATCTGATCGAGCAGGTACTCGCTGTATTCGCCCAGAATCGGCCGGTGCGTCGCCGCGCCGTCGGCCAGCAGCGTGATTTCGTGGCGCCGCTTGTTCAACGCGATGAACAGCGCCAGGAGGATTGTGCACACGAGCAGCCAGTGGCTGAATTCGACGTTGACGGCCACGGCGCCGCCGACGGCGCGCAGCACGAAGCCGATCGACGATCGTCAGCACGTCGATGATCACGACGTGCTTGAGCGAGGCGAATAGAGCGCCTGCAGCGCAAGATAGGCCGCCGCGACGACCGCGAACGGCCGGCCGAGCGCGCAGCGCGGCCGCGAGCGGCGACCACGCCGCGACGACGGCCGCGCCACGGCGGCCGACGGCACGCGGCAGCGCGCCCGACGCGATCGGACGTTTCGCCTTGAGCGGATGACGCCGATCGCTGTCGCGATCGACTGATGTCGTTGACGAGATACACCACGCCCGACAGCGCGCAGAAGATGACGAACGCCGCCATCGCCTCGCGACACCGCCGACGGCATCGAACAGGCGCATGCCGAAGAGCAGACCGGCGAACACGCAGCAGGTTCTTGGTCCACTGGGCTCGGGCGCAGCGCGATGAGGAGGAGCTCAGTGCGAAGCGGTCGCTCCGGATACCGCTGACCGGAGTATCGGAGGCCGCCACTGGAGAAGAAGTGCTGCGCGCCATCTAGCGCGGGACGGGCTAGACCTTGGCCGATGCCGAGAAACTCGGACCGGCCTCGTTCTCCGAGTCGAAGGTCTCGAACACGGTCAGCAGCTTCGTGATCGACAGTAGATCGGTGATGCGTTTGGTCAGGTTCAGCAGCTTGAGGCTGCCGCCCTGACGGCTCACCGGTCGTGTAAGTGCGGACGACTTCGCCCAGGCCGGCGCTGTCGATATACGGAACGTCGGCGAGGTTCAGCACGATCTTTCTTATGGCCCTGATTGACGAGGCTGTTGACCTTGTCCTTGAGCAGCTCGTCGCCTTCGCCCAAGCGTGATCTTGCCCTTCAGGTCGAGCATCACCACGTCGCCGATCGACCGTTCCTCGATCTGCATGGAAACGCTCCAGATAAACTCGCGCCGCGTGTAGCTTAACACACCCGCGCGCACGGCGACCGCGGCGCGACGCGCTGCCGCGCGGAATCGAACGACGAGCGTGACCGCGAGCCGGAGCTTAGACGCCGCCGGCCCCGGCGAACTTGCCGGGACTGGAAGCATTCCTTGCAGAAGACCGGGCGCCCCTGCGTCGGCTTTGAAGGGCACCGTCGTCTCCTTGCCGCAGGCCGAGCACGTGGTCATGCGTTTCTCGACGCGCTCGCGGGACATCCCGCCACCGGCCGGACGAGCTGCCCGCTTGCCCTTGCAGGCCTTACACCGCTTCGGCTCGTTCTTGAAGTTCTTGTCGGCGAAGAATTGCTGTTCTCCCGCCGTCCAGATGAACTCCGTGCCGCAATCCACGCACCTGAGAATCCTGTCTTGGAACTCCATCGGTCGCCACCTCGTCGGGGTCGGTCTATTCCGATTCGCGCCGGAGCTTCTTGCGATTGCGCTTCCGCGCGAGCGCTTGCTTGGCTCGTCGTTTGTCGCCCGGTTTCAGGTAGAAGGAATGCTTCTTGATATCCTTGATGATGTCTTCCTGCTGAACCTTCCGCTTGAACCGGCGGAGAGCGCTCTCGATCGACTCGCCCTCCTGAATCTTGACTTCAGCCACGCGTCTAACACCCCTTCGTGGCGATAACAGATGACGAAATGTCAGACAACTAAATATGCTAGGCTATCACAAGTAAACGCGGATTCTAGGCGCATATCCCACGTCAAGGTCAACGAAATAGTCCCCTCGACCTGACGCTGTGCATGAAGGCCGGTCTGCACGCCCTAAGTCATTCAGTACAATGAGAGTTCTCGTTCATCGGCAGCGGTGCGCGCGAGCACGCGCTCGTCGCCAGGCTGCGCCTGGAGCGCGACGTCGGCGAGATCGCTGTGCGCGCACCCGGGAATCCGGGTATTGCCCAGCGCCGCCGGCACCGTGCCGATCGACCTCGCCGACCTCGACGCCGCGCCGTGTCGCTCTGGCCGACCGCGAAGCAGATCGATTTCACCGTCGTCGGTCCCGAACTGCCGCTTGAGCCTCGGGCATCGCCGATCGCTTCGACGAGACGGCCGCCTGCTGTTCGGACCGACGCGCAGCGGCCGCGCGCCTCGAATCGAGCAAGGCGTTCGCGAAAGCGTTCATGGCGCGTCACAGCGTTCCCGACCGCGCGCTTCCGAACCTGCGAGTCGCTCGACGAAGCGCTTCGCGTCGATCAGCGGCGAGCGAGTTCGGCTTGCCGGTCGTGCTGAAGGCCGACGGTCTCGCGGCGGGCAAGGGCGTCGTGATCGCCGAGGATCGCGCCGCCGCCGAACGCCGCGATCGTCGGCGCGATGCGCGAGCGACAGATTCGGCGCCGCCGGCGATCGTCTCGTGATCGAGGAGTGCCTCGACCGGCCCTGAAGTCTCGTTCTTCGCGCTCAGCGACGGCACCCGCGCGATCGCCGATCGGCACGGCGCAGGATCACAAGCGCATCTTCGACGACGACCGCGGTCCGAACACCGGTGGCATGGGCGCGTTCGCGCCGAGCCCCGCTGGATGGACGCGGCGCTCGACGCGCGCATCATGCGCGAGATCGTCGACCCGGTCGATCGCCGGCATGGCCGCGGAAGGCGCATCCGTTCCGCGGGTTTCTGTTCGCCGGCCTGATGCTGACCGCGGACGGTCCGAAGGTCATCGAGTTCAACGTGCGCCTCGGCGATCCGGAAACGCAGGTCATCCTGCCCGCTCATCGACGAGCCGCTGCTGCCGCTGCTGGTGGCTGGCGCCGCGCGGCTCGCTGCGCAGCGTCGTCGGTCCGGATGGGCACGCGATCGTCTTGCCGGCGTCGTGCTGGCGTCGCGCGGCTATCCGGAGTCGTCCGAGTCCGGCACAGCCGATCGACGGCATCGACGGAGGCGGAGGCCATGTCCCGGCGTCGACGGTCGTATCACGCTGGGACCGCGCGGCGCGACGGTCAGCTCGTCACCGCCGGCGGCCGCGTGCTCACGGTCGTCGGCCGCGGTCGCCGACTTCAGCGGAAGCGATGACGCGCGCCTACGCCGGCGCGTCCTCACGATTCAGGTTCGACGGCATGCAGTATCGGCGCGACATCGGGCGCAAGGCGCTTGCAGCTGATCGAAAACTGAATCGAAATCTGCAATCTGGAATCGACGCTGTGAAACGCCGTCGTCACGTTCGGGTGCCGCGTCAACCAGGCCGATTCGCTCGGCTTCGAGGAAGAGCTTGCTGGCCGCTGGCGCCGGTGCGCGCGGCGCCGGCAGACGCCGATCTCGTCGTCGTCAACAGCTGCTCGGTGACGGCGACCGCGGATCAGGGCACGCGCCAGACCATCCGCCGCATCGCGCGCGACAACCCGTCGCGCCCGCATCGTCGTCACCGGCTGCTATGCGACGCGGCGGCCCGACGAAGTCGCGGCGCTGCCCAACGTCGAGCGCGTCGTGCTCAACGACGACAAGCCGCGGCTGATGCAGCTGCTACGACGTCGAGAAACCGCAGAGACGCGGAGAACGCAGAGAAACGTTTGCTCTGCGATCTCAGCGGTCTCCGCGGTTTCTTCCGAACGTGACGGGACGGCCCGTGCGGCGCGACGATCGAGCCGGGCGTGGCCGGGCGCACCGGCGTTCACGCTGCGCGTGCAGACCGGCTGCGCCGAGCCCGTGCTCCTACTGCATCATCCCGACGACCAGGGGCACGCCGCGGAGCGTGCGCGCTCGGCGAGATCCTCCGCGAGGTCGACGCGTGTACGGCGGCCGGATTCAAGGAAATCGCGCTGACCGGCGTCCACCTCGGCTCTGCTGGCCGCGACCTCGAGCCGCGCTCGTCGCTGATCGAGCTGCTGCGCGCTGGATGCGCGGACCTTCCGGGATCCGGTCAGCGCGTCCACAGGCTTCAGCCGACCGCGATCCCGCTGTCTCGTTCCGCATCTCCTCCCTCGAGCCGATGGACTGCTCGCGCGGAGATCGTCGATCTCGTCGCCGTCGTCCGATCGCTTCGCGCCGCATTTTCATCTGCCGCTGCAGCACGCGAGCAACCGCGTCCTGGCGGCGATGCGCCGGCCTTACACGATCGAGTACTACGCGTCGCTCGTCGACGACATCCGCGCGCGAATTCCGAACGCCTCGATCGGCTCCGACATCATCGTCGGCTTTCCGGGCGAGACCGACGACGACTTCGAGCAGCTCGCGGCGCTACCTCGAGCGCTCGCCGCTGACGCACATCCATGTCTTCCCGTATTCCGATCGTCCGGGCACGGCGGCGTCGGCGATGCCGCGGCAAGGTGCACGGCGTCGGTCGTTCGCGAGCGCGGGCGCCGCGATTCGCGACATCGGTCAGCGGCTGAGCCGAGCGGTTCCGCGAGCTCGCAGGTCGGGACGACGCATCGCGCGCTGACGCTCGAGGACGGCACGCGCTGTCGTGACCGGGAACTACCTGAAGGTGCGGATTCCGCCGGGCCGGGCGCGCAACGAGTGGGTGCGCGTCAGGCTGACGTCACAGGACGACGGCGAGCTGCTGGGCGGCTGACTTCTTCGGGCCTTCCACGATCAGCTGACCGCAGGCGGCGCGGATGTCGCGCCCGCGGCTCTTGCGCACCGACACCGTGACGCCGTGGTCGGCGACGATCTTCGCGAACCGGTCGATCGCCTCGTCCGACGGCCGCTCGAACGGGATCCCGGCGGCGGCGTTGAGCGGGATCAGGTTGACCTTCGATTTCACGCCGGCGACCAGCTTCGCCAGCTTGCGCGCGTCCTGCGGCGAATCGTTCACGCCGGCGAGCAGCGACGTACTCGAAGGTGATGCGGCTGCGGCGGTTCAGCGGGAAGCGCTTGCAGGCGGCGATGATGTCGGCGACGCCGTATTTCCTGTTGATCGGCACCAGCTCGCCGCGCTGCAGATCGGTCGGCGCGTGCAGCGAGATCGCCAGGTTCGGCATCACCGGCTCCTTCGCGCGAGCCGCTCGAGCGCCGGCAGCAGGCCGACCGTGGACAGCGTGATCCGCCGCGCCGACATGTCGAAGCCGTGCTCGTCGGCGAGGATCCGCAGCGCCTGCATCGTCTCGTCGTAGTTGTGCAGCGGCTCGCCCATGCCCATCAGCACGATGTTGAACTTGCTTGTCGCGCATGTCGAGCGCGTCGCGCGAGCACGCGCACCTGGCCGGCGATCTCGCCGGCGGTCAGGTTGCGGACCAGCCCCATCTTGCCGGTCAGGCAGAACGCGCACGCCATCGCGCAGCCGACCTGCGTCGAGATGCAGAAGGTCATCGCCGGCGTGTCGGGGATGAAGACCGACTCGATGTGCCGGCCGTCGGCGAGGCGCAGCAGAAACTTCTCGGTGCCGTCGACCGACGTCTCGCGCTGCGCCAGCGTCGGGCGTGGTCAGCGCGAACTCGTCCGCGAGCGTCGCGCGCAGATCGCGCGAGCAGGTCGGTCATCGCCGTCGATGTCGGTGACGCCGCGCTGGTAGATCCAGCGGAAGATCTGGCGGGCGTGGAAGCGCTGGTGCCCGCGCGCGTCGAGCGCCGACTCGAGCGCCGGCGCGTTCCAGATCGGCGAGATCGGGTCGAGGCTGCGCGGTGGCACGTATCTCTTTCGATTCTCAGCGCTTCGCCAGACCTTCGATGGTAGCATAAGACTTTCGGGCTTCATCTTGTCCAACACACCCATCGTCAGAGACGTGCTCGACAACGGGCTCCGGATTCTTCACCGAGCGGATGACGCAGGTCCGCTCGATCAGCATCGGCGTCTGGCTGACGCGCGGGTCGCGGCACGAAACGGCTGAGCGCGGCGGCATCGCCCATTTCGTCGAGCACATGCTGTTCAAGGGCACCGCGACGCCGATCGGCGGAAGACATCGCGCAGCAGATCGACTCGATCGGCGGCCAGCTCGACGCCTTCACCGCCAAGGAATACGCCAGCTACTACATCAAGGTGCTCGACGAGCACCTGCCGCTCGCGATCGACATCCTCGTCCGACATCGTCCGCAACCCGGCGTTCGCGCCCGACGACATCGAGCGCGAGAAGAAGGTCGTCCTCGAAGAGATCAAGATGGTCGAGGACACGCCCGACGACCTCGTCCACGAGCTCTTCACGCAGGGCTTCTGGGAGAATCATCCGCTCGGGCGGCCGATTCTCGGCACCAAGGAAACCGTCGAGTCGTTCAACGCGCCGCTGCTGCGCGACTATTTCGGCGGCGTCTACACGCGCGAAGAACCTGATCGTCTCCGCGGTCGGCAACCTCGAGCACGAGCGGGTGCGCGAGCTGGTGCAGGAGAAGTTCGGATCGCTGGCGCCGAGCCGGCGAGCCGGTCGGTCGAGGAGACGCCGCAGGTCGCGCTGCAAGATCCTGATCCGGAACAAGGAGCTCGAGCAGAGCCACGTGTGCCTCGGCGTCGGCAGCTACGCGCAGAATCACGACGACCGCTATGCCAGCTACGTGCTGAACACGCTGCTCGGCGGATCGATGAGCTCGCGGCTGTTCCAGAACGTGCGCGAGAAGCGCGGCCTGGCCTACGCGGTGTTCAGCGGCCTGAGCGCCTATCGCGACGCCGGTTCGTTCACGATCTACGCCGGCTGCTCGAACGAAGCGGTCGGCGAAGTGATCGATCTCTGCGTCGAGGAGCTGCGCGCGCGTCAAGAGCGCGCCGGTGCCGGACGCCGAGCTGCAGCGGTCGAAGGATCACCTGAAGGGCAGCCTGATGCTGAGCCTCGAGAACACCGCGAGCCGCATGTCGCACCTGGCGCGCCAGGAGATCTATTTCGATCGCCAGTTCGGTCTCGACGAAACGCTGCATCGGCATCGAGCGGGTGACGACGGAAGACGTGCAGCGGGTGGCGGCGGACCTGTTTCGGCAACGGCTCGCTGGCGGCGACGGTGCTCGGCAACGTGAACGGCTTGCAGATCCCGGTCGAACGGCTCGACCTCGATTAGTCGATCTCGATGAGATGATTCCTCGCTACACCCACCCTGAGATGGGGCGGATCTGGAGCGACCAGCGCCGCTACGAGACCTGGTTGCTCGTGGAGACCGCCGCCGCCGAAGCGATGGCGGCCGCCGGCATCGTACCGCCCGAAGCGCGCGCGCGACATCCGCGAGCGCGGCGCCTTCGACATCGCGCGCATCGAAGAGATCGAGCAGGTCACCCAGCACGACGTCATCGCCTTCACGACCGCGGTCGCCGAGAAGGTCGGACCGTCGGCGCGCTGGCTGCACTTCGGGCTGACCTCGTCCGACGTCATCGACACCGCGCAGGCGCTGCAGATGCGCGAGGCGTGCGACGTCGTTGCTGGACGGATCTCGACGGCGCTGGCGGAGGCGATCCGCGATCGCGCGCTCGAGCACCGCCGGACGCCGATGATCGGCCGCACCCACGGCGTGCACGCCGAGCCGATGACCTTCGGGCTGAAGCTGGCGCTCTGGTACGCCGGAGTCGGTCGCGACGTCGACGCGCATCGCGCCGCGCGCGCGGCGATCGTCAGCGTCGGCAAGCTGTCGGGCGCGGTGGGCACGTTCGCGCACCTGCCGCCCGCGATCGAAGCGGACGTCTGCCGGCGTCTCGGGCTCGAGCCGGCGCCTGTCGCGTCGCAGGTCATTCAGCGCGATCGGCACGCGGAGCTGCTCTGCCGCGATTGCGATCACCGGCGCCTCGCTCGAGAAATTCGCGCTCGAGATCCGCGGGCTGCAGAAGACGGAAATCGGCGAGGTCGAGGAGCCGTTCGGCAAGGGGCAGAAGGGCTCGTCGGCGATGCCGCACAAGCGCAACCCGATCGGCTGCGAGCAGATCGTCGGCCTGGCGCGGCTGCTGCGCGGCAACGCCGCACGCCGCGCTTCGAGAACATCGCGCTCTGGCACGAGCGCGACATCTCGCATTCGTCGGTCGAGCGCGTCATCCTGCCCGACAGCTTCATCGCGCTCGATCACATGCTGCGGCGCATGACGCGGATCGTCGCGCGGCATGGTGGTCTATCCGCGAGCGCATGAGCGGAGAACCTGAACCGCTCGCGCGGCGTGGTGTTTTCCGGGACCGTGCTGCTCGAGCTCGCGCAGAAGCGGCGTCTCGCGCGAGCAGGCGCATGAGTGGGTGCAGCGCAACGCGATGCGCTCGTTCGCCGAGCAGCGCGATTTCAAGCAGCTGCTGCTCGCCGATCGCCGGACGTGACCGCGCGCGCTGCCGGCCGCCGAGATCGAGCGCGCGTTCGACCTCGACGAGCAGCTCAAGCACGTGGACTACATCTTCGATCGCGTCTTCCAGCCGGTGAGGGCCTAACGCGCGCGCGCGTGTTTTCGTCACGCTGAAGCCGTCGGTGTTCGACCCGCAGGGCCGGACGATCGTCGACGCGCTGCAGTCGCTCGGCTACCAGAACGTCGCGGACGTCCGGCAGGGCAAATACTTCGAGCTCGATCTCGCGACGACCGAGCGCGCGCAGAGCCGAGCAGCTCGCCGCCGACGTCGCCGACAAGGTGCTCGCCAACCCGGTGATCGAGAGCTACCGCATCGAGGTCGGACTGATCATGAAATTCGGCATCGTCGTGTTTCCCGGCAGCAACTGCGACGAGGACGCGTTTCACGCGGCCAGCGGATGTCTTCGGCCAGGACGCCGAGTACCTCTGGCACGAGGACACCGACCTGAAGGGCGCCGACGTCGTCGATCCTGCCGGGCGGCTTCGCGCACGGCGACTACCTGCGCACCGGCGCGATGGCGCGCTTCTCGCCCGATCATGGCGGCGGTGCGGGCGTTCGCCGAGCGCGGCGGGCCGGTGCTCGGCATCTGCAACGGCTTTCAGATTCTGCTCGAGGCGGGCCTGCTGCCGGGCGCGATGCTGCGCAACAAGGGGCTGAAGTACCGCTGCGAGCACGTGCACCTGCGCGTCGAGCAGACCGACACGCCGTTCACGGCGCCGCGCCGCGCCGGCCAGGTGCTGACGGATTCCGATCGGCCACGGCGAGGGCAACTACTTCGCGCCGCCCGACATGCTGCAGCGGCTCGAGGCCAACCGCCAGGTGATCTTCCGCTACACCGATCGCCGCCGGCGCACGTCGACGAGGCGTCGAACCCGAACGGATCGGTCAACGGCGATCGCCGGCGCTCTGCAACGAGCGCGCGCAACGTCGTCGGCATGATGCCGCATCCCGAGCGCGCGTGCGAGAGCGCTGCTCGGCGGCGTCGACGGCTCGCTCGTGATCTTCGAATCGGCATTGTCCGCGTCGCCGCAAGGCATTCTCGCTGCGAAGCGTGCACGCGTAGGCGCAGGTGTCGCCGCGCGAACGACTGATCGATCACCGACGTTCTCGAACGCCACGGTCTGAAGCCCGACGAGTATCGATCGCATCGTCGCAGTTCATGGGACGCGAGCCGAACCTGACCGAGCTCGGCATCTTCTCGGTGATGTGGTCGGAGCACTGCAGCTACAAGAGCTCGCGCGTGCACCTGAAGACGCTGCCGACCGAGGGCCCGCAGGTGCTGCAGGGGCCCGGCGAGAACGCCGGCGCCGTCGACATCGGCGACGGGCTCGCCGCGGTCTTCAAGATCGAGTCGCACAACCACCCGTCGTTCATCGAGCCGTATCAGGGCGCGGCCACCGGCGTCGGCGGCATCATCCGCGACATCTTCACCGATGGGCGCGCGCCCGATCGCGCTGCTCAACTCGCTGCGCTTCGGCGATCCTCGACGCGCCGGGCACGCGCCGGCTGCTCGAAGGCGTCGTCGCCGGCATCGCCGGCTACGGCAACAGCATCGGCATCCCGACCGTCGGCGGCGAGATCGCGTTCGAGCCGTCGCTACGCCGGCAACCCGCTCGTCAACGTCTTCTGCCTCGGCATCGCGCAGGCGTCCGACATCATCAAGGGCGTCGCGTCGGGCGTCGGCAACGCGGTCTATCTACGTCGGCGCCAAGACCGGCCGCGACGGCATTCACGGCGCGACGATGGCGTCGGCGGAGTTCGACGACAAGTCGGCGGAGAAGCGGCCGGCGGTGCAGGTCGGCGATCCGTTCATGGAGAAGCTGCTGCTCGAGGCGTGCCTCGAGGTGATGCAGACCGACGCGCTCGATCGGCATCCAGGACATGGGCGCCGCGGGCCTGACCTGTTCGACGACCGAGATGGGATCGCGCGGCGGCGCCGGCGTCGAGATCGACGTCTCGCTCGGTGCCGCAGCGCGAGACCGGCATGACGCCGTACGAGATCATGCTCTCCGAATCGCAGGAGCGCATGCTGCTCGTCGCCAAGCAGCGGCCGCGAAGCCGAGGTCGAGCGGATCTTCGAGAAATGGGACCTGCACGCCGTCGCGCATCGGCGAGGTGACCGAGCGACGGCATGCTGCGCGTCAAGGAGCGCGGCGTCGTCGTCGCCGAGATTCCGAACCGCGCGCTGACCGACGAGGCGCCGGTGTATCGCCGGCCGATGAGCGAGCCGGAGTATCTCGCGAGGCGCAGCAGCTCGATCTCGACTGCGCGTCGCGCTCGCGAAGGCCGATCCGCGCGCTGGCGATCGCGTTCACTGCGCGCTTCTCGGCGTCGCCGACGATCGCGAGCAAGCGATGGATCTACCGGCGAGTACGACCACATGGTCCGCACCAACACCATCAACCTGCCCGGGCTCGGGCGCGGGCGTCGTGCGCATCAAGGGGCACCGACCGCGCGCTGGCGATGTCGGTCGACGGCAACGGCCGCTACTGCTACCTCGATCCGTATCGCGGCGCGCATGCTCGCGGTGGCCGAGGCGGCGCGCAACGTCGCCTGCTCGGGCGCGCGTCCGCTCGGCCGCGACCAACTGCCTGAACTTCGGCAACCCGGAGCGGCCGGAGCATCATGTGGCAGTTCGCGCAGGCGGTCGAAGGGATCGGCGCCGCCTGCGCGCGCTGGACGTGCCGATCACCGGCGGCAACGTCAGCCTCTACAACGAGACCGACGGCAAGGCCATCTATCCGACGCCGACCATCGGCGTCGTCGGCCTGCTCGAGCACGCGGATCGGGTCGTGCAGCCGGCGATTTCAGGAATCGGGCGACGCGCATCATGCTGCTCGGCGAGACGGCGCGGCGAGCTGGGCGGCAGCGAGTATCTGAAGGTGATGCACGATCTGGTGCGCGGCGTGCCGCCGGCGCTGGATCTGGACGCGCGAGCGCGGCCCTGCAGGCGCGTGCTGGTGACGCTGCGCGGACGAGCGGCTCGATGCGATCGGCGCACGACTGCTCGGACGGCGGCCTCGCGGTGACGCTTGCCGAGTGCTGCATTCGAGCCATCGGGCATCGGCGCGGAACTGTCGCTCGACGTGCCGGCGAGGTCGTCACGCGCCGCGGCACGTCGAACGTCGCGGCGGCGCTGTTCGCGCGAATCGGCGTCGCGCGTGGTCGGTGTCGGTCGCGCCCGAGCACGTGACGGCACGGTGCTGCGCGCACGCGCGGCCGCGAACGTGCCGGCGCGGCGTCATCGGCCATGACCGGCGGCAATCGACTGCAGATTGGCGGTCGGCCGGCGAATCGTGATCGATCGGTCGGTGGACGAGGCCGAGCGGATGTGGACGACGGCGATCGATCGGTACTTCGCCTCAGCGAGTGGCATAACGAACACCATGTTCGATGGCAAATTCAAAGACGAGTGCGGCGTGTTCGGCATCTTCGGTCACCCCGAGGCGGCTCGAACATGACGTACCTCGGCCTGTACGCGCTCCAGCATCGGGGCCAGGGAAAGCGCCGGCATTGCCGCCTCTGACGGCGGCATCAGTCCGCATCTCACGCGAGATGGGCTACGTCGCACGACATCGTTCGACGGCGAGACGCTGCGCCAGCCTGCCTGGACCGCTTGTCGATCGGACACGTGCGCTATTCGACGGCCGGCGAGAGCAAGCTGCTCAACGCGCAGCCGATCCTCGATCGACTGCGCGCACGGCCAGATCGCGCTCTGCCACAACGGCAACCTCGTGCAACGCCGCGCGAGCTGCGCGACGATCTGGTGCGAGCAGGCGCTCGATCTTCCAGTCGAACAGCGACACCGAAGTCGGTCGTGCACCTCTATCGCGCGATCGAAGCGCACGCGAGCGTCGAGGACGCGATCGTCGAGTCGGTCGCCGCAGGTGCAGGGCGCCTTCTCGCTGGTCATGCTGACGAAGGACCAGCGTGATCGCGCGTCGCGCGATCCGCACGGTTTCCGCCCGCTGGCGCTCGGCACGCCTCGGACGAGGCGTAGGTCGTCTGCTCCGAGACGTGCGCGCATGGATCTGATCGGCGCCACCTACGTGCGCGACGTCGAGCCCGGCGAGATCGTCGTCATCTCGAGCGCGACGGCGTCAAGTCGCTGAAGCCGTTCCCGCCGGCGCCGCTGGCGCACTGCATCTTCGAGCACGTCTACTTCTGCGCGGCCCGACAGCTATGTGTTCGGCGCAAGCGTCAACGAGGTGCGGACGCGAGCTCGGCCGCGATGCTGGCGCGCGAGCAGCCGGTCGACGCCGACGTCGTCGTGCCGGTCCCCGACTCCGGCGTCTGCGCGGCCATCGGATACGCACGAAGCGTCAGGCGTGCCGATGCGGATGGGCCTGATCCGGAACCACTACGTCGGCCGCACGTTCATCGAGCCGCAGCAGTCGATCCGCCATTTCGGCGTCCAGGTGAAGCTCAATCCGGTGCAGAGCATTCTCGACGGCAAGCGCGTCGTCCTGGTCGACGATTCGATCGTCCGCGGCACGACGCAGCCGGAAGATCGTGCAAGATGGTCCGCAGCGGCCGGCGCGCAGGAAGTGCACATGCGCATCAGCTGCCCGCCGACGATTTCGCCGTGCTTCTACGGCGTCGACACGCCGCGCCGGTCGGAGCTGATCGCCGCGACCCACACGCTCGACGAGATCCGCGAGTATCTCGACGCCGACAGCGTCGCGCTATCTGAGCCTCGACGGCCTCACCAGCGCGGTCAGCGGCGGCAAGTCGAAGTGCTTGCACGTCGTGCTACACCGGCGACTATCCCGTCGCGTTTCCGCAGGACGAGGCGGCGTACCTGCAACTGGCGCTGAAGCTGAATCCCGAGCCAGCGCCTTCGCCCGCCACGTCAGAGCTCGACGCCGAGCTGCCGATCGGTCTTCACGATCTCATCGAACCCCGTCATCGGTTGATGGACTACAAGGCCTCGGGCGTCGATATCGACGCGGGCAATGAAACGATCCGCCGCATCCAGCGGCCCTCGCGCGTTCCACGTTCACGGCGGCGTGCTCTCGGACGATCGGTTCCTTCGGCGGCTTGTTCCAGCTCCAGCCCGGCCACTATCGCGAGCCGGTGCTCGTCGCCAGCGCCGATGGCGTCGGCACGAAGCTGAAAGTGGCGTTTCTCGCTGGGCGGCACGACACGATCGGCGCGACCTCGTCAACCACTGCGTCAACGACATCCTGGTCCAGGGCGCCGAGCCGCTGTTCTTTCTCGATTACCTCGCGCACCGGGCCGGCTGTCGCCGCGACGTGGCCGAGCTCATGATCGTCGACGGCATGGCTGCCGCGTGTCGCGAGAACGGCTGCGCGCTGCTCGGCGGCGAGACCGCCGAGATGCCCGGAGCTTCTACGGTGACGGCGAGTACGACGTCGCCGGCTTCATCGTCGGCGCCGTCGACCGGATCGCAACTGGTCACACGGTCGCGCCGATCGCGGTCAGGCGACGTGCTGGTCGGCGTGCCCTCATCAGGACTTCATACGAACGGATATTCGCTGGCACGGCGCGTCATCTTCGAGCATCTGGGACTCGGAGTGGACAGCTACGTTCCGCGAGCTTGTCACGGACGGTCGGCGAGGCGCTGCTCGAGCCGCATCGCTCCTACCTGCCTGTCATCAAGCCGCTCCTGGAGGGAAGCCGCATCAAGGGGATGGCCCACATCACGGGCGGCGGGATTACCGACAATCTGCCGCGCGTGCTGCCGCGCGGCACTGCCGCAGTCGTAGACACCTCCGCGTGGGAGGTGCCGCCGATCTTCACGTGGCTGCAGCGCAGCGGCAACATTCCACGCGACGACATGCTGCGGACGTTCAATATGGGCGTCGGGTTGATCATCGTCACCGGCCGCGATCACGCCGACTCGCTCCTCGGGGAACTGAGCGCGCGGCGGCGAGCAGGACGCGCGGGTCATCAGGGAAGATCGTCCCCGGTGAACTGACTGCCGTCACCTACAAATAAATCAGGGTCGGCGGCATGCGGCGTGGGAACGCAACGGACGTGACCTCCGAACCCCATTAATCGACGGCAGGAGTCTTGATCTCCGGGCGCGGCAGCAATCTTCAGTCGCTGATCGACGCGATTGCCGGTGGCGCGGTCTCGACGCAGCGATCGCGGTGGTCATCTCCAACCGTGCGGATGCCCGGGCCTGGAGCGCGCGACGGTCGGCGGGCATCGAAGCGGTCTGCCTCTGGCACCGCGCGTTCCCGACGCGCGACGACTACGACCGTGCGCTCGTCAAGGAGTTGCGGAGCGCGCGAGGTCGGCCTCGTCTGCCTCGCCGGTTTCATGCGTCTGGTCGGCGCCGCCGTTCATCGACGCCTTTCCGAATCGCATCCTGAACATCCATCCATCGCTGCTCCCTGCGTTCCCGGGGCTCGGACGGCGCAGAGGCAGGCGATCGAGCACGGTGTCAGGGTGAGCGGCGTCACCGTCCACCTGGTGACCGCGGAGCTCGATGGGGGCCCATCATCGTCCAGCGCGCCGTGCCGGTCGTGACGGGTGATACACGCCGACACCGCTGGCGGCCCGCATCCTCGAGGAGGAGCATCGTGCCTATCCAGAAGCGGTGCGGATGATTCTCGATGGAGGCTGGCGCGTGGAAGGGCCGCCGCTTCGTCGCCGCTAGAATATCCGACTTCCGCTTCAACGTGACGATCGCCACTTCCGGCGGGCAGTTGATTCGTATCGGAACATAGACGGTTCCGAACGCCGCGGCTGACGAACATCCGCGTGTTCTCGCGCGACCCCAGGCCCGCGAGCACCGGAAAACGCCGCCTCGCCACCGCGCCGACGCCGGGGAGCACAGATCTGCCCGCCGTGCGTGTGCCCCGACAGCATCGCCGGACATCGAGGTCCGCGGCCTCGTCCAGCCTGCGCGGATCGTGCGCGAGCATCAGCACCGTGTCGCGCGCGCGGCTGACGACGCGGGCGATGTCGGCTGATCTTCGCGCGTCCAGAACCTGATCCCCGCCAGCTCCAGGCCCTCTCCGCGGATCTCGAGGCGCGTGCGCGCGTCCTTCAGCACCTGCGATGTGCTTCGCGATGAGCGCCGCCGGCATGTCGCGGTCGTCGTCGTGGTTGCCGAGAATGCGCGAAGACGCCGTGCGGGGCCGGTGTAGCGGCGAGAGCAGCTCCGCGACGGGCCCGACAAACGCGCGGTCACCCCACGTCGACGTAATCGCCGCCGAGGACGATGAGGTCAGGACGCGCCGCGCTGACGAGATCGACCGCTGTCCGCGACGTCGTCGGCTGGGGACCATCGCGACTGTGATGGATGTCTGGTGATGAAGCCGATCGCTGAGGCCGTCGAGCGGGAGGCGCGAGGCCGGAGCACAGGAAGCGCCGCTTCGGTCACGCCGATGTGGTGGCGTTCGTAGGCAACGCCGTGGCTCACCGTACCAATGACCGTCCCCACGCTCGACGCGCGATCGCCAGCGCGCGGTCGGCGCCACGACATCGATGATGTAGAGCAGCGGACGCGCATGGCACCTGAGCAGGCGATCGGGCGGTTGTATAGTGAGCGTTTGCCCATGCGGCAGCTGTTCGACGATCTTGAGTGGCGTGGCCTAGTGTTCGACTCGACCGAGGGTCTGCGCGGAGTTGCTCGCCCGCGAGCGGCTGACGACCTACATCGGCTTCGATCCGACCGCGGCCAGCCTTCACGTCGGCAGCCTGCTGCCGATGATGGCGCTCAGCGCGGTTGCAGCGCTACGGCCATCCGTCCGATCGCGCTCGTCGGCGGCGGCACCGGGATGATCGGCGATCCGAGCGGCAAGGCCACCGAGCGGTCGCTGCTGACCCTCGAGCAGGTGGACGCCAACGTGGCGGGCATCCGGACGCAGTTCGTCGCGCTTTCTCGATTTCGACGACGCCGCGCACGCCCGCGCGCCTCGTCAACAACGCCGAGTGGCTCGACGAAGATTGAGCGCGATCGAATTCATGCGCGACGTCGGCAAGTACTTCACCGTGAACTACATGCTCGCCGAAGGAATCGGTGAAGCGCCGCATGCGAGAGTGACGAAGGGCATCTCATATCACCGAGTTCAGCTATCTGCTGCTGCAGGCGTGCGACTTTCTCGTGCTGCACGATCGGTTCACGACTGCAGCGTGCAGATGGGCGGCAGCGATCAGTGGGGCAACATCACCGCCGGCGTCGATCTGATTCGCAAGCTGCGCGGCAGCAAGGCGCACGGTCTCGTGCTGCCGCTGATCACTGACGGCATCCGGGCACGAAGTTCGGCAAGACCGAGGCGGGCGCGGTGTGGCTCGATCCAGGCCTGACGCTCGCCGTTCCGGTTCTATCAGTTCTGGCTGAACACCGACGATCAGCGACGCGGATGCGCTACCTCAGGTACTTCACGTTTCTCGATCGAGCCGGCGATCGAGCGAGCTCGAGGACGCCAGCGCAGCACGTCGCACCGGAGATAGCGCGCAGGCGCAGCGCGCGCTCGCGCGCGAAGTCACGCGCATGGTTGCACGGCGAGGAGCATGTCGCGCGGCGCGGAACGCGCGTCGGCGGTGCTTTTCGGCGAGACATCGTCGATCGCTGTCCGCTGACGATGTGCTGTCGGTGTTCGACGATGTGCCTTCGTCGACCGTGGCGGCGGCGGCGCTCGCAGGCGAAGGCGTGGCCGTCGTGGAGCTGCTGGCGTCGCAGCGGGTTGACCGCCTCGAAGGGCGAAGCGACGCGTCTGATTCGCAGGTCGGCGGTGTCTACGTCAATAACCGCCGTGTTACGGACGAACGAGCGCGTTGCGCTCGGCCGACGCGCATCGGAGGACGGCTGTTCGTGTTCGGAAGGACAGCAGACAGCAAAATTCACCTGCGTGCGGAATGATTGACGGCCGGGGCGAGCGTTGCCGCGTTTTGCAGTTGACGGGCCGCCGGTTAGGCACTCAGTAGGCTTACGCTAGACGTTCGTGCTGGCAGGCAGCCAGCCCGGCAAAGTGACAGACCGAACGCTCGACAGTCGAGCCGTCGATAGGGTTCGAACCTGACGCCTCGAGGCTCAGCAGTATCCTGAGTCAGCGATTGA
>ERZ1370068.602-contig-1055_pt1 | contig 22203 bp, 40 predicted proteins | sample MGYA00561227_ERZ1370068 | MGnify/ENA primary metagenome ERZ1370068 (study PRJEB38410, sample SAMEA6850437) | metagenome | study: Metagenomic assessment of the ecological functions of the soil: analysis of the soil microbiota associated with the... | reverse complement strand
GCGCCATGGAGCTGCTCCTCGCCCCTGGTTAGCTCTTTTTATTTTTGACCGCCTCGCCTAGATAGGCCGCATGTCTAGATCACCCTTGTCGAACCTTGCATCGAGCGCCGCCAAATCCGTCCCCGATCGCCCCGAGTGGATCCACGAGATCAAGCACGACGGCTACCGCCTGATCATTCAGCGCGACGGCCAAGCGCGTGCGGCTATGGACCCGCAACGGCCATGACTGGAGCGATCGATTTCCGCTGATCACCGAGGCCGCGCTGCGCAACCGCAACAGCTCCTTCGTGATCGACGGCGAAGCGGTGCTGCTCGGCGTCGACGGGCGCAGCGACTTCAACGGCCTGCACTCGCGCCGGCACGACCACGAGGTCGAGTTCTACGCCTTCGACATTCTGCGTGAGCGACGGCGACGATCTCCGCAGGCTGCCGCTGTCGATGCGCAAGGCCAGCCTCGCCCGCCTGCTGGCGCGCCGCGTCGACGGCATCTTCCTGAGCGACTTCGAGCAGGGCGAGATCGGTCCGGATCTGTTCCGGCACGCCTGCCTGATGGGGCTGGAGGGGCATGGTCTCGAAGCATCGCGAGCAGCTTGTACCGCGGCGGCCGGTCCGATCGCTGGATCAGAAGAGGAAGCATCCGGCGCCGGGTGATGGATCAGTTTTAGGGCGCATGGATATCCGGAATGTCTTTACCTCTGTGTTGTTACCCGACACCAATGCGTTGCTCATAATTGGCCGCTGGTCCCCCGCGCGGACATTGCGAGTGTCGGATGGAAGTGTTTGTGAACCTGCGATGCTTTTCCACGGACCAATAGTTTCGACGATGATATTGATTCCGGCCAAGGCGCTGTCGATTTGGCGCTGCACCTTATCGACCTCGGAATTCAGGAATTCCTGCATTCTTTGGAGTTCGGAAACTAATCCCTGAAGTCCGTCTATCGAATTTGAGGTCAACCGGGCGACGGAAGAGTTAAATCGTTCGGCGCTGATCTCCAGCGGGCCAGAGGGTTTCGACTTCTCTTTGCTGAGTTGTGTCGCCGAAGCCAACTCCAGCGGAGGCGTTTTTCGTCGGGTGCGGCAGACGTTGGGGAATCCATCGGCTTCTCCTTGGTGCAGGTTTGTCGCGACGCTAATCCCGAACCCATATAGTTAATAATTCGTTTACGGTGGCCCTAACCGTCGCGGCGCCGTGCGTAACATCGCCGCTTCCGGCGCACCGCCCGAAAACCGCTTGATCCAGATCAACACTGCCGCTCGTCTGCCGCCAAAGGGTTGGATGAACGCGCCCTCGCGCAGGACGAGCGGATCACAGGGCAACACCATGAAGGCCGAGATGCGCTAAGGTTAGCGCCACTCTCCCGCGCGCTCCGGCGTACCGCCTCAAACTGCACGATCTGGATCAAAGCGCGTCGCTCGACTGGCGCCAAAGATGGCATTGGGCCAGAGTCGCGATTTGACACCTTGGCAGTTGGACTGGAGTGGAGATCGAACATGCGCCTGAAGCCGCTTGGACATCCTCTTGACTGCAATTGTTTGGGCCGCCGGAATTTTCTCAAGGTGGCGGGCGGTGCGGCTTTAGCCGGAATTACGGGTGGCAGCCTGTTCGTGGCAGATCAGACACGCGCAGATGCTCTGTCGAAGGAGATGCGCGAAAAGCTGACACCCGAGCAAATCCTTCAAATAATGAAGGATGGGAATAAGCGTTTTCGTGCGGGCGAAAGGCAGGACCGCAATTACCTTCGCGAACAAGAAGCAAGTGCCAAGGGCCAATACCCGGCGGCCGTCTTGCTAACATGCATCGACTCGCGCGCACCGGCCGAGGTCATCATGGACCTTGGAATTGGCGACATTTTCAACTGCCGGGTTGCCGGGAACGTTAGTAGCGCGGACATTCTGGGCAGCATGGAGTTCGCGTGCAAAGTGGCAGGTGCGAAAGTGGCGCTTGTAATGGGCCATACGGCGATGCGGTGCTATCAAGGGAGCAATCGACAATGCCGAGTTGGGCAATCTGACTGGACTGCTGGCCAAGATCAGACCTGCCATAGAAGCGACTGCCTATACGGGCGAGCGTTCGGCAAAGAACTATGCTTTCGTCGACGCTGTCGCGCGAAAGAACGTTGAGATGACCGTTGCTGAAATCCGAAAGCAGAGCCCGTGCTTGCTGAAATGGAAGCGAAAGGCGAGGTTAAAATGGCCAGCGCGATGTACAACCTAGAGACGGGTGCGGTGGAGTTCTTCGACTGAGGGTCGGAAATCCGTCGCTGGCTTTTCATCTGAAGCCTCGCGCGCCTACCCCGTGTCCACGCGGCCCTGCGAAAGTCAGGCCTGATATCCTGCGCCGCGTTTGCCGCACACTCTACAAACGAACCTGTCCTCGATATCCGACAGCCGGACGTGATCGGTCCAGCGGTCGGCGCTGATCCTGATGTGGTGGCTGCAATGGTGGTCGCGGCAATAGACCAGCACGTCGCGAACGCCGGATGCGCGCATATCCCGCCGAAGGTGATTTTCTGGAAAGGAGTCACTGCATGCGCCGCGCGATCGATCAAATGACAGTATCGAATGACAGTATCGGAAGCGGCGTCGTCACGCAAAAACCTCGAAATCTCGGGGATTTGGCAGTCACCTTGACTCCAGCCCGTGGGAGCCAGCACAGACCCTCTGAGCCAATGTTTTCCTGGTGACGCTAAAAATGGCCTGCAATGCAAAGGCTTGCCGGTCATTTTGGAACTATGACTTCATCTCTGTCAGCGATCACAAGGCCGTGGCCGCCGCCTGACCGCTTCGATTAGTCGCCAAATCGACTCATTCGCCCCGGAGTTTCGGCACGCCGGGGTTCCGCGGAGGTGATTCTATGCCAGCCACCCAGACCGATCTGATCCGGAGCGATCCCCTCGATCGTTCCGGAGCGACATTCCGGCCTTGAGCGACGACGAATGCCTGGTGCGGCTTGCGCAAGCCGTTGCCCATGCAGGATTCCTGAGCATCTGGACGAGGTCGCGCGGCTGATCGGCCGGCTCGCCGTTACGATCGAATAGCGGCATCGTTGCAGACCTGCGGGCGCGTGCGTCGCGGACGAACCGGCGTGTTGCGTTTTCGCGGCGCTTGTTCCAAAAGACAGGCCGGTTCTAGCTCTCCGGTGGCCAACGCCGGCTGACTTGCAGGGTCTTTGTCCAATGTCCGATTTTTCGACCGCGCGCCAAAAAATGGTGGACGGTCAGGTGCACACGAGCGATGTCACCGACACGCGAATCCTCGATGCCTTGCTGACAATTCCGCGCGAGATATTCGTGCCTGAGAGCAAGCGGGCGCTTGCCTATCTGGACCTCGATCTGGACGTCAGCGAAAACGGGACGACAGAGCGCTATCTGGTCAGGCCGGTGGTGCTGGCAAAAATGCTGCAGGCGGCCGAGATCAAGGCGACCGACCGGGTCCTGGTGGTCGGCTGTGCCACCGGTTACGCGGCGGCAGTGGTTTCCCGATCTGCAGGCGAGGTGTCTGCGACCGAAAGCGATCCGGTGCTGGCTCAGAAGGCGGCCGCCAGCGCTCGGCGCGACCGGCTGTGGAAATGTCAGTATCCGCACCGCGCAGCGGCGCGAGGGCGAGGCGGCTAACGCGCCTTTTGACGTCATCGTGCTCCACGGCGCCACCGAAATCCCGCCGAGGCTGCTCTACGAGCAACTCCGGGACGGCGGCCGCCTGGTCGGTGTTTTTGCCATCCGGCAGCCGTCGCGGGCCATGATCGTGACGCGCGCCCATGGCGATGTTCGGCTACCGGGTACTGTTCGACGCCGCCGCGCCGGTCCTGCCGGGACTGGAGCGGGTTCCGGAGTTCGTGTTTTAGGTCCTTTCTCGCAAGGCAGCGAAGCCAACACGTCGGTCAATTGCGAGGTTCTGATCCCCAATCAGGCCCGGCGCGTGCCGCCGTGGCCCGATAAAATCCCGTTCTGAATCAGAAGTGTGGCCCGTTTGCCCCACGTGAAGAGTTTCCACCGCGGTTACGGTGCGGGGTGGTTCCGTCCGGCCCAGCCGCGGAATAAGGTGAGGTGGGACTCACTTCGACTGAAGCGACGCCCGGATCATGTTTGCGGACCGGGCGAAATTAAAATGAATGGAATATTGGGGATGCGTGGGTTGAAGGTCGTCACCGGAGCTGCGGCTGCGGTCCTTCTGTTAGCTTTGTATGGGCCCAACGCCTGTCCTGGCCGACACGATCGAGGCGGCGATGGTGCGCGCCTATCAGAACAATCCGCAGCTCAACGCGCAGCGCGCGCAGGTGCGCTCCACCGACGAAAACGTGCCGCAGGCCCTGTCGGGCTACCGGCCGAAGGTCGCGATCACCGCCAGTGCCGGCTACCAATACACCGATACCAACTCTCGACGTCGGGCGGCAACGCCGAATGTGATCGTGCGAACCGAGATCCACGGCACCAACGCCCCCGCAGCGTCGGCGCCACGGTGTCGCAAACGCTCTTCAACGGCCAGCAGACCGCGAACAGGACGCGGGCGGCGGAGAGCCAGGTCTCCGTCGGCACGCGAGGGCCTGCGGGTGCTCGAGCAGACCGTGCTGCTAGTCGGCGGCTACTATCTATATGGATTATCTGCGCGACGCCGCCATCGTCGAGGTTCAGCGCAGCAACGTTCGCGTTCTCGAACAAACGCTGAAGCAGACCCAGGATCGCTTCAACGTCGGTGAGGTCACCCGTACCGACGTTGCTCAGTCGGAAGCTCAGCTTGCGGCTGGCAAGACGCAGCTATTGACGGCCGAGGCCAATCTGACCACGACCCGGGCGAACTTCCGCCGCATCATCGGCAATGAGCCGGAGAATCCGCGCCGGGCTCGCCGGTGGATCGCTTCCTGCCGGCGACGCTCACCAAATCGGTGGAGCTTGGCCTGACGGAAAACCCGAACGTCACCGCGGCGATGTACGGCGTCGACGTCAGCTTTCTCCAGGTCAAGGTAAACGAGGGCGCGCTGTTTCCGACCGTGACGCTGCAGACCTCGGTGCAGCAGTCCTATGAACAGACGCTGACGATCTTCCGCTCGTTCGGTGCGTCGACCGCCGTGCAGCTTAATGTTCCGGTCTACCAGGGCGGCGCCGAATATTCGCTGATCCGTCAGTCCAAGGAAACGCTGGCGCAGCAGCGTCTCAATCTCGAGCAGATCCGCGACCAGACCGCGCGCCAATGTTGTTACCGCCTGGGGACAACTCGTGGCGGGCAAGGCGCAGGTGGCGTCGGCGCAAGCGCAGGTGACCGCCTCCGAAATCGCGCTGAACGGCGTGCGCGAAGAGGCCAAGGCCGGGCAGCGCACCACGCTCGACGTCCTGAACGCGCAGCAGGCGCTGGTCAACGCGCGCATCGCGCTGCGTTACCGCGCAGCACGATCGCGTGGTCGCATCCTATTCGGTGCTGACCTCGATTGGGCGGATCTGTCGCCGCAAGTGCTCAACCTCGCGACCACGACCTATGATGCGAGCGTGCATTATCAGCAGGTGCGCGACAGCTGGGCCGGCGTCCGCATCGCCCGATGGCCAGGCGTCGCATCGTCTGAGCGCCGGCCAGCGCGGTATTCTGCGGGGGCGGGGGCCCGGCAGTGGTCGCGGCGGGCTCGCTTGCAATCAATTATTGCCCTGACATACCGTGCCCTGGGCAGCAGAGCGATCTGCGCCGCTTTTTTCGTCTTTGGCCGCGATGCTTGGCTGTGCGTCGGGGGAATCGGCGCCGCGCGATGCATCGGGCGGGCTTGATCTGGGGACAAGTCGGGCTTGATGCGATGAAAATCCCGGCCTGCAAATCCGGAACCGACGAGATCCGCCTTGGCTTGGTGTAAAGTGGTTTCGATGTGGAGTCGGAGATGACGCAACCTGCAAAGGTCCAAGAGCCCTCGATGGAGGAGATTCTGGCGTCGATCCGTCGCATCATCGCCGACGACGAGGCCAAGCCCGACCGGCTGCTGGAGAAGCCGCCGGCTGGAGAAAAGCCGGCCGCGCGCAAGCAGGCCGTCATGAAGGACATTCCGCCGTCGGCGATCCCTGCGGCGCAGGCCGCCGCCAAGCCCGCGCCGACGCCAAGCCGGCACCACCCGCCGCCGAAGCGGTCGTAAGCAACAGCCAGGACGATATCGATGCCATGCTGGCGAGCCTCGAAGAGGCGACGCCCGAGGCCGATATCAGGCCGCCGCAGCCCGACGGCGACGTCTTCGAACTCACCGATGAGATGGCGTTGCCGGATCCGCCGCCGGCGTCGTCGTTCCACAAGGTTGAGCCGCAGGACGACATCGAATTCACGGAATCCGCCGGCCGGCAGGCCCTGCACCGGCAGCCGGCCTATGAGCCGCCGCCGTTCGAAACCGCGCCGACCCCGCCAGATCCTGTCGCGTTCGACCGTGAATGCGGTCGAGATCCGCCTTCAATTCGCTGGCCAATACCGTGCTGAGCAACAATGCGCGGACGCTGGAGGATCTGGTCAAGGAAATGCTGCGCCCGATGCTGAAGTCCTGGCTCGACGACAATCTGCCGGGTCTGGTCGAGCGCATCGTCAAGGCCGAGATCGAGCGGGTTTCGCGCGGCCGCTAGCGACCCCTGGCTGGTCGGCCTCATTCAGCCACCCAGGCTGATCGCTGCGGCTCGACGCGTTGCCAGTCGGCTCGTTATTGCGTGTCTCGCCAACTTGACTTGGCCGGTTGACTTGGCGCGCTGCGGCGGCTTTCTAGCCCTCTCCACGTTCCCCGATATGCAGCCGTCATGATCGAGAAAAACTACCAGCCCGCCGATATCGAAAGCCGCATGTCCCGCGATCTGGGAGGAGAGCGGCGCGTTCAAGGCCGGCCGGCCCGAGCGGCGCGACGCCGCCCCGTTCACCATCGTGATCCCGCCGCCGAACGTGACCGGCTCGCTGCACATGGGCCACGCGCTCAACAACACGCTGCAGGACATCCTCTGCCGCTTCGAGCGGATGCGCGGCCGCGACGTGCTGTGGCAGCCCGGCACCGACCACGCCGGCATCGCGACCCAGATGGTGGTCGAGCGGCAGCTGATGGAGCGGCAGGAGCCGGGCCGGCGCGACATGGGCCGCGCCAAATTCCTCGAGCGGGTCTGGCAATGGAAGGCCGAGAGCGGCGGCACCATCGTCAACCAGCTGAAGCGGCTAGGCGCGTCCTGCGACTGGTCGCGCGAGCGCTTCACCATGGACGAGGGCCTGTCGCGCGCCGTCGTCAAAGTGTTCGTCGAGCTGCACCGCGAGGGCCTGATCTACAAGGACAAGCGGCTGGTCAACTGGGACCCGAAGCTGCTGACCGCGATCTCCGATCTCGAGGTGCAGCAGGTCGAGGTCAAGGGCAGCCTCTGGTATCTGCGCTATCCGATCGAGGGCAGGACTTTCAGCCCCGACGATCCTGCAAGCTTCATCGTGGTCGCGACCACGCGGCCCGAGACGATGCTGGGCGACACCGCGGTCGCGGTGCATCCGGACGACGAGCGCTATCGAGACATCTGGTCGGCAAGCACGTGATCCTGCCGCTGGTCGGGCGCAGGATCCCGATCGTCGCCGACGACTATTCCGATCCCGAGAAAGGCTCGGGCGCGGTCAAGGTCACGCCGGCGCACGACTTCAACGACTTCGAGATCGGCAAGCGGCACGGCCTGCCGCAGATCAGCGTGCTCGACCAGGAGGGCCGTCTCGCGCCTGGTGGGCAACGAGGATTATCTGCGCGGATCTGCCGGAAGGCTCGACGCAGCTGGCGGAAGAGTTGCACGGCGTCGACCGGTTCGCCGCGCGCAAGCACGATCGTGGCGCGGCTGGAAGATTTCTGGTTTCCTCGAGAAGATCGAGCCGAACACGCACATGGTGCCGCATGGCGACCGCTCCGGCGTCGTCATCGAGCCCTATCTGACCGACCAGTGGTATGTCGACGCCAAGACCATGGCGCAGCCGGCGATCGCGGCGGTGCGCTCGGGCGCGACCAGTTTCGTGCCGAAGAACTGGGAAAAGACCTATTTCGAGTGGATGGAGAACATCCAGCCCTGGTGCATCTCGCGCCAGCTCTGGTGGGGCCACCAGATTCCGGCGTGGTACGGGCCGGACGGCAAGGTGTTCGTCGCCGAGACCGAAGAGGAGGCCGTCGGCAACGCGCTCGGCTATTACGTCGAGCAGGAAGTCATCACGCCCGAGCAGGCGCGTGAGATGGCGCAGGATGCTGCCAGGCGCGAGGGCTTCATCACCCGCGACGAGGACGTGCTCGACACCTGGTTCTCGTCCGCGCTGTGGCCGTTCTCGACGCTCGGCTGGCCGGACGAGACGCCGGAGTTGCGAGCGCTATTACCCGACCAACGCGCTGGTCACCGGCTTCGACATCATCTTCTTCTGGGTCGCCCGGATGATGATGATGGGCCTGCACTTCATGAAGGAGGTGCCGTTCTCGCACCGTCTACATCCACGCCCTCGTTCGCGACGAGAAGGGCGCGAAGATGTCGAAGTCGAAGGGCAACGTCATCGATCCCCTGCAGCGTGATCGACGAATACGGCGCCGACGCGCTGCGCTTCACGCTGGCGGCGATGGCGGCGCAGGGCCGCGACATCAAGCTTTCGCACCCAGCGCGTCGAGGGCTACCGCAATTTCGCGACCAAGCTGTGGAACGCCTGCCGTTTTGCCGAGATGAACGGCTGCGCGCTGCCGCCGGATTTCGATCCGACGGCCGCAAAGCAGACGCTGAACCGCTGGATCGCGCACGAGACCTCGCGCGGTCGCGCGCGAGGTGACCGAGGCGATCGAAGCCTATCGCTTCAACGATGCGGCGAACGCGATCTACCGCTTCGTCTGGAACGTCTATTGCGACTGGTATCTCGAGCTGGCAAAACCCGTGCTGATGGGCGAGGAGGGCGCGGCGAAAGCCGAGACCCGCGCCATGATCGCCTGGGCGCGCGACGAGATCCTCAAACTGCTGCATCCGTTCATGCCCTTCATCACCGAGGAGCTGTGGGCGGTGACGGCGCAGCGCGACGGCCTGCTCGTGCTGGCCGACATGGCCGCGCAAGGCGAGCGCGCTAACCGATGAGCAGCTTGCCGCGATCGCGATGGCGGGCGCGGAACCGATCCGCTGATCGCGGCCGTGATCGCGGCCGCCGCTCGACGCCGGCGATTTCAGCGATCCCGCCGCCGAAGCCGAGATCGGCTGGGTGGTCGACCTCGTCACCGCGATCCGCTCGGTGCGCGCGGAAATGAACATTCCGCCGGCGACGCTGACGCCGCTGGTGCTGGCCGGCGCGTCCGCCGGAGACCAGAGAGCGCGCGCAGCGCTGGAGCGACGTCGTCAAGCGCATGGCGCGGCTGGCCGACATTTCCTTCGCCGACCGCGCGCCGGAAGGCGCGGTGCAGGTGTTGGTGCGCGGCGAGGTCGCGGCGCTGCCGCTGAAGGGCGTGATCGATCTTTCGGCGGAGCGGACGCGGCTCGACAAGGAAATCGCCAAGGCCGAGGCCGACATCAAGCGCGTCGACGCCAAGCTCTCCAACGAGAAATTCGTCGCCAACGCGCCGGAAGAGATCGTCGAGGAGGAGAAGGAAAAGCGCGAGGCCGGCCGTGGCACGAAAGCAGAAGATCATCGAGGCGATGGAGCGGTTGAAGAACGTCGACGCTTGACCGCACCTAGCGTCTCAGATTCGGGAAACCGCTTGCTGAGAAATCTCGACCCTTCAACCCGTAGCGCCAGGGCAAATCGGCCGCCTTGGTGATGCCGATCCGCACACCTGCTGACGATATCGACCTCGCGCGGTCCGTGCATGCAGCGCGATCGGTGGCCGGTCGAGCGGCAACTCGCCATGCGCGATTGTGATGCCGAGCGCCTCGCAGAGCTTGCCCGGGCCCGAGCATAGTGCGCGCTCGGTCGGAAAGGCCGCGGCGGCGGCGCATGGCGGCAAGGCCGTGGGTCGGCTCCAGCGCCCGGATCAGCACCGCGCTCGCCGAGCCTTCCTCCTCGCAGACGAAATTCACGCACCAGTGGATGCCGTAGGAGCGATAGACGTAGGCAAAACCCCGGCGGGCCGAACATCACGCTGTTGCGCGGCGTCGGCCCGCGGAAGGAATGCGCGGCCGGCTCGGTGTGATGATAGGCCTCGACCTCGACGATGATGCCGCCGACGCCGTCGACCAGAAGCGTCGCGCCGATCAGGCTCGGGCGCGACCTCATGCACGCTGCGGTCGAAAAACGCGCGTTTCAGCGGCTTGCCGAGGCGCGGGGCGGTCGCATGCGGCCGATTTGACGTTTTGAGCCATTTTGAAGTGGGAATCAGGGCGGAACAGGCGGGAATGCTGCCACATATCTCGCACGTTCTGCTAGTCCTGAGCCAGCCGGGTTGCGAGCGCTGCGGCAATACGGATTAGCTAACAGTTCCAGGCTATCGCAGACACTCCATGGTCACCCTCGTCGATACCGTCTCCGCCGACGCCAGCTGCGCCCGCGCCACCCCGAAAGGTGAACCGGCCGGACGCGCTGTCGCCGCCGAAACCGGACTGGATCCGGGTGCGCGCGCCGAATCACGCGCGGCTATGCCGACACCCGCAAGATCGTCAAGGAAAACGGCCTCGTCACGGTGTGCGAGGAGGCCGGCTGCCCGAACATCGGCGAGTGCTGGGACAAGAAGCACGCCACCTTCATGATCATGGGCGACACCTGCACCCGCGCCTGCGCCTTCTGCAACGTCAAGACCGGCATGCCCGGCGCGCTCGACGCCGCCGAGCCGGAGCACGTGGCGGAGGCGACCTTCAAGCTCGGGCTTGCCCACATCGTCGTCACCTCGGTCGACCGCGACGATCTCGCCGACGGCGGCGCCGAGCATTTCGCGCAGACGATCTCGCGCCATCCGCGCGCGCTGCCCGACCACGACCATCGAGATCCTGACGCCGGATTTCCTGCGCAAGGAAGGCGCGCTCGAAGTCGTGGTGGCGGCGAAACCCGACGTGTTCAACCACAATCTGGAAACGGTGCCGTCGCGCTATCTGACGGTGCGGCCCGGCGCGCGCTATTTCCATTCGATCCGGCTGCTGCAGCGGGTCAAGGAGATCGACCCGACGATCTTCACCAAGTCCGGCATCATGGTCGGCCTCGGCGAGGAGCGGCACGAGGTGCTGCAGGTGATGGACGACCTGCGCTCGGCCGACGTCGATTTCCTCACCATCGGGCAATATCTGCAGCCGACCCGCAAGCATCACGCGGTGATGCGCTACGTCACGCCGGACGAGTTTTCGCGGCTACGAGAAGGTCGCCTATACCAAGGGCTTCCTGATGGTGTCGGCGAGCCCGTTGACCCGCTCGTCGCATCACGCCGGCGATGATTTCGCCAGGCTGCGGGCGGCGCGCGCCGCGATATCCGGCTGAGCGTCAGACGATGCCGAGATTTTCCAGCAAGCGCCGGGTTCACCACACCGCGCCGCAGATGTTCGACCTGGTCGCCGACGTCGAGCGCTATCCCGAATTCGTGCCGCTGTGCCAGTCGCTGAAGATCCGCGCAGCGCACGCCGAAGGAGGACGGCACCGAGATCGTCGTCGCCGACATGACGGTGTCGTTCAAGCTGGTGCGGGAGACCTTTACCAGCCGGGTGACGCTGGACCGGCCCAATCTGAAGATCCTGGTCGAATATCTGCGGGGCCGTTTCAGCAACCTCGAGAACCGCTGGACGTTCGAGCCGAAGTCCGAGACCGAGTGCGATGTCGGATTCTTCCTCGCCTACGAATTCAAGAGCCGGATGCTGGCGATGCTGATGGGCACGATGTTCGACGCCGCGTTTCAGCGTTTTGCGGCGGCGTTCGAGAAACGGGCTGATGCGGTCTACGGCCGCAGCACCTAGGCTTGCGCCCTCGCAAACCGCCGGCCGGGCTTGTCTCCAATCCGCCCCTCAATCGGCGCCGGCCTCGCTTCTGCCAGATTAGTTTCAGCCCAACGTCAGCATTCGTTCAAGGCAATACCGCTGCTGATGACACTGGACTTTGGGATGTAACGTTGCGCAACAATCCTAAGCCTGCTCACGCGACCAGCACCGCTGCGCAATCACAGTGCATCCTGCGTCCCACGCAATTCGTTTGAAACTGAACCTGATTTCGGAGCGGAAGCCTATGCGTTTGTCACGAGATCTTCGGTTTTGCTGCTTTGCAGCGCTGCTGTCATCGCCGGCTTGGGCGGTCGATGGTGTCGGCGTGCGTCGAGGACGGCGTCCCTCGGCCAATCAAAGAAATGCGGTGGCGGCCACGCTGATCGATCCTGATTTCCGCACAAAACTGCTTGCGGCCGGAACCGACCCTCTGAAAATCCAAGCGGCGTTATCACGAACTACGGGCATGCTGAGCGACGGCACGCTGACCGAGCCCGATGAGAACACCTATGTGGTTTTTCCGCAGCTGTCCCGGCGGGCCTACCGCCAACTTTGATTACGGCCGACACTTCCTGTATCAAGGCCACGAGAACGGAGCGCCGCAAGGCGTATGTGACGCGGATCAACCTCGATGTTCCGCGCGGCGATCATTCATCGCATCACGTTGCTGACACCAGTGGATGCGGCGACCGGAACCACCGGATTGGGATCGATCGATGGCTCGACCTACAATCCGTTTACCCGAACCCTGCTGTTCACGCAGGAAGCGGGCAGCGCAACGGCGGCGTCTTCCAGCTCACGACCGGCTGGCCGTCGCAGCTCACCAAGCTGGACGCTTTTCTGGGCAAGGCTGGCTATGAGGGGATTCACGCCGACAGGTTCGGCAACATCTACATCATCGAAGACACCGGCGGAGCCATGAGCTCTCGACCACCGCGCCGGTAAACCTTAACAAGGGCCGGCAGCCGAACTCGTTCGTCTACCGCTTTGTTCCCAACAACTCCAACCGCATCGAAGACGGCGGTGACCTTCAGGCGCTGCAGGTGACGGTTGATGGGACGCCGATCGTATTCGGCGGCACAGCACCGCAGCAGCGCGACGCCGACATCTCCTCCACCGCCCAGCTCAAACTGCATACGCCGGGCACGCACTATCCAGTCAAGTGGGTCACGATCCACACGTCGAAGGCCGGCGTGATACGGCTCCTTTCGATGCCAATGCTGCGGCAAAGAGACGGCGGGAGCAACGCCGTTCAAGCGTCCAGAGAATTTGGCCTGGCTGCCGGGCTCCGACTTCCGGACGTTCTTCTTTGACCCCACCGGCGACACCGACTCGGTCGCCGGAGAAAATCCGTTCCTGCAGGCAGAGGTGCCTGACGGCGCGATCTTCCGCGTCGATCTCAATCGGCGGGGGACGACCATGACCATGGACACGATGACCATCATGGACGGGATGATGATCGCCACGGCCAGCCGCAATCATCGTTTGATGGCCAGATCTCGCTGTTCGTGCTCGGTGATCCACGACCACAACTCGTTCGATAACCTTGCGTTCATCAACGAGCGCCAGCTGCTCGCGGCGGAAGACCGGGGCGACCTGTTGCACACCGAGCTGAATACCCTCGACAGCATCTGGGCGTTCAACCTTCCGAACGGAAAAGCCACGCGCTTTGTCGCGCTCGGCCGCGACGCAACGTCCATTACCCATGGCGAGGACAACGAGCCCACCGGCCTCTTTGTCTCCAATGGAGGCATTGAAAAAGGGCCAGTCGCTGGGCACCGACGAGAGTCTGGAAAACGCGCACGGTTTTTTCACGATGCAGCACGGCGACAACAAGACGTTCGAGTTCTTCCGTGCGCGCGCGCGCCACGAAACCTTGGCTCCGGTTGCGGTGCAGTAACACGAGAGGATGAGCCGACCGACGGTGGGCTCATCCATCTTGACACCTGATTGCTCTAGGGGCCCCACGTGGCCCCTGACGCGTTTAATTAAGCCCGCGGCGGCCGTCTGCGTTTCACGGCGCTCCCGCGCGTGCGTGCGGGCGACGCGCGGACGCAGACGGCTTGTGGCTTCGCGGCGCGGCTTTGGTCGAGACTCTGCGGGCCGCGCGCCAATTCCGTCAGCATGCGCAGCGCCTCGACCACCGAGCGCTGGCGCACGGCCGTTCGGCCGATCGCGCCGAATCGCATTCTCGATGCATGATCCGGCCGTCGCGCGCGGCTACCGCAAAATGGACGAGCCCGACCGGCTTGCCGGCGTCGCGCCGCCCGGGCCGGCGATGCCGGTGATCGCGACCGCGAGATCGACCGCCGGCGCGCTCCAGCGCCGCCGACCGCCATGGCGGTCGCGGTCTCCTTGCTGACCGCGCCGAACGTTGCAAGCGTCAGCGCGTTGACGCCGAGCATCGCCCGCTTGGCCTCGTTGGAATAAGTGACGAAGCCCCGATCGATGACGTCGGAGGAGCCGGGAATGTCGGTCAGCGCGCCGCGACCAGGCCGCCGGTGCAGGACTCGCGCGGTGGCGATCGTCAGTTTGCGCATCCGGCAAAGGTCCAGCAGCGAGCGGGAGAGTGCACGCGCGTCGCTGCCGCCCATGTCACTCGCTCCAGCCTTTGTCGGACCAGGGCAGACGGATGGTGGCGCTCGCGGTGGCGGCGATGCCTTCCTCGCGGCCGGTGAAGCCGAGCTTTTCGCTTGTTGTCGCCTTCACCGCGACGCGCGAGACGTTCACCCCGGTGATCTCGGCAATGCGGGCGCGCATCACGTCGCGCATCGGGCCGATCTTCGGGCCGCTCGCAGATCAGCGTGACCTCGAGATTGGCGATGCGGCCGCCGCGCGCGGTGACGCGGTCGACGGCATATTTCAGGAAGCGGTCGGAGGCGGCGCTCTTCCATTGCGCGATCGCTTGGCGGAAAATGCGAGCCGATATCGCCGTCCGCCAGCGCGCCGAGGATGGCGTCGACCAGCGCGTGCAGGCCGACATCGCCGTCGGAATGGGCGAGAAAACCTGCGTGTGCGGCACGCGCACGCCGCAGATCATCAGATGATCGCCGTCGCCGAAAGGCGTGCAACGTCGTAGCCGGTGCCGGTCCTGATATCGCCGAGCTCGCTGGCAAGCCGGGCCTCCTCGCGGGCAAAATCTTCAGGTGTGGTGCAGTTTCATGTTCGCAGGATCGCCTTCAAACGTCGCTACCGTCAATCCCGCCCATTCCGCGAGCGCCGCATCGTCGGTGAAATCGCTGCGCCCCTCGCGCGCGGCGCGGCGATGGGCCTCGAGGATCATCATCAAAACGAAACGCCTGTGGCGTCTGCGCGATCCGCAGCCGCGCACGATCCGGCGTCGCCTCGACGTCGCCATTGGCGATTCGTCAGCTTGATGGTGTCGGTGACGGGATCGCGGGAACCGCCGCGCCGGTGCGGCCGGCGGCGTCGATCGCGCGCGAGATCAGCGCCGACGTGACAGAAGGCCGCGCCGCGTCGTGGATCAGGACGATGTCAGGCTTGTCGCCGGCGAGCGCTTCCAGTCCGGCATGCACCGAGGCCTGGCGGGTCGCGCCGCCGCTGGTTGGCGGCCGATGCCGCAGGCCGGTCACCGCTTCGTTGAACGAGGGCGGTATCGTCGGGATTGACCACCGGCTGCACTGCAGAAGATCTCGGGATGGCGGCTGAATGGCTCCATCGCGCGAAAGATCACCGGCTGCCCGCCGATCACACGGTATTGCTTTGGACCTCCCGCGCCGGCGCGAAGCCCGCGCCCGGCTGCGACGAGGATGGCTGCGGTACGCTCAGGTTTTGGCATTTGGACTAAAGCTGCGGGCGAATGCGGGTTGGGAGTGGGTGCCGGGCCTCGCCGGCGCACAGCCCTTACCATGCTCGATCGCGCAAAGACAGAGCGATTCACCGATGCTCGTGGGAAAAGCAGTTTTGTTGCAGTGCACTTGCACAAATGATAGAACTGTCTAAACCGTAGGCATGAAGCTTGACTGCACAAGATATGTGCTCAAAATGGACAGCAGCGGTTGCGATGACGCCGCCGCCGCCAGAAAACGAGAAGTTCGTGACCGGCCCTGAAAGATCACACCGTAAGGCCTTGAAAATAGGCGATATTGCTGTCGCCAACAGCGTCCTTCTCGCGCCCGATGTCGGGTGTTACCGATGCGCCGTTTCGACGGCTCGCCGCGCGCCTCGGCGCGGGGCTGGTGGTATCCGAGATGACCGCCAGCGACGATCTCGCACGGGCAGGCCGATGTCCCGGTTGCGCTGCGAGGCCGCCGGCATCGGGCCGCATGTCGTTCAGCTGGCCGGCTGCGGAGACCCGCTGGATGGCGGAGGGCGCGCGGATCGCCGAGGCGGCGGGTGCCGACATCATCGACATCAACATGGGCTGTCCGGCCCGCCACGTGACCGGCGGCCAGTCGGGCTCGGCCTGATGCGCGATCTCGATCATGCCGCTGACGCTGATCGAGGCGACGATCGCGGCGGTCAAAGGTGCCGGTGACGCTGAAGATGCGGCTCGGCTGGGACGAGCGCTCGCTCGAACGCGCCCGAACTGGCGCGCCGCGGCGGAGGCTTCCGGCGTGCAGATGATCACCGTGCACGGGCCGCACGCGGTGCCAGTTCTACAAGGGCGACGCCGACTGGGCCGCGGTGCGCGCCGTCAAGGACGCGATCTCGATTCCCCTCGTCGTCAACGGCGACATCACCTCGTTCGAAAAGGCCGTCCGCGCGCTCGATCTCTCCGGCGCCGACGCCGTGATGATCGGCCGCGGCGCGCAGGGGCAGCCATGGCTGCCCGGGCCAGATCGGGCGCCGGCTCGAGACCGGCAGTTGCCGAACAGGCGCCGCCGCTCGCCGAGCAGCTCAGCCATATCCAGCGCGCTCTACGATGCGGTCTTGAGCCATTACGGCCTGCGCATCGGGCTCAGGCATGCGCGCAAACATCTCGGCTGGGCGCTGGAAATCGCCGCCCAGTACAGCCGTGCCCCGGCCGCGAGCCTGAAGAACTGGCGTCAAACGATCCTGACCTCCGACGAGCCTGCAAGCGTGCATCGATCGCTTCAAAACGCATTCGACGATTTTGCATGGAGTGCTGCTGCATGACACCAGCCGCAGAACATCGCCGTCCTGTTCCTCCGAAGCGAGGCCATCCCTCAATGCGCTGCCCAATCCGGTGCTGCTGGTGGCGCCCGACGGCCGCATCGTCGACGCCAACATGGCCGCCGAATCCTTCTTCGAGATTTCGACCCAGTTTCTGCAGCGGCAGTCGCTGAAGGAACTGGTGCCGTTCGGCAGCCCGCTGCTGCGCGCTGATCGATCAGGTCCGCGCCTCGGGCTCGCCGGTCAACGAATACAAGGTCGATCTCGGCACGCCGCGGATCGGCGGCGATCGCCAGGTCGATCTGCACGTGGCGCCGCTCACCGAGCGTCCCGGGCCACATCGTCGTGATGCTGCAGGAGCGCACCATCGCCGACAAGATGGACCGGCAGCTGCACTCACCGCAGCGCCGCGCGTTCGGTGATCGCGCTGGCCGCGATGCTCGCGCATGAGATCAAGAACCCGCTGTCGGGCATCCGCGGCGCGGCGCAACTGCTGGAGCAGCAGGCGTCCTCCGAAGACCGCATGCTGACGCGGCTGATCTGCGACGAGGCGGATCGCATCGTCACCCTCGTCGACCGCATGGAAGTGTTCGGCGACGATCGCCCGGTGGCGCGCGGCCCGGTCAACATCCATTCCGTGCTCGACCACGTCAAACGGCTGGCGCAGTCCGGCTTCGCCCGCAACATCCGCTTCGTCGAGGAATACGATCCGTCGCTGCCGCCGGTGCTGGCCAATCAGGACCAGCTGATCCAGGTGTTCCTCAATCTGGTGAAGAACGCCGCCGAAGCGGTCGCCGATCTCGGCAGCGGATGCGGAAATCCAGCTCACCACCGCGTTCCGTCCCGGCGTCCGCCTGTCGGTGCCGGGCAAGAAATCGCGGGTGTCGCTGCCGCTGGAATTCTGCGTCAAGGACAACGGCTCCGGCGTGCCGGAAGACCTGCTGCCCAACCTGTTCGATCCCTTCGTCACCACCAAGCAGACCGGCAGCGGGCTGGGACTGGCGCTGGTGGCAAAGATCGTCGGCGATCACGGCGGCATCATCGAATGCGAGTCCCAGCCGCGGAAGACCACCGTTCCGCGTGCTGCTGCCGATGTACAACCCCGCCAAACAATTCGACCAGAGCAATCGCGAGGACGTTTCGGGTACGCCGTCGCATGCCTCACAGGACGCAAGATGAGGAATAACAATGCCCGCAGGTAGCATACTTGTCGCCGACGACGACACCGCCATCCGCACGGTTCTCGAACCAGGCTCTTTCGCGCGCCGGATACGAGGTGCGGCTGACCGGCAACGCGGCGACGCTGTGGCGCTGGGTCAGCCAGGGCGAGGGCGATCTCGTCATCACCGACGTCGGTGATGCCCGACGAGAACGCGTTCGATCTGTTGCCGCGGATCAAGAAGATGCGGCCGAACCTGCCCGTCATCGTCATGAGCGCGCAAAACACCTTCATGACGGCGATCCGCGCCTCCGAGCGCGGCGCCTACGAATATCTGCCGAAGCCGTTCGACCTGAAGGAACTGATCACCATCGTCGGCCGCGCGCTGGCGGAGCCGAAGGAGCGGGTGGCGAGCGCGGCCGATGATCCCGAGTTCGATCTCGATCCGCTGGTCGGCCGCTCGCCGGCGATGCAGGAAATCTACCGCGTGCTGGCGCGGCTGATGCAGACCGACCTCACCGGTGATGATCTCCGGCGAGTCCGGCACCGGCAAGGAGCTGGTCGCGCGCGCGCTGCACGATTACGGCAAGCGCCGCAACGGTCCGTTCGTCGCCGTCAACATGGCGGCGATCCCGCGCGACCTGATCGAGTCGGAACTGTTCGGCCATGAGCGCGGCGCGTTCACCGGCGCCAACACCCGCGCCTCCGGCCGGTTCGAGCAGGCCGAGGGCGGCACGCTGTTCCTCGACGAAATCGGCGACATGCCGATGGAGGCGCAGACGCGGCTGCTGCGGGTGCTGCAGCAGGGCGAATACACCACCGTCGGCGGCCGCACGCCGATCAAGACCGACGTGCGCATCGTCGCCGCCAGCAACAAGGATCTGCGCATCCTGATCCAGCAGGGCCTGTTCCGCGAAGACCTGTTCTTCCGCCTCAACGTGGTGCCGCTGCGGCTGCCGCCTCTGCGCGAGCGGATCGAGGATCTGCCCGATCTGATCCGGCATTTCTTCTCGCTCGCCGAGAAAGGACGGCCTGCCGCCGAAGAAGCTCGACACGCTGGCGCTGGAGCGGCTGAAACAGCACCGCTGGCCCGGCAACGTCCGCGAACTGGAAAATCTCGCGCGCCGGCTCGCCGCGCTTCTATCCGCAGGACGTCATCACCGGCTCCGTGATCGACGGCGAACTGGCGCCTCCGGCGGTCGCCTCTGGCGGCAACGCGCCGCTCGGCGTCGACAATCTCGGCGGCGCGGTCGAGGCCTATCTGTCCTCGCACTTCTCCGGCTTCCCCAACGGCGTGCCGCCGCCGGGCCTCTACCACCGCATCCTCAAGGAGATCGAGGTGCCGCTGCTTGACCGCCGCGCTGGCGGCGACGCGCGGCAACCAGATCCGCGCCGCCGACCTGCTCGGCCTCAACCGCAACACGCTGCAGCAAGAAGATCCGCGACCTCGACATCCAGGTCTATCGCAGCGGCGGATAGCGCCTCGCGCGCCGAGAACGTCTCGAAAGCGGCTGGGGATTAACGCACTTCGCGGCAGGCGCGCCGCGGAATTGTCGTAATTCGGCAACATTGTGATATGATTGCATCAGTCCGCTGTCGGCGGACTACCCTCAGCCCACCACCTTGCCGGAATGACCAGCGCAGAAACCACGGCTCCAACGTTTGACCCGTCGCTCGCCGAACGACCGAAGGGATGGCCCCTGCGGAAGTGGCTGGCGCCGTTCGCGGTCGCGATCGCGCTGTTGTCGGCGTTCCTGACCTTCGTGGTGCTGGCAGGCCTGACGCCGATCGAGCCGACCAAGCAGGTCGTCTATTCGTTCCTGCTGATCAACGCGGCGACCATCCTGCTGCTGGTCGGGATCATCGCTGCGCGACGTCTGGCAGGTGATCCAGGCCCGGCGCCGAGGCTGGCGCGGCGGCGCGGCTGCACGTCCAGATCGTCGGCCTGTTCTCGATCATCGCGGTGCTGCCGGCGGTGCTGGTGGCGGTCGTCGCCAACATCACCATCGACCGCGGTCTCGATCGGCTGTTTTCGGGGCCGACGCGCGAGGTGATCCAGAACTCGCTGATCATCGCCCGCGCCTATACCTACGAGCATGCGCAGCTTGATCCGCGGCGACATTCTGGGAATGGCCAGCGACATTCCCGCGCCCGGCCGCTGTTCGACCAGGACCGCCGGACGTTTCGCGAATTGCTGACCGCGAAGCGCCGCCGCGCGCAATCTGCCGGGCGCCGATGCTGATCGACAAGGATCGCAATGTCCTGGAGAGCGCGCAGACCGGCATCCAGCAGGAATTCACCACGCCGCCGCAGGAATTCCTCAGCAATGTCGACGAGAACGAACCGCAGATCGCGGTGTTCCCGGAGGCCAACTACGTCGCCGCCGTCATCCGCCTGCGCGCGTTCAACGACACCTTCCTTTACGTCGCCCGCCTGCTCGATCCGCGGGTGATCAGCCAGTTGCAGCAGACCGAGGCCAGCGTCGCCGAATATGCCCAGATCGAATCGCGCCGGCTCGGCATTCAGGTCGCGTTTGCGCTGATGTTCGCCGTGATCGCGCTGACCATCCTGATGGCGTCGGTGCTGATCGGGCTCGAATTTCGCCAACTGGCTGGTGGCGCCGATCCGCAACCTGATGAGCGCCGCCAGCATGTCGTTTCGACCGGCGACCTGCATGTCCAGGTTCCCGATCCACAGATCGGAAGGCGACCTGGCGCAGCTCGGCGAGACCTTCAACAAGATGACCCAGGAGCTGCGCAGCCAGCGCGACGAACTGGTCACGCGCCAGCGAGTTGATCGACAGCCGCCGCCGCTTCATCGAGGCGGTGCTGTCGTCGGCGAGCGCCGGCATCATCGGCGTCGACGCCTCCGGCAGCGTCGGCATCCTCAACCGCTCGGCCGAAAGCTGATCGGCCACGCCGAGATCCGAGACGCTGGACCATCCGCTCGTCGGACGTGCTGCCCGAGCTCGACGACATGATGAAGACCGCGCGCGGACGGCACGCAGCGCCTGGTGCAGGGCCAGATCACCATCACCCGCGACGGCCATGAGCGCAATCTGTCGGTGCGGATCACGCGCCGAGCAGACCAGCCAGTCCCGCGACAGCTACATCATCACGCTCGACGACATCACCGAACTGGTCTCGCGCGCAGCGCACCTCGGCCTGGGGCGACGTCGCGCGCCGCATCGCCCACGAGATCAAGAATCCGCTGACGCCGATCCAGCTTTCGGCCGAGCGCATTCGCCGCAAATTCGGCAAGGTCATCACCGAGGACAAGGCCATCTTCGAGCAATGCACCGACACGATCGTGCGCCAGGTCGACGATATCAGGCGGATGGTCGACGAGTTCTCGCGCTTTGCGCGGATGCCGAAGCCCGTGATGGAGGGCGAGGACGTCGCCGATACCGTGCGGCAGGCGGTGTTTCCTGATGCAGGTCGGCCATCCCGAGATCGATATCGATGCCGATATCAAGCGAGGATCCGATGCGGGCGCAGTTTCGACCGCCGGCTGATCTCGCAGGCGCTGACCAACATCATCAAGAACGCCACCGAAGCGATCGAGGCAGGTGCCGCCGGAAGAACTGGGCAGGGGCGGATCGACGTCATCGCGCAGCGCGAGAACGACGACATCATCATCGACGTGATCGACAACGGCATCGGCCTGCCCAAGGTCGCCCGGGCGCGCCTGCTGGAGCCCTATGTGACGACGCGCCAGAAGGGCACCGGGCTCGGGCTTGCGATCGTCGGCCGCGTGCTCGAATATGCCATGGCGGCCGCATCGAGCTCAAGGATGCTTCCGATTTCACGGCCAGCGGGCAGCGGCGTCTTGGCGCTGGATGCGCTTGCGCAGTTTGCCGTATCCGGCCACGCGCCCAAGGGTGAAGCGAAAGAGGCAGGCTTCGCCAACCAATCAGTCACGAATCAGCAAACAAACGGACAGGACGACGAAAAAATCCGCCGGAGCCCGAGACCAGCCGAGCCGCGCTGGCTACGACCAACGATGAACCAAAGACCGAAGCCGCGACGGGCGAGCTGACAAGACAGGTGTAACAAAATGGCCAGTGACATTCTGATTGTCGAT
>ERZ1370068.712-contig-10651_pt1 | contig 22206 bp, 31 predicted proteins | sample MGYA00561227_ERZ1370068 | MGnify/ENA primary metagenome ERZ1370068 (study PRJEB38410, sample SAMEA6850437) | metagenome | study: Metagenomic assessment of the ecological functions of the soil: analysis of the soil microbiota associated with the... | reverse complement strand
TGTACTTCGTTCAGTTACGTATTGCTCTTGCGCCGCTGATCCTCAAACTGTGGCGCGGTCAGACCAGCCACGATCGCGGCGCGGCCGCGCGCCGAGATCGAGCGCGCCGAAGCTGGAGGCCGACACCGCGATAGCGATGCAAACGCGCCGAAGTTCGCGCCGCCGTCGAAACCCTGTGGGCCGAGCAGCAATTGGCCAGCGCCCAGCCTCGCCGTCGAGGCGCAGACTGAGATCGACCGCGAGCAGCAACGCCGCAGGGTCGATGGACGCGCTCGAGACGCGACGCCCGTACAGGCGCGATCGGAGCGGTCAGCCGAGCCAACGCCAGAGTTACCCTCGGCGAAGTCCGACAACCTGCCCGCGCTCGCCGGGGGCGACGCCGTCGGAGCCGCGCCGCGAGCGCACTCGCTGATCCGACGATTCCTGACGTCACGAAAGTTGCCGCGCGGTGGCTCTCGCCCGTTCGTGCCGCCGATCATCGCGAGCGCGATCGACACCACCGACCAAGCCGCTGCGCAGTGCGCGCCAGGTGTTCGAGGAGACGGAGGAGATTCACTTCTCGCTGCGGCGCACGCAGAAAGTGAGCGTCCAGCTCGGAGGAGCACGGGCCGGCGGCCAAGGAGCCAGTCGAGCCGCACGCGAGCACCTGCGTCGGTGGTGTCGTCTGTGGGCGTCAACAAATGACGACGGAACCGGAAGGACACCCTGGAACTGCGCGGAGCCGACGGTCCTCGCCACCTACCGTCTGCACCGACTAGTTCGTGGTGGCCGACCGAGACCAGCGCTGCAGTGATGTAGTTCACAACGTCCAGCGCCGCGAGTAGCCTGTTAGGCATGAGTCAAATAGCGTCGACCGCGCTGCCGCCGGGGCCCCGGCTTCCCGCGTGGGTCCAGATGATCCTGTTCATGCGGTACTGGCCGCGGTTCGTGTCCGCGTGCGGGCGTCGCTACGGCAAGGTGTTCACGATTCGCGCCGCGATGGTGCCGCCGATGGTGTATCTGGTCGGATCCCGCCGAGATCAAGAAGGTGTTCGCGGGCGACCCGAGCGTCTTTCACGCCGGCGAGGCGAACGCGATGTTGGGCGGGCTGCTCGGTGACAGCTCGGTGCTGGTGATCGACGACGACGTGCATCGCGACCGGCGCCGCCTGATGCTGCCGCCGTTTCACCGCGACGCGGTCGCGCCGGCAAGCCGGGCGTGATGGCCGAGATCGCCGCGACGAACATCGCGAGCTGGCCGGTGGGCACGACCGTTCGCGGTGGCGCCGAAGATGTCCGAGATCACGCTCGAGGTGATCCTGCGGACGGTCATCGGTGCCAGCGACCCGGCGCGACTCGCCGCGCTGCGGGCCGTCATGCCGAAGCTGCTCAACGTCGGTCAGTGGGCGTCGCTGGCGATCGCGACGCCCGAACTGCAGCGCCGCCGGCCCGTGGCGGGCGTTGTGGCGACCGCATCGAGGAGGCCGACCGGCCTGCTGTACGCCGAGATCGCCGAGCGCCGCGCCGATCCTCACCTCGACGAGCGCACCGACGTGCTGGCCATGCTGGTGCGCGCCGCCGACGAGAGACGGGCGCAGCATGACCGACCGTCGAACTGCGGGATCAGCTGATGACGCTCCTCGTCGCCGGGCACGACACCACCGCGACCGGGCTGTCGTGGGCGCTGGAGCGGCTGACCCGTCACCCGGCCATCCTGGACAAGGCGGTGCAGGCCGGCCGATGCGGGAGGATGCCGGCCGGCGACGAGTATCTCGACGCGGTGGCCAAGGAGACGCTGCGGATCCGCCCGGTGGTGTTCGACGTGGGCCGGGTGCTGAAGGAGCCGGTGGAGCTGGCCGGCTATCGGCTGCCCGCCGGCGTGATGGTGGTGCCGGGAATTGGCTTGGTGCACAGCAATTCCGAGGTGTACCCGGATGCCGGACCGGTTCGACCCGGACCGGATGGTGGGTGCGACGCTGAGCCCGACGACGTGGTTCCCGTTCGGCGGCGGCAATCGCGCGCTGCCTCGGCGCGACGTTCGCGATGGTCGAGATGCGGGTCGTGCTTCGCGAGATTCTGCGTCGGGTCGAGTTGGCCACGACGACGGCCGCCGACGAACCGCAGAGGGTCAAGCACGTGATCCTGGTGCCGCGCAGCGGCGGACGCATTCGTGTCCGAGCGGCCCGGCAGGCGCCTACGTCATAGCGCTAGTCGGCCAGCAGGTTGACGACGCCGCGGAACACACCCGGAAACTGCGCCGCCGCAGGCACAATCCGTGATCGCAGCGGCCGCATACGCGCTCGCCTGCAGCACGGCCGCCGTCAGCAGCCGGTACCGCCGCGACATCCGGCGCCAGCGGCGGTCATAGTCCTGCCGGCCGGTCCGCTGCCACGCACTCCACCAGTAACTCGGCCGCGCCGAACGCGATGCCCAGGCCCTCCCCGGTCAACGCGTCGACATATCCCGCGGCGTCACCGACCAGCAGCACCCGGCCCGCCGTCCGGCTGCGCACCTTCTGCCGCAGCGGGCCCGCCGCGACGGTCGCGGACCGTGCAGCCTGACCGTGCACCCGCTCGTCGCAGCGGCGGGAACGACTCGCCCAGGTGCGTGTCGAAGCCGCCCTTGCGCGAGGTGAGGATCGCGATGCCGACGCAGTCGTCGGCGACCGGAGTGACGTAGGCCTCCGCGTCGTCGGACCAGTACACCTCGACGCAGTCGCTCCAGGGCGTCATCAAATGATGGCGGCGGATTCCCCACCGACGCGGGCCACCTGATGGCGCAGCCAGGCCGAGCGCGGCGCGGATCGGCGAGTGCAACCCGTCGGCGGCGGCCAGGTAGCGGGCGTGAAAACCGCTGCAGTGCACCGACGTTGCGTCCTGGCTCACCGGCCCGACGTCGCCATGCTCAACGCGGACACCGGCCGCCGTCGCCGCCTCCAACAGCCCGGCGTGCAATGCCGTCCTGCGCACTCCGCGCCCGGCGCCGCCGCGGAACCGCCCGGTCACGCGGCGCCGACCGTCGAGGTAGCGTGATGCCGTGAAACGGCTTGCCCGGCGCCTCCACCCCGAGGCGTTGCAACATCGCGACGGCATGCGGCATCAGTCCCTCGCCGCACGCCTTGTCGACTGGTCCCGTGGCGTCGCTCGACCACGACGACCTCGAGCCCGGCTCGCGCGCCGAGGATCGCGGTGGCCAGCCCGGCCGGTCCGCCACCCGCCACGAGCAGGTCGATCATCGCAGCCTCGCAAGTGCAGCGTTCTCGACGCCGATCCGGGTCCGCAGCACAAGCAGCGTTGAGCACCGTGAACACCAGCAGCGGTGATCCACGCGGTGTGCACCAGCGGCAGCGCGATCCCTTCGACGACGACCGCGACGTAGTTCGGGTGGGAGAAGAACCGGTACGGGCCGCCGGTCACCCGCGCGCGCATCGGGGATGACGACGACGCGGGTGTTCCACTGGCGGCCGAGCGTCGCGATGCACCACCAGCGCAGGCCCTGCGCAGCCAGCACGACCGCCAGCATCGGCCAGCCCAGCGCCGGCAGGAACGGACGATGAGCGCAACGCCTCCACCAGGCATCCCGCCAGCAGGCCGGTGTGCAACGCGACCATCGCCGGATAGTGACGCGCGCCGAACTCGACGCCGCCGCGAGCGCGGCTCCAGGACAGGTTGCGTTGGCGAGACAACCAGTTCCGCGACGCGTTCGACCGCCACCGCGGCGATCAGCAGCGCATACCAGATCATGGACAGCTCAGTGCCAGCGCAACAGCACCAGTTCCGCGCAGAATCCGGGCCCCATCGCCATCAGCACGCCCGGCGTGCCGCTCGGCGGCGGCTTTGGCGCGCGCGTCGCGCAGTATGTGCAGCACCGACGCCGACGAGAGGTTGCCGATCTCGCTCAGCGAGCGCCACGACAACTCGAGTGCGTCGTCGTCCAGGCCGAGGGCAGCGTTGATCGCCTCGAGGACCTTCGGGCCGCCCGGGTGGGACACCCACGAGCCGATGTCGTCGATCGTCAGACCGTGCTCCGCCAGGAAGCCGGTGACGTCGTCGGCGAAGTAGCGCTCGATGAGGTCGGGCAGATCGGGGACAGCACAAGCCGGAAGCCGGAAGCGCCGACGTCCCAACCCATCGTGTCCAGCGAGTCGGGGTACAGCCGGCTGCGCGTCGCGAGCACATCCGGCCCGGCCACGCCGTCCTGAAGGCCGCGACGCTCGCCGACGGCGACGACCGCCGCCGCGCCGTCACCGAACAGCGCGCTGCCGACGAGGCTGGCCATGGTCGGCTCGGCTGCCGGATACATCAGCGAACACAACTCGACCGACACCAGCGCGGCGACGTCGTCGGGCGCGCCGCGCAGATAGTCGTGCAGCCGCGCCGACGCCCGCCGCCCCGGCCACGCAGCCCAGGCCGAAGATCGGCACGCGACGCACATCGGGCCGCAGACCCAGCCGCCCGGCGATGCGGGCGTCCAGCGACGGCACCGCTACGCCGGTCACGGTCGTCGTGACGATCAGGTCGACGTCGCTGGGCTGCAGCCCCGCCTCGTCGAGCGCGCCCGACAGGGCCGCGCAGCCCAGTTCGACCGCGTGCTCGATGAAAAGGTCGTTGGTTTCGCCGAAGTCGCTCAGCGTCAGGTACTGCTCGATCGGCAGGATGAGGTGCCGGCTGTTGACCTTCGCGCTGGCGTGCAGGCCGCGCACGACCTGCTCGTATCCGGCGAAGCCGGGAACCGCGACGAACGTGTCGGTGATCTCATCCTGGGTGTACCGGTTCGGCGGCACTACTCCATGTACGCCTGCAATAACGCTCACTCTACTAGACACGAGGCCCGGGGCCGGTCGGTTCGATCTCCCCGCTGTGTGGTTTCCTGTGCTCACACGCGGGTGGCCGTCGTTGAAACCGAGACGTCGGTGCACCGAGACCAACCACCGGGGTGCCCACCAATTCCATTGGCCCATAACGTGCATGAACGCGGGCACCAGCACCATCCGCACCAGCGTCGCGTCGACCAGGATCGCCAGCGTCAGGCCAAGGCCGAACATCCGCATGACCGCGACCTGGGCGGCGATCAGCGCGGCGAAGGAGATCGACATGATGAGCGCGGCGGCGGTGATGATCCGTCCGGTGTGGGCGATGCCACGGGCCACGCTCTCGTCGTTGTCGGCCCTGGTCTTGCCCGATGCCAGCCAGAACTCGCGGATCCGCGAGACCAGGAACACCTCGTAGTCCATCGACAGGCCGAACGCGATGCAGAACAGCAGCACCGGCATGTTGGCGACCAACGTCCCGGTCGGCGTGGTGCCGAGCGCACCGAGGTGGCCGTCCTGGAAGATCCACACCATCGCACCGAACGCGGCGGTCAGCGAAAGGATGTTGAGCACCAACGCTTTCAGCGGCATGCACGATGCTGCCGGTCAGCAGGAACAGCAGCACGAACATGATGACGGCGATGAGCCCGAGCACCAGCGGCAGCCGCGATGGTGATGGCGTCGACGCTGTCGCGGTTGGTCTGCGCGGTGCCGGTCATGTCGACGTGCCTGCCTGCCGGGCCGGGTACCGCGTGCAGGCGGTCGAGCTGAGCTTCCGACCGGTCGGAGAACAGCGGAGCCGAGCTGTCGACGGTGAGGAACGCGCTGCCGGAGTCTGTCCGGCCGGCGCCGACGGCGGGCCGACCCGGTTGCCGTCGACGAATGTTCCCGTCGGGGCGGACACCGCGGACACGTCGGGCACGCGCGACAGGTCGGCGGCGTATCTGTCGATGTCGATGCGGCTGACGCCGTCGGTGTCTGGAACGACGACGGTCACCGCGGCGTCGGAGTTGTTGACGAAGTCGCGCCGCAACTGGTCGCCGACCTGATGCGCGGAGGCCGAGCGTCGGCAGCACGCGATCGTCGGGGAATCCCCAGCTGCACACTCAGGAACGGCGCGCCGAGCAGCAACAGCAGCGCGACACCGGCCAGCCCGAGCGGGACGGCTTGGTGCATAACGCAACTCGCGGAGCGGTACCAGAACCGCTGCTCGACGGGCACGGGTTGCGGTTCGGGCGGCCGAGCATGCGGCGGGCGAGCCGGCGCACGTCGAGCGAATCCAGGCGATCGCCGAGCAGAACCAGTGCGGCGGGTGTCACCACGATCGCGGCGGCCGCGGCGAACGCGACCGTCGGCGACACCGGCGTAGGCGAACGACTTCAGGAAGTGCATCGGGAACAGCACCATGACCGCCATCGACAGGCGCGACCGTCGTCGCGGAGAACAGCCACGGTGCGGCCCGCCGATCACCATCGTGCGCACGAGGGCGTCGTCGCGGCTCGCGCCGTCGGCCAACTCGTCGCGGAACCGGCTGATCATCAGCAGCGTGTAGTCGATCGCCAGCGCCAGGCCCATCGCGGTGGTGAGGTTGAGCGCGAAGATCGACACGTCGGTGGCAAACGAGATCAACCGCAGAACCGCGAGTCGCGCCGAGGATCGCCATCACGCCGACGGCCACCGGCAGCGCGGCGGCCACCAGGCCGCCGAACGCCCAGACCAGCACGAGAAAACTCAGCGGGATCGCCAGCGACTCCATCACCAGCAGGTCGCGCTGCGACTGCTCGGTGATCTGGACGTTGACCATCGCGGTTCCACCCGACCGGACGGTGACGCCGTCGCGGTCGTGCGCCACCTGGTCGGACAACTCCTTGGCGTACTTCTGCTGCTGGCTCTCGTCGCCGTTGATGCCCGCCACGATGAGGCCCGACGTGCGGTCGCGGCTGACCAGATCCGCGGCGGCAGGCGGCGGCGCGGTCCACGGCGAGGTCACCTGCGCGACATGTGGCGAACTGCGCAGTTGGTCGACGATGTCGTTGCCCGCCGCGCGAGCAGCTGGCGCTGTCGACGCCGTCGGGTGTCGACACGACGATCAGCAACTGCACGTCGCCTTGACTGGAACTTGTCGGTCAGGAGCTGAGTCGCCGTGGCTGATTCGGACGTCGGGTCCTGGAATCCGCTGGCGGACAGGCTCTTTCGCCACGGGCACTCCGAATATCCCCAGGGCGACCGTCAGCAACACCGCGAAGGCGATAACCCGTCGCGGTGCAGCGATGGCCAGCTGGGCGATCCGATGCAGCAGCGTTTGTCCTCCGCTCCGTTCTCTGTACTGAGATACGAACAACATCGGTTAGTCGTTCAATCTATCGGGCATGCGGTACCGGATCGGCTCGACGTACGGTGGTACCTGCGTGTCGTCGTCGGTGGAGTTGCCGTCGACCCAGTTACTTTGCTGCGCTCAACTTCGACAGTCTGCTGCCTGGCGGACGCGTTAAGCGTGCGTCCAATGCGGGAACACGGTGTATCGCCGCGCGTCGGTCGAGGTTCACGGCGGACGGAAAGGATTGGAATGACCTCCCCACACGGTGGCTCGCGTCTGGGCACCCGTTTCGGGCCCTACGAGCTGAATTCTCTGATCGGTGTCGGCGGGATGGGTGAGGTGTATCGCGCCTACGACACCGTCAAGGACCGGACGGTGGCGGTCAAGGTGCTGCGCGCGGAGATGGCCGCAGACCCGAGCTACCAGGAGCGCTTCAGGCGCGAGTCGCGGATGGCGGCGCGATTGCAGGAACCGCACGTCATTCCTGTGCACGACTTCGGAGACATCGACGGAGTCCTGTACATCGACATGCGACTGGTCGAGGGCGGCAGCCTGAAGGACGAGTTGCGGGCGAACGGCCCGCTCGACCCGAGCCGGGCTGCGTCGATCATCGCGCAGGTGGCTGCCGCACTGGACGCCGCGCACGCCGACGGCCTGGTGCACCGCGACATCAAGCCGGAGAATGTCCTGCTCACACCGGATGACTTCGCCTATCTGGTCGACTTCGGGATCGCCCACGGCGGCGGCGACGCGAGCATGACGATGACGGGGTTGGTCATCGGATCGTGCGCGTACATGTCCGCGGAACGGTTCAGCGGCGGACAGGTCGGGCCGCCGTGCGGACGTGTACTCGCTGACGTGCCTGCTCTACGAAAGCCTCACCGGTCGGCCGCCGTTTGAGACGGGAGATCTGCGGCAGCTGATGACCGCGCACATGTTCTCGCCGCCGCCGCGGCCGAGCATCATGCGCCGCGGAATCAGCCGCGCGTTCGACGACGTCATCGCCAAGGGCATGGCCAAGAAGCCGGCTGAACGGTTCGCCTCCGCGGGCGAACTGGCCAAGGCCGCGACGGCTGCCGCGTTGGGGGCGCAGGTGCCGCCTGCACCGGCTGGTTCCGCCGAGCCCGCCGCCGCGACACCAGGCAGTTCTCGGCGGTGTACCCGAATCCGGCAGGCACGGGCTACACGCCGTACCCGCCGGAGGTTCGGCCGCCCGAGACGCCGCCACGGAAGTCGCGCTTCGGGCCCAGCCAGGTGGCGCTGGTTGTGGCGACGATCGTGCTGTTCGGCGTGGCGGTGGTTCTCGCGGCGCAGCTGATGTCCGGCAATCGGGACAGCGCCGCCCCGCCGCAGACCACGCTGGCTGTGCCGCCGCCGTCGGTGAGCACGACGACCGAGACGGTCGAGCCGTCGACGACGTCGACGCCGTCGCGACATCGACGACAACCACCACGACGCCGACCACGACGTCACCGTCGACCAGCGGCGACACCCCTGCCCGGCATGCCGGGAACCGATGCGCAGGGCTTCGTCGGCCATTCGGCTCGCTGCGACGCCGGGAGCACACCTGCCGCCGCGATCAGAACCGCTAACTCACTGGCGGTGGTGTGCGAGACGGCGCCGGGCAGTTACTACTATCGCGGCGAACGACTGAGCGACGGCGCCAATCTCCAACTGGCGAATGCGGTCCCCGCCGACGGTGGATTCGATGTCACCAACCCGGCCGACGGCGCCCGCTACGAGGTGCGGCCCGATCACCTGACCATCTTCAGCAAAGGTCGAGTGGATTCAGCGGAGCCGGCGCTCGAGTATTCAGCGCGGCTAGCAGATGCGCCGCTCGACGGCTGGATCGGTTGCCGTTGCCGCTCGAAATTTCGACGACTGTCGCGCGAGCAAAGTCACCTTCGGCAGCGAAAGTGCACCACGTTCTGCAGCGGCTCACCCCGCTGCAGCCGCCCGATGTTCGCCGCGATGTCGTCGACCCGGCCGATGAACGTGTCCCGGGTGACGCCTGACGAGTGCGGCGTCATCAACAGGTTCGACAACTCCGCGAACGGCAGGTCGCTCGGTGCGCTGACGCCGTCTCCTGACGGGTAGCGATACCAAACGTCGATCGCCGCCGCCCGGATCACCCCATCCTGCCAGCGCCTCGTACAGCGCGCATGCTCCTGTACCAGCGGCGCCACCTCGACAGCTATCTCAAGTCCGGTGAGCTCGTGACGCCGGTGCCGTTCCCGGTGGCGCGCTGAGGCGGATCGGCCGCCTTCAGTAGTTGTTGCAGGTGCTGGCGACCTGGAAGATCACCGGCATGTAGGGCTGAAGCGCAGGCAGAGCCCTGCACTTGGTTGACCATCCGCTGCACGCTGCGCCGGCGGCGCGGCGACGAGGCTCTGGCAGCCAGCCGACCGCCTGCTGGATTGCGCGTTGAACTCGGCGGCAACACCAGGATGCCTGGTCGTTCAGAGCCGCCATGACCTGCGGATAGGTGCACGTGGAATTGACGATCACGCTCGTGTCGGGCTGTGCCGATGCGATCCCGGCCCCGGCGCTCAGCGCCAACGCCAGACCGCCCAGAGACGACAACCAGTTTCGCTTTCGACAGCATGGCGCTACGCTAGCACGTCCTCGACCAAGTCGTCGGTCGTCCATTCTCGCTGGGGTAGAACGTCTCTCAGCGGCCGCAGCAGCGCGGGACTCGAACTGTCACCCCGCCAGCACGGCGTCAGGCTCCACAGGCCGCTCTCCGAAGGCCGCGATCGACCGGAACACCACGCCGTCAGGATGCGGCGTCGCCGCCCGAGGCGCACCAGCGCGATGCCGATCCCCGAGCGCACCAGCACCAGCATCGCGTGCACCTGCGTCACATATTGCACATAGTGCGGCGTCGCCCCGGCGATCGTCAAAGTGCTGATCAGCAGCTCGTTGAAATACCGCGCCTGCACCGGTGAGTACATGATGACGTCCTGGCCGTCGAGGTCGTTCAGCGTGAGCTGGCGTCCCGGAGAGGCCATCGGATGCCCTTCCGGCAGTGCCGCAATCAGCTGCTCGTGCAACAGCGGCCACGAGACCAGGCAGGCCGCCTCACTGGCGGGCGCGCCATGCCCAGATCGAGCTCGCCGGTCATCATCCCCTCGAGCTGTACCGCCGTCACCATCTCGCGCCAGGCCGCGGTCGGTCGTGGTCTATCAGCAACGGTAGGACGCGTATCAATGCTTCGTCCAAGTCGAAATACGGCCGAATGATGCAGTACTTAGATTGATGGAGTGCCGCGCGACCGTTCGCCCTGTCGCGCCGCTCGGCGTCAGGACAGGGCCGCAACAGGTGGTTTCGACGAGCTCGGCCGGGTATCGGAGCAAACAGAATCGGGCGGCTGTCGGGTTGTCATCGAACGTCAAGGCGACGAGAAAGGGTGCCAGCACCCGCAGAGGCCCCTAGTCTGGTGTCAGACACCTCAACACGGTCAGCTAGCGAGTGAGGGATTGCAGGCATGGCACCGTTGAGAACCGGCGACGGTTTCCCCGACGTCGTCGTCACTGCAGTCGCATCGACGACTTCGCTTGCGCCCGACGCGGAAGACGACGTGGCAGTTGCTGCTGGAGGGCCAGAGCGGCATTCGCCAACTGGATAAGCCGTTCGTCGGAGAGTTCAAGTCGCCGGTCCGCATCGGCGGACCGCTGCAGGAGAGTTTCGACGAGCACCTGAGCCGCGTTGAGCTGCGCCGGCTGTCGTTACATGCAGAAGATGTCCCTGGTGCTGGGGCGGCGGCTCTGGGAGAGCGCCGGATCGCCCGAGATCGACACCAGGCGGCTGATGGTCTCGATCGGGCTTGCACTGGGCAGCACCGAGGAGATCCCCGTGCAGTACGACGCCTGGAAGGAGAAGGGCCTGCGCGCGGTGTCCCCGCTCGCAGTGCAGATGTACATGCCCAATGCGCCCGCCGCGGCGGTCGGCCTGGATCGTCGAGGCGAAGGCGGGGATCATCTCGCCGGTGATGGCGGACGCCTCCGGCGCCGCGGCCATCGCACAAGCGTGGCGACAGATCGTGCTCGGCGAGGCCGACATCGCGATCTGCGGCGGCGTCGAGACGCACATCGAGGCGGTGCCCGTCGCGGCGTTCTGGCAGCTGGGGCTGTTGTCGACGAACAACGACGATCCGCCCGGCGCCTGCCGCCCGTTCGACAAGGACCGCGACGGCATGGTGTTCGGTGAGGCGGCGCGCTGATGCTCATCGAGACCGAGGAACACGCCAAGGCGCGCGGCGCTCCGATCTTGGCGCGGGTGATGGGAGCGGCCATGACGTCCGACGGGTACGACCCGGTCGAGCCGGATCCGAGCGGTCAGGCACGCCGGCGACGCGATCGCCGCGCGCGATCGAACTGGCCGGGCCTGACGCCGACCGACATCGACCACATCAACGCCCACGCCACCGGAACCACGCTCGGTGACCTGGCCGAGGCCCGCGCCATCGGCCACGCGCTCGGTCGACCACACGCCTGCGGTGTATGCGCCCAAGGCGGCGCTGGGACATTCGTTGGGCGCGGCCGGAGCGGTGGAGGCCGTGCTGACGGTGCAGGCGCTGCGCGACGGCGTCGTGCCGCCCACCCTCAACCTGAAAGACCTCGATCCCGAGATCGACCTGGACGTCGTCAGCCGGCAGTCCTCGCCGCGCCGATTACCGCTACGCCGTCAGCGATTCCTTTGGCATCGGCGGCAACAACGTCGCGGTGGTCTTCGGCGCCGCATTGAGGCGCCGGCTAACTCTTCGTGAGGGTGAACTGTCCCAGCTCGCTGATGCCGCGGCGGAAGAAGTCAGAGCATCCGGTCAGGTAACGCATGTAGCGGCTCGTAGACCTCTTCGGACGTCGCGGCGATGGCTTCGTCGCGAGCGGCCTCCAGATTCGTCGCCCAGGTATCGAGCGTCCGGACATAGTGTTCGTTCAAGTACTGCGTCTGCTCCAGCGAAAACCCCGCAGCGCCCGAGAATTCGACGATGTCCTCGTCGCAGGGGCATGGCGCCGCCGGGGAAGATCTCCTTGGCAATGAACCGCATGAACTTCAGGTCGGTCATCGATGATCGGGATGCCCATCTCGGGCCAGCGCTTGAGCGGATGGCCCATGATCGTCTGCAGCACCATCCGGCCACCGCCGGGCAGGATGCGGTAGCACGTCTCGAAGAACGCCGCGTAGCGGTCCTTCGGAAACGCCTCGAACGCCTCGATGCTGACGATGCGGTCGACGGGCTCGTCGAACTGCTCCCAGCCGCGCAGGAACACCTGGCGAGAACGATCGGAATCGATCTCCTCCAGAAGCTGCCTGGCAGTAGACGGACTGGTTCTTGCTCAGCGTCAGGCCGATGCACGTTGACGTCGTACTTCTCGACCGCGCGCTTCATCACCGAGCCCCAGCCGCAGCCGACGTCGAGCAGCGTCATGCCGGGCTGCAAATCCAGCTTGCCGAGCGCGAGATCGATCTTGGCCATCTGCGCTTCTTCGAGCGTCATGTCGTCGCGCTCGAAGAACGCGCAACTGTAGGTCCGCGACGGGTCCTGAAATGTCCCGAAGAAATCGTCGGAGAGGTCGTAGTGGGCCTGGATCTCCTCGAAGTGCGGCCGCATCTTCTGTCTGCGCCGCGCTCTGCTGTTCAGCCACCTGTCATCGACCTCCTCCGGACAGATCGCATTGCGATCGCTAGACGGATCTGACCCCCTTATGTTTTACCTCACGTTGCGTTCGTCTCGGCTGAATCAGCCCTTCTCGCAGGTGAACTGGCAAACATCGGTGTAGCCATTGCGGAACAGATCGGCGCAGCCGGTCAGGTACTTCATGAACCGCTCGTAGACCTCTTCGGAGGTGATCGCGATGGCCTCGTCCTTGTTGGACTCGAGATTTGCCGCCCAGGTGTCCAGGGTGCGGACGTAGTGCGGCCGCAGCGTGCTGACTCGCGGTCACGTTGAAGCCGGCCTTGGTGGCGTGCTCCTCGACCTGCGCGACGAGCGGCAGCCGACCGCCGGGGTAGATCTCGTCGAGGATGAACTTGATGAAGCGCACCGTCGACATCGTCAGCGGCAACTTGCGTTCGCTGACCTCTTCGTCGCTCGGAATGACGATGGTGTGCAGCAGCATCACGCCGTCGTCGGGCATCAGGTTGTAGGTCTTCTTGAAGTAGTCGTCGTACTTGCCGAAGCCGAAGTGCTCGAACGCGCCGATCGACACGATCCGGTCGACTGGCTCGTCGAACTCCTCCCACGGCTGTAGCCGCACTCCATGCTGCGCGGGCTCGTCCGAGCTCGGCGAACCAGTCGTCTCGATGTGCTGCTTCTGGTTCGTGCGACAGCGTCAGGCCGATGACGTTGACGTCGTACTTCTCGACCGCCCGCATCATCGTGGAGCCCCAGCCGCAGCCGATGTCGAGCAGCGTCATCCCGGGCTGCAGGCCCAGCTTGCCCAGCGACGAGGTCGATCTTGGCCATCTGCGCTTCTTCCAGCGACATGTCGTCGCGCTCGAAGTAGGCGCAGCTGTACGTCTGCGTTCGGGTCTTGCCACAGCTTGAAGAAGTCGTTCGAGATGTCGTAATGGAACTGGACTTCGTCTGTGTCCGATCCGCGATCTGCGCTGCGGACTTGGACAGCCACTTGGACTGAGCCAGAGCTGTTCTGGTCTGTGTACCGCGTGATGTATCTGCCACCGTGCATCCCTGTTGACACTCGAATACGGGCGATTGATTCAGTGTCAGCTGCTTTAACACTTGTGCCGACACTACGCCAGTCGATACTGCGCAGGAATGGGTCGGTTGTGCAATGCGGTTCTTGCACAAGAAAGTACGGACCACATGGCCGGTGGTGTGTTGACAACCGTCGCACCACGCATGTATTCAATACATCGGCCTCAGTCCTGCACGGCCTTCGGCCAGCGCCGACGTACTTGGTCAGCGTGGTTCGCGAGGTCGCGGGTGGCATTCCGGACCGACGCGGACGATCGACCCACGCGCGGGCGCGCTCCTCGTCGAGGCCGGCCGCATCGACGAGCGTGTAGAAGCGGCGCCGGACACCGTCGCGGATGTTGCCGGTGAGCTCGTCCCAGCGGTTCCACAACATCGGCGCGACTTCGTAATGTGGATCGCCGTTCATCGGCCGGGGGCGATCGCCAGCCACGGCTCACGGTCGGCCGCGAGCACGTTCTCGTAGTGAAGGTTGCCGTGGACGACGCTGTTGCCCGGTTCGTCCGCCAGTTCGCGGCCCAGCACGATCGCCTGCTCGACCAGCCGGTGCGGGATCGGCGCGCTGCGCGGAAGCGCCTCGAACTCGCTCGTCCACCGCTCGAGATACGAAGTGAGCGTGCGCAATTGGGGCATGGCAGGGACGTGGAGCCGGCGGTAGAGCCCGGCGACGACCTCGCATGCGTCGACGTCCGACAGCGTGGCGAGACTCTGCGGACGCAGGCGCTCCAGAAGGACGGCGCGGCGCGGCGGGTCGGCGCTGAGCAGCCGGACCGCGCCGTCGCCGCCCCATCGCCGCAGCACCAGGTGTTCGTGTTCGGACGCCGGCGTCGGCAAGCGAGATCTTCAGGACGGCAGGCGCTCCGTCGGCCGTCCGCACCGGCAACACCATCGAGCCGGACCGCTGGACTCGGTTCGCCGTCGCGGCGGAGCTCCCACTGCGCCAGCAGGCGTCTGCGTGACGCTGGTGAGATCGGTTCGGTTCACCCGCGCGATCGTGGCCGATTCGGCGAAGACGGGGACGCGGCGCATCGCGCCGACGGTAAGTACATACGCATGGGTGCTGGGGCGTACGTGGGGCGGATCGGCGGATTGGCGGTGGCTCTCGGAATCGGGGCCGCCGTTTTCGTAGGACAGGGAGTCGCGTCGGCCGAGCCGTCGACCACATCAGGATCGGCGTCGTCATCGGAGTCGACGTCTGGCGCCGTCGTCGTCGGAGAACAAGCAGCAGCACGGCGAAAAGTCAGACACGACAACGGATTCCAGCGATGCGAAGGCCGCCGCCACCGAGTCGACGCCGAAGAAAGAAGAAGTCGAGCGCGTCACAGACAATCAGACCCACGAGCCTGACGACGACGGAAAGGCCGGCACCGCCGCGGCTCGAACGGTGCGCGCCGCGACCGAGTCGACCAAGACGGCCGACGAACCCAAGGTCGCACCGAGGACCCTGCACCCACCACCAACGTGACGGTGTCCTCGGTGCCGAAATCGCGGACGTGGTCGTCGAGACGCACGAAACAACGGCCGCAGCCTCCGGTCATGGTGGTGACGACGGCGATATCGAGCGTGGTCAGCGCGGTCCGGAGCCCGTTCGCGGGTAATTCACCGACGGCTCCGGTGGAGCTCGCCGTTGCCGTGGATGATGATGGCTGCCGCGCGGCAGGAGTTCGGCCGGACGCCCGGGCTCAGCAAACCGGCCAACCCGGTGACGACATCCGCTGCCGCCGATCCGCGTCGGCCAGCACGCTGGCCGTGGCCGACGCACGACACCAGCGTCGTCGCCATCCCGCAGACGGCGCCGCTGGAGCGGCTTGCAGCTATCTGCCGATCATCGGGCCGATGTTCGTCACGCCGGTGGTGGCGTTCATCCACCAGATACCGGTCGTCGGCGACGTGCTGCATCCGTTCATCGGCTACCCGGTGCAGCTCGGTTGGCAGCAGGCACCGGTGCCGCGCGACGTGAAGGTGATCTCGTCCGACGGCACGCCGATCTACGTCCACTTCTTGCCCGGCGCAGGGCTGGCGGCAGCAGGCGGAGCGGCGCCGACGATCCTCGACGGTCCGGGCCTGGCACTACCCGGCGAGACGAGCCCCACCATTCGATCAATGACCCGTTCCTGCCGAACGACGTCATCGGCGTCGGCGCACTGCTGACAGGCCGGCTACAACGTCGTCACCTGGGACCCGCGTGGTGAATGGAGTTCGGGCGGCACGCTCGACGTCGACGATCCGGACTTCGAGGGCCAAGGACGTCTCGGCCATCATCAGTTGGATGGCGACGCAGCCCGAGGTCCAACTCGACAATCCCGACACGCTCGATCCGCGGATCGGCATGGTGCGGCGCCTCGTACGGCGGCGGCATCCAACTGGCGACCGCCGTCAATCGATCCACCGCGAATCGATGCGATCGTGCCGACCATCGCGTGGCACAGCCTCAACACCGGCGCTGGACAAGGACGAGGCGCTCAAGAGCCAGCTGGGGCACCTCTGCTTACGGTCGCTCGCGCTGATCGGCACCGACGCCAGCGTGAATCCGCGCATCTACCCCGCGCCTGATCTACGGCCCTACATCGACGGGCACAGCTGCCGGCCGGACGACCAGCAACTTCGCTCGACGAACGCAGCCCCGACTGAGTTGGTCGAACCAGATCATCGCGCCGACCTCTGCTGATCCAGGGCACCGTCGACGACGCTGTTCACGTTGGCGGAGGCCGACGCTGAATGCGAAAGCGCTTATCGCCGCATGGTGTTCCGACCAAGGTGGTGTGGTACTGCGGTGGCACGGCGGCTGCATCTCCACCTGTCAACGACGGCGGAGTGGTCAAGCAGGCGACCGATGGATTGGCTCGACCGCTACGTAAAGGGCGATCGGACCGGTGGACGACCGGTCCGCAGTTCGAGTGGGTCGACCAGCACGGGACACAGTTCTCGTCGAACACCTATCCGGTCCCGACAGGGCAGCCGCTGATCGACGTCGTCCAGCACCGAAGGCGGTGTGCTGCCGCTACTTCCGCTCATCGGTGGCTCGGGACCAGACCTCCGGAGCCTTACCAGCGGGTCCCATCGGTGCGTTGCTCGGCATTCCGTCCGGCTCCGCGGGCGATCAACGCGGTGGAACTCACCATCCCGCAAGCGACGACGACGACCTTACATCGTCGGCGCGCCGCAGCTGACGCTGACGCTATTCCAGGCACGGGCACGTCGCCACGTATACGCACAGTTGGTCGACGACAGCACGGGTCTGGTGTTGGGCAACCTCGTCACGCCGGTGCCGGTGACGTTGGACGGAGGAGACGCACACGATCTCGGTGCCCATGGAGATGGTGGCGCAGACGCTGGAACCCGGCGAGTCGGTGACATTGCAGCTGGTCGCGTCCGCGTTCCCGTACGAGGACGATCACTTCGCTGGGCGTGCTGAAAGTGTCAAGCATGACGCTGTCGTTGCCGACGGCGAATGCGGCGGCGATCTCAGTGTCGTCGTCGGCGGAGGCTGCCACCGCCGCATAGGGCGCCGACCCGCGGTTTGACGTTGCAGCTAATGCGGGTACGTGGATGGCATGGAACGGTTGACATGGAACGGCTAAGCGGCCTCGACGCCGGTTTCCTCTACATCGAATCGCCCACGGTGCCGCTGCATGTAGTGTTCAATTGTCGAGCTGGATACGTCCACGATTCCCGGTGGCTACACCTTCGATCGATTCCATGACGATCTGGCGTCGAGGATCAAGGCGTTGCCGGAGTTCCGGGCGAAGCTCGCCGACACCCAGCTGAACCTGGACCATCCGGTGTGGGTCGAGGACAAGAACTTTGACCTGTCTCGTCATCTCTACCGCATCGGCTTGCCGTCGCCGGGCGGCCGCAGGGAGCTGGCCGGAAGTATGCGGGCATATCGCGGCGGTGCCCCTGGATCGGAGCAAACCGGTGTGGGAGATGTGGGTCGATCTGAGGGCGTTGCCGATACGGATGCGCACGACGGCGGCACGCTCGCGCTGATGATCAAGGTGCACCACGCCGCTGTGGACGGCGTGACGGCCACGGAACCTGCTTACCCAGCTGTCGGCACGGAGCCGGACTTCTCGCCCTCCTGACCCGGTGGACGGGCCCGGCGACGCGACGAGGTTCGGAATCGCCGCGGGGGATTGCTGAGGTTTCTCTACCGCCCGTTAGCTCCTCGCGAAAGCATTGCCTACGACTGCCTCGACGATCGTCGAACCACGGTCGCGGCACGCAGCGGCGCGGCCGATGGCCGCTCCCTTCACCGCGCCTTCGACGTTGTTCAACGCGGAGATCACCGCCGAGCGCAACATCGCGCTGGCCCAGCTGAACTTCGAAGACGTGCTACGCGTGAAGAACTCGGTTCGGTGTCAAGGTCAACGACGTGGTGCTGGCGCTGTGCGCCGGCGCGCTGCGTGGGTTCTGGCAATGGATCGGGAACAACTGCCGGATGAAGCCGCTGGTGGCGGTGGTGCCCCATGTCGGTACGACAAAACCGATCGGCCGGGCCGCAACCAAATATCTCGGGATGTTCTTGCAAATCTGCAGACTCAACATCGAACATCCGGGTGAGCGACTGCAGTGCCGCATCGCAGCTCGGCGTGACCACGTGCAAAGGAACACAGTCGAGCCATCGATCCGGACGCTGGTGCTCGACTGGACGCAAGCGGTCGCTCGGGCGGTGCTCGGTCTCGCACTTCTGGGCTGGCAGCCCACGCCCGCTGACTCACGCGGCAATCCACAACGTGATCATCTCGAACGGCTGGCCCGATGCGCCCTTGTACCGCTCTTTGGGCGCCGAAATCAGAGGGTTGTGTCCGCTCAGGCCCGGATCTTTCACAGTTCTCGGGACTGTAACGATCACTGGCGATGCCGCTGTCCGGCAAGCTTCAAATGTGGGCATCATGTCGCCTCGAAACTGGTCGACGACCTGTGGCCGGCTAGCCGACCGCTTCGAGACCGTCGAACCTCCGACGAACCGCTCGGCTGCTGACCAGTGTATTGAACCCGCGAATGCCCGGTCCTACGGCGTCGATGTGGGCGTCTGGCGAGAGGACGGCGACATGGCGACCACCTGACCGAGCAGCAACGAGCGAATTCCTGTCGCGAACGCGTCGCGGAGGAATGCTGCCGCGCGTTCTCAACACCTTCGACATGGTGGCGATCTTCGTATCGATCGTCCTCTTCATCACCAATGCGGCAGTCATCCAGAGCGCCGGGCCCGCCGGCGTTCGGTTGGTGGATCATCGGATTCCTGGCGCTTCCTGATTCCCGGCGCGATCGTCACCGGGCAGCTGGGCCGGATGTTTCCCGGCGAAGGCTCGATCTATTTGTGGACGCAGAAGGCTTTCGGGCCGTTCTGGGGTTTCTTCGCCGGCTTCTGCGCGTGGTGGCCTGGGGTGCTGGTGATGGTCGCGACCGGCACGGTCGTGCTCAGCTACCTGGGCTACGTCTTTCCGTCGACGATCGGCGCGGCCAGCGTCGCAGGTGCAGGGCGTGGTCATCATCGCGTTCATCGTCCTGTCGGCGCGTGCTGGCCAACCAACGGTTCCGGCTGACTCAGAACATCGTCAACGTGGTGTGCGTGCTCTACGCGCTGGCGATCGGGCTGGTGGTGCTCGCTGGCGTCGTGCACCTGGCTGGCGGCGTGGCGCCCGGAACGAACCCGACTGACTGGTCGGCGTGGTCACCGTCGGCCGACACCGGTATCAACCTCGACCGAATTGGAGTTTCTTCGGCGTTGGTGGTGCTCGCGCTTCTCGGCGTCGAGGTGCCGCTCAACATGGGCGTCGAGATCAAGGACGAGCGCTCGATCACGCCGCTACCTGGTGTGGGGCTCGCTGGCTGTGATGGTCGGCGTATCTGCTGGCGACATGGGCCGGTGATGGTGACGGTGCCCGGCCGGCCGACGGCGAGTCGGCTCAGGTGACGGCGCTCGCGACAGCCGTCGGCACGACGTTGGCGCGGCTGGCTGGGCAAGCTCGTCGCGATCCTGCTCGCCGCCTTCTTCCTGTTCATCACCGTGGTCTCACAACTTCTCCTTCGCCCGACTGGTCTTCGTGTCCGGCCTCGACCAGAAACTGCCCGCGGCGATGGCGCAGGTGAACAAGCAACAAGGTGCCCAGCAATGCGGTGTGGGTGCAGACGGTCATCGCGGCGCTGTTCGCGTTGAGTCGGCCTTCATCGTGCTGCCGTCGCTGGGCGTCGGCGGCGGTAAGCCGATCGACATCCAGACCAAGGTGTACGACGTGCTTCAGGCCGCGGTCACAGTGATCTGGTGCATCTCGATGGTGGTGCTGTTCGTCGACGTGGTGATCATCATCCGGCGCTTCCTGCCGCGCTATCAGGAGACCCGGCTTGCGCACCCGGCGGTGTTCTACACCTGCGCGGTCGTCGGTGGTCTGTCCGGGCTTGTCGCGGTGATCGCGACGCTGAGCGGCTCGTGGACGCCGCTGATCTCCAACGATTCGGGCGAGCGTCACGATCGGCGGCGCGAGGCCATCGCCTACGGCGCGTGGTTCTATCTCGCCGCGGTATCGCCGCTGCTGTCGTTGCTCGTCGCGGCCGGCATCTACCGGCTTGGGAACAGCGACCTGGCCTGCGCTGCGCGCGAAAACGCGTAGCGCGTTTCAGCCTTCGGACCTGCGACCGGATCCAGCTCGAGGTTGGCCTGCATGCGTTCTGCTGTGCATATCGGACAGCCGCCGCGCGCACGATCCTGGCCTTTTGTCCTGGCTGCGCTGGCGATTCCGACCGTCAAGCCCGACGGTCCAGGGCCCATCCGGCCCCACTCGCCGAATCAGCATCGCCGTCGCGTGGCTGGTTCGACCTCGAACTCCCCAGGTGGCGCCCACACCGTCGGGGCCGATGACGTTCCACACCTCAGCGAGCGCTGATCTTCGACCTCGACGACCTTCGCACACCGTCTCGCCAGTTGCCGAACGCGTCGTGCTGGTTGCGACCGCTGAACTGGGCGCCGACCTCGACGTGCCGTCGGCGCCGTCGAGCTCATTCGACTGATCCTGCAGCTCCGTCGAGCACCGCGCGGGCAGGGTGATGTCGGTGACGTATTTCCACGCGTGTGGCGACATCGCACCGGACGCCGCTGCGGTCACTTTATCGTGGGCTGATCGCGGTAGCGCACCGTTGCAGCATGCTGGGCGATGCGCGACGAAGCGAGCGGAACGACAGGAAAGCGAGGACCCGGTATGAAGGTCGGCGCGATGATCGAGCCCCGGTTGCCGGCGCATCGGAGTTCGCCTGCGGCTGCCGAGCGCATCGGGTGTCGATTCGCTGGGTGGCTGCCCGAGGTGCGTGAGGCTACGACGCGCTGACGGGACTGGCGTACGTTGCGGCCAAGACGTCGACGATCAAGCTTCGGAACGTTTGTGGTGCAGCTGGGTTCGCGCAGTCCCGCGCTGCTTGCGACGTCCGCGCTCAGCCTGCAGGAGCTGTCGGGCGGCAGATTCCTGTTGGGTGTCGGCACGTCGGGGCCCCGGGTGATGGAGGGCCGGCACGGTGTCCGGTTCCGGTGGCCGGCTGCGAGACGACAAGGGAAACCATCGAGATCGTCCGGATCGTCAGCCGGGGGGACCGGCTCGAGCATCCCGGCGAGATCTATCCGCTTCCGCTGCCGGACAGCAGCGGCGCTGCCCTGAGCACCTCATGGTGAACCCACGGCACGTGCCGGTCTATGTGGCCGCGATGGGGCCGCGAAACCTGCGGCTCATCGGCGAGATGGCCGACGGCTGGCTCGGCAACGCGTTCATTCCGAGGCCGCCGAGGTGTTCTTCGGTCCGTTGCGGAGGGCGCCGAGCGGTGCTGGACGCACGCGTTGGCGGATCTCGATCTGCGTGCGCCTGTCGCCGTCGAGATCCACGACGACGGCGCTACCGCGCGACGCCGCGCGCCGGCACGCCGACGGGTACGCGTTCACCATCGGCGCGATGGGTGGCGCGGCAGCAATTTCTACAACGACGCGTTCACCAGGCTACGGCGAACAAGTCGGGATCGTCGCCGAGCTATGGCAGAGCGGGAAGCGCGACGAAGCCCGCCAAGCGGTGCCGATCGACCTGGCCGCCTCACGAATCTTGTTGGTACACCTGACGGCATCGCCGAGCGGGTCGCCAGGTACCGGCGCCGCCGGGATAACGACGCTGCTGGCCGAAATTGAGGGCGACTACCCGCATCAGCTGGCGACGCTCGAACGGTTGCTCGACATCGTCGCCGACGGATAGCGGGCCGCTACAGGTCGCCGAGGTCGTCGGGCACGTCGACGGCGTGCTCACGAAGCGTCCAGCGGCACCATCTTCGAGCGTGCGCTCGTGCGTGCAGGCCAGCACGACCAGGCGGCGCAGCCGTCGTAGCAATACGTAACTGAACGAAGTACAAC
>ERZ1370068.8110-contig-699_pt1 | contig 22217 bp, 24 predicted proteins | sample MGYA00561227_ERZ1370068 | MGnify/ENA primary metagenome ERZ1370068 (study PRJEB38410, sample SAMEA6850437) | metagenome | study: Metagenomic assessment of the ecological functions of the soil: analysis of the soil microbiota associated with the... | reverse complement strand
GGTAGTACTTCGTTCAGTTACGTATTGCTCGTCCCGGCCGTTGGCTGCTCGGCTGCGCTTCCGAACGTCCCCGACTCGCAGTTCCGCGGCGCTCGCGCGGCGCTCGCGCCCGATCGCGCGCGACGCTCGCGATCGGCGATCAGCCGAGTGGCGTCGACTCGCCTTTCTCGGGCGCTGCTGGTACCTGAGCGCGCGCACGTGTTCTCGCGCGACTACGAGGCTGGGCTGGCGTCCTGAGCGGCGCGGGCGGTGGCGTCGCGCTGATCAGCTGCAGTCGCTGCTCGAGCGCACCAGGCTTTCTGATGCCGGCGAGACCGGCAACTACAACGCGCACCGCGGCGCGCCGCCGTCGTCACGCGTTCCGGCGCTCGCGCTGCATCGATCCCGACGGCTGGCCTGGTCGGACGTCTGACGCGGATGGTGCTGTACGCCTGGCCGTCGGCGGCTACACGAGCGTCCGACGTGTCTGCGCTGTCGGGAGGCGCTCGCGTGTCAGGCTCGATCCTCCGACGCGCTCGAGAGTCGGGCTGACCGGCGGTCGCAGCCGCCGAGCGGGAGACGGCGGAAGGCGGCGGCCGCCGTGGGTCCCGATCGGCCTCGTCGTCATCGCCGTGCTCGGCACCGCCGTCGTCTGGGATCGCCGCAAGCCCGCTCAGTCGGCGACACCGAGCCGGTGGTCGTCGCCGACAGGACGCCGCCGCCGCCCCCCGCCGAAGGCGGCGAGAAGAAGCCGACCCCCGGAACACCGCAACTCGGCGCCGCGCCCGCCGGGCGCAACGGAACTCTCCGCCGACGACACTGGCGGCGTTGCCTCACTGGCCACCGGCGGCGCACCGGCCGCGGGCTTTCTCCATCCGCCGAGAACCGGAACGCCGCGCGGCGAAGGGATCGCCGACGATCACCGCCAGGCGCGGCGCCGTCAGATCGCGACGCCGCCGACGGCGATCGTTTCATCTCAGCCCGAGCGCGCCCGCCCTGCCATTCCGGGCTCGCGGGCACCACCGGAAAGATCGCGCCCGCCGAGCAGCCGCGCCGCCAACGTCTCCCACCCCACCGAGCACGCTGGCGCCACCCCCGACGCTCCCATCCGCGCCGCGCCAACGACGCTGCCATCGCCTCCGACGACGCTGCCCGTCCTCCGACGACGCTGCGCCGGTTGCGGCCGCGAGCCCGCCGTCCCCGCCCGCGACGGTTTAGCCCCGCTGCGGCACGCCGACGACGATTCACGTTCCTCCGGCGTCGCCCACGCCCAACTCCGGTTTCCCCGCCGACGCGGCCGCGCGACGCCGACCACCATCGCGAGCGTCACGACACGCGACCCGCGCAGTACGACCACGTTGCCGCTCCGCGACACGCGGCGCTCCGCGCGGCGGAGACCGTCGGATGCGCTCTGCGAGGATGAACGATGCCGCGTACGCCCGCGCCCGTTCTGCCGCTCGCCGCTGCCCGGCGATCGGCCGCGCGCATTGGAAGTGGCCGTTCGCGCCGCCCGCGCCGCCGGCGCCTGCTGCGCCGGCGCTCCGGCGCGGGGACCGGCTACCGGCCCGAGACGGCATCAGAAGCTGCCGGCGGCGACGCGACGCCGCGACCACCGTCGCACCTCTCCCGACCGGCGCGCCCGGATACGCGTGAGCTTCCTGCTCTACTCGAGCCTGAAGGGAACGCCGGAGCGTCAGCGCTCGCGGTCCAACGACCAGGAGGTCTCACGACGCTCTCCACGAAGGCGACTTCGTCGAGGAGGCTCGAGGTCGTCCGCATCCCTCCCGGATCGCGTCGAGGTCCCGATACCGCTGGGAGCTCTTCGCGCTCGAGGGTGCGGAGCTAGCGACCGCGCGGATCTCGGCTGGCGAGCGCGCGCGCGAGCGATTCGTTCGCGGCCGGCGCGCAGGTGGACCCACGTGAGTATATGAGGGTCGCGGTCGGCGACGAGCGCGCGATGCCGTCGACCAGCGGGACGTGCTCGGCTGCGGCCCGCGCCTGCCACCAGCCCTGGTCGACGTACGGGTGCGCGATCCAGCATGGCCGCCATACTGAGCTGCAGCTGCGTTGTATCCCTTCCCCCGCGCCTCCCGCCTCCACGGCGCGGCTTCGCGAGGCTGCGGCCCTCGTCGTCGTGCGTGACGCCGCGATGCGGCTGCTCGCGCTCGATCAGCAGCCGACGCGCATCTGCTGCGTGACCACGATCAAGCGCGCGCCGATTCGCCGGCACTCGGCCGCGATCACGCCTCGGAGGTCCGGACGTAGCGTGAAGGCGTCGCACGCCCAGCCCGGCGAACCTCGCGGACGACGGCGGGTACCGGCCTGTTGGACGCCGGAGACGCCGCGTTCCCGAGGTTCCGCGCAGCAGCTCGACCGCGAGGAGCGACTTGCCGAGTTGCGGGTCACCAGATCGGTGCCGTGCGACGTCGTCGGAAGATGAGCGACCTTGCACGCTGTCGTTCACGCCCCTCGTGGTCGTCGCGACGTGGGCCGGAGGTCGACGCCCTCCGGCGCGAAGCGCAGGCTCACGATCTGGTCGCTGTCGATGTGCGGCACGCCGAAAGTTGATCACCTTCGAAGCGCCTCCGGGCCGCGCGTCCCGATCGAGTCATGCTGGATTGGTACGTACGGGTAGGTCTCGTCGTGCGTCTGCGCGGTTCTCGGGCTCCGACACGTCGACGACGCCACTGGAGCGTCAGCACGCGCAGCACGCCGGGCCTTCTTCGACGAGCGTCAAGAAGTGTCGGGACCGCGCCGCCGACCGTGGTTGCTGATGTCTGCACGCGATACGATCCGCGCGTCCCGCGCCCACTTCTCCTCGTGCGGCTCAGTACTTCCGGTAGCCCCCTTCGGTCTCCTCGCTGAGCGCGCCGACGTTGCGTGTTGCAGACCCTGGCGCCAGCCGAAACGAGCTTCCGGTGCCAGCGGGTGCCGTAGAACAGGATGCGCAGCCCCGGGAGCGGGACAGCTCACGAGCCGCACGCCCACGCTCGATGATCGAGAACGCGAGGAGGAGCCGCCGCCGCAGAAAGTGATCAGACGCACGCCGACTGCACGAAGCTCCGCTAGCCGTGGCGCGTCGAGATGCCGCCGTCGACCGGGATGACGGCGCCGGTCACGTAAGCGCCGGCGCTGCGACGCGAGGTAGATCGCGACGCCCGCCATGTCGTCCGGCTCGCCGATGCGGCCGAGCGGGCACGAGGCCGACGATCGCGTCGCGGAAGCGCTCGAGCGTCTCGCGCCATCATCTTGCTCTCGAACGGGCCGGGCGCGACGGCGTTCACCGTGATGCGCTCGGGGCGAGGCGATGCGCGAGGACGCGGGTCAGGTGATGCACGGCCGCCTTGCTCGACGAGTAGGCGTAGGTCTCGAGCAGCGGCACCTGCAGGCCGTCGATCGAGCCGATGTTGATCACGCGCGCAGGATCGCCGGGCTTCGCGCGCCTTCTCGAGCAGCGGCAGGCAGGCGCGCGTCAGATGGAAGACGCCCTTCACGTTGAGCGCGAGCACCTTGTCCCACGCCGCGTCGGGGTACTCGGCGAGCGGCGCGCCCCAGTTGGCGCCCGCGTTGTTGACGAGGATGTGCAGCGCCGGCTCGCGCTCGGCGAGCGCGCGTCGCGACGCGCGCGGCAGCCGCGCCTCGGTGCCGCAGTCACTCCGGCAGCGAGAGGCAGGTCCCCTTGGTTCGAGAGCTCGGCCGCGACCTCGTCGCACATCGCGACGCCTTGCGGGAGGAGACGTAGACCTTGGCGCCCGCCTCGACGAATCCCTGCGCGATCATCAGCCCGATCCGCGCGATCCACCGGTCACGAGCGCGACCTTGCTCCCAGACGTCGAAGAGATCCTGCATCGAAGCGTGATCGCATCGGTCGCGGCGCGCGGTCGCGAAGCGGCTACGGCCGCACGCGCGGATGAGGACGCCGTGCTGCTCGAACTGCGCCGTGAGCTTGATGCCGACCACGAAGAGGTCGCCGTTCGCGGCAGTGACGCCGATCCAGCGCACGAGGCTGCTCGGAGGAGGAACGTCTGGGTGGCGGCGCCGGTCTGTGCGTCCACGCGCACGAGATTGTTCGAGCGAACGCGAGCGCCCAGATGTCGGTGCCGTCGAACGCGATCGAGAAGAGATCCCGGCCGAGGTCGCCGAGCGTCGCAAGGTGTCGGGCTCGCCCGCAGTCCGCGCGGCGAGGAGCGGATCTCGTCGTCCTGTGCGAAAGTCGAGAGGAAGATGCGATCGCTCTGAGGATCGGCGGCGACGCCCTTGACGTTCGCCGGCCGGCGATCGCAGGTGTCGGACGACGTCGAGCACGGCGCCGCGGGCCGTCAGGGTGACGTCCTCGGTCTCGCGACGGGTCGACGTCCGTCATCCAGAACGACCTGCCCCGGCCGCCGCGGCGATCACGCCGGGAAGGTCGAGCGTCGCCCCGGCGCGCCGGTCGACGGATCGACGGAGACCTCCTGTTCGTTCAGATCGCTGTACCAGAGCGCGGCGTGCCGTCGAAGGCGAGCCCGCCCTGAGCCGCGGGTTTCGGGCAGGTTCGAGAGAGCGTGCAAGCACCTGCAGCTCGCTGCATCCGAGGCCGCTCGGCACCGCATCCTGGCGCGCGAACGAGATGACGTTGCCCGCGCTGTCGACGAGATCGAGCTGGTTCTCCGCCGGCGTGCGGAACTGGAAGAGCTTCGCCGAGCCCGACCCCGAGGCCGACGATTCGAGGATCACGTCGTTCCCGGCGCCCTTCGTATGCAGCGCGCGCGCGCAGACCACGCTCGCGTCGGGTCGTGCGCTGACGGTCGCCGTTCCGTCGGCGTTGAGAACCATCAAGTCGACCCCGCCGACGTACCCGAGCAGCATGAGACCGTTGGTGCGCTCCCAGATTCCGACCGGACCACGCGCGGGATCGGCCGCGCCGAGCCCCTGGCGACGACGCGCGGATCGCCGGCGGCGAAGGACGCGTCCTCAGGCGCGGCCCCGGCGTGCAGCCGCGGATGGGCGCGCAGCAGGGGGCGCGTCGTCGCCGTCGTGCACGCACACGCGGCACTCCGAGGGCGGCGTGATCTCGGCGAGCGTGCCGATGACGCCGAGGCGGCAGCGCCGCCAGGCGGCCGCCGCTGATGCAGGCGCTCGCGTTCGCGAACGCCACCCCGTCGACGGCGGTCGAGCCGCTCCACGTGGAGCGCCGACGACGCCCGACGCGGTGACCCTCGACGGCGCCGGTCTTCCCAGTTCCGCGCGTGCCGCGCAGCGATCCGCGGCGAAGGCCTTCGGCTGAGTGAGGACGCTCACGAGCACGAGCGTCGCGATCGACAGGATGCGATGAGGCATGGTGGGTCTCCTTCCACCGCGCCTACGCACCGACCGAGGTCGTGGATGCATGCCGCCGGCAGTCGGGGACGCCTCCCGCTCGGAGGGACGAAACGACGAGCGTCCCGCGCCGACCTGCCTGCGACATGCCGATGAGGTCATGCGCGATACCTCACCGACGCTACCCCCACTACTTCTCCTTCAATCCTCCCATCAGCGAGGAACCGACCCGCGCGGTTCCTGATCGTCACAGGAGCAAGGCTCGCGCCAAGCCGGCGCGGCGATGCGCGCGGGCTCATCTCCGTCCGCCTCCCACGTCCTGCCTGCGCGCTGCTCGCGCGTTGCGTCAAGCTTGAGCAGCACCGGAGACCGGCCCGATCGCGTGCCCGGATGCGCGCTGACATCGCGTCCCGGCGCGTCGGCCCGCCCTCACCACCGATACGCCCACGAGTCACCTCTCCGGACGCCGGCGGCCACGCCACGATGCCCGGTGTCCGCAACGCCTCTGCTGGCGCCGCGTGTGCGAGACGCTCGCGATCACGGCACCGGCGATGCCGACGCTCCAGCCGATCAGTGGTGCCGGCAGTCGGGGGCGCTTCGCGCTCGGGGGACCGAAACGTCGAAGCACTCCGCACCGATCTGCCGGCGACACGTGGAGGACGGGTGGCGCGCTCGAAACGCGTCCCATCATTTCACCACTCCCCTTCTCCCCCTCCACACCGCCGAACCACCCGTCCGGCCTCTAGCAACAGCGAGAGCAAGCGACGGGCCACGGCCGACGACGACAGATGCAGGCGACAGACGCCGCGTCCGTCCACGCTGCCCGCGGCGTGCTCGCCCAATGCGCGCCCCTTGAGCACCCCCAAACGTCCCCCGTTTGGACCGCCGGCTGCGAATCGCTGCCGTCACGGCTCACGCGTACGTACCTCGCCGCCGCGCGGCTTCGCCGGCCGCGGCAGACGCCCGCGCGAGCCACCGACGACCCGAATCTGAGTTGCTCCCGACCCGAGCGGCTCGGTCGGGACAGAGAGCCGTCTCGGCGAAACTTCTCGAGCCAGCGTCGCTGCGTCTCGGGATCTTCCTTGCCCGGAACCTCGATGCCGCGCTCGACGGCGGGGCGCTCGCGGATGAGATCGCGCCAGCGCTGCAGGTTCGGAAGTCGTCGATGAGACGTCGGCCCAGAAATGGATGCGCACCCACGGCCAGGTCGCGATGTCGGCGATCGAGTACTCGTCGCAGAGATACTCGCGGCTGGCCGAGCCGGCCGATCGAGGATCGTGTAGAGCCGCTTCGCTTCTCGGTGTAGCGCGTGATCGCGTACGGAATGCGCTCGGGCGCGTAGCGGACGAAGACGTGCGCCTGGCTCCCTGCATCGGTCCGACGCCGCGCCATCTGGAACATCAGCCACTGGAGCACGTGCGAGCGGCTTCTTCGGGTCGGCGGGCAGCGAGCTCTTCGTCTTCTCGGCGAGGTAGATCGAGGATCGCGCCCGACTCGAAGACCGGTGAAGCCGTGCGTTGTCGCGGTCGACGATCGTCGGGATGCGGCCGTTCGGGTTGAGCGCCGTACCACGGCTCTGTCTGCTCGTTCTCCGAGAGATGGATCGCGCGGACCTCGTACAGGAGCAGCCGAGCTCCTCCAGCATGATGGACCTGCAGGCCGTTCGGTGTCGCCGCCGTGTAGAGCTCGATCATCGACGCTCACGCACGCGCCGATGGACGGCTCGAAACGAGTCTCGTGCCAGCGGAGCAGGTTCGTGCGCACTCGGCCGGAACGCGTGCTTCGTCACGCGACCCCAGTCGATGCCGCTGCCAGCTGCGGTGATGTCGGCGATCGTGTAGCGGTCGCCGGCGACGTAACGGCCGCGTCGCGAGCTCCGCGTCGAGCCACGTGCATGCGGGCGAGCTGCGTGCTTTGCGCAGGTCCTCGCCCCATTCCGGCACCTGGGCGGCGGCCCTTGAACCACTTCGTGCGTGTGCACGAACACGTTCGCGATCGGCTGGAAGATCTCGAGCTCCATCCGGCGCTGCCACATCTCGACGACCGCACGGTCGCTTCGCGTCGACGCCCATCAGCGCGGGCCTCGGGCTTGCAGCCCCTCGAGGGCGCGGCAGATCGCGACCGACTCCGAGATGCACGTCCCGTCGTCGAGCTCGAGCACCGGCACGCCGCCGAGCGGGTTCTTCTCCCGGAAGGCCGGGCGTCTGGTTCTCCCTTCGCATTCAGGTCGACCTGCACCATCGGCGCGTCGAGTCCCTTCTCGACGACGAAGACGCGAACACGACGAGGATTGGGAGCGGAGGTGGCGTCGTAGAGTCGCATGGGCTCCCTTTCGCGATCAGTCGTAGCCTGCCGCGAACCCAGCCCGTGCGGCGTTTGAGCGTCGTCTGCGTCGTCGGATTGTTGTCGGGCACGACGACGGTCGTCACCGGTGGATCGGTCGCGACCGGCGGCGGGCGCGGCGCGGCAGCCGAGTTGGCGTTGCGCCAGGAGCCCTGCGGCGCAGGCACCGGCGGCGGTTTCTGCTGCGGATATCCGGTGTGGCCGCCGGCGGCGTACTGCTGCTCGGCCCTGCGGGTTCACCGCCGCCCCTCGCGGGTTCACGGCCTGGCTGCGAACTGCGTCGGGTCGTCGGTGGGTACTGCAGCTCACCCGGCGGGGTGCGAGTTAGGCGTTCCGGCGGCGGGAGCTGGCGGAGCTTCCGCGGGTCGGCGGATCTTCCGGCGGAAGCGAAGCGGCTTGTCCCTGCGGCGGCGGCCTGCTGCGGAAGGGCGGCGGTTGCTGGTACGGCGGCGGCTGTTGGTACGCTGGCGGTTGTTGGTTCGCGGCCGGCGCGCTCGGGCGGTTGCTGCTGCTGGGCCCCCCGTCCACACGCGTCACGGGCTCCTCGTACTCGAGCTCCACCTTCTTGTTGCCGCAGCCGCCGAGCGCGATGCCCGCCACGACCGCCATGACCGCCACATCTCGCGCGCATGCCGTCAGGAAGAAGGGTAGCCCCATCCCGGCTTTGCGCCAACCCGCGCCCGATGCATTGGCCCGGAACCCTTTTCGACGGCGTCGTGCGTGTGCCAGTATCCACCTCATGCTCAGATCCCGCCTTCGCTTCGGCATCTTCGCGGCGCCCTTCCACGCGACCGACGAGAACCCCACGATCTCCATCGAGCGCGACCGCCAGCTCGTCCAGTGGCTCGACGAGCTCGGGTTCGACGAGGCCTGGATCGGCGAGCACCACTCGGCCGGCTACGAGGTGATCGCCTCGCCGGAGCTCTTCATCGCCGACGTTGCCGCGCGCACGCAGCGGATCAAGCTGGGCACGGGCGTCGTGTCGCCTGCCGTACCACAACCCGCTCATGGTCGCCGGACCGCATGATGCAGCTTCGACCACATGACGCGCGGCCGGACGATGTTCGGCGTCGGCCCCGGCCTGCTGCCGTCGGACGCGATGATGCTCGGCATCGACCCGCGCAACCAGCGCGACATGATGACCGAGTCGCTCGACGTGGTCGTCCGCCTGCTGCGCGGCGAGGTCGTCACGAAGAAGACGTCGTGGTTCGAGTTGCGCGACGCGAAGCTCCAGCTCGCGCCGTACACGCGCCCGCACCTCGAGATGACGGTCGCGGCGTCGGTCTCGCCGTCGGACCGCGCACGGCGGGACGGCTGGGGCATCGGCATGCTCTCGCCGGCCGCGACGTCGAGCGGCGGCTTCAACGCGCCTCGCGTACCACTGGGGTCTCGTCGAGGAGACCGCGCGCGAGCACGGCACGCAGGTGTCGTGCGCGCGAGCTGGCGCGTCGCCGGGCCCGTGCACATCGCCGAGTCGCGCGAGCAGGCCCGCAAGGACGTGCGCTTCGGGCCTCCGCGCTGGCTCCACTACTTCCAGAAGGTGGTCGCGCTCCCGGGCGTTCCGGAGAGAGGGCGACATGGACTACTGCCTCGACGCCATGGTCGACGCGCGGCTTCGTCATCTGCGGCGAGCCTGACGACCTGACGAAGCAGATCACGCGTCTCGAGGAGCAGACCGGCGGCTTCGGCGCGTTCCTCGTGACGGCGCACGACTGGGCGAACCGCGAGGCGACGCACCGGAGCTACGACCTGATCGCGCGCTACGTCATGCCGAAGTTCCAGGACGCGAACGCCGTGGACGCAGCGCTCGATGAGCTGGGTCTCGGCGAACCGCACGCCGTTCCTGGCCGCGCGCGACCCAAGGCGTGGTCGAGGCGATCCAGAAGGATCAGGCCCGCCAGGAAAAGAAGGCGGCGAGCTGATCCGCGCTCACGCGCGCCTGCGCGGCGGGTAGCGCACGTACTGCTCCTGCAGGAGCGCGATGAACGCCGGATCGCGGAAGGGGTCGTGGCCCCGCGGCGCGACGGCGATGCCGCGCCCCGCCGAGGTCCACGGTGAAGCGTCGCAGCACTTCTGCCTCGTCGACGTCGTCGGTGTGCTCGTCGTAGCGCCGGCGATCGGCGTCGGAGGAGAAGACCATCGCCTTCCACGACAGGCTCGACGCGCAGCTTGTCGCGCGAGAACGACGCGATCGTGCGGCCGTCGTCGACGATCGACCACGCGTCGGCGCGTCCCGTGAGCTCGCTCTCGAGCGTGAGCTGCGGCATGCCGTCCTCGACGCGGCCGGTCGGTCGCACGCGATGCCACATGAAGTCGTTGTCGCCGACGATCGCCGTGTTGTCGATCAGTTCCTCGTGCACGCGCGACGGCCGATCGGGGCCGTCCGGCCAGTACTGAAGCCGCCGTCGGCGCCCGCGGTAGAACCACGCGATCTGCCGTCGCGATCTTCACGCGCACGTCCTCGAAGAGGCCGGAGACCCTCATGATCGTGAGGAACGTGATCGGGTAGCGCGTGCGATCGAAGCCGCGGAACGCCCGGCACGTCGGTGTGGCCGGAGCCCTGCGGGAACGGGATCTGGTACGTGAGTTCACGTAGAGGGTTTCGTCGGCCGGACGATCTCGGCCTCGAAGAGCCGGCGCGCCGCGGCCGCGAAGCGCGTGCTTTGAGCAGCGGCTCGACCCCGTCACGCACCACGCCGTCGGCCACCCAGCGTTCCCGCGGAAGACCGGGGCGATGATCATGCCGGCCGCGCTCTTCCCCGAGAGCGCCGCATACTCCGCGCCGTTCGCGAAGTAGCGCTGCACCGGCCAGTACGGCGCGTGCGCATCGATCATGCAGGTGCACGAGCGAGGGATCGTCGACGGCGGTTTCGAGGACAATGGGCCGGCGCGGCAGCGGGATCATGACGGGAGCGACCCCGCCACGGCGTGGGCCGAGCGTCTACATCAGCGGGTGCCTCCGGCACCCCCTTGTTCTCGCGCGCGCGGCGCGCAGTGCGCGCTCCGGTGGCGTCGGCGTCTCCGACGCCTTCCATCAGTGGGTGCCTCCGGCACCCACACTTCGCCTCGTGCGGCGCAGGGCGCGCGCCTTCCGATGGGCGTCGGCGTCTCCGACGCCTCCCCATTCAGTCGCCCACGGGGACGCCGTCGGCGGCGCGGATCGGCGCCGGCGTCGAGGCCCGCGGCGTCGATGCGGATCGCGTGGGCGTGACCGGCGAGATCCGGCACCGGCATCGCGACGACGGACAGACCGGAACGGCGCGGAATCGAGCGACGGAGCCCGTCCTCGACCAGCAGCATCGTCCGGATCGAACGTCCAGCGCGGGGCCGCGACCGCATCCGGCGGCGGATTCGCCGGCGACGAGCATGCGCGCCAGGAGCTGCAGGTGGATCTGCACCTGCGCCCGCCGCCCATCGTCCCGAAGACGATCGCGGGGGCGCCCCATCGCGAAGCGCCATCCCGGGCGCGAGCGTGTGCACTGGGCGCGCGCCGCCGCGATACGTCTCGGGCGTGTGATACGCGCCGCGGTCGTGGAGGAGGACGCCCGTGCCGGGGACGACGACGCCGCTCCCGAACGCGAGGAAGAGGCTCTGATTGATGCTGACGGCCATCCCGCGCTCGTCGACGGCACAGAGATAGACCGTGTCGCCGCCGATCACGGCCGCGTGCAGCGCGCGGATCTGCCGGCGATGGAATCCTCGGCGTCGTCCGGAGTCAGGCCATCGAGCGGCTCGAGGCGCCGGATCGCGTCGAGCACGAGATGCCCGCGGCTGTTCGGCGGCAGCTCGCAGACCTCGACGCCGGCGAACGGCGTCCGCACGGGTTCCACCCATCGAGCCTCGTGCGCGGCGAAGTCTGCGGCCGTGAACGGCGCCGGCGCCGCGGACGCGACCGGCCCGCGATAGAAGTCGTCGATCGTCTCGAGGGTGCGTGCGAGATCGTCTGCACCGAGCCGATCCGGCGCGAGGAAGATGCGCGCCGCCTCGGGGTCGTCTGCGAGCACGTCCGACGCGAAGGTCGTCAATCTCGCGAGGCCGGAGCTCCGCTCGACGCCGTCGCGCGCCGAGACGGATCGCGTGGACGCGCCAGCTCGGCGAGCGTCCGGTGCCGAAACGCTCCGCGAGCGCCTGCCACCCCGCGACCGCGCCCGGCACCGTCGCCGAGCCGATCCCGCGCTGCGCGGCACCCGTCGGGCGGCAAGGTCGCGGCGGCCGGCAGGCGGCCGCTGCTCGAGTTGAGCCCGGCGAGTCGGCCCTCGTGCCAGACGATCGCCAGGAGATCGCCGCCGAGGCCGCACATGTGCGGATAGGCGACGGCGAGCGCGAGATTCGTCGCGATCGCCGCGTCGACGGCGTTGCCGCCGTCGCGGAGCACGTCGCGACCGATCTCCGACGCGAGCGTCAGCGGCGAGCAGACGGCGTGACGCCGGAATCGCGCCATCGTCAGCGCGCCAGGAGATCGGCGAGCAGGTGCGCGGCCTCGGCCATCGCCGTGCGCGCGGTCGGGCTCGTGCCGGTCGCGTTCGCGAAGCCGTGGACGAGACCCGACGCGCGCCGAAGCTCGACGCGGACGCCGGCCGCCCGCAGGCGCTCGGCGTACGCTTCGCCCTCGTCACGGAGCACGTCGAACCCCGCGGTCACGACGACGGCGGGCGGCAGCCCGGTGAGGTCCTCGGCGAGGATCGGCGAGACGCGCACGTCGCGCGCCGCCGCCGCGTCGGGAAGGTACTGGCGAAGGAACCATTCCGTGTCGCCGGTCGTGAGCGGGAAGCCTTCGCCGAAGAGGCGATACGAATCGCGCTTCGTCGTCCAATCGGTGAGCGGATAGATCAGGAGCTGCACCGCCGGCTTCGCGCCGCCGGCGCGCGCTGCATGCTGCGAGACGACGGCGGAGAGCGTGCCGCCGGCGCTGTCGCCGCCGACCGCGATGCGCGCGGGATCGCACCTGAGCCCGCCGGCTGCGCGCGCCGCCCACCCGAACGCCGCGATCGCGTCGTCGACCGCGGCCGGGAACTTGTGCTCGGGCGCCAGCCGATAGTCGATCGCCAGCACCGCGACGTCGGCCTCGCGCGCGAGGAAGCGGCAGAGCCCGTCGTGCGTGTCGAGATCGCCGACCACCCAGCCCCCGCCGTGGTAGAAGACGAGGAGCGCGCGACGCTTCCCGTCGTTCGCGGGCACGTAGAATCGCGCCGGAATCCCGCCGCTCGGTCCGGGGATCTCGCGCGGCTCGATGCGCGCGACCGGCAGGACGGGACCCTGCGCGAAGCGCGTCGAGCGGGCGATGTCGGCGCGCGCACTTTGCGGCGTCTGTCCGTCGACACCGCGATTGCCGCCGAGCCGCATGAGCAGTAGGCCGAGCTGCACCTCGGGCGCGAGCTCCTGCCCGTCGATCCGGATCGGGCGCGACCACCGGCGAGCGAGGCGCAGCACCGACGGCGGCAGCGCGGTGACGAAGCCGGGCGATGCCGATCTGGATGCGCTCGGCGAGGGTCGGGGCGCTCATCGCGGGTAACGTGCCCGAGCGGCGCGCGGATCGTCAATCGTGAGGTTGCATCGGCCTCCACGGGTATGACAATGGTCATACCGGAGTCATACCGATGAGCGCAGCCGTCAAGATCGCCGTGACCGTGCCGGCCGAGCTGTACCGGGCCGTCGAGACGGCACGGAAACGCCAGGCGCGCAGCCGGAGCGCCGTCGTCCAGGAGGCGCTTCGTGCCTGGCTCCGGCATCAGGCGCATGCGGAGCTCGTGCGGGACTACGAGGCAGGCTACCGAAAACGGCCCGAGGAAAACGAGAGATCGACGCGGCGATGGCCACCGCGATCGGTCTGCTCCGCGACGAGGGCGACTGGTAGTGCGCCGCGGGGAAGTCTGGTGGGCGGAGCTGCCGGATCCGGCGGGCCGGCGCCCCGTGATCCTGCTCTCCCGAAATGAAGCGTACGCTGTGCGCGAGCTGGTGACCGTCGCGCCGGTCACGTCGCGTCGGCGCGGCATCCCGTCGGAGGTGCCGCTCGACCGGACCGACGGACTCCCCAGGGCCTGCGCGGCCAGTCTCGATACGATCACGACGATTCCCAAGCAGATCCTCACGCGCCGGATCGCGCAGCTCGAGCCACCCAAAGTGGTCGCGATCGATCGAGCGCCCGCTTTGCGCTCGGCCTCCTGTAGACGACCGCCCCCGGCGAGCTTGCCACCCCACCACGCCCCGGTTAAGACCTGCCCCTTCCCGTGCCGACGGTCTACATCGAGACGTACGGCTGCCAGATGAACGTGGCCGACACGGAGCTGATCCTCGGCACGCTCGGCCGGCACGGCTACGATCGCGTCGAGGCGCCCGACGCGGCCGACGTGATCCTGCTGAACACGTGCGCGATCCGCGAGCACGCCGAGGCGCGCGTGCTCGGACGGCTCGGCGATCTCGGCCGCTACAAGGCGAAGCGTCCGGGCGTGCGCCTCGGCGTGACCGGGCTGCATGGCGCAGCACCTCCGCGACAAGCTCCGCGACGCCGCGCCGCACGTCGATCTCCTCGTCGGCCCCGACGGCTATCGGCATCTCCACGTCCTGCTCGACGGCGACCACGCCGATCCGCACGTCGGGCTCCGTCTCGATCCGGACGAGACGTACGCCGACCTTCCGGTCGCGCGCGAGCGCGGCGTGCGCGCGTGGGTGACGATCATGCGCGGCTGCGATCGCTTCTGCACGTTCTGCATCGTGCCGTACGTGCGCGGTCGCGAGCGGAGCCTGCCCGGTCCGGCGCTCGTGGACGAGGTCCGCCGGCTGGTCGACGGCGGCGTGCGCGAGGTCGTCTTCCTCGGGCAGACCGTGAACGCGTACCGCGACGGCGACTGGGACTTCGCGCGGCTCCTGCGCGAGACGTCGCGCGTGTCCGGGCTCCGGCGCATCCGCTTCACGTCGCCGCACCCGGCGGAGATGACGGACGCCGCGATCGACGCCATGGCCTCGTGCGACCCCGTGATGCCGCAGATGCACCTGCCCGTGCAGTCGGGCTCCGACGCCGTGCTCGCGCGCATGGCGCGCGACTACACGGTCGCCGACTACGAGCGCCTGGTCGAAACGCTCCGCACGCGCGTGCCCGGCATCGCCCTCTCGACGGACGTCATCGTCGGCTTTCCCGGCAGAGACCGGCGACGACTTCGCGGCGACCGAGGCGCTCATGGATGCGCATCCGGCTACGACGCCGCCTTCCTCTTCAAGTACTCGCCGCGCGAAGGCACGCGCTCCTTCAAGTGGACGGACGACGTGCCCGATGCCGAGAAGACGCGAGCGCCTCGAGCGCCTGATCGCGCTCCAGGAGCGCGCGTCGGCGGACCGGAACCGCGCGCAGATCGGCCGCGCCGTCGAGGTCCTCGTCGAAGGCCCGCCAAACGTCCCGACGGCTGGATGACGGGCAAGTCGCGCGACTTTCGAACCGTCGTCTTCCCGGGACCGGCGGCGGCCGGCGACCTCGTCCCGGTGGTCGTCGAAGCCGCCACGTCGCACACGCTCAGCGGAAGGAGGGAATGCCACGTCATGAACCCACGAGTCGTCGCCGGCGTGCTCGGTGCCATCACGCTCGTCATGGGCGCTCGGCGGCCTCGCGTCGCCGGAGCGAACGCTCGCGCTCGTCGGGTTCGCGCCGCTCGTTCCGACGGAGCCCGCGCTCGCCTACGGCGAGGCCCGTGCCGTCTACGGCGGGCTCTTCGCCGTGCATCGGCGCCTTCACCCTGTGGGGCGCGATCGATCCGCCCGGGAAGCGCTCGTCGCTGCTCATGGCCGGGTGTCTCTGGCTCGGCCTCTGCGCCGGGCGCGTCGATCGGCATCTCGATCGACGGCAACCCGGGTCTCTTGGGCTGGATTCGCCGTCGCTCTGCGAGGGAGCATTCGGCACGGCACTCGTGTGGTCGGCTCTCGCCCGGCTGCCGCATCGCCGCCGCCATGCTGAACGCCTTCGACCAGCGGCCGCTCCGTACTAGCTCGGATCCGACGCGGCCCGGCCCATGCCGGACTTGAGCAAAGTTCGTTTGCCGGGGCGGCGAGCGGTTACACCTCGACCCCCATCCCAGCACGCAGAGGTATCCCCGTGAACAGCGCACTCAAGAGTTGGGTCGACGAAGTCGCGGCGTTGACGAAGCCGTCGGGCATCCACTGGTGCGACGGCTCGGACGGCCGAGAACGCCAGGCTGATCGACGAGATGCTGGCCTCGGGCACGCTCCATCGCCTGAACCACGAGAAGTACCCGAACTGCTACCTCCACCGGAGCGACCCTTCCGACGTCGCGCGCACCGAGCACCTCACCTTCATCTGCTCGACGCGGCAGGAGGACACCGGCCCGAACAACAACTGGATGGAGCCCGGCGACGCGAAGAAGAAGCTCCGCCGCTCTACGACGGCGCGATGAAGGGCCGCACGCTGTACGTGATCCCGTACGTCATGGGCCCGCTCGGATCGCCGCTCTCGAAGGTGGGCGTCGAGATCACCGACAGCCCGTACGTCGTCGCGAACATGCGCATCATGACGCGCATGGGCGACGCGGCGCTGAAGCAGCTCGGCGACGGCGAGCTTCGTGAAGGGCCTCCACTCGCTCGGCGACCTCTCGCCCGACCGCCGCTTCATCTGCCACTTCCCGGAGACGAAGGAGATCTGGTCGGTCGGCTCGGGCTACGGCGGCAACGCGCTGCTCGGGAAGAAGTGCTTCGCGCTCCGCATCGCGAGCGTGCAGGCGCGCGAGGAGGCTGGCTCGCCGAGCACATGCTGATCGTCGGCATCGAGAGCCCGGAGGGCGAGACGCACTACGTCGCGGCCGCGTTCCCGTCGGCGTGCGGCAAGACGAACCTCGCGATGCTGATCCCGCCCGCGTCGCAGAAGGGCTGGAAGGTCTGGACGGTCGGCGACGACATCGCGTGGCTGCGGCCCGGTCCCGACGGCCGCCTCTGGGCGATCAATCCCGAGGCCGGCTTCTTCGGCGTCGCGCCGGGGACGTCGTCGAAGACGAACAGGAACGCGATGGAGACGCATGCGCGCGAACTCGATCTTCACGAACGTCGCCGTCACCGACGACGGCTCGCCCGTGGTGGGAGGGCATGGACGGCGCCGGTGCCCGGAGCGTCTCACCGACTGGCGCGGGAAGCCCTGGCAGAAGGGCTCGAGCGAGAAGGCCGCGCACCCGAACTCGCGCTTCACGGCGCCGGCGCGGCAGTGTCCGTCGATCTCGCCGCACGTGGGAAGACCCGCAGGGCGTGCCGATCTCCGCCTTCATCTTCGGCGGCCGGCGCGCGCGCACGGCGCCGCTCGTGCTCGAGTCGTTCGACTGGAAGCCACGGCGTCGTACGTCGGCGTCGTCGGTCGCCTCGGAGACGACCGCGGCGCAGTCGGGCGCGGTCGGCGTCGTGCGCCGCGATCCCATGGCGATGCTGCCCTTCTGCGGCTACAACATGGCCGACTACTTCGGGCACTGGCTGCACGATGGGCTCGGCCGTGAAGAGCCGCCGAAGATCTTCCACGTGAACTGGTTCCGCCAGGACGCCGACGGCAAGCTTCATCTGGCCGGGCTTCGGCGAGAACATGCGCGTGCTGCGCTGGGTGCTCGAGCGCTGCGCCGGCAAGGGCAGGCCGCGGCCGAGTCGCCGATCGGCATGCTGCCGACGCCGAGCGCGATCGACCGCAGCCGGCATCGACGTCGACGACGCCACGCATGCGCGAGCTCGCTCTCGGTGTCGAAGGACGACTGGAAGAAGGAAGCCGCGGGCGTCGGCGAGTTCTTCGCCAAGTTCGGCGCCCAGTCTGCCGGGCGAGATGGAGAAGCAGCGGCAGGCGTCTCGAGAAGCGGCTCGGGTGAGCGACCGGCACGAAGACCCCGCCGCTCTCGTACACGGCGAGCGGGGTCGACTACGGCTCGCTCGATCCTGCCAAGCTGCTCGCGCAGCGCGCTGCCGCATCGGACGGCCGGCGCGCTCGCGCGCTTCGGTCTCACGGAGGTCGGCGCGAGCCGCGGCGAGAGCGCGTACGTCTGGGAGGAGCCCGACGCGTATCGCGCGTTCGTGATCGAGGGGCCTCGGCACGAAGAGCCTCGTCGGCGACGCGATGCGCGCGCGTGACGGGCAAGAGCTACTACGACGCGCTCGCGCGCGACACGGTCGCGATGATCGTGAACGACGTGATCGTCGTCGGCGCGGAGCCGCAGGTCGTGACCGCCGTACTGGGCGGTCGGCGACGTCGGTCGTGGTTCGACGACCGCGAGCGCGCCGACGGACCTCGTCCGCGGCTGGACGGAGGCGTGCGACGAGTCCGGAGCCACGTGGGGCGGCGGCGAGACGCCGGCGCTGGCGGGCGTGATCGCGCCCGGCGACGATCGACCTCGGCGGCGCGTGCGTCGGCGTCGTCGAACCGAAGTCGCGGCTCGTCCTCGGCGACCGGCTCGAGCGCCGGCGACGCGATCGTGCTGCTCGCGTCGAGCGGCATCCATGCGAACGGGCTGACGCTCGCCCGCGCGCTCGCCGAGCGCGCTGCCCGGCGGGCTACGCGACCGACATCGGCGACGGCACGACGTACGGCGACGCGCTCCTCGCACCGACTGTCCTCTACCCCGCCGTCGTCGCGCGACGTGCTTCGAGGCCGGCGTCGACGTCCACTACCTCGCGAACGTCACCGGCCACGGGTGGCGGAAGCTCATGCGGGCACGGCGCGACCTGCGCTACGTCGCTGCACACGGTCCCGCCGCCGTACCGCCGCTCTTCCGGTTCATCACCGAGCGCGCCGGGCTCGACGCGCCGGAAGCCTACGCGACCTTCAACATGGGCGCCGGGCTTCGCGCGTCTACGTGCCGGAAGCGGATGCGGCGCGGGTCGTCGAGCTCGCGCGGACGCACGCGGCATCGCCGGCGTGGATCGCGGGTCGCGTCGAGACGGCGCGCGCGAGGTCGTGATCGAGCCGGTCGGCGTGCGATACGGCGCCGGACACGCTCGGCGTCCGCGACTGATCGCTGATCGCTTGACCACTATCAGGAACGACGTCGGCCTGACTGGACAGTCGTGGTCGAAATGCGTTGCGGGCTCGATCGGCATGCCGCGTGCTTCGCTCCGCGGCGCCGCAGCACCCAGACAAAGAGGCGTCATGGAGATCCTGCGACCTGGGTAGCGAAGAGTCGAACGTCACTCGCTGGCAGTCCTTCCTCGTCGGAAGCGAGCACCTCGACGTCGGGGTCGACGGCGTGTTCGGTCAGATCGCGGACGTCGGCGGCCGCGAGCGTTCCAGAAGAGGCCAGGATCGGGTCGACGGCATGGTGGGCCCGCAGACCTTCGCGGCGGCGTTCCAGCGCGGATTCGACGGGCTTCACCGATCCCGGCGGCGTCAGATTGACTGGCCGCCGAAACCCGTGTTCGCGCCGCTCATCTCAACCTCGAGCGTCCAGCAGGTCTTCGGCAGGTTCGACTTCGATCCCGTTCCCCGGATCGGACGACATCGTCATCAAGGGCGGCTGGTCGCGAAGAACGTCGTGCCGGTGACGATTCCGCAGCTGAAGAGGGCGTGAAGGGCGCGCCGGCGAGCGGCCGGATCTCAATGCATCGCCTCGTCGCCGACCAGACCACGGCGCTCTTCGCGGAGTGGGGCCAGGTCGGGCTGCTGCCACTGCTGCTCACGTGGGCGGGGTCGTTCGCGCCCGGTTCGTGCGAGGAGTCGTACGACGCTCTCGAACCATGCACGTGGGGGACGGCGTTCGACATCAATGTTCCCTGGAACGCGCTCGGCCACCAGCCGGCGCTGCGCGGCGAAGGGCTCGGTCCGCAGCTCGTGCCGGCCGCAGACGACTTCGGGTTCTGGTGGGGCGGGCACTTCAACGGCGGCGACGGGATGCACTTCGAGGTCGCGCGGGTGCTCGGCTAGGAAGGCGGCGATGGAATGGCTGATCGTGCGTTTTTCGCGCACGCGCGGCGTGCTTCATCGACGATCGGCGCGTCGGCGTGACGAATCGCCTGCTCGCGACGTTCGCCGGGCCGCAGATCCTCTGGGTCCCGGCGGAGGCTACAAGCCGGCCCGGAAAGGTCAGGTCAAGGGACGTCGAGCGACGATCCCGCAATCATCCTCTTCAGGAACCTGACGTGGGTCGTGGTCTCGTCCTCTGCGCCGTCGTGCTCGCCGGGTGCATGTACCGCCGAATCCGCGCCCTGACGGGCTAAGGGCTCGCGGGGGTACAGCTACGAGAACCTCGCGGCAGGCCCACGAAACAGCGAGGACACGTTCGTCGTCGTGACGCTGTCCGGCGGCGGCACGCGCCGCGGCCGCCTTCGGCTACGGCGTGCTGCACGAGATGGGGCGACGACAGACGATCGGCGACGGCCGCTCGCTTCTCGACGAGACCGACGTCGTCTCGTCCGTCTCGGGCAGTAGCTTCGCGGCGGCCTACACTCCGGGCTCTTCGGCCAGCGGAAGTTCCTCGCCGACTTCCCGGACGAGCGTGCTCCATCAGGCTCGAGAACGGCATCGCCGGCCACCTGCTCCTGCCGTGGAACTGGTTCCGCCTGCTGTCGCCATGGCTCAGCCGCAGCGACGTCGCGAGCGAGTACTACGACGACGCGATCTTCCACGGGAAGACGTTCCGGGGACATGGAAGCCGTCCGACGGCGGACCGCGGCAGCGACCGTTCATCGTGCTGAACGCGACCGACATCGTCGAGGGCGCGCAGTTCTCGTTCACGCAGAACCATTTCGAACGGCTCTGCTCCGATCTCGACGGCGTGCACGTCGCCCGCGGCGTCACGGCCTCGTCCGTCGCGTTCCCGCCGCTCACCCTGGCGAACTATCCGAAGACCGCCTGCGGCTGAGCGACCAGGCTGGGTAAGGAGCAAGCTCGAGGACGATCGCCGCCGCCGAGACGAACCCGGGCGCCTACGCGCTCATGAACTGGGCGTCGTACGAGCAGCCGAAGCGGCGCTACGTCCACCTGAGCGACGGCGGTCTCGCCGACACATCGGCCTGCGCTCGCCCTACAACGCGTTCTCGGTCGCGGACGACCTGGGGCATGCTCGAGCGGCTGGCGGCGCGATCAAGCGCAGTCGTGATCGTCGTCGACGCCAAACCCAAGAGCCCGTCGTGCCTCGACGGCTCGGCGCACGCCCGGGTTCGTCGATGCTGGAGGCCGCCGCCACCACGCCGATGGAGAACTATTCCGCCGATACCGTGGCTTGATGCAGGCGCTCGCCGGACGACTGGACGGAAAGGGCAGCAGCGCTTCGAGCGGCGCCGCAAACAGTGCGCGAGGATCTGCGGCGCGCGACGGCGCGGGCCAGGTGCGATCGGGCCTGCATCGAACGCTTCGTCCTCGCCACTTCACCCGAGCCTTCCGTCGGTCCACGTCGCCCACGTCGCTTCGACGCCGTGCAGGACGGAGACGACAAGAGGCAGCTGCAAGATCGACACCAGCCTCCAGCTCTCCGACGCGGACGTCGCGCTCTGGTCCGCTGGGGTGCGGCGCTGCTCAGAGAATCGCGAACTATCGGACGCGATCACGGCTCTGGGCGGCACCCTCGTCCCGCCGGGGAACTGATCAGGCCGCCCGTCGCCTTCCGCATTCGCGCTCGAGGCGCCCGAACACGCCGGGGCCTCGGAGCGTACGGTGACGTCCACCTGCACTGGCGCACGCGCCCTTCGCGAGCGCGCGCGTGACGTCGTAGCCGCACGATGATGTCGCTCCGCCGCGATGACGTCGATCGGTTTCGGCGCCTCGAGCAACAAGCGCTCGAAGTTGTGGAAGTCGTTGCGGACGACGACGGCGCGGACGCCGGCGTCGACCAGCACGGTGACGAGCTCGCCGAACGGGATACGCGGGCGCTCGGGAAGCTTCACCCAGATGGGACGAGTGGTCGCCCGTCGCGAGCCGCTCAACGACCGCGCGCAGCACGTCGATGTCCTCGAACGGCGCGAGCGTCCTCGCGACCCACGCGTGGGCGAGATCGGCCTCGATCGCGTCGGCGCCGGCGTCACCGAGCGCCTTCGCGAGCACCGCGAACTCTTCGATCGACGGACCGGCGATGCTGGCGACGACCGGTGGTCGCCCGTCGTCGGCCGCGAGCTCGCGCACGAGCGGGCAGGATCTTGTCGAAGCCCGGGTTCTGCAGCGTCCGGAACGACGGATGGACGAACGGGTGCACGGTCACCGGCATCAGCACGATCGCCCCGTGCAGCGAGCGCGCGAGCGCACGCACCTCCGACGCCGTCGCCGCCGTCCCGGCCGCGTTCATGGCCACGAACGGCAGGCGAACGCCGGTCACGACCGCGCCGAGCGCCGTGGCGCGCGCGGTCTGCGCGGGGCTCGTCACTGTGCACCTCGACCGTCCGCTCGACGAAATCCTGCGCGCCGTCGTCCCAATGGAAGCGCTCGCGTTTCGCCCGGGACGCGTGCGTCCGAGACGACGACGTCGACGCGACGTCGGGATACGCGGGCTGCGTCGCCGAACATGGCGCGGGCGCGGTCCTCGCCCGAGAAGTACGAGAGCCGCGCACGGCGTGCGAATGGTAGAAGACCTTGAGGCGCGCGCCCGGCTGCTCGCCCTCGCGGAGCGCCGCGAGCAGCTCCTTCGGCTCGGGCGTGCGCCGTCTTCGCA
>ERZ1370068.11197-contig-9832_pt1 | contig 22220 bp, 30 predicted proteins | sample MGYA00561227_ERZ1370068 | MGnify/ENA primary metagenome ERZ1370068 (study PRJEB38410, sample SAMEA6850437) | metagenome | study: Metagenomic assessment of the ecological functions of the soil: analysis of the soil microbiota associated with the... | reverse complement strand
CCCGACATGGGAGGCGCTGATGGGCGCCTGCACCACCGGCTCGGGAACCTGATCGCGATGGTCGACATCAACGCGCGCTGCAGGGGCCGACGGTCCCACCGCTGGTGTGCTGCGCACCGAACCGGTGGCCGTGAGCCAAGTGGACGGCGCGTGGTTGGCACACCCAGCGTATCGACGGCAACGATGTCGCGGACGCACCGCTGGACGCGTCTCCATAAATCGCGCACTGAGCCCGTCGGTGTCCCATCGGTCATCCTGTGCGACACGCTTGATCGGTCGTGGCGTGCCGCTGCTCGAGACCCGCGAGAAGGCACTTCCATGCACCACGACGCCGACGAGCGGCAGATCTGTCGCGACCGCGCCTGCCGCCGGCCACATGAAGGAGTACTCGTATGACATCCGTTGCAACACTGAAGACGTCGGCGATGATCGCAACAGTTCCGCCGACCCCGGTCAGAAGACCACCTCGGCTCCATTCGGGCGTGCGTTGGTGCAGGCCGCGCGTGCCGACGAACGCATCGTCGGGTTGACCGCGGATCTCGCGGCAAGTACACCGACATGCACATCTTCGCGCAGCAGTTTCCCCGGACCGGTTCTTCCAGATGGGCATGGCCGGTAGCTGCCTCTTCGGCGCCGCAGCGGGCATGGTCTGGGCCGAAACCGGCCTGATCCCATTCGCGTCCACGTACTCGGTGTTCGCAACCAGGCGTGCATACACTTCATCTGCCTCGACATCGCCGAGCCGAACCTCGCCAACGTAAACGTCGTCGGAGGTCCCTGGGCTCACTCACCGATACGGACCATCGCATCAAGCCACAGAGGACATCGCGATCTTCCGCGCATGCCTACCTGACGACGGCCTGACCCGTGCGACTCGCGGACATCGAGCAAAGCTCAGCTGGCTGAGCATCCGGGGCCGACCTACCTGCGATTACTGCGTGGCAACGTGCCGACAGCCCGACGAATACGACTATAAGTTCGAACTCGGCAAGGCAAAGTGCTGCACGACGGCGCCGACGTGGTGCTGATCTCCTGGGGACTGATGACCATGCGGGCGCTACAGCCGCCGACGAGTTGAGTGCGCATCACGTGGACGTCGCCGTTGTCCATACACCGACGATCAAGCCATTCGACGCTGAAACGGTGCTGGCAAGGTGAAGTGAATTCGACCGTCTGGTAACACTTGAAACTGTTTCACGGTGGTCGGCGGCTTGTTCAGACTTGCGGCGTCGCAGTGCGACGCGGATCGCTACAGATCACGCCGATCGGCCTTCCCGACGAGTTCCTGGCCGCCGGTCGCCGACTCTGCACGACCGGTACGGCCTCGTCGACGGCGCGATCGTCGCCACGGTGCTCGCGCAGCTGTAAGGTTGGCTGTTGACAAGCGAATGTTGACAATCTAAGGAGAGCCGTATGTCGGTTGACGCAACGCGTCGCTGCTGCGGTTGGAGAAGACCAGTCTGCGCGCAGAGCAGGCGCTGACCGCAGCGCTGCGCAAAGGGGCCATCACCTCTGCCGAGTCCTGAAACACACCCGGTGGAGACCGAGCTGTCGGATGTTGCAGATCAGCCGCGGCACCTTGCGGGAGGCGATGCGCCAACTGCAGCAGGAGGGCCTGATCTCGGCGGGAGCGCGGGGCCGGCTGTCGGTGCGCCACCTCGATACCAAGGAAATTCGGGACATCTTCAACGTTCTGCGCTGCCCTCTTCTTTGAGTCGTTGGCAGCCCGCGAGTTGGCGGCTCGGCCTGATCGGGCGGAGGTCACCGCGCGTTGCGGAGTGCGGCGGACGATATGGACCACAGAAAGTGTCCGCAACTGAAGACCGCCGAAGCTGACTCTCCGATTCAGACGCACCATGCCAACTCAGTGGCAATGAGACCCTGCTTCACCAGTGGTGCCGCTGGAGGGCAGCATCCGGATGTCGATCATGTTTGCCGGCGTCGACCGGCGATACAAACATGAACGCGAAACGGCATCATGACATCGTGGACGCCATCGAGTCGGCGATGGAGTCGCTGCGGCAGTGGGTCATTACGGCCGGCGCCGCAGAGACGTTGGTGTCCGGCGCGGCGTGACGCTATCACCGGGATGTCGCGTAACAAGACGGAAAGAGTAACGGGTTCTAAACCCGTTCAGCGGTGCACAATATCCGGGTGCAGCAATGGTGCTGATGCCATCAACGATCAATCTCTCGCGTATCCGCAGGTGCTATCGCGTAGTTTCGCGTTCTCTTCGCGTCGCCAGTGCCGATGTTTCGCAGTTCAGGCCCTTCGTGGGGGCGGGTTAGATTCCGGCAGCTCCACAGAGAAGGTGTGGCCCCAGAGATGCGGCCCCTTCGTTCAGTCGCGCGCAAGTGATTGCCCCGAGCCGCCGCTCCAGATCGACGTAGGCATCGTCGCCGACGTCGTAGGTCACCTTGAAGATGCGGTCCGCCGGCTGAATCGCGGAACCCGGGCGAGTACTCCGTTCGATACGGGGTCGGCGCTGTCCCGGCCGACGGCCAGTCCCTCGCCGGCCAGCGCGTAATGGCCGCTCTGGGTTCGGAAGTCCGCCGTCGCGACGGCTGCATCGTCGACGTAAAGAGTCATCGTCCCGAGCACCTCGAGCTTCTCGCCGACCGAGCTCTTGGCGAAGTCCACTCCCACCACGTGCTTGCCCGGCGCGGGCGCTGGACAGCTCAGCTTTTTCCGGGCGCGATGCCGAGGAAGTTGTAGACGAAACTCAGCTGGCCGTCCTTCACGAACATCGTGTATCCGCCGAAACGTGAACCCTGCGAGACGATCACGCCCTGGCTGGCCGTCGTGAACTCGACCTCGGCGAGGATCTTGAACGACGCCCCGAGCGTTCTGGCGGCCGAGTGCCTCCGGAACTTCGCTCGTATCGGGGTAGTAGGTGTAGCGGCCGTCCTCCGGCGGTGACGACTTTGTACTCCAGCGCGTGAATCCCTTCCACGCCATAGTCGTTGAGCGGCAGGACGTTGTTCCTCTTCGCCTCGGCCAGCCACAGCTCGGACAGCTCCTCGACCTTCTCGGGATGCTCGGCCGCCAGGTCGTGCGCCTCGGCGCGGTCGACATCGGTGTGAAAGAGTTGCCAGCGGTCGTCGTCGAATGCTGCCGCTTGTTGATCATCGGGCCCGTGTTCGGTCGACAGCCTTCCAGCCGTTGTGCCACAGGCCGCGTGTGCTCGAGCATCTCGTAGTACTGCGTTTCCTTCGTCGTCGGCGCATCCGGCGTCGTCGAAGCTGTAGCCCGCATCGACACGCCCGCCAGCGGGCGTCTGCTCGAACGCCGTCCACCACGTCCGGCATGGTCAGGCCGCAGCACTCGAGGATGGTCGGGACGACGTCGGTGCAGTGGTGGTACTGGTGCCGTACCTCGCCCTGGGCCTTGAATGCCCTTGGGCCAGTGGATGACCAGCGGGTCGCACGTGCCGCCCTGCATACTGGAAGTAGCGCTTGAACATCCGGTACGGCGTGCGAGAACGCCATCGCCCAGCCGGTCGGGTAGTGGTTGTAGGTGTCCGGGCGAGCCGAGCTTGTCGATCATCGCCAGGTTCTGACTCGATGTCGTCCGGATAGCCGTTGAAGAACTTGTTCTCGTTGACCGACCCGTTCGGGCTGCCCTCGCCCGAGGCGCCGTTGTCGGCGCAGTAGAAGATCGAGCGTGTTCTCCAGCTGGCCCGACTCCTCGAGGTAGTCGATGATCCGGCCGACCTGGGCGTCGGTGTACTCGGAGAAGCCGGCGTACACCTCGGCCATCCGGCGAGAACAGCGTCTTCTCGTCGTCCGACGAGCGTGTCCCACGGGCGCACGCACGTCGCGCCTCGACGAACGTGCCGCTCGGCATCGGGTTGATCGGTGTCAGCTCGGTGCCCTCGGCAGGATGCCGCGTCTCGATCATCCGCGCGAGCACCCACTCGCGGTAGGCCTCGTAGCCGTCGTCGAACTTGCCCTTGTACTTGGCGATGTACTCCTCGGGGCGTGGTGCGGCGCGTGGTTGGCGCCGGGGCAGAACCACAGGTACCACGGCTTGTCCGGCTCGCGACTGCTTGGAGTCACGGATGAATCCGCAGGGCCTGGTCGGCGAGGTCCTTCGACAGGTGGTAGCCGTCCTCGGGCGGCGTACGGCTGGTCGACGAAGTGGTTGTCCTCGATCAGGCTCGGGATACCAGTTGTTGGTCTCGCCGCCGATGAAGCCGTAGAAGCGGTCGTAGCCGAGGCCGAGCGGCCAGTGCTTCGTCGATGGCGCCCATCGTCGCACGTCGTCGACCGGCACGTTGTGGTTCTTGCCGACCCAGAACGTGCTCCAGCCGGCGTCGCGCAGCACCGTCGCCGATCGTGGCGTTCTCGGGCGGGATGTGCCGGCTGTAGCCGGGGAAGCCGGTCGGCGGACTCGGCGATCGTGCCGAACCCGTTCTGGTGGTGGTTGCGGCCCGGTGAGGAAGCGTGGAGCGCGTCGGCGAGCACAGCGCCGTGGTGTGCCACTGCGTGTAGGTGAGGCCGTTGCTCGCGAGCCGGTCCAGCGTCGGCATGTTGATCCGCCCGCCGTACGGCGACCACGCCGCCAGGCCGGTGTCGTCGTAGAGGACGACGAGCACGTTCGGCGCGTCCTTCGGCGCCTTCGGTCGAGGAAGCGCATCCCAGTCGGGCGTGGAGTCACGGATGTCCAGTGCGATCTTGCCGTCGAACTGTCTTGCCATGACCGCTCCTCACTGGTGTTCTTATAGCTGCTGCACGCGAAGGTTCACGTCGAACCCGGACTCACGGGCGAGACGAAACGGTGTAGCCCCGTCACCATCCTCAGGCTAGAGACACGACCGCCGAGCTTGCGCCACGGCCAAATTCCGCATCGGACAGGCCGTTGGCCGTAGGGTTTTAGGCTCGCGCTGTTGACGCCAGGTCAACACCTTCGCGTATCCGTTGGTGCCGATGCGGGTGCCGCGCACGCCCCGGTGCGGGGTCGGAGCCGGACCTGACGCTCCCGCTGGTGCGCCGAGCACGCTGACCTCCAGTCGTCCCGCGCTGCCGCCGCCGCGGGGATCGCCCGCGAGGCTGACGAGCTCAGGCTGGATCGCCGGGCACGGCCGCCATGGCTCCGGTCGACTCCAGGGTGAGCGGGGCGCCCGCGTAGTCGGTGCATATCGCTCCCGCCGCGCGAGCGATCGCATGCCCGGCGACGACGTCATACGGGTTGTTGTGGGCCAGCACCATGCCCTGGATCTGGCCGCTGGCAAGCCAGGTCCAGAGCACCGACGCTGCGCCGACGCAGCGAAAGCGCAGCGCTCGTCGGTGCACGCTCATGCGTCAAGTTCGAGATACGCGTCCAGCCGCGCGCCGCCCCGGTGGAAGGCGTCGCCCATCCCGATGATCCCGTCCTCGAACGAGCCAACGTCGGCCACCGCACCCGAGTCGACCCGTACGCCGAGGAACGGCAGGTCGATCACGCCCAGTGTCGGCACGCCGTCCTCGAGCAGGCCGAGCATCACTCCGCACAGCGGTGACCCGGTCGCGTAGTTGATCGTTCCGTCGAGCGGATCCGCGACCCAGACCTTGCCCGAGTCGAGGGCCGCCCCGCCGCCCTCTTCGCCGTAGAAGCCGATATCCGGAGTGGATGCCGCGAGCGAGCGCTGCAGCGCCGACTCGCTGGCCAGGTCGACGTCGGTGAGGAAGTCCTTGGCCGCCTTGTCGATCCGCTCGTGCGGCCGGGCACGCCTGTCCCGCAGGATCGCGACCGCTTCATCCACCGCGGCGTGCGCGGCCGCCAGCTCTGCCCTCACGCGAGCATCGTAGTTCCGGACTCGTCCCGGCACCGCCTGACGTCGGGCTTGAGCATTCCAGGAACTCTCCGTCGGCGTTTCCTAAGGCGATTGGCGCAGCTCGCGAGTTCGAGCGTCTCTTCAGATCACTCTTGACAGCTGATGTGTGCCAGCGTCACACTCAAGACATCAGACGTCAGACATCAGACGTCCAGATGGAAGTGGAGGTAGGGCCGTGGCGCTTCCCGAGGAACTCGCGGACATGCTTCTCGAGTCGATCGTGGATGGGCAGTTCCCAATCGAGTCGGTCCTTCCCTCGGAGGGGAGCTGGCCCTGAAGTACGGGATGAGCCGATTGACTGTCCGCGAAGCGGTGCGCATCCTGCGGTCGCAGAACATCGTGACCATCCGTCGCGGTCGCGGCACCTTCATCAACCCGCCGCAGGCCTGGACGTCGCTGGCTGCCGTCGTCCGCATCGAGGAACGCCGGTCGCCCTCGGGGAGTATCGGGACGCCTGATCGAGGCGAGGCGGATGGTCGAGATCGGCGCAGCACAGTTGGCTGCCATCAACCGGTCGAAGGAGGATCTCGAATCACTGGCCGCCAGCATCGAAGAAATGCGGCTGGCCAACAGGCTGAACCGAGTCGAACTCTTTGTCGAGGCGGACATCGCCTTTCATGACGTGATCATGCACGCGACCGCAAACATGTTCATCCCGTTCATGTTTGAACCGTTCGGCAATCTGCTGGTCGAGGCCCGCACCGAGACATCGTCAATCCCGGAGATCCAGGTGAACGCAATCGCCATGCACGAAGCGATTCTCGAGGCACTCACCTCCGGTGATCCCAGGCGGAGTCCGCGACGCCATGGAGGCCCACATGGACCAAACCGAAAACGACTTGCGCCGATACGTCCTCGACGCCGATCAGCGCTGACCGCGGCCTCACCCCACTCTGGGAACGACAGTGCAACACCATCCGACCGCACCCACCCCGGCGATCGGCGCAGCCACGAGGCTGCAGGAAGTGTGCGGACAACACTTCCAGGAGTACCTGATGCTGCTCACCGGCACCGAAACCCTGCACCTCGCCGCGAAACAGGGCTGGGCTCTGCCCGCCTTCGCGGTCTACAACCCGAGATGGTCCAGGCGATTGTGACCGCCGCCGAAGAGGCCGACCGACCCGTGCTGCTCCTCGCGGGGTCGAGTCACTTCCATCACGCCGGGCAGACAGCGCTGATGAACATGGCGCTGACGGCAGCGCACTCAACGTCAGCACCGATCGGCGTGCATCTCGATCACTGCCGGGACCTGCCGCGAAATGCAGCGCTGCCTCGACGCCGGCTACTCGTCGGTGATGATTGACGGCTCGCACCTGAGCTTCGAAGACAACATCCGCTTCACGCACGAGGCGGCCACACTCGCCCATAGCGCCGGTGCCTGGATCGAGGCCGAACTCGGTGCGGTGCCGGGAGACGAGGACGTCTCCACGAATGCACTTCCGTCGCAGACCATGACCGACCCGCTGCCAGGCCCGCGAGTTCGTCGAGCGCACCGGGATCGACTGCTCTGGCAGTGGCGGTCGGCAACGTGCACGGATTCACCGCCAACCCGGTCACCCTCGATCTGGAACGGCTCACACGCTATTGCGGCGCAGTGCCCGGTTCCCCTGGTCCTGCACGGGGCGAGCGGACTGCCGCCCGGACAGCTTCGAGGCGCCCTCAGCTGTGGTGTCGCCAAAGTCAACGTCAACGCTGAACTGCGCCGCGCCTACCTCGCCGCAGTCGAACGCTCACTGCCGCAAGCGATGCCGAATGCCAGACGCCGTCGCCGTCTGGAGGAGGCAGCGCGCCGCTGTCACGGCCGCGGCGCTACGAACCATCGCTCGTTGTCACCTGAGTGCTGAGCACCTTCCACTCTTGCCACTCCAGAAAGGCACCACCATGACTGCTCCTCTGAACACCACGCTGTACATGCGCCCGGATCGCAACCTGGCGCTGGAGTTGGTGCGAGTCACCGAGGCCGGGGCGATGGCCGCCGGCCGCTGGGTGGGTCGCGGCGACAAGGAAGCGCGGCGACGGCGCCGCTGTCGACGCGATGCGCCAACTCGTCTCCTCGGTGTCGATGCGTGGTGTCGTCGTCATCGGCGAGGGCGAGAAGGACGAAGCGCCGATGCTCTACAACGGCGAAGAGGTCGGCAACGGGCTCGGCCCGGATTGCGACTTCGCCGTCGATCCCGTCGACGGAACCACGTTGATGGCCAAAGGGCATGCCGAACGCGATCTCGGTCCTGGCGGTGGCCGAGCGCGGCGCGATGTTCGACCCGTCGGCGGTGTTCTACATGGACAAGATCGCCGTCGGACCGGACGCCGCCGACGCGATCGACATCACCGCACCCAGTGTCGGAGAACCTCCGCGAGGTGGCCAAGGCGAAGAAGTCGTCGGTATCCGATCTGACCGTGTGCATCCTGGACCGCCCGCGCCACGCCGAGCTGATCGCGCAGGTCCGCGAGACCGGCGCCCGGATCAGGCTGATCTCCGACGGCGATGTCGCCGGCGCCATCGCGGCGGCGCGTCCGGAGTCGGGCACCGACCTGCTGATCGGGACCGGCGGAACACCCGAGGGCATCATCGCCGCGGCCGCCATGCGCTGCATGGGCGGAGCGCTGCAAGCCCGGCTGGCCCCCACCGATGACGCGGAACGGCAGAAGGCGATCGACGCCGGGCACGACCTCGACCGCGATCCTGTCGACCGAGGACCTGGTGTCGGGGACAACGTGTTCTTCACCGCCACCGGTATCACCGACGGTGATCTGCTGCGCGGTGTCCGCTTCAGCGGCGGCGGCGCCCACACCCAGTCGATCGTGATGCGATCCAAGTCGGGCACCGTCCGCGTCATCGAGGCCTACCACCGCCTCGACAAACTCCGCGAGTACGCCAGCATCGACTTCACCGGCGACGACAACGCACCGGCCCCGATGCCATGAAGCCGACCTCGCGCTCTCTCGCCGCGCCGTCTTGTCGTCCATCGGCCGCGAGCACCTCAAAGCCCTGCCGCGGGACGCGCTTCTGTGGGTGCGTATGGACCCTTGACACGGCGCACGCCGAGGAGTTGCCTGATAGGTAGTTGGAAATACCAGCCGGCCTTGGGCCGGTGTCGTCCCCTGAACTGGCAGCGGCACCGCGAAAACATATGCCGCCCATGCATTATTCGTAGACCTCCAGAGACAAATTCGCAGCCCTGCGGCCGCATCGTCTATGCGTCCCTTCCGGCACTGTTTTCGTCCCCATTTACGTCCCTCTCATGATTGGAAGCTGTTATGGCTCGGATCCCGAACACCCGTCGAATCACTAGGTGAATTAGGCGATCGCACGATCCGCCAAGGTCAAGCGGCGGGTGTTGCCGCTGATCGTGTTTCTGTATTTCATTGCGTTCCTCGATCGGAACAATGTTGGCTTCGCGAAGCTGACGATGAGCGAGGACATCGGCCTCAGCGCGTCCGCTTACGGGTTGGGCGCTGGGATCTTCTTCATCGGGTACGCCATCTTCGAGATCCCCAGCAACGCCGGCATGGTGCGGTTCGGTGCCCGAAAGTGGATCGCCCGGATCCTGCTGACGTGGGGTTTCTTCGCCACGGCTATGGCGGCAGTGCAGGGCGAGACCTCTTTCTACATCATCCGGTTCCCTGCTGGGCGCCGCGGAGGCCGGGTTCTTCCCGGCGATCATCCTGTATCTGACGTTGTGGTTCCCCGCCCGCCAACGGGTCGCGGTGCTGGGGATCTTCATCCTTGCCCAGCCGATCGCCAACGCGATCGGCGCGCCGATCTCGGGCCTGCTGCTGAAGATGGACGGCATCCTCGGCCTGGCGGGATGGCAGTGGATGTACATCGTCGAGGGTGTTCCCGCGATGCTGATGGCCTTTGTGGCGCTGAAGGCAATGACGGATTACCCCAGGGATGCGATGTGGCTCACCCTCGAGGAACGCACATGGCTGCAGGACAAGATGGACGCCGAGGACGCGGCCAAGGGGACCGGGCACAAGCACAGCTTCATGGCCGGTCTGAAGGATCCCCGCGCCTTGATCTTTGCGGCGCTGTACTTCGGTCTGGTGATGGGCATCTACGGGCTGAGCCTGTGGCTGCCGTCCATCGTCAAGGCCGATGGGTGACCTGTCGAACACACAGGTCGGGTTCATTGTCCCGATTCCGTACGTGTGTGCCGCGGCGTTCGTCTGGTTCTGGAGCCGGCACTCGGACCGCACAAATGAACGCGTCGGCCATACCTCGGGGGCGATGTTGCTGGGCGCCATCGGTACTGGTCGCCGCCGGGTTCCTGATCCAGATCCAGCCCGGTCCTGGCGTTGGCCGCGATCTGCGTCGCCGCGATGGGTATCTTCGCGGCGATCTCACCGTTCTGGGAGCTTCCGGCCGCCGCGTTGGCCGGGGCGGCAGCGGCGCTCCGGCATTGCGCTGATCAACTCGCTGGGCAACCTGGGCGGGTTCGCCTCGCCGTACGCGGTCGGGGTGTTGGTCGACAAGACCGGTGATTCGAAGTACTGGGTTGCTGATGTTGGCCGCGGTGTTGTTCATCACCGCCACCGCCACCTTCCTGTACGGCCGGAAGATCCACGCAGGGAAGGTGCCTCCCGCTCGCACGAGGACCTGCTCGCCAAGGAGGTGGCCGCCTTCGACCTGCCCGCCGAAGAACTGCACCACCGAGGCGACCGGACGTCCCACCCGCTACTCCACGGGAAACGACGCCGTAATGCCGGAGCGCCGATCGCAACAGTGGTACGCCGGGCCGGACCCGCGGAACAACTACCTGCACCGGGCGTGGATGCGCCGCGGGCGTACCGGACCACGCCTTCGACGGCCGCCCGCAGATCGCCATCGCCAACACCGCCTCGGACCTGACGCCGTGCAACGCCCACTTCGACGAGGTCGCCACCAGCGTCAAGCAGGGCGTGTACGAGGCCGGTGGCATTCCGCTGAACCTGCCGGTGATGTCGCCGGGGAGACGCAGATGCGGCCCACCGCGATGCTGTGGCGCAACCTGGCCGCGATGTCGATCGAGGAGATGCTGCGCGGCAACCCGATCGACGGGGTGGTCCTGCTGGGTGGGTGCGACAAGACCATCCCGCGCTGCTGATGGCCGCGGCCTCGGTCGACCTGCCGGCCCTGGTGCTGCCCGGCGGGCCGATGCTGACCGGCCACTTTCGGGGAGCGGCACTGGGCTGCGGCACCGACGTGTGGCGCTTCGGTGAGGAGGTCCGCGCCGGTCTGATGTCCCAGGCGGACTTCCGCAAGTCCGAATCGGGGATGATCCGCAGCAGGGGCACTGCAACACGATGGGCACCGCCTCGACGATGGCCATCATGGCCGAGGCGCTGGGCACCACGATCCCCGGCGTCGCCGGCACGCCCCGCCCCGGACAGCCGGCTGCTCGAGCAGCGCCCACGCCGCCGGCCGGTTGGCGGTGGAGATGGTTCAGGCAGAGCGGCGGCTCAGCGACGTCATCACGCTCGGCGTCGTTCCACAACGCGATCGTCGCGCTGGCCGCCACCGGCGGATCCACCAACGCGGTCGTGCACCTGCTCGCGATCGCCGGGCGGCTGGGGATCGAGCTGCGGCTGGAGGACTTCGACCGGATCGGTTCCGCGGTGCCGTTGCTGGTGAACGTGCAACCCGGCCGGCACCTACCTGATGGACGACATGTACCGGGCCGGTGGGCTTCTCGCCGTCCTCCGCGAGGTGAAGGACCTGCTCGACCCGACCGCGGTGACCGTCACCGGCCGGCCGCTGACGGACTACCTCGGGGACGCCCGGATCTGGGACGAGGACGTCATCCACCGCCGGAACGCCCCGCTGATGGACAACGCCGGCATCGCCGTGCTCCAGGGCACCCTGGCGCCCAACGGCGCAGTGATCAAACCGGCTGCCGCGTCGAAGGATCTGCTGGTGCACCGGGGCCGGGCGGTGGTGTTCGACAGCATCGAGGACTTCCACGCCCGTATCGACGACCCCGACCTGGACATCGACGAGACCTGCGTGATGGTGCTTGCGCGGTTGCGGACCCAAGGGATATCCAGGCATGCCGGAGGCCGCCAACACCCCGCTGCCGGCCAAGCTCCTCGCCGCCGGTGTGCGGGACATGATCCGAATCTGTGACGGCCGGATGAGCGGCACCGCCTACGGCACCGTCGTGCTGCACGTGGCGCCGGAATCGGCTGCGGGCGGGCCGCTCTCACTCGTCCGGGACGGCGACATGATCAGCCTGGACGTCCCCGGCAGGCGGATCGACCTGGATGTCCCCGCCGAGGAGTTGCAGCGCCGCCAACCCTCGGAAGCGGCGGAGGCCGCCTATAGTTCGCCGCTGCGGGGCTGGCAGCAGTTGTACGTCGACCACGTCATGCAGGCCGACCGGGAGTGGATCTGGACTTCCTCGTCGGCTCCAGCGGCGACACCGTGACCCGCGATTCGCACTGACCATGAACCAGCCCACCACACTTCTCTCCGCCGTCCCGGTGCCCTTTGACCGCCAACGGCGACCTGGACGTCAAGGGCCAGAAAACGCTGCTGCGCCACCTGAAGGACACCGGCATCGGCGGCGTGTTCATCGCCGGCACCACCGGCGAATTCACCGCGCTGGACGACGACGAACGAGCCGTCGTGCTCAGCGCGGCGCTCGAGGTGTACGGGGCGGATGCCGTGTACATCCACGTCGGTGCCGCGGCGGCCCGGCAGGCCGAAAGCCTTACCGCCCAGGCGGTTGCGCTCGGCGCCCGGAACCTGGCCGCGATCACCCCGTTCCACCTGCCGGCCGGTCCCGCGGCATTGATCGACTACTACCGCCGGTTGGACGCCGTCGCCGGTAACGCCCGGATCTACGTCTACCTGTACGCCGCCCGCACCGGCAGCACCGTCACCCCGGATCAACTCGCCGAACTGGCGACGATTCCGTCGGTCGCCGGGGCGAAGATCAGCGGTGAGCCGACATCCCACAGTCCTGCAATATGTTCGGGCAGTCCCGGACGACTTCGAGGTGTACTCCGGCAACGACATCGAGTTCGGCGACTTCGTCCGCGCCGGCGGCACCGGTGCCGTGTCCGGGGTCTCCAGCGTCTTCCCGCGACCATTCCTGGACCTCGCAGATGCGCTGAACCGCAGCGACGACCAGGCGGCCGCCGCGGCGCAGGACCGCATCAAACAGGCCGTCGACGCGGTCAACGGGGCCGACATCGCGCTGATCAAGGCAGGCCTGTCCCTGCAAGGCCTACCGGCGGGTCCGACCCGGGTGGCCCTCGACCAGCCAACTCCCGCGCAGCTGGAAACCCTGCGCACCGCAGTCCGGGACCTGACGTGACATGACAATGTCTGCACACCAACGGCAACTCGTCTCATTGTCGCGAAACATGCTCCTGGACAGGACAATTCCCGCTCTGCATCTCTGTCCGATCGAACATCCCCAACCGGAAGGCAGCCATCTCATGAGTTCTCCACTCCCGACCGAGCGCACCGCCGTCGTCACCGGCGGCGCATCACCCCGGGCATCGGCCGGGCCACCGCCGACCGGCTGGCCCGTGACGGGTGGTCCGTGGCGATCCTCGACATCGACGAGGGCGCCGCCAAACTCGCGGCCGACGAGGTGGCCGACAAGTACTCGGTATCCACCCTCGGTGTCGGCGCCGACATCTCGGACGAGAACTCGGTGCAAGCGGCCATCGCGCAGGTCGAGTCGGCCCTGCCGCCGATCATCGGGCTGGCCAACATCGCCGGGGTCAGTTCACCGACAGAGTTCCTGGACGTCACACCGGCCGAGTGGGACCGGGTGTTCAACGTCAACATGCGCGGCACATTCCTGGTCACCCAACGCGTATTGCCCGCCATGATCGCCGCCGGGGCCGGCCGGATCGTCAGTGTCTCCTCCATCTCCGCGCAGCGTGGCGGCGGGACGTATCTCGAAGGTGCCCTACAGCGCGTCCAAGGCGGCCGTGATCGGGTTCTCGCGGGCGTTGGCCCGGGAGATCGGCCCGCACAACATCACGGTGAACTCCGTGGCCCCGGGGCCGATCGACACCGACGATCATGGGTGGCACGCTGACCGACGAACGCAAGGCGCAGATGAGCGCCGACATCCTCCTGGGCCGGGTCGGCACCGTCCAGGAGGTCGCCGCCCTGCTGACGCTTCCTGATGAGTGAGGACGCCGGCTACATCACCGCGGCGACCTACGACATCAACGGCGGCCTGCAAATCTCGTGACCTTCGTTACCCAGCCCGAGGAGCTCCGATGACCGCCAACGACACCAACACCCACCGCCCGTCCGCGCGAGGAAATCCTCGCCGCCGCCCCGCCCGTGCGGCACGAACCTGGGGCGCGCGAGCGTATCCGGGCCGCTCACGCCGCCGCCGGCCGCCGTATCGCCGTGCTCGACGACGACCCGACCGGCTCGCAGACCGTGCACGACGTCGCCGTCGTCACCGTTTTCGAAGCCGACGAGTACGCCGCCGGTCTGGCCGCACCGGGGTCCACCTGCTTCATCCTGACCAACACCCGCAGCTTGCCTGAAGACACCGCCGTCGAACTGAACACCGCGAATATCCGCCAGCTTGTTCGCCCTCGGCCAGAGTCTCGGCGGCCCAATGGAAGTCGTCAGCCGCAGTGACTCCACGCTGCGCGGCCACGTTGTCGCCGAGATCGCGGCCATCGACGCCGCCCGGCGTCGCGTGACCGGTGCCGGGTTCGACGGGGTGCTGCTGGTCCCTTGCTTCTTCGAGGCGGGCCGTTTCACCGCCGGCGACATCCACTGGGCCAACGTGTCCGGGCAGCCCATCCCGGCGGGCGACACGGAGTTCGCCCAGGACTCGACGTTCGGTTACACCTCTTCCAACCTGCGGGACTTCATCGCCGAGAAGAGCCGCGGCACCATCACCAGCGACGAGGTGCACAGCATCTCCCTGGACGACATCCGGCTCGGCGGGCCCACCAGGGTCGCCGAGATCCTGGACGGGGTCACCGGCGGCGCCTTCGTCGTGGTCAACGCCACCGACTACGCCGACCTGGAGATCGTCGTCCTCGGGCTCTTGGAGGTGCAGGAGCGGGGCAAGTCGTTCGGATACCGTTGCGGTCCGTCGTTCCTCCGTGCTCTGGCCGGGCTCGAACCTCAAGGCCCGCTCACCGCGGCGCAGATCTGGCCGACCGGTCGTCCGGGCGGCCACGGGCTGGTCGTCGTCGGTTCGCATGTCGGCCTGACCAGCCGGCAGGTCGCCAAGGCGCAGGAACGCGGCGGCCTGACCGAAACCGAACTGCACGTGCCCACCCTGCTGGACCCCGACCGGCGCGACGCCCACGTCGCCGACATCGGCAGGCAGGTCGTCGAGGCGCTCGCCACCTCCGATGTGCTGCTGTTCACCAGCCGCACCCTGATTCGCGGCGGCGACGCCGACGACAGCCTGGCCATCTCCCGCACCGTCTCCACCGCGGTCATCGAGGTCGTCCGGGCCGCACTGGCCGCGCACCCGGCATGGGTCGTCGCCAAAGGCGGCATCACCTCCCACGACGTCGCGGTCCGCGGCCTCGGCATCCGGCGCGCCGAGGTCATCGGCCAACTGTTCCCCGGCATGGTGTCGGTCTTCCGCCCCATCGAGGCGGCACCCGAAGCCGTCGGCACCCCTACGTGGTGTTCGCCGGCAACGTCGGCGACGACGACACCCTCGCCGACGTCGTCGACCTCTTCGCCGGACGCCGATGACCCCGTCCGGCAAACTCGCTCAATCCACCACTCAGCAGAAGGAAACAGCAGATATGACCAACGTCGGATGGATCGGTCTGGGAGCCATGGGTTCTCCCATGGCATCTTTCGTCGCCAAGGCTGGACACGCGGTCACGGCCTTCGATATCGACCCGCAGAAGGCCGCGGCCCTAGCCGGCGACGGCGTCAAAGCCGCGGCCACCATCAGTGACGCGGCGGTCGACGCCGATGTGCTGGTGCTGATGGTCGCCACCGCCGAGCAGGCCGAATCGGTGCTCTACGGGGACGGCAAGGCCGCCGCGGCACTCAAACCGGGCAGCGTTGTGCTGCTGATGGCCACCGTCGGACCAGCCGCCGTCGAGGACTGGGCACGGCGCCTGGCGCGTGACCGGCGTCGCAGATCGTCGACGCGCCCGTGTCCGGTGGTGCCGCCCGGGCCGGGCAGGGTGGATCTGCTGATCATGGTCAGCGGCTCGGAGACCGCGCTGGCCACGGTGCAACCGTTGCTGGACGTGATGGCCCGCAACGCCCCCGTCGTCGGTACCGAACCCGGCGACGGGCAGAAGGTCAAACTGGTCAACCAGTTGCTGTGCGGGGTGCACATCGCGGTCGCCGCGGAAGCCCTCGCCTACGCCGAGGCGCTCGGCCTGGACGCCGGTGAGACCTGGGAAGTGCTCCGGCACGGCGCGGCCGCATCGTTCATGCTCGACGACCGCGGCGCACGCATGGTCGACAATCCGAACAACGACATCCGCTCCACCATCGACATTTTCGTCAAGGACATGGGCCTGGTCACCGAAGCGGCCCGCGCGAAGGCCTACCCCACCCCGCTGGCCTCCGCGGCTGAGACAGCTCTACCTCGCCGGCCGCCGCGCCGGCCTCGGACGCGCCGACGACTCCTCCGTCATCCAGATCCTGCGCGGCACCGCCACCGCATCGACCTGACGATTCTCCGGGAAGGGAGCAAGAAGCATGTCCGATTCGATCGACTACACGTCGCTGTTCCAGGCTCGACGGCCGCAAGGTTGTCGTCGTCGGTGGCGGCAGCGGGCTGGGCCGGGCCGCCAGCATCGCGCTGGCGCAGTACGGCGCTAATCTGGTGGTCGCCGATGTCAACGTCGGACGGCCTGAAGGACACCAGTCGCCGAGATCGGAGCGCAGGGCTACAGCGCCGAATCCGCCGAAGTCGACGTCACCGACACCGAATCCGTCGACGCACTGGCGGCCGCACATCCCGATACCGAGGTTCTGGTGGCCACGCCTGGGATCAACGTGCGCAAGCAGATACTCAACACCACTGACGACGAGTTCGACCGGGTCATCGACGTCAGCCTCAAAGGGCACGTACCGGCTCGCCAAGCGCGTTCGGGCCGGGGCTTGGTCGCCCGCGGCAAGGGCAGCATCATCAACTTCTCCAGCTTCCGCGCGCTGGTCGTCGAGCCGGGTCAGGGGCTGTACGCCGCCGCGAAAGGTGGAGTGCTGCAATTGACGAAGGTCCTGGCGGCCGAACTCGGTCCGTCGGGTGTGCGGGTGAACGCCGTCGCACCCGGCCCGTTCGAGACACCGCTGACCGAGCAGATCAAGTCCGATCCCGACTGGTACGGCGCCTACGCGGACAAGACCGCGTTGAAGCGCTGGGCCACGCCCGACGAGATCGTCGGCGCGATCCTGTTCCTGGCATCGGATGCATCCACGTTCGTGACCGGCACCCTGCAGTTGGTCGAAGGCGGATGGACCGCCGTCGACGGCCGCTTCGTCCCGAAGGTCTAACGCATGACGGGCGGCAATGCCATCGACCTAGACGCAACCGGCGCATTCAGCTGAACACGGTGGAATCGCTAGCGTATGACGTCGCAGCGGGCACGACGCGGCACACCGTACGCGAGGCCGACGGAGCGCGTATCAGTCGCTGCGGCAGCGACCGGTGACACGGGCCGAGCGCTACGCCCCGGCAAGAAGTCTGCGCAAGCGGTACCCAGGCGCTCACTGGCCGACTGGGAACCACCCTCCGACCGGCCCGACCACGATCCAACAGATCATGGTCAGCCACCAGGGCAGGGCCGACCGCCTGATCCCGGTCCGGGTCGGGCGCATGATCGCCTCGCCGTACGGCTTTCTGCGCGGCACCGCCGTGGTGATGGCCGAGGACGTCGCACGCGCTGCCATGCCACGGGTATCACCCCAGTCGTCTGCGGTGACTCACACCTGGGCAACTTCGGGTTCTACGCCTCGCCGGAGCGGGACCTGGTGATCGACCTGAACGACTTCGATGAGGCCCACCCGGGCGGCTGGGAGTGGGACCTGCGCCGGTTGGTCGCCAGCATCTGGGTCGCCGGGCGCCAGAACGGCGCCTCCGAGGAGCAGTGCGGCGCGTCGGCGCGGTCCTGTGTCGCCGCCTACCGCCACGAAGCTGCGGCGGCTGGCCGACCAGCCGCTGCTTCGCGCGGTCCTTCGTCCGCGCTGGACGTCGACCGGCTGGCCGCCGAGACGCGCCAGGTCCGTCTGCAGCGAGAGGTCGCGCGCGTCGGCCAGCGGGCGCGCAACCGCACCAGCGACCGCGCGCTGCCGCGGTTCACCCAGCGAGGTGGACGGCGTCGCGGAGGATCGTCGAGGAACCGCCGCTGATCACCCGGCTCCCCGCACGGGAGGCCGGAGTTGCTGGCCGGAGGCGCTCGACGAATACCTCGCAAACCCTGTCCTCGCACTGGCGACGCGTGCTCGGCGGCTACGCCTGGTCGACGTCGCGCACAAGGTCGTCGGCGTGGGCAGCGTCGGGCTGCGCGCTTACGTGGCGCTGCTGGAGGGCTCATCGGCAGACGACGTGGTGTTCCTGCAGCTCAAGCAGGCCCGCCGGTCGGTGCTGGCGCGCTACGTGCACGGCGAGTCGGCGTGGCACGCGCACCAGGGCCAGCGGGTAGTGGAGTACCAGCAGGCGCTGCAGACGGTGAGCGACCCGCTGCTGGGCTGGACCACGATGGACGGCGCTGCAGTACTACGTGCGGCAGTTCCGGAACATGAAGGGCACCATCACCGTCGGACGCGATCGACGCGGCCGCGCTGACCGACTACGCGGGAGTGGTGGGTCAGCTGCTGGCCAAGGGGCACGCCCGGACCAGCGGCGCCTCGATGATCGCCGGTTACATGGGCCGCTCCGGATCGAGTGGACATGGCGCTATGCACGTTCGCCCGGCGCTACGCCGACCAGACCGAAGCCGACCACGCCGCGCTGGTCGGCCGCCGTCGACCGCGGTAGCTGCCCGTCGACTGGGGTCTAACCGCCGCTGGTCGAGGTTGGTGAGGTCGACACCGTCTCGCTGTTCGCTGATGCTCACCGGTGGCATGCTGGCACTCGTGGCCACCGTCCTGATACCCATTCCGGACACCGATTTCGACCCGACCGAGGTCGCCGTCAGCTGGCAGGTGCTGACTGCGCGAGGGCACCCTCGTCGTGTTCAGCACCGAAAGCGGCGTGCAGGCGGTCGCCGACGACATCATGCTCACCGGCCGCGGCCTCGACTGCTGGTCGAAGGTACCTCGGTCTGAGCCGGGTGATCGTTGTCGGTCGGATCCTGCGCGCGAGCCGCGATGCACGCGCTGCGTACGGGCGAATGCTGGCGTCACCGGAATACCGGCAGCCGGCCGCTTGGGCTGATACGGATCTGGAGGATGGGCGGCTTGTTGCTTCCCGGCGGGCACCGTGCGCGAGGGATGCGCAGCTATATCGAGAGCGACGTGTTGCAGCGTCTCGTCTCCGAAGCCTTCCGCCGAAAAATCGTCGTCGCCGCCATCTGTCACGGCGTGCTGCTCGCCGCCCGAACCGTCGATCCGGCGACGGGTCGCTCGGTGCTCTACGGCCGTAAGACCACGGCGCTGACATGGGAATTGGAGCGTCGCGCCTGGCGCATATCCCGGGTGACGAGGTTCTGGGACCCTCGACTACTACCGCACCTACGTCGAGAAGCCGGGTGACCCGATCGGCTACATGTCCGTGCAGGCAGAGGTGACTCGTGCGCTGCAGAATCCCGCCGACTTCCGTGATGTCGCAGTGGGTTCCACGGACTGGCGTCTGAAGAAGTCGGGAATGATGCGAGACTCCGCGTCGAACGCGCGGCCTGCATTCGTCGTCGATGACGGCGCGCTACGTCGTCGGCACGCTGGCCCGGCGATACGTGGCGGCGCGGCTGCTCGTTGCAACCGTCGGCGAAGCTGCTCGGCAGTTAGCCTGCAGTCGTGGGCTTCATCGAGAGTATCGAGACGGTGTCGGCCCGCGCAGCCAATTCGCGGCCGGTCGTGTGCGTGATCGAAGGAGCCGGATCGCTGAAGGCCGACTGCACGCCGCTGAGCTCTCCCGCGCCACAGGTCGACACCGAATCTGAAGCGTACCGGTCGATTCCCGCGGAGTTCGTCCGGCGTGAAGTGCAGAGCCGGCGAGGGCTCCAAGATTCTCGTCGAGCTGGGCGACGCTCGACGCGCCGACGAGCGTCGAGGCCACCGTCGGGTCGCGGAGCACCCAGGCCAGCGCCAGCTGCGCCAGCGACTGGCCACGGCGTTCGGCGATCCTGGCGAGTCCGCGTAGCCGCTCGCCGTACCTGCTCGGTCACCAGGCTCGTCGTCGAAGGTCGGACGCGTCGTCGCGCGCTCGATGTCGGCCGCCGGCCGCTGCAGGTAGCGGTCCGTCAGGAGGCCTTGGCGCCAGCGCGGTGAACGCGATGGCGCCCATACCGGCGTTGGCGAGTTCGGTGGTGAGCCCGCCCTCGATCCACCGGTTGAGCAGTGAATACGACGGCTGGTGAATCACCAGCGGGGTGCCCAGCCGCCGCGCGATCGCCGCCGCTTCCGCGGTCTTGCTGGCCGAGTACAGGACGAAATGCCGACGTACCGCGCCTTTCCCGCACGCACCGCGGTGTCAGAGGGCGCCGATCGTCTCGTCGAGCGGTGTCACCGGATCGATGCGGGTGCGAGTAGAAGATGTCGACGTAGTCGAGCCCGAGCGGTCGAGCGACTCGCGTCAAGGCTGGCGAGCAGATAGGCACGCCCGCCGAGCTGACCGTAGGGCCCCGGCCGCATGTCCCATCCCGCCTTGGTGGAGATGATCAGTTCGTTGCGATACGGCTTGAAGTCGCGCCGCAGCATCCGGCCGAAGTTCTCCTCGGCCGAGCCGTACGGCGGCCCGTAGTTGTTCGCCAGATCGAAGTGGGTGATTCCGCGATCGAAGGCGTAGCCGCAGCACCCGTCCCGCTGCCCGTCGAACGGCCGGTTGTCGCCGAAGTTAGGCATCGCGGGCGCTCGAGCGAGATCGCCGGCAGCAGGTGCCCGGACGAGCCCAGTGCCAGGCGTAGCATCGTCAGAAGGGTCCCGCGCGCCGCCACCCAAAGGATCACGCGCGTGAAGGAACGTCGTAACAGGTGAGCTGGACATGGGGGCCATCGTAGTTACATCGCCTTTCGAGCTGAACGGAGCGCACTGCAGTTGGCGCTCCCTCACTCTCGCGGTAGTTGATCGGAAAGCCGGGGCCGCCAGATCGGGCGTTCTGCGGCGCTTCCATCCGATCACTGGCAAAGGCATAGCGTGACGAGCACCCGAACAAATATGCCGGTCAAACCGATCGTGGAGACCATACCCAGGCTTCGCCGTACTTGTTCCGACCGAAGCTCAGGGCGCGGTTTCGGCAGGTTCGAGGCGAAGTAAGAGATTGCGCTACACCACCAGCTGCCTTCTTGAACATTCACCGCAGATCAAAGCGCACTTCTGCAGGCCTTCAACGGGTTCAGCCCTCCTTAGCTCCAGCAGCGCAATTGAGCTGGAGCGACACCGGCGCTGAACAGTCGACGGGCCGTTACTTCGCATACCGCGCAGGACGCCGAGCGCACGCCTCGGATTGCCGGCGATTGCGCGTCCACAAGCGTGCTACCAGGTCGACGCCGAGCGACGACGGCTCCAATAGGCGGTAATCGCGACGTCGAGGTCAGCCGTCGGTGCCGGTACCACCGCGACCTGAGGCGTCAGCGCCGCAACCAGGGTCACCAGCGTCGAGGTTTCTGAGACCCGCCGTGGCGGACCCGCGGAACGTACCCGCGTCGGCACACGCCAGGTGAGCACTGCGCCCATCACTGAGCGCCTCCTACTGGCAAGATATGCCCGCCCCGAAGCGATCGCCGATTCGAAGCTGGTCGCGGCGGGGGCAGAATCAGGCCCGGTGCGTAGCGGATCACCGGATCGCTGGCGCAGCAGCTCGCATCGGATATTGCCGTTACCTTTGACCGGCGTAATGCAAGATGGAAAACATGCACCACTTTGCGCTGGTAGCAGGTGTCTGGCTGCGCCGGAGCAAGCATCTCGCCACGAACACTCGATCTCGACGTGGGGCAGCTCGTCGCGCAACGCACGCACCAGGCGGGGTAGCAAGGAGTACGTCGCCGACCGTCAATCGACGCGCTGGCGCCTGCTGGGCTGACGCCGAGCGTGGCAACGTCGCGCCTGTTGTCCGGCGTCGTCGACGGCGTCGAGAACGGCGACGGCTCGCTTCAGATATGCATGGCCCGCGGGCGCCGCGTTCGACCTTTCAGTGCCCAGAAGAGCCTTGACGTCGAGTTCCCGCTCCAACTGCCGAATCTTTCGTTGGGAGAGAGCGGCGGCTGCGCGATGTGCAATCTCCTCGGCGGCCCTGCCGAGTGCAGTTCCGCGACCGCGCGGATGCTGGTCACAACCGAACCAAAC
>ERZ1370068.6335-contig-5323_pt1 | contig 22228 bp, 22 predicted proteins | sample MGYA00561227_ERZ1370068 | MGnify/ENA primary metagenome ERZ1370068 (study PRJEB38410, sample SAMEA6850437) | metagenome | study: Metagenomic assessment of the ecological functions of the soil: analysis of the soil microbiota associated with the... | reverse complement strand
CGTACTTCGTTCAGTTACGTATTGCTAGCTCCTTCGGCGTCGAAGTCAGTCCGAGCCGCACCTCCTCGCGCAGTTCGAGTTGCGCTCTTCCGCCGAGAAGAGCACGGCGATCTCGGCGGTTGTGGTTACGCGGTCGCGCTCATGCGTCGGCCGCCAGTCGCACACCGCTGAAGAGCTGCCGCCGTTGCGGGTAGTCCCAGTTCGGAGCGTCACGCGTGCGACCAGCGGGTCGGTCGCCCACGAGCCGCCGCGCAGCACTCGATGCTCGTCGCCGAAGAAGACCTCGGAGTACTCGGCGTACGGAAACGCCGTGAACCCGGGGTAACCCGTGAAAGCGGACGATGTCCACTCCCAGACGTCGCCGAGCATGCAGTCGCATCCGACCAAGCTTGTCGCGCGCCGTGCGACAGCGGCGGTCGAACGATTCGCGAGGATTCCCGTCGCCGTCGGAATCCACCCTGCGCGGCCTTCTCCCACTCGGCCTCCGTCGGGAGCCGCTTGCCGGCCCACGCCGCGACCGCTTCCGCCTCGTAGAACGAGATGTGCTGGACCGTTCGGCGGCGGCACCGGCTTCAGTGCGCCCGAAGCACCGCCCTCGCCAGCCTCCGCTGCCCCGCTGCCAATAGAGCGGCGCTTCGACACGTTCCTCCTCGAAGCCATTGCCAGCCGTCGTCGCTCCAGTACCGCCGTTTGCGATAGCCGCCGTCCTCGACGAACTCCGCGAAGCGCTCGTTCGTGACGGGGTGGCGCTCGATCCAGAATGCGGGCAGCTCGACGACGCGCACCAGGCTGCTCGTTGTCGTAGGCCCAAGGCTGCTCGTTCGTCCCGAGCGTGAACGGGTCCGCGCCGGAACGAGCACGTCCTCGGGCTCGGGCGGCGTCTCGCAGGTCGTCGTGCGGCGGCGTCGGGTACACGCAACGCCGGAGAGCTGCAGCGTCTGACAGCATCGTCTCCTGGTGCCGCAGCTCGTGCTGAACCGGCCGTACACATAGCCGTCGCGTAGGAGCGGATCGGCGTGGTCGAGCGCCACGCTCTCGAGAACCCCTGAGCGCATGCTGGCGCACGCTCTCGAGATAGGCGCGTGCCTCCAGCGCCGTCGGGATCGGCAGGCTCGAGCGCTCTCGACGCGCGTGCCGGAACGCGTCGTACACGGTCGTCGGAGCGCTCGATCCGACGCTCGCCGTCAGCCGGCTCCGAACGAGCCAGAGCTCCTCGAACCAGCCGATGTGGGCGAGGTCCCAGACGAGCGGCGACATGATCGGCGAGACCTGCGCGAGCCAGCGGCTCGTCGTCGAGCGGCTCGATGAGCCGCAGTGTCGCCTCGCGTGCCCGCTCACAGCGCGCGCTGCGACTCCGTCGGCGCCTCGCAGCACGGCGGATGGTCACGGCAGCAGCGGCGAGGGCGGGATGCGCGTCGTGCCGCGAACGCCGTCGAGGACGAAGCGCGACCTCGTCGATGTAGCACCAGCTCCAGTCCTCGCCGGGCTCGAGCGAGCGGATGATCGGGTGCGACGTGGAGTGGTGGTGCGCAGTCGCGTGGCGGTTGGGCGAGTCGTCGCAGCAGCCGACGTGGCCGCAGGTGAGGCAGATCCGGAGGTGCAGCCACTTGCCGCCGTCGCGCAGGCAATCCTCGCAGCCGTCGACGGACGCAGGGAGCTCGCTGCAGCGCGACCTGCGTCGAGGTGGGTGCAGAGCTCGCTCATCCGACTCGAGCTCGTCGGAGCCGCGAGATGCTGCGTGGACGAACTGCACTGCCATCGATCCTTCGCCCACGGCTGCTGCGCACCGTTTGCTGGACCCCGACCGGACGTCGCCGGCGGCGAAGATGCCGGGCACGCTCGTCTCGAGCAGGTTGTCGGCGCCGACGGCGTCGCCGGTGAGGATGAAGCCGTCGGCAGCGCGCGCGACGGCGTCGTCGAGCCATTCCGTGCACGGTTGCTGCGCCGAGGAAGAAGAAGAGGAACGAGAACGGCAGCTGCTCGCCGCTCTTCAGCGTGACCGCCTCGAGCTGCCCGTTCGCTCCATGAAGTGCGGCGATCTCGCTGCGGTCGCGGACAGCGACGCCGTAGCGGTCAAGCTCGTGAATGAGGTAGTCGGACATCGTTTCGCCCAGGTCGGCCCGGCGGTGGAGTAGCGTCACGAGCGCTCCGCCGCGGGCGAGCCAGACGGCGGCTTGCCCTGCGGAGTTGCCGCCGCCGACGACGGCAACACGCGAGGCGCCACACGACTGCGCCTCGGGCGGCCCGACCGCGTAGAACACGCTCACGCCCTCGTAGTCCGCGAGATCATCGAGGGGAGCCGCCGGTAGGAGGCGCCGGTGGCGAGCACGACGGCGCGCGCGGCGATCTCGTGACCCTCTTCGAGTCGTACGATGTGTCGTCCGTTGCCGGGTTCGAGCTCGACGGCGCGGTAGGGGGTCGCGGGTCGTGCGCCGAACTTTCGCGCCTGGCTGACGGCCCGGCTGGTGAGCTCCGTGCCGCTGATGCCGGCCGGGAAGCCGAGATAGTTCTCGATCCGGCGCGACGATCCGGCCTGGCCGCCCAACGCGGTGCTCTCGACGATCAGCGTGTCGAGCCCCTCGGACGCACCGTAGACCGCGGCGGCGAGGCCGGCGGGCCGGCGCCCACGACCAGCAGGTCGACTTCCTCGCGCGGCGCCAGCTCGCGGCCGACCCCGAGCGCGCGCAGCAGCCTCGCCTCGCGATGGGTGCGGCAGCTCGATCCCGCCGGGGAGCCGAACGAGCGGGGGCTCCGCTCCGCCCGGCGGCTGAGTCGTCCTGCCAGCTGAATGGGAGCCGGTTCGCGCGGACGAAGTCCAGCATCTGCATCGTCGCCGCGGACGCGCGAGGTCCGACGATCTCGAGGCCGATTCCTTCGACGCGTTGGAGCGCCTCTCGCCGGGCGATGAAGGTCGAGAGGACGAGGTCGCTGAGCGGATCCATCGTCGAACAGCAGCGTCGCGCAGTGCGTCGCGGTCGACCGCGATGTAGCGCAGCGGTTTGGTCACGACCGCGTTCACGAAGACCGTCTGCCCCGAGAGAAGGTTCAGCTCGCCGAGAAAGCTCGAGGCGCCGTGGCGCACGATCTCGTTTCCGTCCGCGTCGACGATCGCGACCTCGCCCTCAAGGATGGCTATGAAGGGATACGACCGTGTCTCCGACCCGGTACAGCACGTCGCCGACGCGCCGCGGTCCGCTCCTCGCCCAGAGCGCCGAGTGTCGCCAACTGCGAGGCGGAGAGCGAGGGGATGGGGGAACTGCCATTCGGACGAGGGTAGCCGCGCGCGTCGGTTCGCGTCGGCGGGGTGACAGCCCGGGCTCCCCGCTCCTTGATAGAAGCTTCCGCCCGTGATGATCGCGCTGCAGGTGCTGATCGTGTCCGGCCTCGCGGCCGGCGGGGTCTACGGGCTGTTCGCGGCGGGGCACACGCTCATCCACCGCCTGACCGGGATGGTCAACTTCGCGTTCGGCGACCTGGTCGGGCTCGGGATCTTCGTGACGCTGCTGGTGTTGGCCGGGACGGCGCCGGTGACGCAGTCGGGAGCGCACGAGCCCCGCTTCCTGGGAGCCCTGGTCGTCGGTCTCGTCGTCTGCGTCTCCGGCCGGGATCCTCACGTACGCCGGACTCGTCCAGCCGTACCTCGCGCGCGGGTCGACGATCGGCTGGGTTGCGGGGACGGCGGCGGTCGCGTTCGCGATCCGGGCCGTGATCGGCGCGGCGTTCCAGCGCTCGAGCTGCGTCTTCCCCGACCCCCTGCCGTTCCATCGCGTCGGCGACGCGGGGTTCATCCGGATCGGCGGGGCGCAGGTGCAGGCGCGCGCGTTCTTCGTGATCGGGCTGGCCCTGGCCCTCGCGCTCGGGTCGGCGTGGCTGCTCGAGAAGAGCCGCTTCGGGCGTGCTCTTCGAGCGGTAGCCGACGACGCGGAAGGGGCGCGCGTGGTCGGCGTTCCCGTCGACCTGCTGATCGCGCTCGCGTTCGGGCTGGTCGGTGCGCTCGCGATGATCGCGGCGATCGCGGCGGCTCCGGGCGAGGCGGTCAATGCCAACACCGGGACGCTGCTCGGGCTGAAGGGACTCGTGGCCGCGCTCGCGGTTCGCTTTCGGGCCGCCCGCTGTTGGCGCTTTGCAGCCGGGGTTGCTGCTCGGCGTCTTCGAGTCGGCGATCGCGAACGTCCACCTCGGCACCTGGCAGCTCGGGCCGTCGTACCGCGAGGTGCTACCGCTCGCGTTCGTGCTCTCCTGCTCATCGCGGTGTGGCCTTCGCGGGAGGCCTTGGAGGAACAGGAGTGAGCGCCCTCGGCCAGACCGCCGGCGAGCTGCGGCGGGCGGTCGAGGCTGCGCGGCCGGGTGGAGCCCCCGCCGCTTGGGCTGCGGTCGCGGCGGTGGCGCTCGCGGCGCTGGTGCCGCTCTCTCGCTCCCGGGAGTCCGGCTCGACTCGCTCGCCGACACCGGTCTACCTCGCGGTCGCCGCGACCGCGTCTCGGGTTGACCGTCGGGCGCGGCCGGCCTTCCGTCCCTCGGCAGGGCGCCTTCATGGCCGTGGGCGCATTCCACCTCGGCGCTGCTGGTCGCCCGGTCGGGCTGGCCGCTCGAGCCGGCCGCGCTGGCCGGTGCGGCGTGCGGCGCTCGTCGCGGGGCTGATCACTGGCGGCATCGTCAGGCTCGCGGCGCCTTCTTCGCAGTCGGGACCTGGCTCCTCGCCTGGCTGGTCTGGCTCTTCCTGCTCGCCTTCCTTCGGTCTCAGGCGGCTCGCAGGGGCTGATCCTCCCGCAGCAGACGCTGCTCGGCCTGGACGCGACGCCGACCGTGCACTTCGAGGTGGCGCTCGCGCTACTGGCGGTCACGGCGCTCGCGATCGCGGCGGTTCGGCGCGGGGCTCCGGGCTGGAGCTTTCAGCGCTGCGGCAGGGCGCCGCGGCTCGCGACGTCGCTGGGCGTACGGCTCGGCCGGCGGCGGCTCGGCGCCTTCATGGCCTCAGCGTTCACCGCCGGGCTCGCCGGCGGGCTCTTCCGTCCAGCTCGCGGCCGTCGCCGACCCGCAGGCGTACGACCCGTTCCTGTCCTTCCAGCTGCTCGTCGCGGTGCTGCTCGGCGGGGCCGCCGCGACCCTCGGGCCTGCCGGCGAGGGTCGCCGCGCTCGGGCTGATCGAGGCTCGCGGCGCATCCGCTCGCGCGCCTGCTGCAGCTGCCGCTGGAGCGGTTCGACGCCGCGGTCGCGGCGATCCTGCTCGTGTTCGTCCTGGCCCTCGGCGGGGCGGATCGTCCCGTGGCTCGAGCCCCGCCTGGCGCGCTTCCGCAAGCATCGCCAAGCCGCGCCCGAAGCCCCCAGGTAACAGAGTTGGTACAAGGAGGATGGTGCGCCGGGCTCTGTGCTCAGGGCGCGAAGAGCTGCGGAAGGCGTTCGGCGGGGTCGATCGCGCTGGACGGGCTTCTCGCTCGAGCTCGCACGCGGCGAGACCGTGGCGCTCGTCGGCAGTCAAACGGCTCCGGCAAGACGACGGCGCTGCGCCTGATCTCCGGGCGCCGGAGCCCGCCGACTGCAGGCGCGAGTCCTCTTCGAGCGGTCGCGTCCTAACGGTCGAGCCGACCGCCGAGCGGGTGCGGCTCGGGCGTCGCGCGCACGCTTGCAGGCGACGGCCGCCTTCCCGGAGCTCGACCGCGCTCGAGAGCGTGCTCGTCGGCCGCAGCGTGCGCCGGCGCTACGCCGGCGCGATCACGCACCGCGCTGCGCCACGCCGAACGCGCGGCGAGAGGATCAGCCGTCAACGAGGCGACGGCGCTCGAGACGCTCGGCGCTCGTCGGGCTCGACGCGCCGCCAGACGTCGCGACGCCCGAGCTGCACGACCTCGCAGCGCCGACTGGTCGCGCTGGCGGCCGCGCTCGCCACCGGAGCCGCACGTGCTCCTCGTCGACGAGCTCGCCGCCGGAGCGGGACGCGAGGAGCTGGGCCGCATCGCCGAGGTCGTCGGCCGGATCCGCGAGACGCGGGATCGCGCTGCTGCTGGTCGAGCACAACCTGCGTCTCGTCCGCCTCGTCGGCAGACCGCGTCGTCGTGCTCGCCGCGGGCCGCACGCGTCGCCGAGGGCTCGGTCGCCGAGGTCGCCGACAGCGGCGTCGTGCAGCCAGGCGTACCTCGGGACGCACGCGTCTGTAGGCTGCCCGGCCGTGCGCCGAGTCGTCTGCTCCTGCTCGCGGCTTGCGCCTGCTCGCGGCCGGTTGCGGCAAGAGCTCGCGTGCCGCCGGCAGGACGGTCGTGATCGCGGTCGACGTCCCGGTCACCGGCAGCCCGTACGTCGCCCAGACGATCCGCCAGCGGCGTCAGCGCTCGCCGCGACCACGAACCTGCAACTCGGGCGGCGGAATCATGCGTCGGCACGCACTGCGTACACGCTCGACGGTGAAGCTCTACGACAACCACCTCTCCGGCCGGCACGGCCGTCGAGGACACGCGGCGCGCGTCGACGACGGCGCGGTCGCGATCGTCACCGACGGCACCGGCGTCGACGCGACCTGGCAGATCGCGAACGCGCGACGACGTCCCGATCGGCATCACCTACGACGGCGGCACGCGGCCTGGTCGACGCCGACGACGCGCCCGAACGTGTTCCGGATCGCGCCGACGAACCACGGCATCGCGTTCCGCCTACGCCGAGTACCTGATCCCGAAGGGGCTGAAGATCGCGCTGCTGCACGACGACAGCGCGTACGGGCAGCGAGGGCTGCCGACGCTCGAACAAGCGCGTTCTCGCAGAACCCGGAGTCGGTCGCGGCCGAAGCTGACGCTGCCGGCGCGGCCGACCGACCTCTCGCCGCAGATCCTGCGCGCGCGCGCGCTCGGAGCGACCGCGCTCCTCGTCTGGGGCCAGCCGCCGACGATCGCGGCCGTCGCTCATCGCCGCCCGCAGCATGCGGCTGGAACGTGCCCGTGTACGCGCCGCCGACCGGCGCCGACCCGTTCATCCGCCAGCAGCTCGCCGACCACCCGGACTGGGTCGACGGCCTGACCTTCGCCGGGCGGGCGGCATGACCGCCGAGCTCGGCACCGGCGCCGTTCTTCGACGCTTCGAGTCGCAGTACGAGGCGGCGTACGGCGCGCGACAAGGTCGGGCGTGCAACGAGCTCGAGGGCCAGCGAGGTCGATCCAGCCGCCGGAGCTACGCGATGTACTCGTACGACTGCACGCACGTGCTCGTCGCCGGCGATCACAGCGTGCGGCCTCGATCGACGCGGAAGATGCTCGCACGCGCTCGAACCAGGTCACGACGCGGGGCGAACGGCGACGAGCGCGGCTTCAACGAGCACAACCACGAGGGCGTCGTCGACGACGACGTCTACTTCGCACGCTTCCACGACATGACGTTCGCGCCGGTGAAGGACGATCCGCTCTCGTCGACGCTGCCGCTGATCCCGCAGACCAGACCCGCTCGCACATGAGGCGCCTCGCTGCCGCCGCGACGCCGTCGCGGCGCTGCTGGCGCCGATGCCGCACTCGCCGGCGTCCAGCAGGGTATACCCTGCCCGCCCGACGCGCCCTACCCGACGCCGAGCCCGCCGCTCGTCACCGGTGGCGCTCCCGCCCCGAGCGACGCTGACATTCAAGATCCACTCGAGCACCGACCAGCGAAGTGAGCAGCGGGGTCGACGAGCGCGGCGCCGCGTCGTCTCGGTGCGGGCCCTGGAGCGGCTGCAGCTGACGGGCGCCGGCGACTACCTGATCGTCGTCAGTGCGCCGGTGCTCTGACATGCGCACAGGGCCGGGCTCCGAGGTCCCAGCCCAGGCAGCGGCGCGGTGAAGATCCTTCTGGTCGGGGTTCTCGTCGAAGCGGAGGCTGCTCGTCTCGGACGCCAAGCTGCACCTGCCCGGGGCCGGTGCGTCCGTACCTGCCGCTGCGCCTCGAGTCGAGCCGCCAGGGCAGCGCTACGCTGGCGGTGACCAACGCGACTGACCTTCGAGTCGCGTTCCAGGCCCACCGGCGTGCCGAAGGAGCTGGCCGCTGCTCGACCGCGCGGCAGGGCTCGCTGGCGCATCGCCGCCTGCGGCCCGCCTACGTCACGATCAGCGGGGCGATCTCGCAGCGTCCCGGCGGGCGCGGATCTCGGCGCCGCTGCGTGTCGAGGCCGCCTGCGCTTTCCGTCCGCGCCTCGGCCCATGCGGCGGCAGGACGCTGGACGGCCGCACTGTTCGCTTCTCAGCGATCCTCGGCGATCGGCAGCCGCTCACGCGCCGGATCGAGGTCACCGGCGCGGCGACCAAGAAGCTGAGCCTCGAGGCGCGGCCCGACACACCGTCGTGCGCTGCCCGGGCTCACGCCGCCGGGTGGCGCGGGAACCTGGAGCGCGGCCGTCGCGCGGGCGCCGCAGCCTGTTGACGCGCTGCTCGAGCGCCTGATCGAGACGCGGATGGGCTCGTCCGCTCGGATCAGTTCAGGGCTTCCTCTCGAACCCGGACCGCTCGGCCAGGGCCGCACGATTCGTCTACGAGACCGCGGCGGCACCGCGCACCGTCGCCGGGTCGACGAGCCGTCGGGCGGCGGCCCGCTGGTGTGGCACTGCTCGCCGTTGGCGGCTCCGTCCTCGCCCATGCCGTATTGGCGCTCGTCACCTGGGCGCACAGCTAGAGGAACAGCGCTAGTAGCCTCGCCCTGTGCCGCTCTACCTGACCGAAGCTTGAGGTCGCGCGAGCTGCTGACCCCGGCCGACGCCGCTCGAGGAGCGGTCGAGGCTACTTGCTTCCGCCGCCTCGCCGCTTGGGCGACGATCAGAAGCGTGCCGCGCCGAGCGGCTGCGCGCTGGGAGGGCGGCTGCGCTCGCGGTGATGTCCGCGGTCGACCGCGAGCTCGGCTACGCGGGGCTCAAGTCGTACGCGTGGCGTCGCGGGACGGCGCGCCTTCGTCGTCGCTGCTGTTCGACGCTCGACCACGCGCGAGCTCGCCGCCGTGATCGAGGCCGACAAGCTCGGCCAGCTGCGCACCGGCGCGGCGAGCGGCGTCGCGGCGAAGTACCTCGCGCGCGACGGGCGCGACGCACGCTCGGCGTGATCGGCTGCGGCTGGCAGGCGCGAGTCGCAGGTCGCGTGCATCCGCGCAGCGCTGCCCGGCGATCGAGCGCGTCGTCGCCTACTGCCGCAACGAGGAGCGGCTGGCGGCGTTCTGCGCGAGCGTCGGCGCCGAGCCGGGCGAGAGCCACCGCGACGCCGGCCGCGCAGGACGTCGTCGTCACGGTCACGACCTCGCGCGACCCGGTGCTGCGCGGCGAGTGGCTGCGCGCCGGGCGCGCTCGTCTGCGCGGTCGGCGCGAACGACCGGCGCGCCGCGAGCTCGACAACGTCGTGCTCGAGCGCGCCGCCTTCGTCTGCTGCGACTCGCGTCGAGCAGCGCGCAAGCTCGAGTCGGGCGACCTGATCGAGCCGGTCGAGCGCGGCGTGCTCGACTGGCTCGAGGTGCACGAGCTGCAGGAGGTCGTCGCGGGCGAGGTGCCGGGCCGGCAGTCCGACGACGACATCGTCGTCTTCAAGTCGAACGGGATCGCCGCCTGGGACGTCGCCGATCGGCGCGCGTCGTCGCTCGAGCGAGCCCGCGAGCGCGGCGTCGGGCCGAGAGCTCTAGCGCTCAGCGCGTCGGCGGTGCTCGGCCGCGACCATGTCGTCGCCGATCGGCGTGCACGACCTCCGGGCCGGTCGAGCAGCCGCGATCTGCTGCGGCGTGCAGCCGGTTGCGTGACGTAGGGGTCGTCGAGGATGTCCTCGAGCGACCTGCCCGCGGTCGGTGCTCGCGGATCACGTACGCGGCGAGCCGGTCCTCGCTGCGACGAGCGCGTGAACAGGAACGAGAACGGGTTGCGAAAGATGTCCGCAGATCCTGCCCACTGGGGCGATTGTATCGCGTTAGGTGGCCCGTGAGACAGACGCCGTCGGCCGCCCGCTTCGCCGAGCGAGGTGTCGACGGCGTCGACGACGCGGCGAGGCCGAGCGGATCGTGATCTGGATCGAGCGCTAGCCCGGGGCGATCTGGGCGGTCGGGCGGGCGGTCAACCCGCAGCACCGCTCGCAGCGACGAGCCGCGGCGCGACGACTACGTCTTCGAGGGCTTCGAGCTCGAGCGACGCGCTCGGACGCGGCGAACGACGCGCTCGAGGACGACGCGGTCGTCTCCGAGCAGGACGGCACGCGACGGCGAAGGTGCAGCCGTTCGCGCGCGACGAGCTGCTCGGCCCGCTAGAGCGCTGGTTCTTCGGGAGGGTAGCTACTTCGGCCACTCGAGCTTCGCGTTGGGGATCGGTCGCCGTGCGGGTCGTGCGTCGGGTAGCCGAGCGCGCTGTCGATCTTCGCCTCCAGCTCCTCCGAGAGCGCGTGCTCGAGGCGGTCGGCCTCCTCGTGGACGCGCGTCGACGTGCAGGCCGAGCGTGCTCGGCGAGGTAGAGCTCGAGCAGCCGGTGGTGCCGGATCACCTCGACGCGCGACCTTCTCGCCGGCACGCGTGAGGCGGACGCCGCGGTAGGGCGCGTGCTCGACGAGCTCGAGCGCGGCGAGCTTCTTGACCATCGCGCTGGCCGAGGCGGGCGAGACCTTCTGCTCCCGCGCGAGCGCCGTCACCGAGACGCGGCCCTCCCCGGTCTGGAGGTGGTAGAGCGCCTTCAGGTAGTCCTGGATCGCGTCGCTGAGCGCGAGCTTCGGCACGCCGGTCAAGTGTACGGCGGCATTGCGGTAGCCTCTCCGCCCTCGATGCTGATCCACCTCGGCCACAGCCCGGATCCCGACGACGCGTTCATGTTCTGGGGCCTCGCCTCGGGCGAGGTCGACCCGCGCCGGCTTCGAGTTCGAGCACGTCCTGCAGGACATCCAGACGCTCGAACACCTGGGCGCTCGACGGCAAGCTCGAGGTGTCGGCGATCTCGCTGGCGGCGTACCCGCTCGTGCAGGACGCGCTACGTGCTCCTGCCGCACGGCGCCTCGATGGGCTCGGGCTACGGGCCGATCCTCGTCGCGCGCGAGGAGCTGTCGGCCGCCGACGCGCGCGACGTCGAGATCGCGGTCCCCGGGCGAGCTGACGACCGCGTTCCTCGTCCTGAAGATGTGCCTCGGGCCGTTCCGCTACCGCGCCGTGCCGTTCGACGCGATCATCGACGAGGTCAAGTCGGGCCGCGCCGACGCGGGGCTGCTGATCCACGAAGGCCAGCTCACTTACGAGGCCGAAGGGCTTGAAGAAGGTCGTCGACCTGGGCGAGTGGTGGCTCCTGGAGACCGGGCCTGCCGCTGCCGCTCGGCGCGAACGTCGCCCGGCGCGACGTCGGCGCCGAGAACCTGTTCGAGCTCTCGGACGTGCTCCGCGACTCGATCCAGGCCGGGCTCGACAACCGCGACGAGGCGATGGAGTACGCGATGCAGTTCGGGCGCGGGCTCGACACCGAGCTCGCCGACCGCTTCGTCGGCATGTACGTGAACGAGCTGACGTGCGACTACGGCGACGAGGGCCGGCAGGCCGTGCGCGAGCTGCTGCAGCGCGCCGAGGCGCTCGGCACGTACGACCGGCCCGTTCGCGTCGAGTTCGTGGGCTAGCGTTGGCGGCGTGAGCCGCGCGGTCGTCCTCTCAGCAGTCCGCACGCCCGTCGGGCGCTACGGCGGCGCGCTCGCGGGCGAGCGGCCCGACGACCTGGCGGCGCTCGTGATCGGCGAGGCGGTCGCGCGGGCGGGCGTGGCCGCGGGCGAGATCGAGGACGTCTACTTCGGCGCGCGCCAACCAGGCCGGCGAGGACAACCGCAACGTCGCGCGGATGGCGGCGCTGCTCGGCCGGTCTGCCCGAGTCGGTCGCCGGCGTGACGGTCAACCGGCTCTGCGCGTCGGGGCTCTCGGCGGTCGTCGGCGCGTGCCACGCGATCGCGGCCGGTGACGGCGACCTGTTCGTCGCGGGCGGGGTCGAGTCGATGTCGCGGGCGCCGCTCGTCTACGGCAAGCCGGAGCGGCGCGTTCCCGCGCGGCGACGCAGACGGCCTGGGACACGACGCTCGGCTGGCGCTTCCCGAACCCGCGGCTCGAGGCGATGTTACCCGCTCGAGTCGATGGGCGAGACCGGCGAGAACGTGGCCGAGCGCTACGGCGTCTCGCGCGAGGAGCAGGACGCGTTCGCGCTGCAGTCGCAGCGCCGCTGGGCGGCCGCCGACGCGGACGGGCGGTTCGCCGACGAGCTCGTCCCGGTCGGGGACGTCGAGCGCGACGAGCACCCGCGGCCGGACACGACGACGAGAAGCTGGCGGCGTTGAAGCCGGCCTTCCGCGAGGGCGGGACCGTCACCGCCGGCAACTCGAGCGGGATCAACGACGGCGCCGCGGCGCTCGTGATCGCGAGCGAGGAGCGGGCGCGCGAGCTCGGCGCCGAGCCGCTCGGCGCGTTCGTCGGCTCCGCGGTCGCCGGGGTCGACCCGCGTGTGATGGGGATCGGCCCGGTGCCGGCGGTGCGGAAGCTGCTCGGCCGCACCGGCGTCGAGGTCGCCGAGCTCGACCTCGTCGAGCTGAACGAGGCGTTCGCCTCGCAGAGCCTGGTCGTGATCCGCGAGCTCGGGCTCGACCCGGAGAAGGTCAACGTCAACGGCGGCGCGATCGCGCTCGGCCATCCGCTCGGGATGACCGGCGCGCGCCTCGTCGTGACGCTGCTGCACGAGCTTCGCCGGCGCGGCGGTCGCTACGGGCTCGCGACGTTGTGCGTGGGCGTCGGCCAGGCCAGGCGGCCCTGTTCCAACGAGGTGGTTAAGACGGCCGCGCCGCCGAAGCCGCCACGGCCTCAGACAGCGGCGACAAGCGCCGCCTCGGTGAGCGTGGCTGACCCGGTCGAGCGCTACCTCGAGCTGGGGTTGCGGCTCGGCGCGGCACGCGGAGGACCTCGTCGACTCGTACTACGGGCCGGCTGAGCTCGCGAGCCGCGTCGAGGCGGAGGAGCTGCGTCCCCCGGCCGCGCTGGCTGACGACGCGGCGGCACTGGCCGCCGAGCTCGAGGACGATCCGTGGCTTGTCGCGCAGGTGGCGCGCGCTCGAGGCGAACGCGCGCAAGCTTGCCGGCGAGCGACTCGAGTACAGGAAGAAGGTTTGCTCGTGTACGGGATCGAGCCGCGCTGGCACGACGAGGAGCCGTTCCGGCAGGCTGCGGCAGAGCCTCGAGGAGGCGCTGCCGGGAAGCGCGCGAGCTGCGCGAGCGCTACGCGCGCTGGTTCGAGGAGACCGCGATCCCGACCGAGCTTGTCGAGCAGGCGGTTCTCGACGCGGCCGCCGAGCTGCGGCGGCTGACGCGCGAGCAGGTCGGGCTGCCGGAGGGCGAGGAGTTCGGAGCTCGAGCTCGTGACCGGCGAGCGCTGGCTCGGCTATGCGCGCTACCTGGGCGGCTTGCGCACGGGGATCCGGGTCAATGTCGATCTGCACCGCTGCCGGCGGCCGACCTCGTGTTGCTCACCTCACACGAGATCTACGGCGGCCATCACACGCACCGGGTCTGGCAGGAGGTCGAGCTCGTCCGAGGGCGGGGGCAGGTGGAGCGGACGCTCGACCTGCTCTGGTCGCCGGAGGCGGTCATCTCGGAAGGGATCGCGATGACCGGCCCGGAGCTTCTGGTCGGCGACGGACAGGAGCTCGCGGCGGAGGTGCTCGGGCGGCTCGGCTTCGCGTACGACGCCGAGGTTCGGCTCACGGGTCATGAAGGCACGCGAGTCGTTGCGCCCGATCGCCGCGAACGTGGCGATGCTGCTCAACGACCGCGGCGCATCGCCCGAGGAGTGCGTGAGTACTCGGCCACGTGGTCACTTCAGCCGGACGACCGCGTGGCCAAGCAGATCGACTCGCAGCTGCGGAGCCCGTCGCCTCCCTTACCAGCACACGTACTGGCAGGGCCAGGAGCTCGTTGCGGGGCACGTCGGCGGCGACTCCCGTGCGCTTCCGCGAGCTGCTGACGGCGCGGGTGCTTCCTTCCGAGCTGGCGGGCGCTGCATAGTGCGGCAGAGCGTCAGCCTCGTCACCCTCGGCGTCTCCGACTACGGGCGTGCAAAGGCCTTCTACGAATCGCTCGGCTGGTCGGTCACCTGGGAGGCCGAGGAGACCGCCTTCTTCCAGGCGAACGGTGTCGTGCTCGTGCTCTGGAGCCGCGAGAAGCTCCGCTGCCGACATCGGCATCGCTGACGAGGCGGCAGGCTGGGGCGGCATCGCTCTCGCCCACAACGTTGGCTCACGCGACGAGGTGCATGAAGTGGTCGAGCTGGCCAGAAGGAGCGGCGCGAAGTGACGCGAGAGCCGGCGGAGACCTTCTACGGCGGTTACGCGGGTGTCTTCCGGGACCTCGACGGCCACGCCTGGGAGATCGCGCACAACCCGGGCTTCGGCTTGCAGGACGACGGGAGCGTGACGCCCCTCGTAGCCGGCCGACCGCGCCCTCCGGCGGGGACTGTCCCCGGCGTCCGGCGGGACTGTCCTCGGGTCGGGGCTGGGACACGGCTGAGCAGCAATGTGTGCCGATCTGTCCACGGATCGGCTCTATCAGCGGCGGTTGCAGCACTATCGGACGACGACGCGCCGGCGCAGGGCAGAAACGCCTGCACGCGGTGCCGCTGGTCCCCTGCGTCGCACCGCTGCCGCAGACAGGAAACTCGGCATCTTCCGGCCCTGATGGCCGTCGCGACCGAGCGCGAGTACGGGCTCTTCATCAACGGCGAGATCGCCGAGCCTGCCTCGGGCGAGCTGCGCGAGCTGACCGAGCCGCGCGACCGGCGATCCGCTCGCCAAGGCAGCCGTGGCGAACGAGCAGGACGTCGACCGCGCTGTCGAGGCAGCCCGCGCCGCGCTCGACGGCGACTGGGGCCGCACCGCCCCCACCGAGCGCTCGCGCCTGCTCCACGCCCTCGCCGACGCGCTCGTCGCCAACCGCAAGGAGCTGGCCGAGCTCGAGGCGCGCAACGTCGGCAAGGCGATCTCGTCGGTCAAGGCCGAGCTCGCTCAGGCGGTCGAGAACTTCCGCTTCTACGGCTCCGCGATCGCCTCGATCGGCGGCCGCTCGAACCCGGTCGGCGGCTCGCTGCTCTTCTACTCGCTGAAGGAGCCGGTCGGCGTCTGCGGCCAGATCGTGCCGTGGAACTACCCGCTGATGATGACGACCTGGAAGCTGGCGCCCGCGCTCGCCGCCGGCTGCACGATCGTGCTGAAGCCGGACTCCGCGACGCCGCTGCTCGGCGCTGCGGATGGCCGAGCTCGCCAGCCGAGGTCGGCTTCCCGCCGGGCACGATCAACGTCGTCCCCGGCCCCGGGCCCGACCGTCGGCGCGCACCTCGTCCAGCACCCCGGCGTCGAGAAGGTCGCCTTCACCGGCTCGACCGCGACCGGGGCCGAGATCATGCGGCTCGCCTCCGACGGGATCAAGCGCCTGATCCTCGAGCTCGGCGGCAAGAGCCCGAACCTCGTCTTCGCCGACGCGAACCTCGAAGACGCGATTCCGAGCTCGGTCTGGTCGATCTACTACTCGGCCGGTCAGAGCTGCGAGGCGCGCTCGCGCGTGCTCGTCGAGCAGCTCGATCTACGACGACTTCGTCGCGCGGTTCGCCGAGGCCGCGCGCGAGCCTCAAGGTCGGCGACCCGCTCGACCCCGAGACCCAGGTCGGCTCGCTGATCTCGAACGAGCACCGCGACCGCGTCCACGGCTACGTCGAGACCGGCCGCGAGGAGGGCGCCGAGGTCGTCACCGGCGGCAAGGCCCTCGACGGCAGCGGAGCGTTCTACCCGCCGACCGTGCTCGCGCAGGTCGACAACTCCGATGCGCGTCGCGCAGGAGGAGATCTTCGGCCCGGTCGTGACGGTGATCCCCTTCGAGGACGAGAAGGACGCGATCCGGATCGCGAACGACGTGCGCTACGGCCTGATGGCGACCGTCTGGACGGGCGACCCCGCCCGCGGGCACCGGCTCGCGCGGCGGATCAAGGCCGGCACGGTCGGGATCAACATGCCGTTCACGGCCTTCCCGGGCATTCCGTTCGGCGGCTACAAGCAGTCCGGCTTCGGCCGCGAGCTCGGGCTCGAGACGCTCGACGCACTACCTCGAGACGAAGAGCGTGATCGTCTCCACGAGCCCTGAAGCCGTTCAACCCGTTCGGGCTCTAAACCGCCGAATCGAGGAACTCGGCGCCACCGGCCTCGGGCGGCGCGCCGTACGCGTAGAGCAGGACGTCCGCGTTGCCGTGGTTGGCCAGCTGCAGCACGGTGCCGGACTCGACGTGGACGACGCCGCCCTCCGGCACCTCGACCCGCTCGGGCGGGTCGCCGAGGTACATCGTCAGCGTGCCGTCGACCACGACGAAGGTCTCCTCCTGATCGTGTCGCGATGCCGGCGCCCTTCGCGCCCGGCGGGTAGCGCCACATGCTCCCGCGCGTGTGCTCGAAGCCGAGCACGTCGCTGAGCCGCGCGACGTAGCGGGCGCTGCCGCCCGGCTGGGGCTCGCGCTCGACCCACTCGAGCTCGTCGGGAATGACGACGCGGAAGGCCACGCCGCCAGCCTAGCGGCGCGTGGCGCGTTAGCGTGCGGCCTGTGCTGAGCCGCTACCGCTGGCTGGTCCTGGCCGCCGACCGCGGCCCAGACCTCCTTCTCCGCCGTCATCATCGGGCTGCCCGTGCTCGCCCCGACCCTGCGCGACGAGCATTCGCTCAGCCTCGTGCAGGTCGGCGTCCTGCTCGACAGCCTCTGGATCGGAACGCTGCTGACGCTGCTGCCGTGGGGGCTGCTCGCCGACCGGCGTGGTGAGCGGCTGGTGCTCGCGACCGGGCTGACGGCGTGCGCCGGCGCGCTGGTCGCCGCCGGTTACGCGGACGCCTTCGGGCCGCTGATCGTGCTGATCCTCCTTGCCGGGGCGGCCGGGGCGAGCGTCAACGCGGCGAGCGGCCGCGCCGTGATGCAGTGGTTCCCGTCGAACGAGCGTGGCTTCGCCCTGGGCATCAGGCAGACGGCGATCCCGGTCGGCGGGCTGATCTCGGCACTCGTCCTGCCCCTGCTCGGCCTGCGCGCCGCCTTCGTCTTCCTGGCCGCGCTTTGCCTGGCCGGCGCCGCCTTCGGCGTGGCAGTGATCCGCGACCGGCAGGGCCACACCGAGGACGACGTGCTCGAGCCGCGCGGCCTCGGAGCGACCTTGCGCGACCACCGGCTCTGGCTGCTCTGCACGGGCAGCAGCTTCACCTCGTCGCGCAGCTCGCGCTGATCAGCTTCCTCGTCCTCTTCCTGCACGACGAGCGCGGGCTCGGCGGCGGCGGCGGCCGGCGTGCTCGGTGGCGCCCAGGTGGTCGCGGCCGGCATGCGGATCGGCAGCGGGATCTGGTCCGGACCGGATCGGGTCGCGGATCAGGCCGCTCCTCCTCGCCGGGCTCGGCAGCAGCGTCACCTTGGCCGTCGTGGTGGCCGCGCTCTCGGCCCCGCTCGTGCTGCTCATCCCCGCGATGGTGGTCGCCGGCGGGCTGTCGATGGCCTGGAACGGGCTCTCCTTCACGGCGGCGGCGGAGATCGCCGGCCGCAGCCGCAGCGGCGCAGCGCTGGGGATGCAGCAGAGCGCGCTGGCCGCAGCGGGCGCGATCGTGCCGCCGGCCTTCGCCGCCGTGGTCGCCGCCAGCTCGTGGCGGATCGGCTTCGCCGGCGCGGCCGTCTTCCCGCTCGCGGGCGTCCTGCCGCTGCGGCCGCTGCGGGCTTAGGCTGTGAGCGTGCGTGTTCTGGAGCGTCTCGACCGGCTCTACGCGATCGGCGGCGGGCCGGGCGCGAATCGGCTGGGCGGGACTCGCGAGGAGGACGAGGCGCACGAGCTGGTCGCCGGTTGGATGCAGGAGGCCGGCCTGGAGGTCGAGGCCGACGGCGCCGGGAATCTTCGGGCGGCTACGCGGGCCGCAGGCCGGAGCTGCCCGAGGTGTGACCGGCTCGCATCTCGACACCGTGCCGAACGGCGGCCGCTTCTGACGGCGCGCTCGGAGTGGTCGCGGGGCTGGAGGCCGTCGAGCTGCTCGGGCAGCGCGAGCGGACGCTGGTCGTCGTCGCCTTCCGTGACGAGGAGAGGGCTGCACCGGCTTCGGCTGTCGCGGGTCGCGCTCGCTCTGCTCGGGCAGGCTCGATCCGGTGCCGGCCGCGTTCGTCGAGCTGCACGTCGAGCAGGGGCCGCAGCTCGCGGAGGCGGGAGCGCCGCTGGGAGTGGTCACCGGCATCGCGGCGACCGCGCGCGGCAAGGTCGTGTTCGAGGGGCGCGAGGGACATGCGGGGACGACGCCGATGCAGAGTCGGGACGACGCACTCGTCGCCGCGGCGGAGTTCGTGCTGCGCCTGCGCGACACGGCAGCCGGCGTCGACGGCGCGGTCGCGACGGTCGGGCAGCTCGCGGTCGAGCCGGACGCGTCGAACGTGATTCCTTCGCGCGTCACGCTGAGCGTCGACATTCGAGCGGCGGACGACGAGCGGCTCGAGGCAAGTCGCCGCGATCGTGCCCGCCGAGCTTGCGCGCGGCCGGGCAGTGGCGATGTCGTCCGGCCCGACGACGGCGCTGCTGGAGCAGCTCGCTGCCCTCGGGCTGCCGAGCGGTCGAGCTGCCCCTCAGGAGCCGGTCACGACGCCGGCGTCCTGGCTGCGGCCGGGGTGCCGGTGGCAATGCTCTTCGTCCGCAGCCTGAACGGCGGGATCAGCCACTCGCCCGACGAGCACTCCGCCGACGAGGACGTCGAGCTGGCCGTGGACGTGCTGACGGGCGCACTCGACCGGCTCGCGTCGGCAGTTGACGAATAGACCCAGTTCCGGCACGCATCCGTCACAGACACACGCGCTTTCCCGCGATACGCTCGAAGCGGGTGGCGGGTGGACGAACCTTCTCCCCACCCAGAGATTGGGTGGGGTGCGGTTTCCGGCGGCTCAGCTCGGCGGCGGCGCAGCGGCTGGGCGCTCTCTCCCCAGAGCGACCTTGCGGCCAAGCTCGCCCAGCTGCTCGACGCCTTCCAGCACCGTCGCAAAGTGGTTGCCCGCGAGCAGCCCGGCCTTGCTCGCGAACGCGGTCGGGCCGTACGGGAACAGGATCTCCGTCTCGCTGACCCCGCCCGGATAGCAAGAGCAGCTGTCCGGGCGCCGGGTAGCACGTGGCGTTCTCGGGCCCGAAGCCGACGCTCGAGCTCGCCGAACGGGATCCAGCAGGACTCGCCGCTCCAGCGCGCATGGATGATCTCGGCTCTCGAGCGGCAGCAGCCGCCGGAATGCGGCCACCGTCGCCGGGCGCCGAGCTCCTCCTCGAGGCGCGCGACGAACCGGTAGTCGCCCGAGACGATCTCGAGCACGGCGCGAACCTACTTGATCGCGCGCCGGCGCGGATCCAGGCGCCGAGCTCGTCGCGCTCGGCCTGCGTCATCCCGGTCGCGTTCCCTAGCGGCATCAGCTGCGAGTCGACCGCCACGCGCTTGATCGCCTCGGCTTGCACGTGGATCTGGGCCGCCGTGTCGAGCACTCGATCCCGAGCGGCGCGGCGGCAACGCGCGTCGGGTGCGCCGAATGGCAGGGCACGCAGCGCTGCTGGACGATCGCCTCCGCCCGCGCGAACGACACCGAACCAGCCGCCACGGCCGCCCCGCCGGAGCCGCCGGTTGGCCGGATCGCGACGGCGACTCGCGGCGATCCCGAGCGCTGCCGTCAGCGGGATCCACCATACGTTCCGGCCAGCGTGCCGCAGGTTGAAAGAAGTGACGGATCCACGCCCCGATCGCCATCAGCGCGACCAGCACGAGCCACGCGTAGCTCGTGCGTGTACGCGAACGGGAAGTGGTTGCTCGAGCATCGCGAACACCACCGGCAGCGTCAGGTAGTTGTTGTGCACCGAGCGCCGCTTGGCCTCGAGCGCCGGGCCGGGGTCGGGGTCGCGGTCGGCCTCGCTTCGCGCGGATCAGCTCCGCAGTGCGCCGGGATGATCACGAAGAAGACGTTCGCGACCATGATCGTCCCGAGCATCGCGCCCACCTGCACGTAGGCGGCCCGGGGCGCGAACAGCTCGGTCGCGCCCCACGCGGCGAGCGTCGTCGAGGCCGAGCAGCGCCGCGGCTAGCACAACCTCGTGCCGCCGTCGCAGCGGCAGAGCCCGTCGTAGACGAGCCACGCGACGCCGAGCAGGACGACGCTGACCGTGATCGACCAGCCCGTCCCGAGCGGCCACGCCCGGCAGCGACCAGGTACGTGTGTCGCGTTGAAGTAGTAGAGGACGACGAGCAGCGCGAAGCCGGAGAGCCAGGTCGTGTACGCCTCCCACTTGAACCAGTGCAGGGCGTCGGGCAGCCGCGGTCGGGCGCGACACGGAACTTCTCGACGCGGTAGAAGCCGCCGCCGTGGATCTCCCAGGAGACGTTCTCGCGGCAGGTGGTTGTCGAGCGCGACGAAGTAGAACGACGTCCCGATCCAGACGATCCCGGCCATCACGTGCAACCAGCGCGCGAGGAACGAGAGCCATTCGTTCGCGTACGGGTCCACCTAGCCGCTGCTCCCAGCGGTCGCGCGCGATCGCGACCAGCTCGCCGAGCGCGGTCTCCAGCTCTTCCTCGCGCGTCCGCTCGAGCCGGCGCGCGCAGGACCTCCAGGATCTCCAGCTTCGGCCGGCCGTTCACGAAGACGACGAAGCGGAAGCCGAACTTCTCCTCGTAGACCTGGTTCAGGTACGCGAGCTCGGTCAGGATCACCGGGTCGGCGTCCGCGCCCTGCTCGGCGGCCGAGCGCTCCGAGAGGCCGGCTCCGCGCGCCGATTGCCGGATGTGCATCGAGTGCCTCCGAGCTTGTCCGCCGCGGACAGCTCCGGCGAGCACCTCGGGCGCCGCCTCGAGCGGGTGCTCGCGCCCTGCCAGCAGCTCGACCAGCCTCGTGCGTCCTTCGAAGAGCTCCGCGAGCTCCTCGACGCTCAGCTGCCGCGGTAGCTCACGCATCCGAACGAGGAGACGAGCAGCGGCACGTGGTGGTGGCCGTCCTCGAGCTCCAGCTCGAGCTCGACACGCCGGAAGTACGGCGAGGGCGGCTCGAAGGCGAGGCCGGTAGCGGCCGGGTTCCAGCTCCTCGGCCAGCCGGGCGCGCCCGTCGGCGTCGGTCTCGGCGCTCGCCACGAGCTCGTCGCCGCTGGCGCAGCTCGACGCGCACGCCGCTCGCCGGGCCGGCCGCGCTCGGTGTCGAGCACGTGCGTCGAGAGCGAGACAGCTCATCCCGAGAACTTCTCGCTCACGCGCCGCTGCTCCTGCGCGATCTCGGCTTCGTCGGCGCGCACGAGCGCGCCCTCGCGGACGACGTCCTCGCCGGCGACCACCAGCCGATCGACGCGGTGCGGGCCGCTGAGCACGAGCCCGGCGACCGGATCGTCGGCGCCGCCGAGCTCGAGGCCGTCCGTCCGCCAGACTGCGAGGTCGGCGCTCTTGCCGGGCTCCAGCGAGCCGATGTCGTCGCGGCTTCAGCACCGCGGCGCTGCCGCGCGTGCCGAGCCGCAGGGCCTCGCGCGCGGTCATCGCCTCGGGCCGCCGCGGCCGCGCGCGACGAGCAGCGCCTGCTTGACCTCGAGGAACAGGTCGCCGCGCTCGTTCGAGGCCGAGCCGTCGACGCCGAGCCCGACCCGCACGCTCGCGTCGAGCAGCGCCCGCACCGGCGCGACGCCCTGCCCCGAGCCGCAGGTTCGACGTGGGCAGTGCGCGACCCCGGTGCCCGTCTCGCCGAAGCGCGCGATGTCGGCGTCGGAGAGATGGACGCAGTGCGCGCACCAGACGTCGCCGTCCAGCCAGCCGAGCTGCTCGAGGTACTCGACCGGCGTGCAGCCGTAGAGCTCGCTGGCAGTACGCCTCCTCCTCGACCGTCTCGGCCAGGTGCGTGTGCAGCGTCAGCCCGAGCTGCCGCGCGCAGCTCGGCCGACTGCTCGCATCAGCGTCGCCGGTGACCGAGAACGGCGAGCACGGCGCGACCGACGAGCTGCCGCGGTCGCCGGCGTTCGCGCCGAGGCGCTCGGTCTCGGCCGAGGATCTCGTCGGCGTCCTCGACGAGCGAGTCCGGCGGCAGCCCGCCGTCGGACTCGCCGAGGTCCATCGAGCCGCGCGAGGCGCACGAGCCGCACGCCCAGCTCCCGCGCCGCCGGTCATCTCCGCCTCGATCAGGTCGCCGGCGCCCGCGCGGGAAGACGTAGTGGTGGTCGAAGACGGTCGTACAGCCCGAGAGCGCGAGCTCGGCCAGGCCCGTGCGCGCGGCGGCGTG
>ERZ1370068.9118-contig-7919_pt1 | contig 22236 bp, 44 predicted proteins | sample MGYA00561227_ERZ1370068 | MGnify/ENA primary metagenome ERZ1370068 (study PRJEB38410, sample SAMEA6850437) | metagenome | study: Metagenomic assessment of the ecological functions of the soil: analysis of the soil microbiota associated with the... | reverse complement strand
TTGTACTTCGTTCAGTTACGTATTGCTCGGCAGATGCGCGCATCAGCAAAGATGGCAGCTTCCCGATCGACAACCCGTTCCTCGGGCAGACGACCGGCATCTACCGGGCCATCTGGGCGATGAATTTTCCTGAAATCCAGTTTGCCACGTTTACGTTTCAACCCCTTTCGGGCCGGATGTTCATCAATGACGTCGGCAGATTGACGTGGGAGGAGATCGACGAGGGAATCGCCGACGCCAACTACGGCTGGCCGCTTACCGAAGGGCCCACGGACGATCCGCGATTCGTCCACCGCTGTATGCCTACACTCACAGCGGCAACGGCTGCCGCGATCTGGGCGGCGCCTTTTTGTCCTCAAACCGGCCAGTTCCACCGAGCTATCCCGTCCGGTATTTTTCGCGGACTACTGCGGCGGCGCGGATTCGATTTCGCGATCCAGTTCGGGAGACGTCACCGGGTTTGCGTCAGGCATCGCCTCGCCGTCGATCTCTGAGAAGGTCGGGAAGGACGATGGGAGTCTCTTTATCTGGCGCGGAGCTCCGGCGCCGTGTTGCGCATCGACACGGAGCCGCGCCGCCGGTACATCGACAGCCGACGCCCTCAGAGCGCGTCGGTCGGCGAGCCCGCGACATTCCAGGTCACCGCCCTCTGGGAGGCGCCGGTTCTCCATTATCAATGGCTACGAAACGGCGTCGATATTCCCGGGCGCGCCACCTCGCGTATACCATCGCGGCCGTGACGCTTTACGGGCCATTCACCTTTGCACATCGTGTACGTGTCGAACAACCTGGCAGCGTCACGAGCCTTCCGGCGATGCTCACCGTGCTGAACACGCCGCCGGTCGGCACCATCACGTACCTGGCCGAGTTCGAAATCTCGCGCCGGCCAGACGATTGTCTACGCCGGCGCGCAGCGGGACACCGAAAGCGGGACGCTTCCGGCGGCCAGCGCGCGTTCACCTGGTGGGTCGATTTCGCGATACGCACACCCATCCGTTCCTGCCGCCGACGGCGGATCGATGTCGGGATCGTTCGTCATCCCGACGAATAGCGAAACGTCGACCAGCGTGTGGTATCACGCATCTACCTGCAGGTCTCAGACTCGGGCGGACTCTCCCGTGTCGTTCCGTGACGTCACGCCGCGTACGGTTTTGAGATTACGATCTGAGCCAGCGTCGGTTTGCAGATCTGCTGGATGGACAGCCTCACGACTCTACGCCGTCACGGGTCGTCGGTATGACGCGAACCATCGGAAACCTTTCGCCGCAGACAAGACCCTGATGACCTGAAGGTTCCGTTCCTGGTCGCGGATACGGGCGTTCATTCACGACACCACGACACCGGCCGCAACGCCACCTACGCGGCCACGTTCAGGCATCCAGTGCAGCGCCAGATGCTTCCACGAGTCTGGTCGACATCACCGACCTGGGGACGTTCCCCGTCATCGCGCGGGGTGAACCTCCAGCTCTGCTGCTGCGGCTCACGGTTGTCGCTCCTGGATGCCGTTGACGTTGAAGCTGTCGGGAATCTTCCAGGAGGCGCGGTTGCTGTTGTCGCCCCGACCGGACTCTGCGGACCCACGGGGAACGATCCGCAGCCGTCCTCGCAGTGCACCTGACGATCGGCTGGCGGCCTTCGGATCGATTGTCAGTTGTTTCTACAAGACGTCGACGGGCGCAATCATCACACACACCGGGCCTGGCGCTCACCACCCCTCCTGATTGCGCTGCGCGAAAAACCAGCAAAAGACCGACCTGCTTTGGCCATCGCCTGTCGCCGGATTCGGAGTGAGTGAAAGCGCGTGAACGTGACCGGTCTCCGCGACCCGCGTCGAGTTTTCTTTACGGCTGCCCTTCTCTGTCTCGTCGCGGGGATCGCGGCAGCGCCGGACAATCCAGCCCAGCCCACAACCAGCCAGGCTCCCGTAACCCCAGACCGACCTGGTCGCGTTGCCGGGAACGAGCGCGCCAGGCATTTTCCCCCCCAGTCGGATCACCGTGGCCGTACTGGGGTGGCTATGCACGACGCCTCGAGGCCCGAAAGGCAAGGGATCATCTCCAGTTCGATTCGGGCGCGTCGTGCGCGTTTCCAGCTGGGGACCGGCTCCCGTGATCGGGGATGGGAGCAGGGCGTTGCCGCGAGGCATGCGTGTCGGCGGACAGCGGCGGCTGGTCATCCGCCGATCGCCCTACGGCAGCGCCGGTCGAAGCCCAATTCCGCCAAACGCGACATTGGTCTTCGACATCACGCGAACTCGATCCCGTAGAAGCGAATCACTACGCGTCATGCCGCGCGTGACACCACGAGAGCCTCACGGCGCGCGCGTTCCTGCCGGTGATCTCGGGCCTCCGCACTCGGCCACGATCCCGGGCCTCTTCTCGCGGCCTCCGGCGTCGACGCGGTTCTTCTCGACGATCCCGACGCGCTCGTGCCGGTGACGGCGGGGCATCGATCTTTCGCGAGAGCCGAAGAGGACCGGCGACGCGTGCATCGGACTTCACGTCGCCAGAGCACGCTGACCTGCGTTCGATCGACGATGCACTTCTACCTGCCATGCTCGCGCGCGCGACCCTCAGGGGATGCCCTGCCAGCGCCTGAGCCGGTATCAACGATTGATCACCGACACGACCGCGTGGAATTCATCGCCGCCGGCGTCTGGGAGGCGTGCTGCGGCACACGCGCTGCCGAGGCGGCCTCGCCGGCTCGCGTCGCAGCGCCGGAGTTCATCGTCGCCGCGCGTGGCTTCCGAACGGGACGCTTTGCCACGAGACTGCGACTGGAATCCCGACGAGAAGTGCGGTTTGCCCATCGCGCTCCGGCGGATGTCCGCGAGCACGCACGATCCTCAGGCGCCGAGTCCGCTTCGCCGTTGCCGGGCGAGAACGCGCTCGTCATCCCGGACAGAAGTCTCGGTCTTCCGTGTCGGAGGCGCCGATCCTCGTCGCTGGCGTCGCTCGTTGACCGCCATGCGGAAGATCGAATTCGAAGCGCCCATCCGTGGCTTCGGCATCCGTTTCCGACCGCGATCCGATCCGTGCTCGAGGAAGGCGCCTCTTTGAGGACGGCGAGCCGAGCGCGCGGCCGGTGTCGCGGCCCGTTTGAAAATGAGCCTCAGGACGCTGGATCGATCGCTCGCCGACCGCGAGGACGACCTACAGGACGCTGTTTGGATCAGCTGCGCCACCTGAGGCTTGCCGCGCGGCATCTCCTGCCGAACGCCGCGTCCATCGCCGAAGTGAGGGACGCCTTCCTGCTCGCTCGGCTTTGCAGATCTGAGCGCCTTCATCGCGCCTTCAAGCGCTGGACCGGCCAGACACCCGCGGAATTCGTGAAGACAGATGTAGGCGCGGACTGTTTCCACTGGCGCTGGGGCCCTCCGCCCCTCTCTCGCACTCGTCGGTCGAGCTGCGGCGAGACCTCGCCGTAGCCTTGGCGAAGGCGGGCGCGTTCGGCCAATTGATTCGGCCTGTCGGGTCACCATGTCTAATTCCAGGCGCCGTCTCAGTCAGTGCCCGCGGCGATCATGCCGCGGCTACGACAGGAGACGGTCATGTCGTTTCAACAATGGTTCCTTGCGAATGGCGACACGCTGCAGGGTCGGATTGTTCTTCGGGCTGCTGATTGTCCTGGCCGCCGTCGAATGGATCGTTCCGCGCCAGCCCAGCTCGATGGCGCGAAGAATCGCTGGCCGACCAACCTGTTCTTCACGTTCCCTGAACCTGATGATGCTCGGCGTGATGCCGATCTCGATCATGAGCACGTCGTTCTGGGCCGAGCGGCACGGATACGGGCTGCTCTCAACACGGTCACGCTTCCAGCCGCGGCCGCGGTCACCGTGACGCTTCTCGTGCGCGGGTTCATCTCGTTCTTCACGCACTACCTGATGCACATGATTCCGCATTCTGGCGCCTGCACCGCGTCCATCACCTCGACACCGAGCTCGATGTCACGACCACCGTCCGCTTTCATCCGCTCGAGTTCGCCGTGCAGATCCTTCCAGCCGTCCCGATCGTGATTGCCGTTCGGCCTGACGCCGTGGGTGCTCGATGGCTCTACGAAACCCTGGACGTCGTGGTGACGCTCTGGACGCATTCGAATATGCGCCTGCCGGCTCGCGCTCGTCAATCGCGTGGCTGCGATATGTCGTGGTGACTCCGGACCTGCACCGGATTCATCACTCGGCCTGAAGCCCGAGACCAACAGCAACTTCGGCGCGGTGTTTCCGGTGTGGGATCTGATCTTCGGCACGTTTCGCGCGCAGCCCCGCGACGGCCACGAGCGGATGCGTCTCGGGCTGGATGAAGTGCGCGGCCACGATGCGCAGCGGCCGCTCTGGTTACTGGGATCGCCGCTCCGCGGTGGATTGAGGAAGGCCGGCCCTACTTCGAGGCGCGTCACACTCTTCAGCCGCCGGCTGCGCTCGCGCGATGAGCGACGCAGCCAGACCGCAGAACAGCGGCAAATGACAGCCACAATCCGGGGACGGCACGATTGCCGGTGACCTGAATCAGGTAGGTGCTGATCGCGGGCGTGAAGCCGCCGAAGATCGCGGTCGCCAGGCTGTAGGCGAGCGAGAAGCCGGCCGTCCGCACGTCCACCGGCATGATCTCGGTCAGGAACACCACCATCGCGCCGTTGTAGCTGCCGTAGACGAACGACAGCCACAGCTCCACGGTCAGGAGTCTGGCAAAGCTCGGCGAATCGACCAGCCACAGCATGACGGGAGTACGCCGTGGCGAGCATGAGCAGCGTGCAGGCGATGAGCAGCGGCCGCCGGCCAACACGATCCGACAGCGCGCCCATCACCGGCAGCCAGAAGAGGTTCGACGCGCCGACGCAGAGCGTCACGATCAGGCTGTCGCCGCTTCCGAGATGGAGCACCGCGCTCCCGAAGGTCGGCGTGTAGGCCGGTGATCATGTAGAAGCGACACCGTCGTCATCGTCACGAGGCAGCGTGCCGCACGACGATCAGGCCTGAGTTGGCGGCGAGCGACCGCAGGAGCGCTGAGGTATCGAGCGAACGCCGTCTCGCCTGAAATGCTTCCGTCTCCTCGAGCGAGTGCCTGAGGCAGAACAGAAACGGAATGATCAGGCAGCCGATGAGCAACGGAACGCGCCAGCCCCCACGCGGTCACTCGCGGCCGGCGGGACGCAGAGAAGGTCAGCAGCACGCCGAGCAGCGCGGCGAACATCACGGCGAGCCTGCTGACTCGCCGATTGCCAGCTCACGTAAAACCCCTTGTTGCCCGGCGTCGCGATCTCGGCGAGATAGACGGAGACGCCGCCGAGCTCCATGCCGGCCGAGAAACCCTGAAGCAGCCTGCCCGCGAGCACGATCACCGGGCGCGAGGATGCCGATGGTCGCGTAGCCGGGCACGCACGCGATCGACAGGATGCCAATCGACATCGAGCGTCAGCGTCAGGAGCAGCCCGGCCCGACTGGCCGTGCGCGATCGGTATAGGTCCCGAGCACGACGGCGCCGAGCGGACGCATCAGGAAGCCCGCCCCGAAGGTCATGAGCGAGAGCATCAGCGAAACAAATGGACTTCCCGCTGGGAAAGAACGCTGCGCCAATGGCCGTCGCGTAGTGAGCCGAAGACCATGAAGTCGTTATCTCCAGGAAATTTCCGCAGGAGACGCGGACCACACGCCCGATTCTGGCGTTCCGATCCGGTGGCGCTGGCGGGTGGCAGGAATGGAGGCGATATTACACGAAGAGTCACGCGCAGAGCAGAGCCACTCGCTCGAGTCGGCGCGAGCATCAGCGACGCGTTCGCCTTGTCGACGCGCGCCGCGCCCGGACTGAGCGACGCAAAACGGCGCAGATGCCGGTAGAAGTCGGCCTGGACTGGTCCAGCCGACCGATTCGGCGATGGCGGCGATCTTCATGTCGAGACTCGATCAGCAGATGAACCGCGGCCACGCAGCCGCAGCGAGGCTCGAAATTGCTGGTGAGATCGTGCAATGGTGCGCGCGTTTGAAGGCGGCGGTCATCACACGAATCGACGACCCGACGCCGCGCGCGATCTCTGGCAGACGGCATCGCCTGGTGAAGTTGGCCTTCAGATACGCGATCCACACAGCCGGTCAGCGTCGGCGAATCGCGCCGCGCGCTGCACGATGAACTCGCTCCGCTCAGCGGGCAGTTGCGGCCAGAACTCTGCATCGAGTGGCTTCATGGCAGCAACCTGATCAATATCAGCAACGCTCATGCCTTACGCGATCGCAATCTTCCGCGGAGCTTTGGCTTCGAGCGTGATCAGGTTCAGTCGATAGAAGAGGCACTCGAGGAATTGACCCGCGTCGACGAGCGGCCACAACCGGCGTGTCGGTCGCCGACGCGATCTGCAGGTCTCCGCGCCCGCATTCGATCCAGTCGTTGAGCGCGATCTGCTGGGCGAGCGTCAGGTGCGAAACGTCCTTGAGAAACAGCGTGCCTTTCTTCACGGACGGCAGCTCCAGGGGACCCGGCAGGCAGCAGATGTGGAAGGGCTGCTCACACCATTTCATGAGCGAGGCAATGGCGGCGTCGGGTTCGGTCTTGTCGCACATCACCATCAGACTCGGCCGGTGCGGCGCCATCGGTCAGTGACCGCAGCAGGACGCGATCGGAAACCCCGGGAAATCAAGTGGTTGCATTGAAATGAACGGCTCGCTGAACGATTGAGTAAGCATCGCTTTTCCTTTGTTCACCCCGGAAACTGAGATGTAGTGAAGGTGGCACGAGAGGCGTTACAGCCTCGGAAACCCTGTGGAAAAATCCTGCAACGTGAGCCGTTGTCCCGACACTATCAAGGGTGTGAGGCGACCACTGACAGCGGCCGTGCAAGGCTGGCCGGCCGAGTGCGCTAAGCTCCCGGAGTGCGGATCGAACGCTTCGAATTTGACGCGGCCTACATCGAGCGGCTTGTATCGGGGGATCCTGAGACCGAGCGCCATTTCACGGAGTATTTCGGCCGGCTCCTTACCGTCAAGTTACGGTCGCGTCTGCGGACGGCGACCCAGGTCGAGGATGCCAAGCAGGGAGACGTTCGTCCGGGTGCTCACGGCCTTGAAGGAGAAAGGAGGCATCCAGGCGGCTGGAAGCCTGGGGGCCTACGTGAACAGCGTTTGCAACTTTGTGTTGTTCGAGATGTGCCAGGGGCGGTGCCCGGAACGACACCGCTCGGTGACGAATACGACGGAGATGGACACACGCGAGGGATCGGAATCGAACCTGATAGCCGGCGAGGAGCGCGAAAGGTGCGCGAAGCCCTGGCGACGTCTGCCGCAGCGCGACAGGACCTCCTGAAGTGGCTGTTTTCGAAGAACGGAACAAAGACGAAATCTGCCGCGAGCTCGGGATCGATCGGGACTATCTGCGCGTGCTCGCTGCACCGTGCCAAGAACCAGTTTCGGGCGAAGTTTGCGGAGATTGTCCAGGTGACGTCATGACTCACTCAGAAGCCGACTCAGATCTCGGCCGCCGGAGCGGTATCATGCTCGACGAACTGTCGAGCTCGAACCGCCACGCCTTCGAGGAGCACTACTTCGACTGCGCCGATTGCGCCGAGGACGTCCGCACTGGAGCGATGATGCGCGAAGGCGTGACCGCCGGCCTCCTGGGCCGGACCAACGTGCAGGTCGATCAGCTCCGGGCGCAAGACGTCGCGTTTGTCGTCGCGATTCCTACAACCGGGCGTTGCTCTTCCGTGGGCAGCTGCAGGCGATGTTTGCGATCGTCGCCGGCTATCAAACGGTTCGGCAGAGCTCGCTGCCGCCCCAGATTTCGACGCAGGCTCTTGCGACGATTACGCTCCGGCCCGACAGCCGGGGTGCCGAGCCGGTCGTCACACTACCCGCCACGGGATCGGTTGTGACCTTCGCGCTCGATGTGGACTCGACCGATCCGCTCACCTACGACTTGCGAACGATGCAGGGACAATCGGTCGCGAGCGGCGACGCCGACGCGCCGCCGCCCGGTGCGCCGCTCTTGCTGCTCGTGCCGGTCTGGACACTGAGCCCCAACGAGCACTACATTCTCAGCGTCCGCCGAGGTACACCGACGGGCCGCTGGCCGACGAATATCGGTTCGTGACCAGCCGCTGAGCATCGGGCCCGCGGACGCGGAGGCTCAATGGAACTCAGACGGCGATTTGCGTTTCGCGGAAACGCGGCCGCGTTCGGCGGCCGCATCGTGCGGCCTGAAGATGTCGTGCTCGAGATGCCAGGCGCCAGCTCGCTCGGCATCAGTCGGCGGCCGATCGGTTTCGACGACATTTCCGGCACGCCCGCAGGCTTCAGAGACTTCGTCACCTTCAAGATCGGCTTCGACCTTCGCCGAAGGTCTCTTCGACGATCTGAAGGGACTGATCGCGCTTGTCGAACCATCAGGCGCAGGAAGACTCGCTCAAGTCCTCGACTCGCGTGAAGGCCGAGATCAGGACGCTGACGGTTGGCAGAAAAAAGCGTCTGACCGCCGAACGCCTGTCGGCCGAAATGATGTCTCACAGTCCGACCGGCAGCGGCGAGCCGCCCATCATGCTCGGTGATGTCGCGGTGACGGGCGTGAAGATCGACGGCTTCGAGCTCATGGTGGAGCTCGCAACCGGCATCTTCAACGAAAACGACACGCGCGCGAAGCTGCTGACGGCTGCCGATACTCCGGCATTCGTCAAGAAGTTACGGACAGCAGCACCTGTTCATGAAGACCGCGCTCGCCGGTCAGCGGGCGGCGCCGCCCCACGGGCAGGCTCGTCACCGGGACGATCGCCGGCTCCGACACGATCTACGCCACCATCGTGAAGTCGATCAAGTGGCGCAGCAAGCCGAACCCGGATGCGACCATCGATCAGCACACGGTGACCGTGAAAGACTTCGGCATCATCTACTTCGGCGAGCTGTACATCACCTCCCGCGTCCCGGCGCCTCACGATGATGAGGCTGGAGCTCGGATCGGATGAAGGCGGATCGGCTGGCGGGCCCGACGTCGACGTCAACGGCGGCTGGTGGCCGTAGTCCGATCGCTCGCCTATTCGAATGAAATGTCTCCCAGCGGTGCTGGCGCTCGTGTCGATCGTGGCCTGCGGGCCATCGACCGGGCGCCGGGTCGACGAGTCGTTCCAATCGGCGCGACTCGCCATGTGGCGCGGTGATCTCGCCAGCGCACTCGACGCCGCCAGTCGCGGCCTGACGCTCACCGAGTCCACGCCTGAATCGGAAGCCGCCTGGAGACTCCGGCTTCTTCGCGCCGAGATCCTGCTGACCAAACCCGACCTTTCGCAGGCCCTGCCCATCGCTCACTCAGGCGATGCCCGACGCATCACCGTTCGCGTCGCTGCGCGGCGCGTCGGAAATACCTCGTCGCGCGATCTCAGGTCGTCCAGGGACGCCTGTCTGAAGCCTTGACCACGCTCGAGGAGGCTGGCACGGCAGGCACCAGACGATCTCGAGCTGCGGCTGGACGCCGGAGTCCTCGGCGGGCAAAGTCCGCATGCGGCTCGGACGGTGGGACGAAGCCGAGTCGCAGGCTGGAACGACACGGTGGCCGAAGCGGTCAAGACCGGCGATCGGTATCGCGAGGTCCTCGCCCTCAACAATCTCGGCATGGGCATGCTCGTGCGCAACCGATGCGACGAGGCGCTGCAGTGGTTCGAACGCCTGCTGTCGTTCAAGGATCTCGACCAGATGCTCGTCTACTCGGTCGCCATGAACAATGCGGGCATCTGTTACGCGAGGCTGGGACGATTCGACCGCGCGATCGCCGTGCAGCAGCAAGCCGTCGAGATGCATCAGCGTCAGGGCGGGGCCACCTACCAGGCGCAGGCGCTCGGGGAGCTCGGCACCACGTATCTGCTGCAGGACGACGTCGAGCGGGCCCGGCCGTATTTTCAGCAGGCCCTCGAGATTGCGAAGGAGATCGGCAACAACGAAGACGCGGCACTCTGGGCGGGGAATCTGGCCTCGGCGGCGCTCGTCGCCGGACAGCTCGACGAAGCGGAACAGTTCAACGAGGAAGCGAAACGGCTGAATCCTCCGAACCGCGCCAATCGAGTCGCCTGGACGACGCTCTACTCGGGGCGAATCGCAGCCGCCCGCGGACAATCCGATGAAGCCCGGGGCCTCTTCGAGCAGGCGCTGGCCAGTTCAGACGGCCAGCCGCGATTGAAGTGGGCCGCGCACGAAGGACTGGCCGACATCGCGAACGATGCGGGCGATAAAGCTTCGGCGAGGCGTCACTTCGAAGCGGCGCTGGAGGCCATCGAGCGGACGCGCGCCGATCTCCTCAAAACCGACTACAAACTGTCGTTTCTCTCCGAGCTGATTCGCTTCTACCGCAACTACGTCGACATGCTCGTCGATCAGGGCGCGATGGAAAACGCGCTCGAGATTGCGGACTCGAGCCAGGGGCGCGTGCTGGCCGACGGCCACGGCATCGCGCCGCCGGCGCGCGCGCAGCGTCCACCTTCACACGCCTCGCAGGCCGGTCGGGCACCGTGCTCGTGTCGTACTGGCTGGCGCGCGTGCACTCGCTGGTCTGGGTCGTCGATGGCCGGGGCGTCAAGGTGTATCGCCTGCCGCCGGCCGCCGAGATCGAGAAGCTCGTCGCTCAGCACGTGGCATCGATTCAGAACTCGATGTCCGATCCCGCTCGCGGCCGGGGTGGCGCCGGCGATCAGCTGTTTCAGCTCCTCGTCGCACCGGTGCTGGGATCGATTCCGCCGGGAAGTTCCGTGATCATCGTGCCCGACGGCGCTCTTGCACGGGCTGAATTTCGAGACGCTGCCCGTCGATGGGCCACGGCGCCACTACTGGATCGAAGACGTGGAGGTGCAAGTGGCGCCGGCGCTGGCTCTCCTGACGGAATCAGCTTCCGCACCGCCCGTCGCGCCCGCGCTGCTCGCGATCGGCAACCGGACGTCAACCGATCCGCAGTTTCCGCCGCTTCGCTACGCGTCGGCAGAGATGTCGAGCATCGCCGGCCATTTCGCGCAGGACCGCACGACGAGCTTCAGGGCGATCGCGCGTCGCCAGCGGCCTATCGTGAAGTCGGGACCGGATCGATTCACGCTCGTGCATTTCGCCGCCCATGCCGCGGCTAACGTCGACAGTCCGCTGGATTCGGCGGTCATCCTTTCTGGTTCTGATCTCGCGCACAAGCTGTAGCGCGCGGGATGTCGCGCGACGATGCCGCTGCGCGCGGAGCTCGTGACGGTCTCGGCCTGCAGAAGCGCCGGCGAGCGCGCCTATACCGGGCGAAGGCCTGATCGGCTTTGCCTGGGCGTTTCTCCGTGCCGGCGCCCGCCGCGTCGTCGCCGGACTGTGGGACGTGGACGATCGATCGACGGCGGAGTTGATGGACTCGATGTATGCGCGGCTGGCCGACGGCGATTCGCCGCCGAGCGCGCTCAGGCAGGCCAAGCTGGCACTGCTCGCCCGCGGAGGCACGACGGCGAAAACCCTACTACCTGGGGGGCCGTTCCAGGTGTTCCACGCGGTTGCTGCGCAACGACGAGATGGCGAGAAAGCTAACGCCACTTGAAGCATGCAGGCCGGGTCTTTGGAGCCCGGCACTTCACGACTGGCGGTCCGAAGACCCGCCCTGCTAACCGCTATACCGCCGTTGCTGAGAACCCTCGGCCGAAGCTCTGCGAGCGCGAGCCAGTCCCCTGCGGTCGCGTGGATCCGTCTTCACCCTGGCGCCGGCGCCGTCAGACATGATGCCGGTTTCCGGGAAACCGGGCCGATGACGACCGGCGCGAACGGCGCAGGCGGCGTGTCTCGAAACACTGACCTTCAGGCGAGGAGCGGCGCCGGGCAATCGCCCGGTGCGAGGATCGACAGCCAGGTTATTGAGGCGCGCGCCTGTTGAAATTGACTCTGGCCCCGCAGCAGCTCATCGCTCGTCTCCCGTTTTCGTAATAGATCGCGGCTGGCGGATCGCATCGCCGGGCGTGACGGCCAGCCGTCGCCAACATCGCGCCCGCCGACAACGCCGGCCACAGAGAACCGTTTCCTTCCAGCCTTGCCGAGCCACCATGCGTGAGGTGCCCGCATCACCAGATGCTCAGGCGCGCATGAGAGCAGTCGACGCGAGCGAACCGAGCGCGAACGCGGCCGGCGAGCCGCCGGAGACGAACGAGCAGATCCCACGCGCCCGTCTCTCCGCGTTCCGTGAAGGTGCGTCACCTCCGCCAGATGCGGCGAGGCAGTACCCGATCAACACAGCCATTTGGAAGGCGCGTCACACCGTGATCGTGCGAAGCTGCATCCGTCCGGTGTATCGCTGGTTCCACCTGGCTGTGATCGCAGCCCAGGCCGCCGCCACCGGATCACCCGCCCAGTGCGCCTCGAGCGCGAGCTGGCAGCAGCATCACGTACATGGGAAAACCGCCTGCGCGTTGCAACGCAGGCGCACGGCGCCTCCCAGCCCAATGCGGAGACGAGGCTCCCCTGACTCAACGCGCTGAGCACTGGATTCGCGTCGCCGTAGTTCGGCCCGACCTGCGACGCCGAGGGGCGCCCATCCTGGCGGAATCGGGCTGGGCCCGATCGACCATCCCGCCAACCCCGGATTGAGCAAATCGGTGACGAGGTTGACGTCGTAGTGCAGCGACATCTCGTAGTTCCGCAGATGCGGCTTCGGATCTGGATCGTAGGCCACGAGAGTCGATCTGCAGGATGTCGGTGTCGTTGATGTGGACGTTGCCGCACGCGCCAACATTGGTCGGCGAGCCTCGGGTGGATGATCTTGACCGACACCACTTCGGTATCCGGTTCCGTCGTGCACACATGGATAGTGCCGCCGCCGCACAGATAGACCGGTTCAGATCCGTCGCCGCGTTGGTGACCAGATGGTTGTCGATCGTGAGCACGATGCCGGTGAGGTTCGCCGAACCGCATACCGGCAGGTCGATGGGATTCGAGAGATTGCCCGCGTAACCCGCGCGGGTCCAGCCCGCGCAGCCGCAGGTGGTAGGTGCCGTCGAGCACGTTCTGCGTGATCAGCGAAAGAGGATGTTGAGCGTGAAGAAGTCCACAGCTTCGCCCCGTTGTTCGTCTCGTAATGGGGCACGCTCTCGATCACGTCGTGCGGCGTCATGCCGTCGCTGATCGGCGTGAACGGGAATGGCGCATCAACCCATTTCTGCAGGCCGTTGTCCCAGTAACTTCGCGTAAGACCGCCGGCGGCTGCGCGGTCGGAACGGGATTGACACGGCCCGCCAGATCCGACCGTGGACATGAGGATCTCGTAGTAGTCGACCGTCTCGCCCACACCCACGAGCGGGCACGCTCCCCGAATAGGGTCTGTCGCCGTCCACGCTCGCGAGGCCCGGATTGAGATAGCCGACCTGCGACGCACCGGCGCTCATGCCCGGGTTGCCGCCGATGTCGTCGAGGTTGTCTTCGCAGATGTCGCTGATGAATCCGCAGCTGCCGCCGTCAGGGCAGGTGCTGCCCACCACACAGCACGCCTCGTCGTTGCCGACGAGGGTGACGTTCAGGTTCTGCGGAATGTCCCATCGCGCGTCCCAGACCGTCTCGTCGACGATCACTTTGTCGCCGCCGCGGCAGTCCTGCGTCACCTTGAAGATCATCCGGAGTGCAGTCCCACCACGGAAACCACGGCCACCAGGGCCAGAGGCAGAGCCGTTCGAGCTCGGGGCTGACAGGCAGCTTCGCCACGAGACGCTTTCTCAAGCCGTCAAGCGAGGCGGGATCGAACTAGCAGATCGGCCCGCAGCGGCAAGGTTCGCCATCGCGGATCCGCGGAGCTGCGCATCAGCGATCGCGGCGCGAGCTGTTCACCAGCAGTCCCTCGAAGATCCGCGGATCGGCTCAGGATCAGAAATGGGAATCCCTGGTCTTCAGCTCCTGCCGGAGCAGACGCGAAGGCTTGTCGGCGAGGCTCGGCTCGAGATACCAGGCACGCCGCGCCCACCACCACCAGGGCCACCATCCGCAGCACCAGGTGAAATTGATTTCGAACGCGCCGCTCGCATCGGTCGTGGCACACCCGACCTGCTGATTGGACCACCACCACCACCACCAGTCCACGTCATACGCGCAGACTTTCGCGCCGGGCACGGGCAGGCCGTTGGCGCATCGCACGACGCCCGTGATCGCTGAAGGGCCGGCACCAGTTCCACCACCACCACCAGTAGTAAGACGCAATGAGAACAGGCGAAATCGTGAGCTCCGCTTTGCCCGCCCATTGCCTCGGCGCAACTTCGACGCTGATCGTCTGAAGCCCGCGCATCTGCTCGGCGGTCGCATCCTGGGGTCCGACGACAACCTGAAGACCTCCTGGGGCCGATTCGAACGACAGCGAGGCGGTGCCCTGGCCCTTGATATCGAGCTGACCGTGTCCTCGTAGGCGCGACCTTTCGCGTCGAAGGCCGACCTTCACGGCGCGATCGGGTTTGAAATCTGTGACCTTTGAAGCGTCGAGCGGAACGAGGAGTCGGGATTTCGCCATGCGCACCTCCGGGTGTTCGCCGCGGAGCCACTACTGGCGCTCGCGGTCCGTCGCACACGAGGTCGAGCGACGCTCAAATCCAGCGGAATGTTTGTCGAAACCGGCGAGAGGTCAGAATCGTGATCAGTTCATGCGGTGAGGCCGCGCGAGCCCAGCCATTCATCCAGCCGGTTCAGCACGAGCTGCGCGGAGGACTTGTCGAGTCGTGCGGCACGCGGACTGAGCGAGGTGAATTGCCGCAGGTGACGATAGAAGTCGGCCTGGCTGTACCAGCCGACGGTTTCGCAGATGGCGGCGATCTTCAAGTCCGATTCGATCAGCAGGCGCATGGCCGCTCGCAATCGGAGCAGGCTCACATACTGGTGAATCGTGCAGCTGTGCTCGCGCTTGAAGCTGTCGGTCATCACGCGAACCGACGTGCCGGCGTCGCGAGCGATATCCGTCAGGCGGCACGGCTGCGTAAAGTGGACCTTGAGATGCGTCTGCACGCGGTTCGGCAGCGACTGCAGTCGCCGGTGGCGTGCGGCGAGCGCACGGAGTTCGCCCGGCAATCGCGTCCAGTGTTCACCGTTGATCAACTTCAACGCGGCCCACACAGACGTCGAGCCGAGCGGCGCGTCTACACGGCTGAACGCTTCTCCAAGCGGGGCCGCCAGGCGAATGCACGCGCATTGAAGCAGGTAGCGCGCGCAGACGGTGTCGAGATGCTGGCGCGGAGGAGGAACTGCGTGGCCTGCCAGGTTGGCCCGGGAGATCGTAGTAGATCGGAACAGTTCGTCGGATGAACTTCTGCTGCGAGTTGAAACGGCTGAATGGCGCACGCGAGCCACTCACGCATCGTCGCAGGTTCCGAGCGCGCACGCGTCGTGTAATCGTTCGATTCGCCTCCGGCTGGTGGCGACACGACGGGAGACCTCGGCCATCATAACGCCAACCTACCTGGCTGAGATTGACCGACGGTTGCACACAGAACGTCTGCACGAAAAACGGTTGAGCCCGTGTAAGACGGCTCGCGTCAGGCAAATTTCTGACTGACGGCCTTCCGGCGCCGCATCACGGAGAAATGCCGAGAATCGTCGCCGTCTGCCTCGGAAGGATGTGACCCTCTCGTTCGAGATACACGACGATCGGCACGCGGCACAAGCCGCTTCGTGCGATCGCGCGTTTCTTCGATCGAATCATCGCGTCGTTCCCGCCGACCGCGACCTGAATCGGCATCTTCAATCCGGCGAGCTCCGCATCGGTGCGAATGGGAATCCGCTCCATCCGTGGACGGAAGTGCTGAAAGATCGTCATCACGAACGTGGCCGCGGGCGACGGCGCATTGCTGCCCGTCGCAGCCTTGAACGATTTCCTCAGGCCCCACTTCCCCAGCAGGAGCAAGAGACCCGCCTTCAACATGAACAGCTGATTCTGCGAGCCGATGCCAGCGGGAAATCAGCGACAGCGCTGCGACCCGCTGAGGGCGGCGGACTGCGTAGTCGAGCGCAAGCCAGCCGCCGAGGGACACGCCGACGATGGTGGCGCGGGCGAGGCCCAGGTTGCTGCAGACGTCATCGAGCCACGCGGCATACGCATCTGACTTGAGTGGCGGTCTCGACGGCGCACTGAGACCAGGCTCGCCGATGATGTCGACCGCGTACCGCGATGTTGTTCGGCGAGCAGCGCGACATCGCGCATCCAGATCGCCGAGTTCGTTCCCGATCCGTGGAGAAGAACGATCGGCGTCTGATTCTGCTCGCCCGATGCGATCACGAACGTGTCGCCCTGACACGTCGGCACAAGCAACTGGCGGTTCGGCACGGGCCAGCGCTGAAGCGCCTGCCGATAGAGCGCCTCGACTTTCTGCTTCCCCTCTTCCGACTTATAGATGTTTGTCACGGTTCGACTCCAGCAGCGAGTTGATCATCTGCAGCATCGACGCGGTGAGCGTGGGATTCGCAGTCACCGTGATGCGCAGCTTGCCCATCTCCGGGTAGTAGATGCTGTTGACATTCGGGAAGTCGCCCTCTCCTCTTCGCGAATTGAGCGACGCCATCACGTAGGTCGTGATGCGCTGGCTTTCCTCCGGACTGATCGCGTCGATGTCCACGATGCTCGATGCAATCACCTGGCGCGTCTTCGCGACCGCCGGCGCGGCTTGAACCGGCAGCGCGCCGCCGGTGAACTCCTCCAGGTCGGCGCGCGGGATGCGGTATTCCTTGCCGATCCGCCTGGCTTTCAGCTTCCCGTCGTGGATGTAGCGGCGGATGGTCTTGACGTGGAGGTCCAAGAAGCTCAGCTGCCTGCTCGACTGTATATAGATGTTGCGTCATGCGCGCTCTCGTTATGGGACGTATTATTCCTTATACTTCCTTATCATGTCAACTTATTTTAGCCGTGTAGTAATTAATAAGGTATATATCAGCCATTTAGCACTGTCGCAGGCTTCCGTCCTCCGCCTTCGCGGATAATGCTGGCCCCATGGGCTCACAGACAGGCAAGGTCATCATCGTTACCGGGCGGCAGCCGCGGCATCGGCCGCGCGATCGCGCGGCGCCTGGCCGACGACGGCGGAAAGGTGGTCATCGCGGCGCGCGATCGATCGACGTTGGACGTCGGCAGCACGAGAGATCATCAGCGCGGGCGGCGAGGCGACCAACGGTCCCGATGGATTTGCGCTCGACCGGATGCGCCAGCGGCCCTCGCGCGGGCGGCGCTCGATGCCTACGGCGCCATCGACATCGTCGTCAACAACGCCGGCGCAACCAGGCGCGGGGACTTTCAGGACCTGAGCGACGAGGACTGGAGCGACGGCTTTGCGCTGAAGTTCTTCGCGGCCGTTCGCCTGGTTCGCGCGGCGTGGCCGCAGCTCAAGGCGCAACGCGGCGCGGTGCTTGAACATCATCGGCGTCGGCGGGCGCATGCCGGGCGCGGAGTTCACGATTGGCGGATCGGTCAACGGCGCGTTCATGACGTTCACCAAAGCGCTCGCAGACATCGGAACTCGGGACGGCGTCCGGGTGAACGCGATCAATCCGGGCTACATTCCGAACCGATCGACTGAGCGGCTGGCTAGAAGCAACCGCGAAGAAACAGGGCGTCAGCTTCGAAGCCGCAATTGACGACATGATCCGCCGGACGAACACAGTTAGGCTGGGCGCGCCGAGGACGTCGCCAATCTTGCCGCGTTCGTGCCTCTCGCCGGAGGGCTCGTACTGCAGGGCGCCCTGCTCGATCTGGACGGAGGACAGATGAAGACGGTCTAGCCCGGAACCCTGGAACCCGGCGAGCGCGTCGGAATATGGTGGAAGCCTGAGTATGGACAACAGACACTTCAGCATCGATGTGGATATCGCCGCCAGGCCCGATCGGGTCTGGCAGAGTCATGAGCGATGTCGAACACTGGCCCGAATGGACCGCGTCGGTCACCAGTATCAGGCGCCTGGACAAGGGACCATTCGTGGTCGGCACAGCCGCGCCATCATCAAGCAGCCGAAGTTCCCGCCTGCGCTCTGGAAGGTCACGGCCATCGAACCGCACCGCTTCACGTGGAAGAGCGGGATGCCTGGTCTCTGGGTCTTCGGCCGTCATTCCGTCGATCCGAACGCCGGGGGCAGCCGCGCGACTCTCTCGGTGGAATACACGGGCATTCTCGGCCCTTTGATGGGCCGGCTGACGCGCGGCATCACGGAGCGCTATCTGAAGCTCGAAGCCGAAGGATTGAAGAAGCGAAGCGAGACAGCGTAATCTCCTCAGGATGCAATGGAGGACGGCAGGCCCGGCGACGCTGCTCGCGGCGGCCTGCGTCCTTTGCGGCCCGACCGCATCGGCTGGTCAGTCTCCCCAGACCGCGCAACCGCCTATCGCTCAGCCGACCATCGACTACAACACGGCTCGCCTCGATCGGATCGTGCATGCGCTTCGCATCGACGAGCCCATCGAGATGGACGGCAGGCTCACGGAGCCGGCCTGGCAGCGTGCTCAGCCCGCCACCCATTTCGTGCAGTGGAATCCGAATCCCGGCAAAGCCGCCTCGTGCACGACACCGACGCGCGGTTCCTCTACGACGACAAGAACCTCTATGTCGGTGTGCGCTGCTTCGATCCCGAGCCGGACAAGATCACCGTCAGCGGACTCGAGCGCGAGTTCAACAGCGGCATCCAGGACGGCATCGGCCTCTTCTTCGACAGCATGCACGACGGGCAGACCGGCTTCTACTTCGCGACCAATCCCGTCGGCGCCCACCACGATTTCCAGTCGTCGGCAGACGATGCGTATCGCAACAACGACTGGGAAGGCGTGTGGGACGTCAGGGTCACCATCGACGACCAGGGCTGGATCGCCGAGTTCATCGTGCCGTTCAAGACGCTGCGGTTTTCCAACGAGCCGAACCAGGAATGGGGGCTCAACATCATGCGCCGGATCCGGCGCTACAACGAACAGCCACTGGGCGCCGCTTCCGCGTCGCTACCGCGTGGCCAGGTCTTCGATGACCGGCACGTTGACGGGGCTCGAAAACATCCATCAGGGAAGAAACCTGAAGATCAAACCGTTCGGTATCTCGAAAACGCTCGACACCGGGGTCACGGCAGGGTCTCAGCATTTCGACGGCGGGCTCGACGTGAAATGCGGGCTGACCGAGTCGGTCACGACAGACTTCAGCTACACGAACGGACTTCTCTCAGGTTGAAGCCGATCAGCAGCAGGTGAACCTGACGCGCTTCAACCTGTTCTTTCCGGAGAAGCGCGAGTTCTTTCTCGAGAACTCCGGGCATCTTCGGCGTCGCGAGCTCGGCAGGCGCTTCGGGCAGCACCAGCGACAACGTCATTCCATTTTTCAGCCGCCGCGATCGGACTCGAGCGCCGCGGGAATCCCGATTCCAATCGAAGGAGGCGCGCGGCTGTCGGAAAAAGCGGGCTCCTATGACGTCGGCGTGCTCGCCAGTGCAGACGGGAGACTTCGGCGCCCGGCCGGCCGATACGTTCCTCGTCGGCCGTCTTCGCAAAACCTTCCGCGGGCAGTCGAGCATCGGCGCGATCGCGACGTCGCGCTCGAGTTCGGCCAGTGACAATCAGTTGTTCGGTGTCGACGCCTTCCTGCGCTTCTTCGAGAAACTCGAGGTGTCCTCGTACCTGATGCGAAGCGACACGCCGGCGCTCGAGGGGAAGGATCTTTCAACAGCGTCTCGGGGTCGCCTGGCGAGACGACGACCTGACGGCGGTTGGCGAGTGACGAGGACGTGCAGGCCAACTTCAATCCCGAGGTCGGGTTCGTTCGCCGCGAAAACATGAAGCATTCCTCTGGAGACCTGTCGTGGAGGCCGCGGCCGGCGAGCGGCGGGCGAATCAGAAACTACCTGCTGGGAGTAACCACCGACTACTACGAGGCGAGCGACACCGGAAAGCTCGAGACGCGTCAGCACAGCGTCAATACCGGCGTGTCGTTCCAGGACGGATCCAGTCTCAACGCCATTGCGACGACCACGTTCGATCGGCTCGACGAGCCGTTCGCGATCCAGCCAGGGATCGTCATACCGGTTGGCGACTACGAATACACGAACGCCGGCGCGAGCTACAGCAGCGACCCGAGCCGACCGTTCTCAGGCGGCGCTGGTGTGACGACGGGCGGGTTCTGGGACGGTCACAATACCACCGTGACTGGCACCTTCACGCTCAAGCCGAACTATCACCTCAGCGTCGGCATGAATTACAGCCGCAACGACGTCAACTTGCCGTATGGCGATTTCACCACGACGCTCGTCGGCACGCGCGTCCTGTGCGGATTCACCAGCCGTCTTCTTCTGAATTCATTTCTTCAATACAACGCCAGCACGCACCAGTTCAGTTCGAATACGCGCTTCAACTTCATCCACCATCCGATGAGCGATTTGTATGTCGTCTACAACGAGCGGAGAGACACGAATACGGGTGCGCTGATCGATCGCGGGCTAATCGTGAAGCTGACGAACCTGTTTGATTTCTGATTGCTAATTGCTCATTGCTAATTTGCAATATGCAATTAACATTCAGCCATTCACAACAAAGGAGGATCCGTCATGAGGAACTTCGTCGCCGGCGCGCTCTTCGCCCTGTCCGTGGTCTACGGGCTCCCCGTTGTCTTCGCGCAGAACGGCGAAGCACCGACGATCGCCTTCGATATCACCAAATCCGATATCGACTACGTGCTGAAGAACGCGCCGCCCAACCCGCCCGATCGCCAGCTCCGCATCGTCGACATGGGCAAGTACAACCTCGGGCGTCGGCATCATCCGCCGCGGTCCGACCAACGACAAGCCCGGCGATCCGATTCCTGTTCTCTATCACGACTACACGCCCGAGGTGTACATCATCACGTCCGGATCGGGCGTGCTCACGACCGGCGGCGTGATCAACAACAAGCAGGCCGGCCAGGGCATTCCGAATGTGATGAACGGCCCGAGCGGCAACGGTACGGCGGGCGCCGGCGCATACCACCGGGTCGTTCACGAGGGCGACATCATCATCATCCCAACAAAGTGGCCCACGGCTGGAGCCAGGTCACCGACCACATCGAGTATCTGAGCGTCCGGCCCGATCCTGACCGGGTCCTGCCGTCCGGCTACGTCTATCCCCTGCTGCTCAAGAATCTGCCGGCGCCAGCACAGGTGCCAGCGGCGGCGTCAGGCGGACGCGGCGCCGGGACCGGCCGAGGTGCAGCGCCCGCGCCAGGGCTCGACTGACGTATTCGAAGACCCTTGTCGATTCGGGACCACGCCGTTCGACGTCAAGATAGAGGACGAATTCAGGGAGGAACGACGTGAGGATTCATGATGCTGATGATCCCGAACATCAAGGAAGACGAAGTGGATGCCAAGCCCCGAGGCTGTGGCCGGGATGATGAAATTCAACGAAGACCTGACGAAGGCGGGCGCGCTGCTGGCGCTCGACGGGCTCCACCCGAGCTCGAAGGGCGCGCGCGTCTCCTTCTCGGGCGGCAAGCCCAGGGTCAGCGACGGCCCCTTCGCCGAGGCCAAGGAAGTGCATCGGCGGCTACTGGATGATCCAGGTCAAGTCCAGGGAAGAGGCCATCGAGTGGGCCGCCGCGTGCCCCGGGCCGACGACGAGCATCGATCGAGGTCCGCCAGGTCCAGCGAGATGTCGGACTTCCCGCGCAGACGTTCAGAAGGCGGCAGACGGTCCCGGTGCGCGCCGCGGTCGGCAAAGGCCGGTGCTGAGGCACGGCGCCGGCCTTGCGCCGGTGAATCGAGAGGTGATGTGATCGGCAGCCGTGACGGCTGCCGACACCCACCGCACGATCGACGCGGTCTGGCGCATCGAATCACCCCAGCTCGATCGCCGGCCTCGCGCGCATCGTGCGCGACGTCGGGTCTGGCCGAAGACCTCGCGCAGGACGCGCTCGTCGTCGCGCTCGAGACAATGGCCCGACGGCGGGCGTCCCGGCCAACCCTGGCGCCTGGCTCATGGCCACCGCCAAACACCGCGCCATCGATCTCGCTGCGCCGTCAAACGCTCTTCGCAAAAAGCAGGCCGAGCTCGGATACGAAATCGAGATCGAACAGGCGTGCACCGCGCCAGACTTCGACGCGGCGCTGGACGACGATGTGAGCGACGATCTGCTGCGTTTGATCTTCACGGCGTGCCATCCGGTGCTCGCCCCCGACGCGCGCGTGGCGCTCACGCTCCGTCTGCTCGGCGGCCTCACGACACCCGGAGATTGCGCGAGCCTTCCTCGCGAGCGAGCCGGCGATCGCTCAACGCACGTTTCGCAGCAATACGTAACTGAACGAAGTACACC
>ERZ1370068.1169-contig-11067_pt1 | contig 22236 bp, 38 predicted proteins | sample MGYA00561227_ERZ1370068 | MGnify/ENA primary metagenome ERZ1370068 (study PRJEB38410, sample SAMEA6850437) | metagenome | study: Metagenomic assessment of the ecological functions of the soil: analysis of the soil microbiota associated with the... | reverse complement strand
TACGTATTGCTGAGCTGCCGGAGACCGACCCGCCGTCTACGCATGCACGGGTGCGCCGTTGCCGGGCGGCAGGCGGGTGAGCAGCAGATCATGGAGCGATGCGTCCAGGCTTCAGCGTTTGCCCTGACCACGATCGCCCAACTCTGCTGGATCTTCTCCCATTCGCGTCCGGCATCCTCGCCCGTCGCGATCGCCAGGTTCCGCAAGGGCCGGATGGCGGTCTTCGAGAACGAACGGCTCGGGCGGCCCGGCGAGGGCCTCCGCTTGTATCCGGCGGCGAGCGCGGCTTACGGGCGCGACCCCGTGCCGCAGAGCGCGGACGATTTCTGTCTTCCGCGCGGTTGCGAGGACTGCCGAGGCGCGAACGCTCGCCGCCAGCCGCACGAGATCGCCGGTGAACGGCAGCTCGGCCGCATCGTCGAAGTCGTTGATGCCCAGCGACGAGCCGGCCCTCGCCATCGCGCCAGGTCCCGCAAGTTCTCCAGATGAAATGTCGCCGACGCCGAGAACCCGTGGCGCTCGCGGGATCCTCGCCTCGATCGCGCGGAAATGATGGGGCCAGCGGGAAGGGCGTCCCGCGCAGGAACGCGAACGCGCTCTCGCCTATCTTCTCTTCTTTGAGAGCCAGCCCCTGCCGTCGAGCCGGCAGTAGCCGGCACAACCATTTCTCGTAGCGCTTGGCGGCCTTGCGAAAGGAATCCTCCCGCTTTGCCATCGATGCCCCGCTTCCCGGCCGGTCCGTCTCCGTCCCTCAGCGCGACGCGATGCAGCGGCGGCACCTTGTTGCGCCACGGCCGCGCTTCCTCCAACGCCGCCGCCAGCTGGATCAGCACATGCTCCTCGGCCGGCCGCGCGCCCCAGCCGAACGCCGATCGGCGAGGCCGCTTGAATGCCAGGCCAGCGGCAGCGAGATCGCCGGCTGGCCCGCCACGTTGTAGGGAAAGCAGAACTGCACGGGACGGTCGGAGAACGGAAGAAATTCCTCGGCCGAAATGTCCGCGCGGCCCTGGTTGTAGAGTGCCGTGCGGCTCCGCCACCAGCGCGGTCGTCGGCGACACCCACACGTCATGGCGCGCGAAGAACTCGCCGCATGCGGCCGGCGCAGGCCTGTTCATGTAGCCGAGCACCTCCTGGAAGCCGTGGGGATCTGAGGCGCTTGAGAACTCGTAGATCTTGAGCGTCACCGGCTCCAGCGTGTGCGGCCCGATGGTGGCCCAGCCTGGCCGCGATCTCCTCCAGACGGCGGTCGAAGCCGAAGAACCACAGGCTCAGCATCTGCCGGTTGGCCTCCTCGCCGTCGAACGGCAGGCTGTCCTCGCTGACGTCGTGCCCCATCTCCGCCAGCAGCCGCGCCGTCGCCGCCACCGCGGCGGCCACCTCCGGATCGACCGGCCCGTCCATCAGCGGCTTCGCCGACCAGGCGATCCGCAGGCGCGGCGCCGGCTTGCCGACGAACGCCGATAGGCTCCGCCGGCCGTGGATGACGAAGGGATCGCCCGGCTGCGGAATGGCCAGGCAGTCCAGCATCGGCCGCCACGTCGCGCACCGTCCTGCGTCTGCACGAAGTTCATGGCGAGGCCGACAGCCGCCCCCGTCGAGCGCCGGGCCGAAGGAGACGCGGCCGCGCGACGGCTTCAGCCCGACCCCGCCGCACCAGCTGGCGGGAATCCGGATCGAGCCGCCGATGTCCGAGCCGTGGGCGATCGGCACCATGCCGGACGCCACCGCCGCCGCCCCGCCGCCGGTCGAGCCGCCGGCCGAGTAGCCCTGACGCCAGGGCGTCGAGGTGTTGCCGTAGAGCGCGTTCTCCGGTCGGTGCCGGCGATCGAATATTCCGGGCGCGTTCGAGCGTCCGAGCACGTTGACCCCGCTCGCCCGCAGCAGCTGATCGAGGTTGCTGTCGCCGATCCCGATCATGCCTGGCACAGCCGGCTGCCGTTCTCGATGCAGGCGGCCGCGCTCATGGCCGCCGACGTCCTTGATCAGGAACGGCACGCCGCGGAACGGGACCGTCGCCGAGGCTGGCCTCGTCGAGCCCGCCGATGCGATCGTCATAGGTCTCGACGACCGCGTTGACCGTCGGATTGACCGCCTCGATCGCGCCGCGCCGCCGTCGCCGCCAGTTCCTTCGGCGTCACGTCCCGCTTGCGCACCAGCTCGGCCAGGCCGAGGCGCGTCGTACGATGCGTATTCCCTGAGATTCATCATCCTCACGCCCGCCACTTGATCGAGCAGCCCATGCTCGGCGTCTGGTCCTCCGGCGCGGTCCCGGTCTTGGCGATCTGCCGCATGGCCTCCAGCAGTTCGTGCCTGGCGCCGGGCTTTGGCTTCAGGCCGGCGGCCATCTCGTACAGGCGTCCTCGATATTGCAGCTTCAGGTCCTTGTCGAAGCCGAAGAAGTCGGGTGTGCAGACGGCGCCGTAAGAGCGCGCCACCGCCTGCGTGCGGTCGATCAGATAGGGAAAGCCGAAGCCGCGCTCGCTTCGCAAAGCGCCTTCATGTTGTCGAAGGAGATCGGCGGGATAGGCCGCCGTGTCGTTCGGCATGACGGCGACCGCCGCGACGCCCTCGCCGGCGAGCATGGCCGCTTCCTTCACCACGTCGTCGATCACCGCCTTCACATAGGGGCAGTGGTTGCAGATGAACATCACCAGCGTGCCCTTCGGCCCCTTGAGGTCGGCGAGCCGGTGCTTCCTGCCGTCGGTCCTTCCAGCTCGAATGCGTCAGCCTGCCAGCCGAACTCGCGCGTCATTGTCGCCGTCTCCGCCATGGCTATCCTCCATCGCTCGCCCTGCATCCGCAAGGCGTATGGCGCGGGGCCGCGCCGGCGTCCAGGGGAGAGCGCTGCGCGAGATTTCGCCGGCTTTCCCGGCGCTTCCCGCAAGATCGGTCAAATGCTGGCGAAATTGCGGGCGCATTTCCACCAATAAGATTCAGTTACGAACGCTTTACGTTCAGGCGGCAGAATGATGATACGCCCGGGGTGCAGGATGGCTTTTGCCGACACCCCGCGCGAGAGGAGACGCGGCCAATGAATACGAAGACCGTTCGCATCATGATCGTCGATGACGACCAGGACCTGGCGGAAAGCCTCGGCCGACCTGCTGCAGGTCTTCGGCTACGACGTCACCGTCGCCAACAACGGCAAGGACGCGCTGCAGCGCGCGCGGGCTCCGATTTCGATGTCACCTTCATGGACGTGCGCATGCCCGTCATGAACGGCGTCGACAGCTGCCTCGCCATCAAGAAGATCAAGCCGCAGGCCCGCATCGTCATGATGACCGGCTTCAAGGAGCCGATCCTGGCCAAGGCGATCGGCGGCCGGCGCCGAAGGCCCGCTGCAGAAGCCGTTCAGCCCCGAGGACATGCTGCACGTCGTCAGAAGGTCGCCTGAGGCGCGCTCGCCGCCGCCTCTCGCCATCCGATCCCGCGCCAGCGATAAAAGCAGTCGCCACGGCCAGCTCGTCCCCACTAAATATCTCCGGTCACCCGAAGCGGCGCTTCCGCCGCGTTCGTCGCCGGAGGTATTCATGGCAAGCGGATCGCATCCTGGCGCTCGCCTGGCGCCGCATTCTCAGCCTGCTGCGTCTCATGGCCGGGCTCCTGGTCCTGGAGTACGGCACGATGAAGATCCTGCATTTCCCGTACTCCGATTTCTGCTGCGCAACGTCTCGCCGTTTTCGCTGATCTGGGTCGCGGGTCTGCTCGAGCTGGTCGGCGGCGCCTTGGTCGCTGTCGGCCTGTTCACCCGCTGTGCCGCCTTCGTCCTCGGGCGAGATGGCTCTTCGCCTATTTCATCGGGCACGCGCCGCGCAGGCTTCTATCCCGCCCTCAACGAAGGCGTGGCTGGCCGTCCTCTTCTGCTTCGTCTTCCTCTATCTCTCAGCCGCCGGCGGCGGCCCCTGGAGCCTTGATCGGATGATCCGCCGAGTCGGCTGAGCGGCGCCGCGCCCATGCCCCGCCCGATCATCATCGACACCGATCCCGGCCAGGACGACGCTGTCGCCATCCTGCTGGCGCTGGCCTCGCCGGCGGAGCTGGAGGTGCTCGGCATCGTCGCGGTGGCCGGCAACGTGCCGCTGGCGCTGACGCCAGCGCAACGCCCGCATCGTCTGCGAGCTGGCCGGCCGGCCGGACGTGCCGGTCTATGCCGGCTGCGAGCGCCCGATGCAGCGCGACCTCGTGACCGCCGAATACATCCACGGCAAGACCGGCCTCGACGGCCCGGTCCTGCCGGAGCCGACCATGCCGCTGCAGCCGCAGCACGGCGTCGACTATCTGATCGAGACGCTGCGGCGGGCCGAGCGCGGCGGCATCACGCTCTGCACGCTCGGGCCGCTGACCAACATCGGCATGGCGCTGGTCAAGGCCCCGGACATCGTGCCGCAGGTCCGCGAGATCGTGCATGATGGGCGGCGCCTATTTCGAGGTCGGCAACACGACGCCGGCGGCCGAGTTCAACATCTACGTCGATCCGCACGCCGCCGATCTCGTGCTCCGCAGCGGCATCCCCGTCACGATGATTCCGCTCGACGTCTCGCACAAGGCGCTGACGACCGCGCCGCGCATCGCGCGCTTCCGCGCCCTCGGCACGCGCTGCGGCCGGGCGCGTGGCGGAGATGCTCGAGTTCTTCGAGCGCCACGATGTCGAGAAATACGGCGCCGACGGCGGCCCGCTGCACGATCCCGGCGTCATCGCCTATCTGCTGCGCCCGAGCTCTACAGCGGCCGCAACGGTGAACGTGGCAATCGAGACCGCGTAGCCCGCTCACCCTCGGCATGACCGTCGTCGATCTGGTGGCGCGTGACCGACCGGCCGCCCAACGCCCAGTTCATCGAACGATGTCGATGCCGACGGCTTCTACGACCTGCTGACCGAGCGGATCGCGACGCTGCCGTAGGAGGGGTTACTGGAGGTGCCGGATTTGAGTTTGTCACCCCGCGAAAGCGGGGTCCAGAGCCTGCCCCGCACTTGATGCGGGGGCAAGCGAAGGAGCCATTGCCCTGATTCCTGTTGCGGGATGACAAGCATGTCGTGACGTACGAATCCCTGCTTCTTTTGAACGAGGAACGGAGAAGATGCAAAGCGCTTGGCACTGCCCCGGCCGCCCGGCCATGCTCTCCACGCTCCTGCTGTCTCGCGTTGGCCGGCGAGGCGCCTCGCGCAGACCGTCCAGTGAGGGTGGAGGCGGTCGAGTGCAAGGACGCCGCCGGTGTGGAGTTGTCTACGCCGATGCCTGGCGCCCAGCAGGCAAGGTGGCAGAAAGGCCGACCAAGAGCTGAACCAGATCTATCGGCGATTGCGCACGAACCTGCCTGGAGAACCTTGCGCCGCACTCACGCGCGAGGTGGTGTCTTGAATGAGCTCACGTCGATTCAAAAGCTTTGGCTGCAACTGCGCGACACCGATTGCGAACTCTTTCACGGCCTGATCGGCGGCGGCAATGCCGGGCACTCTTCAACTTCCAGTATCAGTGCTATCCATCGACAGAACGTTGGAAGCGCATTGCCGCGGAATTGCGGGCCACCGAGCGGATGGTGGAACGAGTAGTGGGAGAAAGGTGCCGACCGGCGGTCTCTCAAGATGGACGAAGACACCTTTTGAAACGTCGAGTGAGCGATGACGCTGGCGCAAGCCGGTTTGACGTCGTTTCTCCGAGGTGAGCGGGGTGCTGCTACTCCTCCCGCCGCCCGACCAACATCGCGGGCAGCGATACAAAAAGAGCAAAAATAAAAAAGGCAACGCGTGGTGGAATTGCCGCGGTTGCAGCGCTGTTCGCTCAGCGCGCGGACAGGCCGGCGACCAGGGCGGAGCGCGGCGCTTCCCGGTGCGATCTCCGCGAAAACGCGCCAGCGGCGTCGGCGGCGACCTGCCGCGCTGTTCATGACGATTCGACAGCGAGGAGCCGCCATGCCCCGATTGCTGCTGACCACGATTCCATCGAGACACCCGCTGGTGCTCGATATCGACGGTAGCCCTGTGGGCGAGGGCTGCCCGAACCGGAGGCTCGACGTCTACGTTGGTGCAGTACCTGCTGGCAAAGTCGGTCATCGGTGAATCTCGCTCCAAGACCAGCAGGAAAATGGACATCCCTGCCGGCAGCCCCGCTGAACATCGACGGCATATTCGGGGAGAAGAACAGCGGGAAGCCATCCGGTTCTTTCAGGTCAGCGGCTCGCGCGGGCCGCTCGCGGTCGGGACCGATGGACGAGATCGACCCAACCCGCGCCGGGACCACGCGGATCGCGTCAGCTCGAGGAAGCTGCGGACGATCATCCCAAGCCGCGAACGGCGTGCTCACTTCTATGAACTCTTACTGGCCGTGGAACGCGATCTTGGCCGTTCACCAGCATCCGTTATGTTTCCCAAGGAACTGACGCGGTAAGCCGCTGAGCCTCTCAGGCTGGAGGCTGCGCTCGCTACGGCGAAGTCTTCCGGGCCAAAGCGTCATCGCCACAGCTCCCCGGCCGCCTCCATGACGACGATGTCCGCAACCCGGTCTGCCGCGCGCAACGCGGTCGTGTCGATGTCGATGATGTTGGGGTGTCCCGGATCGAACACGGGCGCGATCGCATGGGCGCGCGCCGCCGCCGGGATCCATTTCCCTTCATCCTCGCTCTGGCGCTCCGGCGCGAGCACGCGGCGCGCCAGCTCGTCGGGCGCGCAGGACAGCCGCGCCACGATCACGTCGGCGGCGCGCCGTTCAGCCGCGGACAGGATCTCACTCGCGGCGGGTGACGGCATCGCTGGGATCGTCGCTGGCGGCATGGGTGAAGACGAAGTTCCAGTCGCGCGGCGAGCGGCGTCGCAATCGTTTCGAGCACGGCCGAGCGGACCTTTGCCCACCTGCGGCCAGACCTGGGCGGGGAGGGAGTCCGGTTGCGTCCTGCCTTCGATCAGCCCGGAAGATCGGATTGATCGAATAGTGATTGTCGACCAGCTTCGCCGCGGTGCGCTCGGCGATGATCTTCCCGACCGTGGTATTTCCCCCGCCCCCGGCGGGCCGACGAGGTAGAAGACGGCGTGCTTCATCGGCTCGTCGCGATTGCGTCACTCGGAATTGGCGTCAGAACGGGATCGTCGCCGCTACCACACGGTTTTCACCGTCGGCGCGCGGGCGCAGGATCCAGGACCTCGAAATGATCGATCGCGGCACTGGCGTTGCTGTCGTGCTTGAAGCCGGCAATCCGGCGCGCGAGTTCCAGCGCGGATTTCGAAGACGTAATGAGTCGACCTTCCGGCATCTTCGCCGCCCTCGGCGATCGGTCTGGCCAGCAGTTCGTCGCGCACGCCTGCGAAGAACTCCGGAGAGACGACGCCGTCCGCGGAGAGATCGTGTATTTTCTCATCGCCTGATGCCAGGCGAGACCGACCACACGCGCTTGCCATCACTCCACAGCCATGCGGCGCTGAACATGACGTGACTCTCACGACGGAGCAGGCGAGCCCAGCGGCAGCCCCTGGCGAGAGGTCTTCGGGACCTCGGTCGCTGATCATCCGATGATCGCAGCCCTGCGCCACCAGCAAATACCGCGCCGTCCTCGAGCGCCGTGCACCCCTACCATGGGATGGTCGGCTAAACTCTCGCCCGCGTTCCCCGTCGGGCGCAGGCCGAGCTCCGGCGAGCAGGACTGGTGACTGCTTTCCCTGCGCCGCAAGCCGCGCGGATCGAATAGCACACATTCGCGTCTCCGCCCCGGATCAGCGATTTCCTACCCTCGAATAACAAGCGATTGGTTCTCGCGAATAAACGATGACGGTCGCATCCAACTCCGCCGACTCGATCTGGGCGCGCTTCCTCCATGACAGTGTTGATGGCGAACCCGTGTTCGGCCCTCGCCCGAGGTATGCGCTCGCCGGCGTAGAGTCCGGCCTGGTCGACTCGACGACCTCGACCGAGCAAGCGATCTTCGATCCCATTTGAGCCGAAAGCTGGAGATCCTTCGCAAGCGTGAAAGCGGTTCCGCAAGTTGCGACAACCCCGACTTCGGCCTTGCGATCTGGATCGTCCGCAGCCGTCTTCGAGAACAGAACGTAGGCTTGAAATCGCTCGCCGACCAGTTTGTATCCCCGCCTCCACGAGTGCCGTGGAAAGTCCCTTCGCCGATCGAACTTGCCAACTCCTCGAAAGCAGATCTGAGCTTCATTGCCCGATCGAACTGACCTGTGGTATGCCGTTCGAATCGTAGATATCGATCATCGATCGCTCTCTGGGAACTGCAGGATGCAAAGGCAAATGGTGAAGCAAAGGGAGGAGACCATGACCCACAAAGGCAGCCGCCATTGCGGCCGCGTCGCGTTCGAAGTCGAGGGCGATCTGACCCAGGCTATGCGGAGTGCAACTGCTCCCATTGCAGCCGCAAGGGCTACCTCCTGTGGTTCGTGCCGCGCGAGAGCCTGCGGCTCACCGACGCCGGAGAGCGCGCTCGCCACCTACACGGTTCAACAAGCACGTCATCAGCCACCACTTCTGTCCCGGACCTGCGGCTGCGGCGCCTTTCGGCGTCGGCACGACCCCTCGGGCAAGGCCATGGCGCGCCGTCAACGTCCGGTGCCTCGAGGGCGTCGAGCCCGCCGACCCCAGACGATCATGCCCTTCTCGACGGCCGCAGCCGCGCCGCGCGCGACGGCGTCGAGGCTCGCCCACATCGCTGGCACGCGCGACTTGACATGTTCGCTGTTTGTTCATATATCGCATCGTGTATGATCTGAGGCAGCTCCGGTCGCCGCCCTCGAGCGCCCGGTAGGGTTCCTGGCCGCGCGACCGACACGGCGCTTGCGTAGGGTTGTTTCGCGAAATTTTGCGGATGAAGGGTTCCACGCCATGACGACATGCTTCCCTTCCGCTGCGCATGGGCTCCGTCGCTCGATTTCACGGCTGGGATCCATGCCCATGCCGGAGACGCGTTCCAATCTCGTCTTCGCGAAGCCCGTTTCTCCGCTGGGCATAGTCCATCGTTCGAATTGATCCTGCGTAGGGCGGCGCCACTTGGTCGCCCTGGTGGCCGCGAAACACGCCGGCGTCGTTCTCCGCTGGGCATGGGCTCCATCGCACGGATTCGAAGTCTAATGAGGGACGGCGTCATCCGTGCAGCGCGCCGATCGGCGGTTTCTCGCTGGGCGATGGGGTCCATCGTTCATTCTTTGATCTTGCCGCCGCCCGGTGACGCCAGTTGGTAACCTCCCTTAACCCCTGTTTTGTTCCCGTGCTCAAAACGCGAACATTTCGCTTGCAACCCGGAACAAAAGCCTGTACGAGTGTTCCTTCATTGCCCGCTCGCGTGGGTTGGACTAAGAGAAGGGAGAGCGCCATGTCGCAGGCTAATTTGCGTCTCGTCGATAGGGGATATGATGGATCGCAGCAAGGCTTTGGATGCCGCCCCCGGGCAGATCGAGCGCGCCTTCGGCAAGGGCTCGATCATGCGCCTGGGCCAGCGCGAGAAGGCCGTGGACGCCGAGGTGGTGTCGACCGGCTCGCTCGGCCTCGATATCGCGCTCGGCATCGGCGGCCTGCCGCGCGGCCGCGTCGTCGAGATCTACGGCCCGGAAAGCTCGGGCAAGACCACGCTCGCCCTGCAGCGTCATCGCCGAGGCGCAGAAGACGGGCGGCGCCTGCGCCTTCATCGACGCCGAGCACGCGCTCGACCCGGCCTATGCCACGAAGCTCGGCGTCGACATCGACAACCTGCTGATCTCCCAGCCCGATGCCGGCGAGCAGGCCGCTCGAGATCGCCGACACCCTGGTGCGCTCCGGCGCCATCGACGTGCTGGTGGTCGACTCGGTGGCGGCCCTGGTGCCGCGCGCCGAGCTCGAGGGCGAGATGGGCGATTCGCTGCCTGGGCCTGCATGCCCGCCTGATGAGCCAGGCGCTGCGCAAGCTCACCGCCTCGATCTCCAAGTCGCAACACGCATGGTGATCTTCATCAACCAGATCCGCATGAAGATCGGCGTCATGTTCGGCAGCCCCGAGACCACGACCGGCGGCAACGCGCTGAAGTTCTACGCCTCGGTCCGCCTCGACATCCGCCGCATCGGCGCGATCAAGGACGCGCGACGACGTGGTCGGCAACCAGACCCGCGTGAAGGTGGTGAAGAACAAGATGGCGCCGCCGTTCAAGCGTCGTCGAGTTCGACATCATGTACGGCGAGGGCATCTGCAAGACCGGCGAGCTGATCGACCTCGGCGTAGCAAGGCCGGCGTGGTCGAGAAGTCCGGCGCTCGTGGTTCTCCTACGACGGCCAGCGCATCGGCCAGGGCCGCGAGAACGCCAAGACCTTCCTCGAGGAAAATCCCGGCCATCGCCGCCGAGATCGAAAAGGCCATCCGCCAGAACGCCGGCATCGTCGCCGGCCGCATGATGGACGCAGCTCCACCCCGCCGAAGACGGCGCCGGCGAGTAGTCCTTAACCAAATCGTCTCCTCGCGTGAGGGCCTGGGTCGCAAGACCTTCGTTGGGCTACCTCCGTCGTTGCCGGACCCCGGTTTGAGCGATAAAACCAACCCATGCAGACCGCCAACGACATCCGCACGCACGTTCCTCGACTACTTCAGCAAGCAACGGCCACGAGGTCGTGCCGTCCTCGCCGCTGGTGCCGCGCAACGACCCGACGCTGCTGTTCACCAACGCCGGCATGGTGCAGTTCAAGAACGTCTTCACCGGCGCTCGAGAAGCGCGACTACAAGCGCGCGGCCGACGGCGCAGAAATGCGTGCGCGCCGGCGGCAAGCACAACGACCTCGAGAACGTCGGCTACACCGCCCGCCACCACACCTTCTTCGAGATGCTCGGCAACTTCTCGTTCGGCGACTACTTCAAGGACCGCGCGATCGAGCTGGCCTGGAACCTGCGTCACCAAGGATCTACGGCCTGCCGAAGGACAAGCTGACGGTCACCGTCTTCACCGAGGACGACGAGGCCTTCAACCTCTGGAAGAAGATCGCCGGCCTGCCGGACAGCCGGATCATCCGCATCCCGACCTCCGACAATTTCTGGGCCATGGGCGATACCGGCCCCTGCGGCCCTGCTCGGAGATCTTCTACGACCACGGCCCGAGATCGCCGGCGGCCCGCCCGGCAGCCCCGACCAGGACGGCGACCGCTTCATCGAGATCTGGAACCTGGTCTTCATGCAGTTCGAGCAGGTGACCAAGGACCAGCGGCGTCGGCGCTCCCGCAGCCCTCGATCGACACCGGCATGGGGCTCGAGCGCCTCGCCGCCGTGCTGCAGGGCAAGCACGACAACTACGACATCGACCTCATGCGCGCCCTCGATCGAGGCGTCCGCCGAGGCCTCGCACACCGACGCCGACGGCCCGCACGCCGTGTCGCACCGCGTCATCGCCGACCACCTGCGCGCCACCAGCTTCCTGATCGCCGACGGCGTGCTGCCCTCGAACGAAGGCCGCGGCTACGTGCTGCGCCGGATCATGCGCCGCGCCATGCGCCACATCCACAAGCTCGGCCAGCAGGATCCCATGATGTGGAAGCTGGTGCCGGCGCTGGTGGCGCAGATGGGCACCGCCTATCCCGAGCTGGTGCGCGCCCAGGGCCTGATCACCGAGACCCTCAAGCTCGAGGAGGCCCGCTTCAAGCAGATGCTGGCCCGCGGCCTCGGCCTGCTCGACGACGAGACCGCCAGACTGCGCGACGACCAGCCGCTGCCCGGCGAGGTCGCCTTCAAGCTCTACGACACCTTCGGCTTCCCGCTCGACCTCACGCAGGACATCCTGCGCGGCCAGGGCAAGAAGGTCGACAATGCCGGCTTCGACGCCGCCATGGAGCGCCAGCGCGCCGCCGCCCGCAAGGCCTGGGCCGGCTCCGGCGAAGCGGCCACCGAAGGCCAGTGGTTCGAGTTGCGCGAAAAGCTCGGCGCCACCGAGTTCCTGGGGCTATTCGACGGAGGTCGCCGAGGCAAGGTGATCGCGCTCCTGGTCGACAACAAGCCGGTCCAGTCGGCCGAGGCCGGCGCCAAGGTCGTCGTCATCGCCAACCAGACTCCGTTCTATGGCGAGTCCGGCGGCCAGATGGGCGATCGCGGCATCATGTTCAACGCTGGCGGTGTCGAGATCGCCATCAACGACACCCAGAAGAAGCTCGGCGACCTCTTCATCCATCTGGGCACGCGTGACCAAGGGCAGGATCGCCGTCGGCGACGTCGTGGAGATGCGCGTCGACGGCGAGCGCCGCACCGCGCTCGCGCGCCAACCACTCGGCCACCCACCTGCTGCACGAGGCGCTGCGCCGCCGGCTCGGCACGCATGTCACGCAGAAGGGCTCGCTGGTGGCGCCCGACCGCCTGCGCTTCGACTTCCAGCCATCCGAAGCCGCTCTCGCCCGACGACATCCGCGCCATCGAGACCGAGGTCAACAACCGCATCCGCCTGAACGCCGACGTGGCCACGCGCCTCATGACTCCCGACGACGCCGTGAAGGCCGGCGCGCTCGCGCTCTTCGGCGAGAAATATGGGGACGAAGTGCGCGTCGTCTCGATGGGCGGCGCCGACGACGACAAAGCACTTCTCGACCGAGCTCTGCGGCGGCACCCATGTGCGCCGCGCCGGCGACATCGGCTTCTTCAAGATCGTCGGCGAGGGCGCCGTCGCCGCCGGCGTGCGCCGCATCGACGCCCTCACGGGCAGAGCGCCTTCGACTACGTCGTCGAGCGCGAGAAGCTGCTGGCCGAGGCCGCCGACGCCTTGAAGATCCAGCCGGCGGAGCTGCCCGGCCGCATCGCCGCGCTGGTCGAGGAGCGCCGCAAGCTCGAGCGCGAACTCAGCGATGCCCGCCGCGCCTCGCCCTCGGCGGCTCGTCCGGCGGCAAGTCTGCCAACGGCGACGGCGCCAAGGATGTGGCCGGCGTCAAGTTCGCCACCCGCCTCCTCGACGGCGTGCCGGCCCGCGAGCTGAAGAGCCTGGCCGACGACCTCAAGAAGCAGATCGGCTCCGGCGTCATCGCCATCGTCGCCACCCACGAGGGCAAGGCCGCCAACCTCGTCGCCGTCACCGACGATCTCAAGGCCCGCTTCGACGCCCGCTGAGCTGGTGAAGGCCGGCGTCGCCGCGCTCGGCGGCCAGGGCGGCGGCGGCCGTCCCGACATGGCGCAGGGCGGCGGCCCGCCGCCGATCAGGGCGCCGCTGCGCTTGCCGCCATCGAGCAGGCCCTGCGCGAGCGCGCCGGCGCCTGATCCTCGGCCCGGACCGACAGATGCGCGCAACGCCCGCGATCGCGCGCCCACGATCTGCTGGCTGAGCATGGCGCCGTCTCGATGCCCCGTCGCATCGTCACCACCATCCTCCTGGCGGCCGTGGCCGCCGCCGCCATCGCGGCATTTTTCGACACGCTGCCCGACCTCGGCTCCGGCGCCCGCCTTGCGGTCGAGTGGGCCAGCGCCATCGCTACCATCGTCTTCGTTGTCGAGTATCTGCTGCGTCTATGGACGGCAGCCGAACAGGAGCACCGGCGCGTCGGCGGCGGGGCGGCGCGCTTACGCGCTGTCGTTCCTCGGCATCGTTGATCTGCTGGTGGCGCTGCCAGCCGCTCTGAGCCTCGCCGGGCTCGTCGGCGGCATCGTCGTCGGCGATCTGGCGGGACTGCTGGCGCTCGTCAAGCTGGCGCGCTACATGCGCGGCCTCGGCCCTCGTGGCCGCGGTGTTCCACAACGAGATCCCGCTCCCTGCTCGCGGGCCTGACGACGTTGCTGGTGCTGCTCGTGCTGGTGTCGGGCGTGATGTACGTGCTCGAGCGCGATGCCCAGCCGACGGTGTTCACCAGCATACCCAAGACCACGTGAGTGGGGCATCGTCACCATCGCCAGCGCGTCGGCTACGGCGATATGACCCCGGTGACGCCGCTGGGCCGCCTCTTCGGCGGCATGGTCATCGTGCTGGGCATCGCCGTGTTCGCGGTGCCTGCCGGCATCCTCGCCACCGGCTTCGCCGCCGAGCTGCGCAAGCGCGATTTCGTAGTCACCTGGGACGCCGTCGCCAAGGTGCCGCTCTTCGCCGGGCTCGACGCGCGCCAGATCGCCGACATCGCGCGCCTCGCTGAAGCCCCAGCTGGCGCCGCCGCGCTATCTCATCGTGCATCGCGGCGACGCCGCCGACGCCATGTATTTCATCCTCAGCGGCGAGGTGGAGGTGGAGATCGCCACGCCCGTGCGCCTGCGCTCCGGCCAGTTCTTCGGCGAGATCGCCCTGCTGCGCGATACCGAGCGCACCGCCAGCGTCACGGCAGTCACCGAGTGCCATCTGCTGCGCCTCGACGTCGCCGATTTCCGCCGGCTGATCACCCAGTATCCGGAGCTCGAAGCGGCCATCCGCAAGATAGCGGAGAGCCGGATGCCCGCCGCGCGCTAGGGAGGGAACCATGAAGAAGCCTGTGATCAATCTCGACGAGCTGGAGATCATCTCCGATGAAGACGGTCCATTTGCTGGCAAGTTCGGGCTGATCGCCGAGCGGATCGGCGCGCGAAGCTCGGCTACAATCTGACGATCTGCCCGCCCGGCAAGAAGGTCTGCCCCTTCCACAACCATCATGTGAACGAGGAGTTGTTCTTCATTCTGGAAGGGGAGGCTATTGCGCTTCGGCGACCAGGAATACCCGCTGCGCAGAGCACGACGCTCGTCGCCTGCCCGCCGGGCGGGCGCGCCGTCGCGCATCAGATCGTCAACACCGGTAAGAACGACCTGAAGTATCTCGCGCTGAGCACGATGGAGCGCAGCGACATCTGGAATATCGGATTCGAACAAGGTGGGCGTCATGGTCGGCAAGCGAGGCAACCGCGATCTGCGGCTCATGTTCAGGGCCGAGCAGACCGTCGACTACTTCGATCGCGAGACGAAATAGCGCTACTTAACGTCCGCCGCGACTTGCATCTTCACGATCTTGTCGCGCTCGCCCTCGGGAACGGCGCCGTTATCGGCCTCCGGCCCCTATATGGATCTTATCGACGAACTCCATGCCAGAAACGACCTTGCCCCAGATCGTGTACTTCCCGTCGAGAAAGGTCCGCATTGGCGAAGGCAGATGAAGAACTGGCTGTCGGCGCTGTCGGGATCGTTCGCGCGCGCCATCGACACCGTGCCGCGCACGTGATGCTCGCTGGAGAATTCGGCCTTGATGTTCTGGCCGGAGCCGCCCGTGCCGGTGCCCGTGGGATCGCCGGTCTGCGCCATGAAGCCGGCGATGACCCGGTGGAACGGCACGCCATCATAGAAGTGCCTGGCGCACCAGCTCCTTGATGCGCTTCACGTGATTGGGCGCCAGATCCGGCCGCATCTCGATCACCACGCGCCCATAGGTGAGGTCGAGATACAGCGTATTCTCGAGATCGGCCGCCTGCACTGACGTCGCCACGCAGAGCGTAAGGCCCAGCATTGCGGCCAAGGCCGCCATCCATCGTTTCATCATGAGTCTGCTCCCAGCGCCCAAGCTCAGGCGCTCATTGCTTTCTTGAGGTTGTCAGACAGCTTGTCGAGGAACTGGCGCGTCGTCATCCAGGTCTGGTCGGGGCTGATGAGGAGCGCCAGGTCCTTCGTCATGGAGCCGGCCTCGACCGTATCGACGCACACCTTCTCCAGCGTCTCCGGCGAAGCGTCTGCACCTGCGGCGTGTTGTCGAACTTGCCGCGGTACCAGAGGCCGCGCGTCCAGGCGTAGATCGAGGCGATCGGGTTGGTGGAGGTCTCGCTTGCCCTTCTGGTGCTCGCGGTAGTGGCGCGTCACGGTGCCGTGCGCCGCCTCCGCCTCCACCGTCTTGCCGTCCGGGCGACAGCAGCACCGAGGTCATCAGGCCGAGCGAGCCGAAGCCCTGCGCCACCGTGTCCGACTGCACGTCGCCGTCGTAGTTCTTGCAGGCCCAGACGAAGCCGCCGCTCCACTTCAGCGCCGCGGCGACCATGTCGTCGATCAGGCGGTGCTCGTAGACGATGCGCTTGGCCTTGAACTCGGCGGCGAACTCCTTGTCGAACACCTCCTGGAAGATGTCCTTGAAGCGGCCGTCATAGGTCTTGAGGATCGTGTTCTTGGTGGAGAGAGTAGACCGGCCAGCCGACGCGTGAGGCCGAAGTTCAGGCAGGCGCGGGCGAAGCCGCGGATCGAGATCGTCGAGATTGTACATGCCGAGCGCGACGCCGGCGCCGGGAAGTCGAACACCTCGTGCTCGATCGCCGTGACCGCCGCCCGCCGGCTGCGAAGCTGCATCGTCAATTTGCCCTGGCCGGGGACGATGAAGTCGGTGGCGCGATACTGATCGCCGAAGGCGTGGCGGCCGATGACGATCGGCTGGGTCCAGCCGGGCACCAGGCGCGGCACGTTCTTGCAGATGATCGGCTGGCGGAAGACCGTGCCGTCGAGGATGTTGCGGATCGTGCCGTTGGGCGACTTCCACATCTTCTTGAGGTTGAACTCCTTCACCCGCGCCTCGTCGGGCGTGATCGTCGCGCACTTCACGCCGACGCCGTGCTGCTTGATGGCGTTGGCCGCGTCGACGGTGATCTTGTCCTCGGTGGCGTCGCGATGCTCGATGCCGAGGTCGTAATACTTCAGGTCGACGTCGAGGTAGGGCAGGATCAGCTTCTCCTTGATGAACGCCCAGATGATGCGCGTCATCTCGTCGCCGTCGAGTTCGACGACCGGGTTCATCGACCTTGATCTTTGGCATCGGCCTTTCTCGCTGAGCTGGGCAGGGATGGATGGGCCGGCGGGTCACCGCCCGCCAGATCGCGGGGAACATAGCATCGCGGCACGGGCACGCAACGACGCTATTCGGGTGCTCCGCCCGCTGCTGCCCGGCTCTGGACGAGATCGCCGAACGCCCTGAGGTCGGCGGCATTGAGATCCGGAGACGGCCCAATAGATCATGCCCCGCTCGACCAGTGGAGGACGTGATAACCCTGCCGCGATTCCGTCGTCATGGCGCCGCCTCCCATCGCGCCACCGTCCGCGGGCCACAGGAACAGGCTTGATGATGTGCTGCCGGTGCCGGTAGACGAGGGCGGCGACCGTGCGCTGGCCGGCGTAGTCGAGCCGGCCACCCAGCAGCGGGGAAGCCCTCGCTGGTCAGGTCCACAACCGGCGGCGCGAAATCGACCTTTCCGTTGAACCACGGCTTGACCGTGTGCTCATCCGACGAGGGCACGTCGATGACGCGATTCTCGACCAGCAGCGAGCGGACGTGGTTGGCGACGACCTCGTCGGCCAACGACGGTTGGCTGTCGCCGGTAATCGACAGATATGTCGTGCCTGATCCCAGCATTGCTGCGGCTATGCAAGCGGCCGCCAGCTGCAGCCATTGCCGGCGCGCCGGCCGTAACGGAGACAGGCGGCGACTCGGCGGCAATGGCGCCGACGATGCGTTGCCGCAGCTCTTCGGGCGCTGCCGCGTAGAGCGCAGGTTCCCTCAGTTGCGCGCTCAGGGCGCGCCGCCCTTCGTAGAGCGTGCGGCAGGCAGCGCAAGATGCAATGTGCCGCTCCGATCTCCGTGCTCAGGCCGACATCGAGCTCGCGATCGACATAGGCATCGATCAAGCCCGCGCGCGCTGACTCACACTCCACGGCCGTTCTCCTTTCGTAGCCGCAGCGCCAGCTTGCGCTGCAGCAGGGCGCGCGCCCGCGCCAGGCGCGACATCACCGTGCCCAGGGGGGATGTCGACGGCCGCGCTGATCTCGCTTGTAGGACAGCTCTTCCAACTCGCGCAGGACCAGGACCTCGCGGTACTCGACCGGCAATTCATCGAGGCTTCCTTGCAGTACCGCGAGTTCGACCTTGGTCGAGAGCGGACTCTCGGGCGTCTCCTCTGTTGCCGCAGCGTCGGCAGGGTCGGCGTCGTCCGGGTGTGGTGAGGCATCGGCGCCGACGACGGAGGCGCTGAGCCGCTGCGCGCGAGCCAGCTGTAGCTGGCGTTGCGCACGATCGCCAGCAGCCAGGCCTTCGCGTTGGCCCCGCGGAAGCCGTCGAAGAATCGATAGGCCCGCAACATACTGTCCTGCGTCACGTCCTCGGCATCGTGGTCGCTGCGCAGCAGCCAGCGTGCCAGGTTGTAGGCGGCGTCCAGGTGCGGCAGCACCTCGCGCTCGAAGCGCGCTCGCCGGCTCGACGCATCCATCACCGCACCATCGTATGCCCTTGGAGGGACTCGCGGGCTGCCGGTTCTATTCCCGGAAAGTTTAGCTCGCCGATTGGAATTTCCGCGCCCGCCGGCGGTCATGGCCTGTGTGGACCGGCACGCGCGGCCGGCAATCCCGCTGCAACCATCGAGAAAGGATCTGAATATGGATAACGGCATTGACAGGAGGGACTTCCTCAAGCTGACGGGCCTCGGCGGCGTCGTGTTCGCCTCCACCCTGGCGGGCTGGCCGGGTTTGGCCGGCGCGGCCGCCAGCGAATTCCATTTCGTTCAATTGTCGGACACACACTGGGGTTTCGGCGATCCCAAGATCAACCCGGATTCGGCCGGCACCCTCAAGAAGGCGGTGGCCGCCGTCAACGCCCTCGACCAGCAGCCCGACTTCGTGGTCTTCACGGGCGACCTCACGCACACGACCGACGATCCGAAAGTGCGCCGCCACGCGGCTCGACGAGTTTCGCGACATCGCCTCCGGCCTGAAGGTCAAGACCGTCCGCTTCCTGCCCGGCGAGCACGATGCCGCTCTCGACCAGGGCGAAGCGTACCAGCAGTTCTTCGGCCAGACCCACTACACCTTCGATCACAAGGGCGTGCACTTCATCGCGCTCGACAATGTCTCCGACCCCCAGGCCATGGTGGGCGACGCCCAGATCGCCTGGCTGAAGGCCGATCTCAAGCAGATCAAGCCGGAGACGCCGATCGTCGTGCTCACCCATCGGCCGCTCTTCGATCTCTATCCGCAATGGGATTGGGCCACCCGCGACGGCGCCGCCGTGATCGATGCGCTGCAGCCGTTCCCCATGTCACCGTGTTCTACGGTCACATCCATCAGGAGCACCACCAGATGACCGGCGCCATCGCCCATCACGCGGCGAAGGGCTGATGTTCCCGCTGCCGGCCCCCGGCTCGGTGCCGAAAGAGGCGCCGATCGCGTGGGATCCGGCGGCGCCCTACAAGGGCCTCGGCTTCCGCGAGATCGACGCCGATGTCGGCAAGCCCGCCTTCAAGCTCGACGAACTGCCGGTCGTGAAGGCGTGAAGAATGATGCGAGCTGTTTTGCGCCACCTCTTCGTCGTAGCCCTCCTCGCCGCGGCTCCCGGTATCGCCCATGCCGAGCAGACCCAGGTGATCCACATCAGGGCGCACATGTTCGCCTACTCGCCGGAGGAGATCGTGGTCAAGAAGGGCGTGCCCGTCACGCTCGACCTGATGTCGATCGACCGGGTGCACGGCTTCAACCTGCCGGATTTCCATATCCGGACGACGATCGAGCCGTGGGTGAGCACGACCATCACCTTCACGCCCGACAAGGTGGGCCGCTTCACCTTCGCCTGCGATCACTTCTGCGGCGACGGACACTGATGATATGTCCGGCGTGCTCGTCGTCGTGGAGTGATGGAATGGCGGCGCCAGGTCCCCGCCCGGCGCCGCTACTTCAGGAAGTCGATCTCGGCCTCGCTCTTCACGCGCCAATCCCGGTACATGTAGTCGCGGCTCCAGGGATAGGCGTGCTCGTCGCGCCCCTTCATGAAGACGATGTGCACCAGCTCCAGGTTGGCGCGGAAGGTGTTGGAGGTGCCCGAGAGATACATCGTCCAGATGCGTCGGAAGCGCTCGGTGAAGATCGCCGGGTCGATCTTGCTGATGTTCGGGCCATTCCCGCTCGAGGTTATCGAGCCAGCAGCGCGCGGTGCGCGCGTAGTGCGGCCACAGGTTCTCGACGTCCAGCATGGTCAAGCCGCAGTCGCGCATGACCCGGAGCGTGAGCGGCAGGCTCGGCAGGTGGCCGCCGGGGAAGACATATTTGAGGGTCAGATAGTCCGTCATCTCCCGCCGCATCTTGGCCGTGGTCGAGATGACGCCGAGGCCGCCCGGCTTCAGCGCCGTGGCGATGCTCTCGATCCAGTCGCGATAGCCGTCCTTGCCGATATGTTCGTAGACGCCGATCGAGACGTAGCGATCGTAGCGGTTGGGCTCGTCCTTGAGGTCGCGATGGTCCTTCTCGAAGAGGCGGATGGCGTCGAGGCCGTGGCGGGCGAAACGCGCGCGCATGTACTCGTTCTGGCGCGGCACCGGATTGTAGACGGTGACGTCGGCGCCATAGGCGCGCGCCATCAGCATCGGCATATAGCCCCAGCCGGCGCCCACCTCGATCACCTTGTGCCCGGGTTCGAGCCGCAGCTTGCGGGCGACATAGTCGTAGATATTGTGCTTGGCCTGGTTCAGCGTCTCGGTGCCGGCCGCCCAGTAGCCTTCGGAGTAGCCGACGGTGTCGCCGAGCAGGTGCTCGAAGAACGGCGGCGGCAGGCCGTAGTGGTGGATGGCGTTCTCTTTGGCCTGCGCCATGCTGTTGTTGTTCTGGCGCACTTCCTGCAGCAGCTGCTTGGCGAACACGATGGGGTTCTTGCCGAACAGCGCGGCCGCCCGGCCGCGCCGTCCCGTCGGATTTTCGAGCACGACGTCGCCGATCTCCACCAGCTTGCGGAACGGCTGGTCGCCGAGGAAATCGACCTCCTCGTCGATGTAGGCCTCGACCAGGCCCTGATAGAACTGCAGCACGGAACGGCGCTCGGCCCGCACCGTCTTGAAGACGATCTCGATCTCGGGCTCGCCGTCACCATCGTAGAAGTCGCGGCGGCTGCCGTCGGCATAGGTCACGCGCACCCGATATTTCGGGCAGCGGCTGACGAAATACCCAATGATCGCGGAGAACGCCCGGCGGAACATGATGATTGGCGATCCTTGCAATTGCCGGCATCATCGTCAATAGCAGCGGCCGTCGCGATCGCAGAGAGAACCATGCAGACACACAGCGATAGGGTGGACGCGCTCGTTCGCCAGCTGCGGGCGGAGGAACGGCGCCGTCCGCCTCGCCAAGGACACGTCGAACCTATTCCGCGACCGCGCGTCCCAGCCGGCGCGCAAGATCGATGTCCGCGCGCTTCAACCGCGTGCTCGACATCGACAGCGCCGCCGGGATCGTCGACGTCGAGGGCATGACCAGCTACGGCACGCTGGCGGCGGCGATGCTGGCCAAGGGCCTGCTGCCGGGCGCCGTCCCGCAATTGAAGGCGATCACGATCGGCGGCGCCGTCTCCGGCCTCGGCATCGAGGCCTCGTCATTCAAGTACGGCCTGGTGCACGACACGCTGCTCGAGGGCTGGAGGTGCTGCTGCCCGATGGCGACATCGTGGTCTGCACGCCGACGAACGAGCATAGCGATCTGTTCTTCGGTTTCCCCAACTCCTACGGCACGCTCGGCTACGCGCTTGCGCGTGAAGGCGAGGGCCTTCCCGGCTGAAGCCTATGTCGCGCTCACGCATATCCGCCATCGCGATCCCCAGGCCTTTTTCCGGGACCTCGCCGAGCTCGGTGCGCGCGCCCGGTCGATTTCGTCGACGGCGTCGTGTTCGCGCCGGACGAGATGTATCTCGTCATCGGCGAATTCACCGACGAGGCGCCCTACACGAGCGACTACACCTTCGAGAACATCTACTACCGCTCGATCCGCGAGCGCGGAGGACTACCTCACCGCGCTCGATTACATCTGGCGCTGGGACACCGACTGGTTCTGGTGCTCGAAGCATATTCCTCGTGCAGAACCCGACGGTCCGCCGGCCTGGTCGGCAAGCGCCGGCTCAACTCCGACGACCTATGCGAAGCTGCTGCGCTGGAACCAGCGCTGGCGGCTCACGCAGCAAGCTCGACCGGCTGACCGGCATCCATGCCGAGCAGGTGATTCAGGACGTCGACGTTCCGATCGCGCGGGCGCCGGAGTTTCTCGAGATTCTTCCAGCGCGAGATCGGCATCAAGCCGGTGTGGATCTGCCCCTTCCGCGCCGGGATCGCGGACGCGCGACATTCCAGCCTGTGGCCGTCGATCGCCGAGACGCTGTACGTGAATTTCGGATTCTGGGACGTGGTGCGCGGACGCACCGTGCATCCGCCCGGCCACTTCAATCGACTGATCGAGCGCAAGCTCGCGGAACTGGACGGCATCAAGTCGCTCTATTCGAGACTCGTTCTACGAGCCCGACGAATTCTGGGCGATCTTCGACAAGGCGGCCTACGACCGGCTCAAGGCGAAGTACGACCCCAAGGGCCGACTCA
>ERZ1370068.840-contig-1077_pt1 | contig 22244 bp, 33 predicted proteins | sample MGYA00561227_ERZ1370068 | MGnify/ENA primary metagenome ERZ1370068 (study PRJEB38410, sample SAMEA6850437) | metagenome | study: Metagenomic assessment of the ecological functions of the soil: analysis of the soil microbiota associated with the... | reverse complement strand
TGTACTTCGTTCAGTTACGTATTTGCTCTATGCGGCAGTCTGCTCGACCCTTCCGTATTTTATTCCGGCATTTCCATGGCAAAAGCGCATCGCATTGCCGTCATCCCGGCGACGGCATCGGCAAGTCGTTCCGAGGCGTTCGCGCTCGAGGCGGCCGGCAAGTACGGCATCACTCCCAATGGGACGAGACCCGTGGAGCTGCGACTACTACGCGAACCACGGCCGCATGATGCCAGGAGAGACTGGTTCGAAGCAGATCCATCAAGCCACGAAGCGACCATTCTTCGGCGCAGTCGAAGCTGGCCGGCGACGGTGCCCGATCACATGTCGCTGTGGGGCTCGCTGATCCAGTGGCGGCGCGGCTTCGATCAGTACGTGAACCTGCGGCCGTGCCGCCTGATGCCGGGCATCCCTTCGCCGCTGAACCGCGCAAGCCGGGCGACATCCGACTTCGTCGTCGTGCGCGAAGAATACCGAGGGCGAATATTCGTCTGTCGGCGGGATGTTCGAAGGCACCGGAGCGCGAGGTCGTGTTCCAGTAAACGATTTTCACGCGCACGGGTGTCGACCGCATCCTCGCATTCGCATTCGAGCTGGCGAAGACGCGCGGCGCAAGCACGTGCACGTCGGCCACCAAGTCCGAACGGCATCTCGATCACCATGCCCTACTGGGACGAGCGCTTTCGCGCGAAATGGCCGCGCGCTATCCGGGCATTCGCACCGACCAGTATCACATCGAGCATCCTGACCGCGCATTTCGTGCAGCGACCCCGACTGGTTCGATGTCGTGCGTCGGATCGAACCTGTTCGGCGACATCCTTTCCGGATCTGGGGCCGGCTGTGCTGCGGCACGATCGGCATCGCGCCGTCGGCGAACATCAATCCTGGAGCGCAATTATCCGTCGACCGTTCCGAGCCGGTGCATGGCTCGGCGCCCGACATCGCCGGGCAGGGGATCGCCAATCCGATCGGCCAGATCTGGTCGGCGGCGATGATGCTCGAGCACCTCAGGCACGCCGCCGCCGCCGCGCATCCATGATGCGTGGCGATCGAAGCCGTGCTCGCCGACAAGACGCGCCGCGGCACGCCCGATCGTCGGCGGCAAGGCGACTCGACCGATCGGCTGGGGCATAGTCGCTGCCCGCGGAGAGCGAATCGATGTGGAGCGCCACGACGACGAGGCTGTCACGCTGCTCTTTGTGTGGCAAGATAGCCGCGCAAAGAACAGAGACTGGCGTAAGGGGAGCCATCGCACATGATCATCGTGCATTCCACGGAGACGCGCCTGGGCGAGACGCGCGTCGCCGCGACGCCGAGACCGGTCAAGAAACTGGCGGCGAGCGGCAAGCACGCAGATCGTCGTCGAGACCGGCGCCGGGGTCACGCCGAGCATTCCCGACGCCGACTTTCAGGCGGCCGGCGCGCGCATCGGCAGCGCCGCGGAGCACGCTCGGCGCCGACATCGTCCTCAAGGTGCGCAGCCCGACTGACGAGGAGCTGCCGAAAGCTCAAGCGGCGGCGCAATCCTCATCGGCCTGCTCAATCCCTTCGATGCCGCGGCGATCGAGGCGATTGCGCAGGCCGGCGCCTCCGGCTTTGCGCTCGAGCGGCTGCCGCGGATCACGCGCGCGCAATCGATGGACGTGCTGTCCTCGCAGGCGAACATCGCCGGCTACAAGGCGGTGATGATCGCGGCCAACGACGTACGGGCGCTTCATGCCCATGCTGATGACCGCCGCGCGGAACGGTCAAGGCCGCGCGCGTGCTGATCCTCGGCGTCGGGTGTCGCCGGCCTGCAGGCGATCGCCACGGCCAAGCGCCTCGGCGCCGTGATCGAGGCCTCCGGACGTGCGGCCCGTCGGTGAAGGACCAGGTCGAATCGCTCGGCGCCAAATGGGTCGACGTGTCCGTACGCCAACGACGAGGAGCACAAGATCGCCGAAGGCGTCGGCGGCTACGCGCGTCCGATGCCGCCGGAATGGATGGCGCGCCAGGCCGGGCATCATCGCCGAGCGCTGCAAGGCCGTCGACATCGCTGATCACGACGGCGCTGATTCCCGGGCCGCCCGGCGCCGAAGCTTATCAAGGCCGACGACCGTCGCGGCGATGAAGCCCGGCGCGGTGATCGTCGATCTCGCCGGTCGAGCAGGGCGGCAACGTCGAAGGCATCGGAGCTCGACCAGATCGTCGTCAAGAACGGCGTCAAGATCGTCGGCATTCGCGCAATCTGCCCGCGCGGGTCGCGGCCGACGCCAGCGCGCTCTACGCGCGCAACGTGCTCAACTTCCTCGCGCTGTCGCTCAATCGCCAAGACCGGCGACTTCGCCGTACCCAAGGACGACGAGATCATCGTCGCGCTACGCTTGTCTGCGAGAACGGCCAGGTCGTGGTGAAGCAGTCAAACCTTCGCCGCATAGGCGACTTGAATCGAGAGGAACATCATGACCGCAGGCGTTGATCCGATCGTCATCAACCTCATCGTCTTCGTGCTGGCGATCTTCGTCGGCTATCACGTGGTCTGGAGCGTGACGCCGGCGCTGCACACGCCGCTGATGTCGCTGACCAACGCGATCTCCAGCATCATCCTGGTCGGCGCGATGCTCGCCGCGGGCGCGGCGGATCTCGACTGGGGCGGTTGGCTCGGTGTGGCAGCGGTGACCTGCTGGTGTCGATCAACGCCTTCGGCGGCTTCCTCGTCACCCAGCGCATGCTCGAGATGTTCAAGAAGAAGGAGCCGAAAGCCGGCGCGGCCAAGAAAGGTAAGCTGGGGAGCCAGGGGAGATCATGAGCGCCAATCAACTCGCACTGTGGTACCTCGTCGCCGCGGTGAGCTTCATCCTCGCGCTGAAGGGCCTGTCGAGCCGCACCGCTCGCACGCGGCAACGTCTACGGCATGATCGGCATGGCGATCGCCGTTGCTGGTCACGCTGGCGCTGGTCTACTCGCACAGCAAGAACGTCGCTGCCGATCCTCGGCGGCATGGCCGTGGGCGGCGCGATCGGCGCGGTCGTCGCGCGGCGCGGTGCAGATGACGCAGATGCCGGAGCTGGTCGCCGGCGATGCACTCGCTGGTCGGTCTCGCCGCGGTGCTCATCGCCGTCGCCGCGGTCAACAATCCCGCGGCCATGGGGCTCGACGTGCCGATCACCTTCCGGTCACAAGCTCAGAGCTTTTCATCGGCACCTTCATCGGCGCGATCACGTTCTCGGGCTCGGTGATCGCGTTCGGCAAGCTCTCCGGGCGCGATCCGCAGCGCGCCGGTCGACGTTCAGCGGCCAGCATTTCGTCAATCTCGCGATCGGCATCGCGATGATCGGCTTCGGCATCTGGTTCTGCATGCGCCGCCTTCGGCGCACTGGATGCCGTTCATCGTCATGACCGGCGCTCGCGTTCCTGCTCGGCTTCCTGCTCATCATTCCCGATCGGCGGCGCCGACATGCCGGTGGTGATCTCGATGCTGAACAGCTACTCCGGCTGGGCTGCGGCGGGCATCGGCTTCTCGCTCGACAACCCGATGCTGATCATCGCCGGATCGCTCGTCGGCTCTTCCGGCGCGATCCTGTCCTACATCATGTGCAAGGCGATGAACCGCTCGTTCTTCAGCGTGATCCTGGGCGGCTTCGGCGGCGAGATGGCGCGGCGCGGCCGGCCGACGCGAGCAAGAAGCGCGGTCAAGACGCGGCAGTCGCCGACGACGCGGCGTTCCTGCTGGCCAACGCCGAGACCGGTGATCATCGTTCCCGGCTACGGCCTCGCGGTCGCGCGCGCGCAGCACGCGGTGAAGGAGCTCGCGCGAAGCTGACCGGCGAAGGGCGTGACCGTCAAATATGCGATCCATCCGGTCGCCGGGCGCATGCCCGGCCACATGAACGTGCTGCTGGCCGAGGCCGAGGTGCCGTACGACCAGGTGTTCGAGATGGAAGACATCAACAGCGAGTTCGCGCAAGCCGACGTCGCGCTGATCCTCGGCGCCAACGACGTCGTCAACCCGCTCGCCGAGCAGAAGGGCAGCCCGATCTACGGCATGCCGATCATCGAGGCGTACAAGGCCAAGACGGTCATCGTCAACAAGCGCTCGATGGCCTCGGGCTACGCCGGCCTCGACAATCCGCTGTTCTACATGGACAAGACGATGATGGTGTTCGGCGACGCCAAGAAGGTCGTCGAGGATCTGGTCAAGGCAGTCGACTGATCCGCTGGCGCGCTGACCCTGCGCCATGACTGGCATTACCCACAAGCCCGCATTCTGGATCGCGTTCGCCGCGATCTCGCGTCGCTGATATGCGGCGGCTTTTTGCGTGGCGCTGCTTCCCGCAGGCGCTGCCGCTGATCAAGCTCGACGTCAGATGACGCGCGAGGATGCGATCGGTCGCGCCAGCGCGCTTGCCGGCAAGCTCGGATCTGGCGCAGCTCGGGATGCGCGGCGTGACGGCGTTGTTCACCGCACGATGGCGCGACCCAGAACTTCGTCGAGGCTCGCCGCGGGTGGCAAACCCCGGTTTGCCGGATCCCTCAGCGGCGAGTATCGCGCCGTATTGGTGGGAGTGCGCCTGTTCAAGCCGAACGAAACCGCCGAGGCGCGCGTGCGCTTCAAGCCCGACGGCTCGCCCTACGGATTTCAGTTGAAGGTCCCCGAAGCGCTGCCGGGCGCGGCGCTCGACGCGAGCGCGGCCCGCGCCATCTCGCGGAGACCGGCGCTCGCGGGACGCTGGGCGATCGACTTCGCGCCCTACAGGCTGCTCGAGCAATCCGGTGCGGCGATCCAGTGGCCGCGTCGATCACGCTTTCGTTTACGAGCGCGAGCGCGGAAACTCGGCGATGGCCGCTTCCGGCTGCGGCTCGGCGTTTCCGGCGACCGTCTCTCGCGGTCTGCGCATTACGTTTATGTCCCGGAAGCATTCAAGCTTCGTTTCGCGGAAATGCGCTCCGACAACAAGGACGATCGCCAAAGTGGCGTCGCCTGCCGCCGCGGCCTTGTACGGAATCGGAGGGTGCATCACTCGGCACCTTGTTATTGCTGCGCCGGCGCGCGCTGCTCTGGAAGAACTGCGCTCGTTGCCGGCGCGATCGTCGCCGGACTCAATGCGCTGGCGCTGCATCGCCAACGCGCCGCGAGTGGTTCACTTCGACGACGGCGCAGCCGGTGTGGGTTTTCTGGATGCAGCAACTCGGGCGTTGCGATGCTGGTGTTTGTCGTCTGGATCGCTCGGCTGGCGCTGGTGTTCATGGCCGCGGAGGCCTTTCGCGCCGCGCCTTCCCCGATCACCCGCAGCTTTGGCGCTCATCTGGTCGCGCGCGGCCGCGCCAGCGCCGACCGCTCGGCCGCACCGTTGGCGGCTATCTCTTTGTGCCGATCGAGCTGGCGCTGATCGCGGCATTTTATTTCGTTACCAATCGCTACCTGGGATGGTGGCAGCCTTCGGAGGCGCTGACCGATCCCAACATTCTCGGCAGCGCGTTGCCCGGCGCTGGCGCCGATCGGCATGGCGTTGCAGGCTGGGGTTCATGGAGGAATGCCTGTTTCGCGCCGATGCCGCTGTCGATCGCCGCGCTGCTCGGACAGCGTTTCGGTCATCGCGGCTTGCTGATCGGTTTGGCGCTGGTGTTGCAGGCGGTCATCTTTCGGCGCCGCACACGCAGAATCCTGGCTTTCCGGCGTATTCTACGGCTCGGTGGAGCTGGTGATCCCGGCATTCATCTGGGGGCTCATCTTCCTGCGCCTTCGGTTTGCTCACGACGGTGATCCTTCATTCCGCTTTCGACCTCGTGCTGATGTCGATTCCGGTTTTTCTCGTCGAAGGCTCCGGCAGCGGACTCAATCAGGTGCTCGTCGTGGTGGCGGGGATGGTGCCGTTGGCTATCGTCTTTTTGCACCGGGCGCGGGCAGGAAGGTGGCTGGAGCTTCCGTCGACGTTGCGCAACAGCGCGTGGCAGCGCGGCGCGGCGGTCGCCGAGACGGTCGCGGCACGCGGCCGGGCAGAAGGCCGGGCGTTGGACCACCCTCATGCAACGTGCGCTGCCCGTCCTTGGAGCGGTGGGATTGCTGGCGATAGTGTTCGGTGCCGACTTTCCACAGCGATGCGCCGCCGCTTCAATCAATCGCGCCAGGCTGAAGCCGCCGCCGATGCAGCGCTCAAGGATCGTGGCGTCAAGCTCCGGGCCGGAATGGGAGCAAGCCGCCGCGACCGAAGCTCGCATCGGAAGACGCCACCTGGCTGTGGCACAAGTTCGTATGGCGCGAGGGAGGGCCCGACGCCTATGCGCATTTGATCGGAAGCTGGCTTGCGCCGCCCTTGTGGGAAGTGCGTTACGCGCGCTTCGAAGGCGGTGACGTGGTCGATCGCTCCGAGGAATGGCGCGTCACGGTGTCCGATGACGGCGGGGTCAGGCAGGTGCGGCATCAGTTGCCGGAGAGCAAGCCTGGAGCGAAGCTGTCGCGCGCGATCAGGCACGGACCATCGCCCGCAAGGAGATCAGCCAGCGCTTCGGAGACTCGATCCGCAGGCGCTGCGCGAAGTGTCGGTGAAGGATGACCCGCAGCCGGCGCGCAACGACTGGAAGTTCACGTATTCCGATCCGGGCGCGTGGACGCAGGGCTGGGCGAGGCGCGGGTCGGCGTCGACATCGCCGGCGACGAAGTGAGCTCCGGGCGTTACGTCTTCGTTCCCGAAGCGTGGCAACGCGCCGGAAACCGATCGCTCCGGACGGCTCGCGGTCGCCAAGAACATCGTCACCATGGCCATCATCATCCTGGTCATCGCCGCTCTGATCGCGTCGATCGTCGCCTGGAGCCGCGGACGCTTCGACCGCCGAGCGTTCTGGATCGCGGCGGTGCTGATGCTGGTGGCGGCGGGGGTCAATACAGTCAACCAGTGGCCGCTTCTCGGCATGCGGCTGTCGACGACCGAGCCGGTGACAACGCAAGTGAGCCTGTACCTCGCGGGCATCCCGCTGACGACGATGATGTCGGCGCTGCTCGGGGGCTTGCTTGCCGGGAGTAGCATCAGTTCGCGGCGCGCGCACGTCCAGCCGGGACTGACGCAGAAGGAGCTCTGATTCGCGGCGCCGGCGCCGCGCTGTTCGTGCTCGGTATCGAAACGGTTCTGGGCCGGCTTTCGCCCGACATGGCGCCGGACTGGCCGTCGTACAAGGTCGAGGAGCTCTGGGTGCCCTGGCTCGGACGCATCACCGGGACGTTGAGCTTGAGGCCTGATGGTGATGACGGTCACGGTGATCATGCTTTACTGGCTGGATCGGCTGACCGAGGGCTGGATTCCCGCCGGCGCGTCGCTCGGCGTGATCGTGCTGGGCTGCGCAGGCAGCCGTTGCTGCCACCGACGCCGATCAGTGGATCGAGATCATCGCCGCCGGCGCGGTGGGCGGGGCATTGGCGACGCTGATGTACGCGACGGTGCTGCGCTTCGATCTTCGGATCGCGCCAGCGCTGGTCGCTGCATACCTGGTCGTCGGTTTCGCCGGTGACGCGGCGCAGAAACACACCGTGCAAGCTGCGTTACTGGCGCTGATCGCCAGCGCAACTGTGCTCGCGCTCGCCTGGGCCGCGACGCGTTACCTGTTGCGTCCCGCCGCGCTGAGCGCGGTTCTGGCCGCGGCCGATTGACGACGGCCTGCCGGGCCGAACGTTCCGGGCGGCTCGCGAGTACCCGCCACGCGGCTGGCTACTGCATCTTCACCCAGTACGGCATGACCTGGTTGTCGGCGCGGTGGACCGCGGTGACATTGCTGCGTGCCGCCCACGGAATCACCTGCCGGTGCAGCGGAAGATGGTTGATCTCGGCGTTGTGCGCCGCCAGCGCGTCGCGGATTTCCTTGAGCCGGACGCTCGTGGACTCATGTCGACCTTGATTTTCGCGACCAGCTCGTCGAGCTTCGGATTCGGTGTAGCGGCCGTAGTTGTAGTCGCCGTCGCCCTTGCCGTTGTAGCGTCGACAGCACCGGCTGCAGGATGAAGATGCCGTCGGTCGATGCCGCCGCCCCAGCCGAGCATGTACATGCTGGTGTCGGTCTTCTCGAGCTTCGGAAAGTAGTTCGCGCGCGGCATCGCGTTGACCGCTGACCTTGATCGCCGATCTGCGCCCACATCGCGGCCAGCGCCTGGCAGATCTTCTCGTCGTTGACATAGCGGTTGTTGGGGCAGTCGAGCGTCACCTCGAAGCCGTTCGCCGTAGCCGGCCTCGGCCAGCAGCTGCTTGCGGCCTTGGCGCGATCGAAGGCAAGCCGCTTCTCGAGCTCGGCGGTCGATCTGCAACGGCGACGGCAAGCATGCGCGCCCGGACGGGCTGCGACAGTCCGCGCATGGTCGTTGATCTTGATCGCGTCGATGTCGATCGCCTGGTACAGCGCCTGCCGCACGCGCTTGTCCTTGAACGGGTTCTTGCCCTTGACGCTCGAGTACAGCAGCTCGTCGCGCTTCTGGTCCATGCCGATGAAGACGATGCGGTTCTCGGTGCCCTCGAGCACCTTGATGTTCGGCGTCCTGCTTCAGATCGCGGCACATCCTGCGGCGGCGGGTCGTTGATGAGGTCGACTTCGCCGGAGATCAGCGCCGCGACGCGCGTGTCGCGTCGGAGACGATCGGCGTGTAGATCGACCTCGTCGGCGTTGCCCTCGAACCTGCCTTCCTTGATGCCCCACCAGTTCGGGTTCTTGGTCAGCACGCGTCTTGATGTCGGGCTCGCGCGACTTGAGCATGTACGCGCCGGTGCCGTTGGCCTGGTGCGCGGTGATCATGTCCTCCTTCTGGCGTGAAGTTCTGCGGCTTGGTCGCGCGATTCTTTCGCACCACGCGCTTGCTCATGATGTTGATGGTCGTTGATGTGCTCGAGCTCGATCGGGTTCGGGCCGTTGGTCGTGAACTCGACCGTCAGGTCGTCGACTTTCTGCGGGATGCCCGAGGCGTTGGAGTAGACGCGCAGCTGCGAGGTGTCGGCGCGGGCGCGTTCGAAGCTGAACACGACGTCGTCGGCGGTGAACGGCGTGCCGTCGTGGAACTTGACGCCCGGGCGCAGCTTGAAGCGCCAGGTCGTCGGATTGAGCCTGCTCGCCACGACGCGGCGAGCGCGGGCTCGAGCCTCGAGCGTCTTGTTGCGCCGCATGAGCGAGCTCGTAGACGAGCATGGTTGATGTTGTTGGTCAGGTTCTCGTTCTGCGAATGCGGATCGGTCGTCTGCAGGTCGCCGCGTCCCGCCCAACGCAGCGTCTTGGCGTCGAGCGCCGCCGCAGGCGCGAGCGTCGTCGAAGTCAACGGGTCAGCATGAGCTAGGCGCAGCATGGCGCGTCCTCCGTACCGGGAAAGGGTGCCCATCATAACGCCTGCCCGCCATGGCGCGATAGAATGCCGCCCCGAGCGACAGCGCGCCCGCCACCATGCCACGATCGCCGATCCGTCTGCTGCCGACCTCGCTCGGCGGCATGCTCGCCGAACTGCCAGGCGGCACGGCTGTCGACCGCGCGTCTGACGCGCAGCATCGAGCGCTTGCGAGGCGCGGTGCGCCGCCGGCCGAGATCGAGCGTGTGCGCCGCGCAGTCGCGCGCTCTCGCGACGCGCGCAAGCCGGCGCGCGCAGCGCGTCCCCGAATCGCTTACCCGCCGGAGCTGCCGGTGTCGGCGCGGCGCGACGACATCGCGCGCGGCGATCTCGCGCATCAGGTCGATCATCGTCTGCGGCGAGACCGGCTCCGGCAAGACCACGCAGCTGCCGAAGATCTGCCTCGAGCGCGGACGCGGCGTCGCGCGGCCTGATCGGCACACACGCAGCCGCGGCGCATCGCCGCGCGCAGCGTCGCCGACGCGCATCGCGCAGGAGCTCGGCACGCCACTCGGCGACGTCGTCGGATACAAGGTGCGCTTCACCGATCGACGCCGGCCCGACGCGCTACATCAAGCTGATGACCGACGGCATCCTGCTCGCCGAGACGCAGTGCGACCGCGCTGCTCGCCGCATACGACACGATCATCATCGACGAAGCGCACGAGCGCAGCCTCAACATCGATTTTCTGCTGGGCTACCTGAAGCAGCTCCTGCCGCGGCGGCCCGATCTCAAGGTGATCATCACCTCGGCGACGCTCGACGCCGAGCGCTTCGCGCGCCATTTCGGCGACGGCAACGACGAGCGCACCGGTGATCGACGTCGAGGCACGGATGTATCCCGGTCGAGATGCGCTACCGCCCGCTGGTGCGCAGCGACGACGAGCGAAGCCGACGACGAGGAGGCGCTCGAGGAGGCGATCGTCGCCGCGGCCGAGGACCTGTGGCGCGAAGCGTCCGGGCGACATCCTGGTGTTCCTGCCCGGCGAGCGCGAGATCCGCGAGACCGCCGAGCTCTTGTCGCGCAGCCTCGCGCGGCGGCCGTACGCGCGCGTCGGTGGAGATCCTGCCGCTGTTCGCGCGGCTGTCGGTGGAGCAGCAGCAACAGCGTGTTCGCGCCCAGCCGCGGCCGGCGCATCGTGCTCGCCACCAACGTCGCCGAGACTTCGCTCACCGTGCCCGGCATCCGCTACGTGATCGATTCGGGCCTGGCGCGGATCAAGCGCTATTCGCTGCGCAACAAGGTGACGCTGCTGCAGATCGAAAAGATCTCGCAGGCGGCCGCCAATCAGCGCGCCGGGCGCTGCGGCCGTGTCGCCGCCGGCGTGTGCGTGCGCCTCTACGACGATGACCGACTTCGCCGCGCGTCCCGCGCTATACCGAGCCTGAGATCCTGCGCTCGTCGCTGGCCGCGGTGATCCTGCGCATGGCGTCGCTCGAGCTGGGCGATGTCGCCGCGTTTCCGTTCCTCGAGCCGCCGAGCCCGCGCGCGATCGCCGACGGCTATCAGCTGCTGCAGGAGCTCGGCGCGGTCGACAGCAGACGCGCAGCTCACGCCGCTCGGCCGCGAGCTCGCGCAGGCTGCCGGTCGATCCGCGGATCGGCCGCATGATCCTCGCCGCGAGCGACGGCGGCTGCCTCGCCGAAGATGCTGGTCATCGCCAGCGCGCTGGCGGTTCCCGATCCGCGCGAGCGGCCGCTGGACAAGCGGCAGGCGGCCGATCAGGCGCACTCTGCGCTTTCGCGACGAGCGCTCGGATTTCCTGAGCCTGATCGCGCTCTGGCAATTCTTCACCGACGCGCTTGCCGACAAGCTGCCGCACCGCCGGCTGGTCGAGCGCTGCCGCGCGCATTTCGTTTCGTACCTGCGGCTGCGCGAATGGCGCGACCTGCACCGGCAGCTCTCCGGAGCAGGTCGCCGAGCTCGGCTGGACATGGAGCGAAACGCTGCCGGCAGCGGTCGACGCCGCGCGCTACGCGACGATCCATCGGGCGCTGCTCGCCGGGCTGCTGTCGAACATCGGCACCAAAGCCGACAGCGCATCGCCGGGCGACGCCAGTATCTGGGCGCGCGAGGCGATCAAGTTCTTCCTGCATCCGGGCTCGGGCATCGCGCAAAAAGCCGCCGAAATGGGTGCTCGCCGCCGAGCTGACCGAAACCACGCGGCTGTACGCGCGATGCGCGGCGAGCATCGATCCCGAATGGATCGAGGAAGTCGCCGGCGATCGCGTCGACAAGACCTATTTCGATCCGCGCTGGGATGCCGCGCGCGGCGAAGTCGTCGGCGCCGAGCGCGTCGCGCTCTACGGTCTCACGCTGGTGGCGCGGCGGCGCATCTCGTTCGGCGCGGTCGATCCGGCGGCCGCGCGCGAAGTCTTCCTGCGCGAGGCGCTGGCCGCCGGCGAGCTCAATGCCAGTACGAACTCAGTTGAGACTCAGTTGGGCGAGCCCCGTTTTTCATCCACAACCGCCAATTGGTCGACGGACATCGCCGAGCTCGAGCACAAGGCGCGGCGCCAGGACGTGCTGGTCGATGACGAATCCATCTACGCGTTCTACGCCGCGCGGATTCCGGCCGACGTCTATTCGGCGGCGTCCTTCGAGCGCTGGCGCGCGCGATGCGGAGCGGGGCAACCCGCGCTTGTTGTTCATGACGCGCGAGGACCTGATGCGCCACGGCGCCGCGGGTGTGACCGAGGCGCAGTATCCCGAGCACCTCGAGATGGCGGGCGCCCGGCTGCCGCTCAAATACCGCTTCGCGCCGGGACATCCGCTCGATGGGCTGACGCTGACGCGTCCCGCTTGCGCTTCTCAATCAGATCGATTCGGCACGGCTGTCCTGGCTGGTGCCGGGAATGATTCGCGAGAAGGTGACCTGGTACCTGAAGACGCTGCCCAAGGCGTGGCGCCAAGCGGCTGACTCCGCTGACCGAAGTCGTGACGGCGTTTCTCGAAGCGAACGGCGCTTCGAAGCCGAACAAGCGACGCGTCAACGCGCTCGTCGACTCCGGCGAGACGGAGATGCGCCAGGCGAGCTCGCCGACGGCTGCGCGCTTTCTGCGCCAAGCGCCTCGGGGCGACTTTGCCGAGCGACGTCTGGGACGCGGCGCAGATGCCGGCGCCACCTTCGCGTCAATGTCTGTGTGGTCGACGCCAACGGCCGCGAGCTCGGCAGCGACCGCGACCTTCCTGCACTCAAGGCGAAGCTCGGGGAGGCTGCGCAACTGACATTTTCCGCCGCCGGGCCCGAGTTCGAGCGCACCGGCATCAAGACCTGGGATTTCGGCGATCTGCCCGAATCGCTGGTCGTCGAACGCGAAGGAAGGACGCTCACCGGTTATCCGGCGCTGGTCGACCACGGCGAGACCGTTTCGCCTGCTGCTCTGATACCGCGCGCCGCGGCCGACGCCTCGACCCGCGACGCGCTTCTGCGCCTGCTGCGGAGGCAGTTCAAGGATGCCCTTCAGCGGCTGGAAAAGCAGCCACCGGGTTTCGCCCAGGCCGCCCTGATGCTGAAGCCGGCGATCGCAACCGATGCGCTTGCTTGCCGACGTCGTTGCCGCCATCTGCGACCGTGCCTTTATCGGCGACGATCCGCTGCCCCGATCGGAAGCCGCGCTATGCCGAGCAGGTCAAGCGGCGCGCGGGTGCGCCTGCCCGCGGTCGCCGAGAGCGCCTTCCGCCTGCTCGCCGCGATCGCTGCTGAATACCACACCGTTCCACAGCGCATCGGCGCGCTTGCCGCCGGCGCAGTCGCCGCCTCGGCGCGGACCTGCGCGCGCAGCGCGATGACGCTGGTCCATCCAGGGCTTCTTCTCCGCGAACACCCTGGGCCCAGCTCGCGCATCTGCCGCGGTACCTGAAGGCGCTCGCAGCGCCGCCTTGCGAAATATGCCGAAAACCCGGAGCGCGACGCCAAACATGCGCAAGCGGTCGCAGAGCTATGGCAACGCTACGCCGAGCGCCGCGCGGCCATACGCCGCGGCCAGCAAGGCGGAGCCCGCGCTGGAGGCCTTCCGCTGGCAAGTCGAAGAACTCAAGGTATCGCTTTTCGCCCAAGAACTGAGGACGCCTCAGCCGGTGTCATACAAACGTCTGGAAAGGGCCTGGGCGGAGCTTTCGCGGAGATAAGTGGTCATTTTTCGCGTTGGCGCCCTAAACCGCGCGCGTGATACAGTAACTTCGCTATGCAGGGGCTCCGACCGGGCCCATCGAACGCGTGGGGGCCTGAGGATGGCGCAATCGCGCCACGCTTCCCCGACATCCGGCAAAGGGCAGCGGTGAACGCCACGACGACATCCGGCGAACGGTTGGTTCGTCGCCAGACGCCGACAGGACATGGCCAGAATCCTCGGCGATTGCCGCGATCTGGCCATCCATCGGCTGTTGTTGTCGTTTACATCGATGCTCGACCGGGTCGCCGATCTGCTCATGGCGCGCGCCGAGCGCTCCGACATCCGCGAAGAGCAGACGCTTTGCCTCGATTCGCGCGGCGTCCTGACCAAGGAGCGCTCCACGCTGATGGCGGATTTCGAGCGCATCCTGCGCAAGCTCGTCGACGAGCGCATGAGCGGCAAGGCGTCGATGCAAGGACGCATTTCTCGCAGGTCGAGGTCAAGAAGCTGACGCTGGTCGATACCACCGCCATGGACGAGTCGGTGCTTTCCAGCAACATCATCCGCGTGGTCGAGAACCAGTGCGAGAGCGAGATTGCGAGAGCTCAATCGTGGCGTGGGCTATCTGCTGCGGACGGCCTGACCTCGAAACCGTCGCCAATCCGCTCGCGCCGACGACCATCGTCGAAGCATTCACCCAGGCGCTTACGGCATCGGCGTCGGCGGCGACGAGCGCATCAGGCTGACCATCCTCGAAGGAGTTGCAACCAGACTTCGCTCGGCGACATCAACGAGATCTACGCCGATCTCGAATCGCCATCTCGAGGGCTTGAAGATCTTGCCCAAGCATCGGGCGCGGCAATCACCCGTCGAGCCGGATCGACCGCGTGCGATGCGCGACCAGACAGGGCGGACGGCGGCGCCACGCGGCAGCCGCCGCGGCGGCGGGGCAGCGAGGTCGATCTGCATGGCGGTGCTGCAGCGCCTGCGTGAGTGCGAGCGTGGCAAGCGCGCTCCGGGGCGCAGATGCCCGCTGGCTTGCCGCCGGGCGGTATTCAGGTGCCGATCGCTGGCGGCAGCGCGGCCGCCATCGGCAGGCATGCGGCCGTTTCGCGCGGTCCCATGAGCTTCGCCGCCGGCAGCCGCTGCGGCGCTGGGTCAGCTACGGGTCAGCATGGTCGATCGGGCCAGTCGGGTCAGCTGGGTTCGGCGGCCCGCGCATCCTCGTCACGCCGGAGGTGGCCGATGCGCTGGGCCGCCTGCAGCACGGCGAGACCGGGTTCGATTTCGCGCGGCGCGCCGTTTCAGATTCAGCGGCCTGCAGCAGGACATGCACAATGTCGCTGCGCGATCTGCAGGAATCGCCGATCGGCGCGCAGCGCCAACCAGCTCGAGGCGATGACCATCGAGCTGGTCGCGATGCTGTTCGATTTCATCTTCGAGACCACGGATCTGCCGGACAGCATCAAGGCGCTGGTCGGCACGCCTGCAGATCCCGGTGCTGAAGGCGGCGATGCTCGACGGCGCGTTCTTCTCCAAGAAATCGCATCCGTCGCGCCTGCTGGTCAACGCGCTGGCGGAAGCCGGCATCGGCTGGTCGCCGACGATGGGCCACGACGACCCGCTGTATCGCAAGATCGAGACCATCGTTCATCGCGTGCTCGATGACTTCACCGACGACATCGGCCTGTTCGACACGCTGCGCGAGGAGCTCGAAGAGCTTCTCTCCGACCGAGGAAGCGGACCGCCGAGCTCAACATTCAGTCGATCGGCGGATGAAATCAATCAGCGCGACCAGCTGGAAATCGCGCAGGTGGTCGCGCGCGCGGAAATCGAGCGGCGGCTGCAAGCGAATTATCCGGCGCCGAACTTCCTGGCGATCGTTCCTGCGCGACAAGTGGCGCGGCACGCTGACGCAGCTCTACCTTCATGAAGGCGAGGAAAGCGAGGCGTGGACCTCGGCGCTGTCGACGCTCGACGACCTGGTATGGAGCGATGCCAGCCCAAGCGCGCAGACCGACGATCGCAAGAAACTGGTGGCGATGCTGCGCAACCTGCTGCGAGCGGCTCCACGGCGGCCTTGCACAACGTGGCATGGGAGGCGGGCGAGCGCGAGCAGTTCATGTCCAACCTCGTCGCGGCGCACGCCGCGGCGGTGAAGCCGAGCCTGGCCTCGACGCCGCTGCCGACCGTGGCGGTGGCCGAAGCGCCGCGACCGCGGCGGCGGAGAGGCAACCGCCAAGGGCGACATCGACGACCGCGACCAAGGCGCGTGCGCTTGCCGAGGCGATGGCGCCGCGCGCCGCCGCGCACCGGAGCCCGAGCCCGCAGCCGGAGCCGGAATCCAGGATCGCTTTGCCGAAGTCGCTGGCCAGCCTGGAGCGCGGCATGTGGGTCGAGTTCGAAGGCGAGGACGGCCACCTCGCGTTCGCCAAGCTGGCGTGGGTCAGCCCGCTGCGCGGGACCTATCTGTTCACCAACCGCCAGGGTCAGAAGGCGGTATCGCTCACCGCCGACGAGTTGGCCGAGCGATTCCGCAACGACCGTGCGCGATCTGGTCGAAGCCGCGCCGCTGGTCGATCGCGCCTTCGTCAGCATGATGGCGACGCTCGAAGAGAAGTTCGGCAGCGAATCCGTCGCAGCCGAGCGCAGCGTCGCGCCTGATGCAATCGTGCTGCGTGTGGCAGCGATGCGCTCGCGGGCGCTACGCGGCCAGTCGCCAGCTCGGCGATCTCGGCGACGAGCTCCGGCCCCTTGTAGATCAGGCCCGTATAGATCTGCAACCAGCGCGGCGCCGGCGGCGATCTTCTCCGCCGCGTCCGCGCCTGACATGATGCCGCCGACGCCGATGATCGGCAGCGACGCCAGCGCAGCGCGTTGGCGAGCGTCCGGATCACCGCCGTCGACTTGTCCTTGAGCGGACGCCCCGACAGGCCGCCTGCCTCCTCGGCATGCGGCTCGATCCGGCCGACTGGCGCTGCTGGTCGACGTCGTATTGGTCGCGATCACGCCGTCGATCTTGTATGTGCATCAGCAGCGCCGCGATCACGTTGCAGATCTCGACCCGGCGTCAGGTCCGGCGCGATCTTCACCACCAGCGGCGTGTACTTGCCGATGCGCTCTGCGCCAGCTGCGTCTGCTCTGCCTTGAGCGTCGCCAGAAGATGCTCGGAGCGCGGCGTCTTCCTGCAGTTCGCGCAATCCCTGGGTGTTGGGCGACGATATGTTCACCGGTGACGTAGCTCGCGCAGGTACACGGCCCGCAGGCACAGTCACGGTAATCGTTCGACGCGCGAGGTGGTTCGGCGTATCGAAGTTCTTGCCGATGTTGAGGCCGAGAATCCCGGCGTCGGCGCCGGCCGGCCGAAGCGCGGCGCGCATGACATTGATCAGGAATTGATCGACGCCGTGGTTGTTGAACCCGAGCCGGTTGATGATAGCTTCCGCATCGGGCAGGCGAAACATTCGCGGCTTGGGATTGCCCTGGCTGCGGCCGCGGCGTTACCGGTGCCGCATTCGATGAAGCCGAAGCCGAAGGTCGCCAGGCCGTCGATGTGAATGGCGTTCTTGTCCAGGCCCGCGGCCAGGCCTGACGCGGTTGGGAAACGAAGGCCCATGAGGCTTGACCGGAGACGGCGCGACGGTGCGCGCGAATCTCTGCGCGATGCCGACCGCGGTCGCGATGTCGAGGCCGGCGAAGGCCAGCTCGTGCGCCGTCTCCGGATCGAGCTTGAACAGCAGCGGACGGAAAGTGTTATAGCGCATCGATCGCTGGACCCGGGCAACTAAAGCCAGACGCAGGCGCACCTGCAGCTCGCCAGCACAACCACCATCGCTTTAAGCGCGGCGCGCCGGATGATAACATTCGCCGCCCATGACGACGATTGCGCAACAGGCATCGCCCGGCGCGAGCGCGCCAGCGCGCGGTCTCGTGCTTGCGGCGTTCCTCGCTGCGACAGCGGCGCACGCGGCGCCGTCGGCGACGACCGCACCGGGCTACGCCGATCGCCCGGAAGTGACGGTCTTCATCGACGAGGTGGTCGCCGATTACGGCTGACGCGGCCGCTGCGGCGCTTCTTCGCCAAAGTCCGCTATCAGCAATCGGTCGTCAATGCGATGTCGCGGCCGGTGCTTGCACCGCCAGTGGTATCAATACGCGCCGCAATTCCTGAGCTCCGCGCGAGGATCGATGGCGGTGTGGCCTTCTGGCACGCCCACGCGGCGACGCTGGCGCGGGCGCAGAACGAATTTGGCGTGCCCGCGGAAGTCGTCGTCGCCGCATCATCGGCGTCGAAGCATTCTACGGCCGCAATACGGGCTCCTACCGCGTCGCCGACGCCCTGGCCACGCTGGCGTTCGACTATCCGCGGCGGGCCGAGTATTTCAAGAACGAGCTGAAGCATTTCTCCGCTGCAAACGCGCGAGCGGAAGATTTCGCCGACTCAGCCGCGCGGCTCGTATGCCGGCGCGCAAGGCTTGCCGCAGATTCATGCCCGGCAGTTTGCGCAATTACGCGGTCGACTTCGATAATGACGGAAGGATCGACCTGGCGGGCGACGTCGACGACGCCGTAGGCACGGCGTCGCAACTATCTGGCCAAGCATGGCTGGCAGACCGGTGACCCGGTCATGGAGCCGGCGGCGGTCGAGATCGGCAGTCAGGATGACGTCGAGCGCGCCCTCGATGGCGGCATCTCCGACCGGCAGACGCTGGAGTCCTGGCGACGGGCGCAGGCGTCAGTGCCGGAGGCATCCCGGAAGCGCCTCGGCGGAGACCGTCGGTGGGTGTATTGATGCTCGAGGAAGAAACCGAACCGAGCTACTGGGTCGTGCTCAACAACTTGCGTATGTGCTGACCCGCTACAACCGCAGCCGCTCTGTACGCTTCCGCGGTGTGGAAGCTGGCTCAGGAAGTAAAGCGGACCTTCGCCGGAGAGTAGCGCCATGGATGCCGCCACCGAAAAAGACCTTCCACACTCAAGGAAGACACGCGCCTTCTCGGCCGCATTCTGCTGGGCGATGTGTTGCGCGCGCAGACGGGCGGCGCAGGGGCTTCGAATGCATCGAAGCCGATCCGACAGCTGCCATCCGGCTTCCGGCGCGCCGGGCGCGGCGCACGCTCCCGTCGTCAAGCGCGAAGCTCGACGCGCTGTTGAATCGACGCTCTCCGATCGCCCAGAGCGCTCGATGTCGTGCGCGCGTTTTCGTATTTCTCGCATCTGGTCAACATCGCCGAGGACGTGCACCAGAACCGGCGCGCGCCGCGCGTCCATGCGCTCGCGGGCTCGCGCGCCGCAGATCGGCAGCATCGCGCATGCGCTCGATCAGCGTGGCGCAGGCGCGGGTCGGCGGCGCGCGCTCGGCCGCTGGTTCGACGACGCGCTGGTGAGCCCGGTGCTGACCGCGCATCCACCGAGTGCAGCGCAGAGCATCCTCGACGCGAGCGCGAGATCGCGCGGCTGCTGCAATGGCGGGACCGCGGTCGCTCTGACGCCGGACGAGGCCGCCAGAGTTCGAAGACCGGCCTCTACCGCGCAGTGCTGGCGCTGTGGCAGACCGCGATGCTGCGGCTGTCGCAAGCTGCGCGTGTCTCGACGAGATCGACAACGGGCTCGCCTATTACCGCTACACGTTCCTGCGCCGAGATGCCCGAAGCTCTACGCTAGCGCTGGAACGAACACCTGCGACAGCGCTTCAGAGACGGCGACGTTGCCTGCCGCCGTTCCTGCGCCCGGGCTCGTGGATCGGCGGCGACCGCGACGGCAATCCGAACGTCGGCGCGCGAAACGCTCGGCTACGCGATTCGAGCGCAGGCGTGCGTCGCGTTCGCGCACTATCTCCGGAGAAGTGCACCGGCTCGGCGCCGAGCTGTCGCTGTCGACGCGACTGGTGCACGCCGACCGCGCAACTGATGGCGCTGGCGCGCGCCGGCCACGACGCCAATCCGCACCGCAAGGACGAGCCCTATCGGCAGGCGCTTGATCGGCGTCTACGCGCCGGATCGCGGCAACCGCGCAGCGCGCTGGCCGGCTATGTCGCCGCCGCGCCCGCCGCACGGTCGAGCTCGAGCCCTATTCGACGCCGCGCGGCGCTGGTCGCGCCGATCTCGTCGACCATTCGCTGCTTCGCTCGCGACGCACGGTTCGCAGCATGCTTCGCCGCCGGACGGCTCGATCCGCTCATGCGCGCCGTCGAAGTGTTCCGGATTTCACCTCGCGGTGCTCGATCTGCGGCAGAACGCCGACGTGCACGAAGCCGTCGTCGCCGAGCTGCTCGCGCGCGCCGGCGTCGCCGACGACTACGCGGCGCTCGGCGAGGCCGGAGACGCGTCGCGCTGCTCGTGCGCGGGCTCTGCGGGCCGCGGCTGCTGCTGCTCGCCGCATCTCGCGTATTCGCCGCGCACCGCGTCCGAGCTCGCGATCCTGCGCGTCGCGGCCGACATCCATCGCGCGTTTCGGCGCGGCGGCGCTGCCCGAGCTACGTGATCTCGAAGTGCCGTCGGTGAGCGACCTGCTCGAGGTCGGCGATCCTGCTGAAGGAGGTCGGGCTGCTGCGCGGGCGACGGCGCTCGCGCTCAACATCATCCCGCTGTTCGAGACCATCGACGACCTGGAGCGCTGCGGCCGAGATCATGCGCGCCGCATTCGCGCTGCCGTGCTATCGCGCGTGGCTCGCGGGCGCGGCGACTGGCAGGAGGTGATGCTCGGCTACTTCGGACAGCAACAAGGACGGCGGCTATCTCGCCGCCAACTGGGCGCTGTACCGCGCGAACTGATCGCTGGTCGACGGCCTTCCGCGCGTCACGGCGTGAAGCTGCGCCTCTTTCACGGACGCGGCGGCACCGTCGGCCGCGGCGGCGGCCCGAGCTACGAGGCGATCCTCGCGCAACCGGCGGGCAGCGTCACCGGCGGCCTGCGCATCACCGAGCAGGGCGAGATCATCGCGAGCAAATATTCCGATCCGGATCTCGGCCGCCGCAACCTCGAGACGCTGGTCGCAGCGACGCTCGAGGCGAGCCTGCTCGACGCCGAGGCGCTCGGCGAGCGCGCGCACCAGCCTATTACGCGGCGATGGACGAGCTCGCCGCGCACGCGCTTCGCCGCGTACCGGGCGCTCGTCTACGACACGCCGGAATTCGTCTGGCCTACTTCCGCGCCGCGACGCCGATCGCCGAGATCGCCGAGCTCAACATCGGCAGCCGGCCGGCGTCGCGCACGGCATCGACGCGCATCGAGGACCTGCGCGCGATTCCGTGGGTGTTCAGCTGGGGGCAGTGCCGCCTGATGCTGCCGGGCTGGTACGGCTTCGGCGCCGCCGTCGACGCGTGGCTCGCGCGGCATCCGCGACGGGCTCGCGCTGCTCTGCGCGAGATGCACGCGCGCTGGCCGTTCTTCAGGAGCGTGCTGTCGAACATGGCGATGGTGCTCGCGAAGACCGACCTCGCGATCGCGTCGCGCTACGCCGAGCTTGTGCCCGACGCGCGCCGCGCGCGAGGCGATCTTCGGCGCGCATCGCCGCCGAGCATCGCGCGTACCATCGCGCTGGTGCTCGCGATCACCGGGCAGGCGACGCTGCTCGACGACAACCCGACGCTGGCGCGCAGCATCCGCGACCGCTTTCCCTACCTCGACCCGCTCAATCACCTGCAGGTCGAGCTGCTGCGCCGCTACCGCGCGCGGCCAGACCGACGAGCGCACCAAGCGTGCGATCCACCTCACGATCAACGGGCTCGCCGCGGGCTTGCGCAACAGCGGTTGAGGCGATGCGATATGGTTCGCCTCGGAGCCGGAGCGAAAGTGACGGCTCCGACATCCATCAACTCTCGTGCTTGTCCGGCCGGTACTTCTCCGGCGCACTTTACGATCATCAGCGTGGTCAGGAATTCCAGACACAGGCGCGCATCGGCGTTTGCCTGTGAGCTTCTCGCGCCTCCTTGCGCGACAGCGGCTTCTTCGGGTCTCCGCGGGTGCGGGGCCGCGGTGCCGGCGGCCGCGCCTGGTTGCGATGTCTGGGCGCTTGCGCCGGCAATGCAAGCGCAGCGGCGAGCGCGACGATTGTCGCGGCGAGTATGTTGGAGTTCATCAGCGGGTCCCTTCCCTGAAAAGGCTGGCAACGAAGCGAAGTGCGCCGCGCGATTGGATAAACGAGCGCGAACCGTAGAGCGTAACTGAAATCGACCGCCCGCGGGCTTGACTCCGCCGTGCGCTGCCTATAATCGGGGTACCGTATATGCAACGGGTACATTGAGATGACCCACATGCCCGCTGATCGGTCCTCACCGCGGCTTTGCCACCAGAGCGCTCGCCTCGGCGGAGCTGACCGATGCGAAGCCGGTGCCGGCTCGCCTGACACCGCGCCAGCAGCAAATCCTGACTGGATTTCGCGGCTTCATCGAGACCCGTGGAATGCCGCCGACGCGCGTCGAGATCGCCGCGGGACTGGGCTTTTCACGCCCAGCTCGGCGGAAAGATCATTTGCAGGCGTGGCGAAAAAGGCGTCATCGAGCTGGTGCCTGGCGCCTCGCGCAGACTGCGGATCAAGGAGATTCCAGGCGTTCCGGTGCAAGGCACGCTGCCGCTCATCGGTCGCGTTGCAGCAGGAAGCCCGATCCTCGCGGCGGAGACAGGTCAGGCGCATTTCCGCGTCGATCCCGAGCTGTTCCGCGCCGCGGGCGGACTACCTGCGCGTGCGCGGCAGCGGCATGCAGGACGTCGGGATCCTCGACGGCGACCTGCTTGCGGTGCATCAGACGAGCGATGCGCGGTCGGGACAGATCGTCGTGGCGCGCCTGAACGACGGAGT